>ENA-OREB01000059-OREB01000059.1-marine-metagenome-genome-assembly--contig:-NODE-59-length-58232-cov-7.863090_pt1 | contig 58232 bp, 49 predicted proteins | sample MGYA00248625_ERZ508552 | MGnify/ENA primary metagenome ERZ508552 (study PRJEB26219, sample SAMN06267888) | marine metagenome | isolation source: Monterey Bay, California, USA | place: USA:Monterey Bay...
ATTGATACGGCATCAATAACCTCTTCGCGCACCTCTGCAGCTAAATCTTTGATTTGGGCAACAGGCAGTTCACGTAAGTCAGCAGGGTATTTAATTTTATCTAAAAGTGGCGTTATGGGCATATAATCTTTCTAATTCTTATCGTTAATATGCGCGATTTAAAATAAAGTCGACTGTTTTAGAAAGTATTTCTGCTTTCCTACCAAAGGGCTCGAGGTGCGCAACTGCACTCTTGCCTAACTGACTTGCTTTAATTCTAGCATTTTCTAGACCAAGGATAGAGACAAAAGTTACCTTACCTAGTGCATCATCTTTTCCTACTGACTTGCCAATTATTTCAGCATCGCCTTCCACATCAAGAATGTCATCTTTAATTTGAAATGCTAAGCCTATATCTCTTGCATAATTTTTTAATGCAGTTTTTTCACTTTCACTTGCATTTGAGAGTGTAGCACCTGCGGTAACTGCGTATTCAATTAAAGCGCCTGTTTTAAGTTTTTGAAGCTGTGATATGAAAATTTCATCCCTTATTTGCGATGATTTTGATATGTCAATAACTTGACCACCAATCATTCCATTTGCGCCTCCTGCCTTAGCAAGATCACTAATTAATGTCATTCTAATGTTTGGATCATCATGAACTTTTGAGTCTGCAAGAAGTTCGAAGCTTATTGTTAGTAGGTTGTCACCGGTGAGTACTGCTAGGGCTTCACTATATTTTTTGTGTACCGTAGGTTTTCCGCGTCTAAAATCATCATTATCCATACAGGGTAAATCATCATGCACTAATGAATAGACATGCATGCATTCTAATGCTGCGCCAGCAATGTATACTCCTTTGTTTAGACTGCCTAACATACGAGCAGTTTCTATCATTAAGAAGGGCCTTAGTCTTTTTCCACCACCGAGTGCTGCATATCTTGATGCCTCCATGACTGCTTTTTGGTTGCCAGATGGAAGAGGTAATATATCCGTGAGTACGGCTTCTATTTCTTCTGATACAGCTTTAAGGTGAGATTTGAAATCTATTGAATCTTTAAGCATTAAAGGGAACCGTCTCCGCTTTCCCATCTTTATCCAAGACAATTTTTTCTACTTTTAATTGAGCATCCTTAAGTTTCCCTTCACAATGGGATTTCAATTTGGCACCTCGTTCATAGATGGCAATGCTTTCTTCAAGCGTAACTTCACCTCTTTCAAGTTTACTAACAATGCTTTCAAGTTCATTTAAAGCATTTTCAAAAGTCATTTCTTTTATAGATTCTGTCATGTTAATTTCCATTTTTTACTAATTTTTGTGTCTGTCTCTCAAAGCGTCTGTAGCTCCAGTGCAGGTCTCCATTTTGACTTTTGCATTTCCAGCCTTGTTTTTTTAATGAGCCTTTAAGCATTCTATTAAACCAACCGTGTCCAGAAACATATATTATTTTGCCACCTTTGGAGTGATCAGCCAATATGTTACTCATGTTATCTGCTCTGATCCGAGCGGATTTATGGCTTTCCATTCCATCAGACCAGCCAAAATACCAAACTATTCTTGACCATGTTCCCCAGCTTTTAGGTCTTATCTTTATTGAGCCAAGGTAGGGTGAGGGAAGGGGAGCCTCGATAAGGCCCTCGTAAATAAAATCTGGGTCTCTTCCGCTTGCCAGTGTTGCCGACTCCTGCGCCCTTAGTAATGAACTTGATATGACAATGTCTGATTTTTCAGCCCATTTTTTAAGTCTTTTTGGTACTTTTTGTTCTTTTTTAAGGCCACTTATTTGATATTTTAGCCACCACTCCCTGTACTCTTTCCAGTTCAATCTGACCTTACGAGAGAGTTCGGGTTTTCCGTGGCGTGCTATAATTAATATATCATTGGTCATTTTAAAGGTTGGTCTTAAATGTTTTTATTTTTAACAGAAGTATAGTTTTTTGACAATTATAATACATTAAGTATCATTTAACAGCTCTAATTTTAACCACTCTTCTTCTGACTTTTCCAGTTTAATTTTATATTGATCCAATTTTCTTATAGCTTCACTAAACCCGTCTGGGTCTTTGTGAAAAAAATCAGCATTTGTAAGCTTAAGTTCTATTTCGGAGATTTGATTTTGAAAGACCTGAATTTCTTGAGGTAATTGCTCTAAACGAAATTTATCTTTGTAAGTAAGTTTATTTTTAGATTTTATAGCTTTTGGCGAATGGTTCACTTTGTGTGGTTTATCTTTTGACTTCTTGTCAGTACTGATCACTCCAAAGCCCCTTTGACTTACCATATCAGTATATCCGCCAGGGTAAATTTGCCATTTTGAATTATCTTCATAAGCAATCGTCCGAGTAACAGTACGGTCTAAGAAATCTCGATCATGAGAAACTACTATTACTGTACCATCGTAATCGGCTACTAATTCTTGTAACAAATCTAATGTTTCAAGGTCGAGGTCATTAGTTGGTTCGTCTAATACTAATAAATTACTGGGAAGTCTTAAACCGCGTGCTAGCTGAAGGCGTCCTCTTTCTCCTCCAGACAAAGCATGTAATGGTGTTTTGGCTTGCTCTGGTAAAAAAAGAAAGTCTCTCATGTAGCGAATTACATGAATGGAATTATCACCAACCATGACTTTGTCTCCACCATTATCAGTTAATGCTTCGGATAGTGTCCATTCATCATTTAAGCTCTCACGTTTTTGATCTATAATTAGCGGTAAAAGGTTTACTCCAAGCTCAACTCTTCCATTATCGGGTAGAATTTCTCCCATTATTATTTTTAGTAATGTTGTTTTTCCGCTTCCGTTTGGTCCAATTATACCTATTCGTTCCCCTCTTGTTATTTTTATAGAGAAATCGTCAAAAACTTTTTTTTCACCAAATGACTTTGTGATACTGACTAACTTTGAAATAAACCTTCCTGATTGATGGCTATCTGCAACTGTTATATTTAAATTTCCAGTTGATTGTCTTTGTGCTTTAAATTGCGTCCGTAAACTTGATAAGTCTTTTAATCTCTTTACATTTCTTTTTCGGCGTCCAGATACTCCGTGTATAACCCAATGTTGCTCTCTATGTATTTTTCGCTTCAACTTGTGACGGTCAAGTTTTTCTTGTTCCAGTGTCTTATCCCTCCAGTCTTCAAAAAAGGTAAAACTCTTTTCAAGTAGCTTAGTTTCACCTCTATCTACCCATAAAGTTCGTTTTGAAAGATTTTCGAGAAACCTTCTATCATGTGATATGATTATTACAGAAGAGCTTAATGACTTAATCTCATTTTCTAACCATTCTATGGCGACAAGATCTAGATGGTTTGTAGGTTCATCTAACATCAAAATGTCAGGCTTAGGTGCCAGTGTTCTAGCTAAAGCTGCTCTTCTTAGTTCACCCCCAGACATGACTTGTGGGTCCTCATCGCCAGTTAAAGATAATCCATCCAGTAGATAAGGAATTCGGTAGCTATCATCCGCCCCTATTAATCCGTCTTCTATGTATTCCCGAGAAGTTTTAAATTGGGAAAGATCAGGTTCTTGTGGGAGATAACGCATTGTTACCCCCGGCTTTATCCAACGTTTTCCGTCATCGTGATCAACCATTCCTGCTGCTATTTTTAACAACGTAGATTTTCCCGAACCGTTTCTGCCAACGATACATAATCTTTCATTAGGCATGATTGTTAATTCTGCTCCTTCAAATAATGGAGTACTGCCAAATGTAAGATGAATATTGGATAATGTAAGAAGAGGGGGAGCCATGTTTATCCTATTAATTCTACGATTGCTATTAACTTAAAACGCGTAAGTTTCAAGACAGATGAATTCATTTTAGTGAAAATATATATTTTATTATGATAATTTTTTTTGATCAGGCTCTTTAATTCTAAGGTATTTTATATTAGTCTGAATTATTGATTATACAGCTTGATAAATTAGAAAAAGTGCGATGAGTTTTTTAAAAACAATAAAGGACGAGATTAATTATGTAGGAGCATTTTTACGTATAATTAAAGAAGTAAAGAGTGTTGACGCAAAGTCTAATTTTGGCATCGCAGATGAAATTGAAATGCGAGTAGATAAATTTGGACCGAATCTTGCTTTTTTAGAAGATGATATCAACCTCACTTATGATGATATGGAAAAATACGCCAACAGGATTGCGGCATGGGCATTATCCGAAGGTTGTATTGCAGGAGACACAGTTGCCCTTTTTATACGAAACCGGGCGCATTACGTAGCTGTTTGGTTTGGCCTTACAAAAATTGGCGTTATCCCTGCGCTATTAAATTATCAATTAGCAGGTCCCGCATTAGGGCATTGCGTGAATGTGTCAGATTCAAAAATTATTATTGTGGATCATGAAATGGCTGATCAGTGGCAAAGTGCTAAAGTTCACACGAGGGCTGATTTAAAGGTGTTCTCAATTTTTGGGAATATCAAAAAGTATAAAAATTTAGACTTAGAATTATTAAATCACTCACCCCGCCGTCCATCTAGAAATTTCCGCGAGGGAATTAAGGGGGGAGATCTGTGTATGAAAATGTTTACCTCTGGAACTACTGGAATGCCCAAAGCGGCTAAAGTAACCCACGTGCGCGCACAGAATTATATGAGAGGTTTTGCTGGCGGCGTGAACACAGAACAAAGTGATCGTATAATGATGGTATTGCCATTGTATCATGCAACAGGGGGACTTTGCGGTGTAGGTGCCGCTTTAACAAGGGGCGGAGCTGTAATCGTAAGGCCTAAATTTTCAGTTTCAAGTTTCTGGGATGAGGTTATAAAGTATGAGGCTACGCTGTTAGTATATGTGGGTGAACTTTGTCGCTTTTTGTTATCGTCTCCGGTTCATCCTCAAGAACATAAACATAAAATAAAATGGATAATTGGGAATGGTTTGAGGCCAGAGGTTTGGCCCGGCTTTGTTAAGAGATTTAATATTAAACATGTAATTGAGTTTTACGGAGCCACTGAAGGTAATGTAAGCTTAATGAATATTGATGGGCCTGTAGGGGCCGTAGGCCGTGTTCCCGGTTATCTGAAATTTAAATTTAACTGTGATATTGTAAAATATGATATTGAGCTGGAAGAAAATATAAGAAACTCCAAGGGTTTTTGTATAAGAACAGACAATAACGAAGTAGGTGAATTGATAGGTGAGATTAGGCAAAGTGATCCTAGATTTCGTTTTGAAGGTTACGAAACTTCAGAAGCTACTCAAAAGAAAATTTTACGAAATGTTTTCAAGCAAGGGGATGCTTGGTTTCGAACGGGGGATTTGCTCAAAAGAGATAAAATGGGTTATTATTATTTTATCGATAGAGTTGGTGATACCTTTAGGTGGAAAGCAGAGAATGTAGCTACAGGAGAGGTGGCTGCTGTTTTATCGTCGTACAAAGGAATTAACGAAGCGAACGTTTATGGGGTTTCCGTTCCAGGTTACGACGGTCGTGCAGGTATGGCTTCAATTGTTGCAGAAAGCAAACTGGATATGAAGCTTTTGATGAAACATATTCAAGAAAATTTACCCTCATATGCAAGGCCAGTATTTATACGATTATCAAAAGAATCTGAAACAACGGGTACGTTTAAATTTAAAAAGACAGATTTGGTTGAAGCCGGTTTTAATCCTAAAAAGTTCGATGATCCTATTTACTACAGTGATCTTGTTACAGGTGAATATCGCAAGATTACCCAAAAACTATTTAATGATATTAGTAACGGGGTAATACGCCTTTAGTGCATAAAGCAGTTTTAATTAAACAGTATCCAGAGATCACAAATGAAAAAACCCGCGTTTGACCCTCGATTAAAAATGAAGAATTTTGTAGCTGACCTGGACCTAAGCTTTAAGGCTGGATTAGAAAGAATACGAATAGACCCAGAAAGCATTAACGAGATTCACAATTCTTTTCGCCGTGTGGCTGGGCAATTGGATACTCCGTGGCCTGATATGAAAGAGGTGCATGACTTCACAATCTCGAGTAAAAGTCATCAGATACCCGTAAGGTTATTTGTACCGCATGATGCCAGCCCCACAAAGGGTCCTTGTTTTATATACTTACACGGTGGAGGCTTTGTAACAGGTTCCATAGAAAGTCATGAGGGTATAACGCGCAGAATCGCATTAAATACAGGGATAAGAGTACTATCAGTGGATTATAGACTGGCCCCAAAATACAAGTATCCTAGCGCTTTAAATGATTGTGAGAGGGTTTTAGATTGGGCTCTCAATGATAGTGATTGCCAAAAGTGGGGAATTAACTCTAATAATATTTCTCTTGGCGGGGATAGTGCTGGTGGTAATATGACAGCTTACTTGTCTCAAAAGTTTAGAAATAGATTAAGGGCCCAGATTCTATTTTATCCACTAATGCAACTCATTGATTTTAAACCGCCAAATCCTGGGCCTCAGGATTGGTTGCAACTTGGTTTCATGGCATTAAAGTTTATAGATGAGCATTATGTTGCAGGTGCCGATGCGCAGCAAACGTCGCTTTCACCGTTGCTAGAGGATAATTTAAAGGGGCTGCCGCCGAGTTATATTTTAACTTGTGGACTTGATCCTTTGAGGGATGAAGGAAAGTTGTATGCTGATAAATTAATGGTTAATGCAATAAATGTAGAGTATAATCATGAAAAATTACTACCTCATGGTTTTTTGAATTTTACACGTTTATTTCCGAAGGGAAAAATAGTTTTGAAAAGTGCTTCAGACTTTTTGTTAAAATATATAGAAGATTAATATGTTTACGTCCCATTTTTATCAGTGTGCGATATAATTTTGTATATTCCGGATACAAAAATTACCTCTCTAGGAAGTGAATTTTACGATATTGTAGGGCCTGCAATTTTTCCTAAAACTGAACTCCATTATAGAGATACTTTTTCTGCAGAAACAGTAGGTTTAGATCTAACTGATGATGAATGGGTAAAGCATTTTGGTCTATTTAATCCCTTACCTAATAATTTGGAAAAGCCTCTGGCTTTAAGATATCACGGTCATCAGTTTCATCAGTATAATCCTAACTTAGGCGATGGAAGAGGGTTTTTGTATGCGCAATTAAGGGACAATAAAGGAAGGCTTCTAGATTTTGGAACTAAGGGTTCAGGTCAAACTCCTTGGTCCAGAAGCGGGGATGGTAAACTTACTTTACTGGGAGGTATTAGAGAGGTTTTGGCTTCACGTTATCTAGAGTATCTTGGGGTTAATACATCTAAAACAATATCGTTAATTGAAACAGGAGAAGAACTCCAACGTAATGACGAACCCTCTCCCACAAGATCAGCAGTTATGGTGCGATTGTCACATTCACACATTCGGTTTGGGACATTTCAGAGACAAGCTTTTCTTAATGAAACTGATAATTTAGAAGCTCTAACTCAATATTGTTCTCAAAACCTTTATGGAGGCATAAGTACCCCTGAGGAGTTGTTTAATGCTGTAACCCTTAAGTCTTCAGAATTAGTTGCATCATGGATGGCGGGTGGCTTTGTGCATGGGGTAATGAATACTGATAATATGAATATAACAGGGGAAAGTTTCGATTACGGCCCTTATAGGTTTCTACCGACTTTAAGGTCAGATTTTACGGCTGCATATTTTGACCATAACGGTTTATATGCTTTCTCAAGACAGCCGGAAGCAATGTATTGGAATCTAGGGCAATTGGCTCAAAGTTTATCACTTATTTGCGATGATAAGAAACTTCTTAAAGCCCTAGAGAATTTCGCACCTGCGTATAGAGTTGCTTTACGAGATAAAGTGTTTGAGAGGCTACAAGTTCAGCCAAAAAACAATCAAAAAGACTTTGAATTTGTATCTCTAACTTTTAAGTTCTTAGAAAACAGTCAGTGCTCTTGGCCTCAATTTTGGCATGATTGGCAAGGCGGTGCTGGTGAATTGATGAGGGCTAAAAGATCCTTAAGCTCTGATCTTTATTCAGGCGATGAGTTTATAGATTGGTATAATTCATTGAAAGAATTTGAAGTCAGGGGCGCCCCCCCTAAAGTTAATACACCAGTTAGTTTATTGTATGAGGATATAGAGGCTATATGGAAGCCTATTGAAAAAGATAATAACTGGTCAAAATTTATTGAAAAAACTAAGAGTTTTCAAAGATAGGTTTTCAATTTTTAACCAGTTTCACCAAAAAGCTCTCGTCCAATTAACCACCTGCGAATTTCTGAAGTGCCAGCACCAATTTCCATGAGTTTAGCATCACGCCAGAGACGCCCGGTTGCGCTTTCGTTCATATAACCCATGCCGCCTAACATCTGAATGGCATCTGAAGCCATTTGTGTAGATTTTTCTGCAGCATACAAGATACAACCCGCCGCATCCTTACGAGTTGTTTCTCCTCGATCACATGCAGAGGCCACGGCGTAAACGTATGACCTCGTAGTTGATAAAGTTACATACATATCTGCCAATTTTCCCTGCATAAGCTGAAATGTTCCTATGGGTTTTCCAAATTGTTTCCTCTCATGTATGTAGGGTAGTACGATGTCCATACACGCTTGCATGATACCAATTGATAAACCGGATAAAACAACTCGCTCATAATCCAACCCACTCATAAGGATTTCTGCGCCTTGGCCTATGTTGCCTACCACATTCTCATCGGGTACAAAGCAATTTTCAAAAACTAGTTCACATGTATCAGATCCGCGCATGCCAAGCTTGTCTAGTTTTTTTGAAGTGGAAAACCCTTCCATATCTGGTGTTACAACAAAAGCTGAAATACCTTTTGATGCACCATTTGGATCTGTTTTAGCGTAAACAAAGAGTGTATCTGCTACAGGAGCATTGGTGATCCACATTTTGGTTCCATTCAGCAGGTATCCACCTTGCGCTGATTCAGCTTTTAATTTCATTGATATTACATCTGACCCGGATCCTGACTCTGACATTGCAAGAGATCCAACATGTTCGCCGCTAATTAACTTTGGTAAATATTTTGCTTTTTGTTCATCATTGCCCCATCTTCGTAACTGGTTGATGCATAGATTTGAATGTGCGCCATAGGAAAGTCCTACCGATGCAGAGCCTCTACTAATTTCTTCAAGAGCAATGGTGTGTTGTAAATAGCCAAGACCTGAACCGCCATCCTTTATATCAGCTGTAATCCCATGCAGCCCTAATTCTCCCATGAGTGGCCATAAATGACGAGGAAATTCATTACTTTTGTCAATATCTGCTGCAATTGGAGTAATATGTTTTTTTGTGAAGTCATAGACTGCTTTTCTCAGCATATTTGTTTCTTCTGAGTGTCCGTATTGAAGTGTTGGGTATGAAGTTGTCAAAATATTTCCCCTTTTTAAAATATAAGAATATTAATTATCTTCTAGTTTTACTAAAATGTCACCATCTGAGACTAAAGCACCTTTTTGCACTTTAATTTCATCTATAACCCCATCTTTTGGAGCATATAGAGTCATTTCCATTTTCATTGCCTCCATAACTAAAAGGGGTTCACCTTCTTTTATTTTGTTGCCTTCATTAGCAAACATATCAATAATTTTTCCAGGCATTGGAGCTATAATTGCATTGCTTGCGTTGTTAAGGCTGTTAGGCTGATAACGCTCTTTTCCAACAATAATTTCCTCTCCATAGCGGTATAAGGATATATGGTTTTGGAATTCTTTGAATTCCCAATCAGAAAAAAATGGTAACGCATTTTCATTATATTTTGAATTAGATTTTTCCTTCTTAAAAATTATGAAAGGTTCTAATCCGTTAACACTTATGAGTGACTGTCTTTGATTCTGCTCTATAATTTCAGTTTTAATAATGTTTTCCCCTTCTTTGAAAAAATACTTTTTTCTAAACGACTGATTTAATCTCCAGCCATTTTTTATATTGAAGGGTGTCGTTTGAGTTTTGTTATTTATACTATCAAGAAATAAAGCAGTTAGCCCATACACTTTATTATCTATTGCGTACTCGTTAGAAGTTAAGGTGACTATATTTTCGTTAATAAAGTGAGTTGATACGCCTCCGTAATTAAAGTCATCGTTTAATAGGCACCTTATTAAAAAAGCTGTGTTAGTTTTAATCCCTTTTATTTTAGACTCTGATATAAGAGACACCATATTTTTAATAGCATCCTGTCTGTTATCTGAATGTACTATCATTTTCGCAATCATAGGGTCGTAGTAAATGGAAATTCTATCATTTTTCTGGAAACCCGTATCAATACGCAAACCCTCTTTTTTTGATAGTTCGCTAGGAATTTCAAAGTTCTCTATTTTTCCAGCACTAGGAAAAAAGTTATTGAAGGGATCTTCAGCATAAATTCGTGTCTCGATAGCATGACCGCTCATAGTTATATTTTTTTGACTTGGAAGTTTCTTTCCCTCAGCAATTTCAATTTGCAACTTTATCAGGTTCAAGCCTGTTATCATTTCAGTGACAGGGTGCTCGACTTGTAGTCTGGTGTTCATCTCCATAAACCAGAAACCATTTTCATGGAGTTTTTGAGAACCATCTACTATGAATTCAACTGTACCTGCACCTTTATAGTTGACTGCTTTTGCAGCTTTCACGGCGGCATCCGTCATTGCATCCCTTACCGAAACTGTCATTCCTGGGGCAGGGGCTTCCTCTATGACCTTTTGATGCCGGCGTTGGACTGAGCAATCGCGCTCAAACATATGAACTACATTACCCTGGCCATCTCCGAAAATCTGCACTTCTATGTGCCGAGGTGATTGTATATATTTCTCCAATAATACTTTAGGGTTGCCAAAACTATTTTCTGCTTCACGTTTACAAGACTCTAAAGCACTCAGAAATGACTCTTTTGACTCGACCTTTCTCATGCCTTTTCCGCCACCGCCGGCAACGGCTTTTATAAGTACAGGAAATCCAATTTTATCAGCTTCTAAAGATAAAAATTCTTCTTCTTGTTTAGCGCCTTGGTATCCAGGTGTTATTGGAACACCAGCTTTTTCCATGAGAATTTTAGCTCTATCTTTTAATGCCATATTTCTTATGCTTTCAGAGCTTGGTCCAATAAAATTAATTCCAGCCTCTTCGCAAGCTTCGGCGAAAATATAATTTTCAGATAGAAAGCCATATCCAGGGTGAATTGCGTCAGCACCTGTGTCTAGTGTGGCTTTGATAATTTTTTCAATAACCAAATAGCTATCTTTTGATGGCGGGGGGCCAATGGCCACAGCTTCATCTGCCATTTTAACATGCACAGAGTTAATGTCTGCATCTGAATAAACCGCAACAGTTCGGATATTCATTTCACGTGCAGTTTCCATTATGCGGCAGGCAATTTCTCCGCGGTTGGCTACTAAAATCTTTTTTATGCTACTCATTAATTCATTCTTTTTTAGAAATTTATTCTTATTTTTATATCAAGTAATTGTTACATTCTAAAAACGCCAAAGTTTGACTTTTCTAGGGGCGCATTAGCAGACATTGCTAGTCCTAAACCTAAAACATTCCTTGTATCTGATGGAGCAATAACGCCGTCATCCCAAATTCTAGCGCTAGCAAAATAGGGGTGGCCTTCACGCTCATATTTTTCTCGGATTGGGGTCATAAAGGCTTCTTTTTCCTTCTCAGACCAACTATCTCTATTTCTGTTTACCGAGGCTAAAACACTGGCTGCCTGATCTCCCCCCATGACCGATATTCTGGCATTAGGCCACATAAACATTAGGCGGGGAGAATAAGCGCGGCCACACATTCCATAATTACCAGCGCCGTATGACCCGCCTATAACAATTGTAAACTTGGGTACCTTTGCATTAGAAACTGCATGTACCATTTTTGCTCCATGTTTTGCAATTCCTCCCGCTTCGGCTTTTGAACCAACCATAAACCCAGTGATATTTTGTAAAAAAATCAATGGGATTTTCCTTTGAGCGCAGAGTTCTATAAAATGCGCACCTTTCATTGCACTTTCAGAAAAAAGGACTCCATTATTTCCCAAAATTCCTACCTTATAGCCTTTTATTTTAGCAAACCCTGTTACTAATGTTTCGCCGTACAGTTTTTTGAATTCTTGAAAATATGAGTTATCTACTATCCGTGCTATAACTTCTCGGCAGTCATAAGGTTTCTTGAGGTCCGACGGAATGATACCGTTAAGTTCATTAATGTCATATTGGGGTGAATTGCTCTCGTCTGGCAGGTAACTATATTTTGGTTTATTTAAACTTTTAACAATTTTGCGTCCAATTTTTAATGCATGTGCGTCATCATTGGCTAAATGATCAGCCACTCCAGAAATTGAGGTGTGAAGTAAGCCGCCGCCTAATTCTTCTGCCGTTATATCTTCTCCTGTTGCAGCTTTAACAAGTGGCGGTCCTCCGAGGAAAATAGTTCCTTGATTTGCTACAATTACATTTTCATCTGCCATTGCGGGTACATAGGCCCCTCCCGCAGTACAGCTTCCCATAACAATTGCAATTTGAGGAATTCCATCTGCTGACATAGTGGCTTCGTTATAGAAACAACGACCAAACATTTCTTTGTCTGGAAAAATTTCTGCTTGGTGCGGAAGGTTTCCGCCGCCACTATCTACAAGATAAATACAAGGCAACCTATTTTCCCTTGCGATTTCCTGAGCCCTTGTTTGTTTTTTACAAGTGATGGGAAAATAAGTTCCACCTTTTACTGTTGCATCATTACAAAGTATCATTACTTCTCGGCCTCCAACGCGGCCTATACCGGTTATTATTCCTGCACCAGGAATATCATCGTCATAACATTCATAAGCCGCCATTTGAGAGAGTTCTAAAAAAGGAGTACCAGGATCAAGTAGGCGCTCTACACGTTCTCGAGGTAGTATTTTACCGCGGCTTAAATGCCGTTTTCTTGATTTTTCAGGACCCCCCAATGCGATTTTTTTGACTTTTTCTCTTAGGTCGGAAACCAGAGCGTCCATTGCTATTTTATTTTCTAAAAATTCAACGCTTGAGGTGTTTATTTTGCTTGTTATTTTAGACATCTAGAAAGCCTTAATTATTTTTGACTATTAATATATAAATTTAACCCTTGAGTCAAATTTATTGTAATGGTATATTTAATAATGGATATAAATGTTAAAGAACCCTTCAATCGTGACAGGCAGTTTGCTCTTAAGCGTCAGGCAGTAATCAGGGCTGCAGGTTTAGATTTTTGTAAGCGCGGTTACCACAATACTTCCATGACTGACATTGCTTCGAATTTAGGTTTAACAAAAGCTGCTCTATATTATTATGTAAAGAATAAAGATGAAGTCTTATTTGAGTGCCATCAACAAGCGTACGATGCTATGGATATCATCTTACAAAAAAAATGGATTGGAGAAAATGGATTGCAGCAATTGCAAGATTTATATTGTGATTTTGTTCGTATGCTGACTGCATCAGGTGTTTCCCTTTTAACGGATGTGAACAGTCTATCTGAACTTAATAAAATAAAAGTTCTTAAGAGAAGAGGAAAGATCGAACGTAAAATCATTAAACTTGTAAAACAAGGTCAATCAGATGGGTCAATAAGAGCAGGAGATCCAAGACTTCATGTTTTCTTTTTTATGGGCGCCCTTAATTGGCTTAATGCTTGGTATGATAACTCTGGCCATTTCAAAGGTGAAGATATTGCAGTGCATTTTGCAACTCAAATGCGCTTGGGAATTGCAGCCGCTTAACTGAACAAAGCATCAAGCATCTATAATGTATTTTGTGTTTTTTGTTTTTTATGCAAAGATTAATTACCCAAAGGACATAATTATGACGAGATCAATAAATTTACATAAACTTCTGTTAAGCACTGCAATATCGACCATGTTTGGATTAGCGGCTCTTAGCACTAATGCTTATGCTGTTGTTCCTAATGATAATAATACATCAGACGAAATAATTGATGAGGACGGCGGTGTTAACGGAGTAGGAATTTTCTATGCGAACGGTATTTGTACGGGAACACTCATAAACCCAAGAACTGTGATATTTGCAGCTCATTGTGTAAATTATCGTGCTGCCGGGGATTATGGAACATCCGTGCCAGCTGCATTCGCTTTTGAAGTTGACTCATTACCCGGACTTCAGAATTGGTTTGCAAACAACTTTACCTCAAACCCTGAATTATTTGTCTACAATGTAAATGAGATAATTTATAATGAGGACTCCCTGCGTACGGGTTTTCTTGAAGGTGACGTAGCGCTCGCTTCTTTGGACACACCGGCTGCTAATGTGCCAACATGGGCGCTTTTATTCTCTCCCCTACCAACTCCGTTGGGGCCTGGTGATACCGGCTATGACCCTGCACTGGGTACGGGGTATCATGTTAACATAACCGGATATGGAAGAAGCGGCATAGGTTCTCAAGGTTCTATTTATGGAATAGACTGGAGGCGCCGGGCTGCTGAAAATATGTTGGGCGCTTTAACGTCATTGGACGCTTCGGGTGATTTCTTATACGGCGGCGGATCTGGCTTACCGCAAAACCTATATCTCACTGATTTTGACGACCCAGATCAAACCAACATTTATGATATAAATGTTTATCAAGATGACGCACTTCCAAACGAGGGAACAACTGCTGGCGGCGATTCTGGCGGGCCACTTATTTTGGATGCAGAAAACAATGTTTTGACGGCAGAAGATTTAGTTCTGGGTGTTTTGTCCGGGGGTTCACGTTATTTTAATGGTCAAGTATTTTCCTCTTACGGGGGGTCAAGTTTTTACCAGCCGTTGTTCTTATTTTCTGATTATATTGCTGCGAATAACCCTTATAGATATGTGAGCACTCTCGAAGGAGATGGAGACTGGGAAGATCCGTTGCATTGGCAGTCAGATTTGGATCCGAATTATAGAATTATTGATAGTTCTGGTAATGTTGTTAATGGGTTTCCGGAAACGCAACCTTTCGGTGTTCAAGATTCAGGAAATTCAGGGTTTGGTGTAATTTGTAATGATTTTTCGGGAGATAATGCCGGAGATGCGTGCCGAGATATTTCTACTGGAAACCCAGCCCCTCCATCACGAAATGGAGGAACAGACGTGATAACTAGCAATGAAATTAATGCTAATCTTGAATCACAATCTGGCGGGGATCCCCTTCCTAGTCCAACAATTGATAATGGTCTTGCGGGGGCTACAAACTTTATTCCTGACAATATAGACCTTGCACCAGGGCTCAACGGAAGGCGGTATTTTGAAGTAAGCATGTCGAATGCGGGAATTACTACTTTGAGTAGTACGCGTACGATTGATCGATTAAATGTTGGAGGCAATGCTGAGCTAGTAATAGGATCTACAGGTAATTTAACCAGTTTGATGGATATCAATCAAACAGGCGGACACATATCTGTAGACGGGGCTCTCAACAGTGTTGGAGATTATACATTATTTTTTGGTTACCTGACAGGAGCGGGAATTCTAAATTCTCCATTTCTTACTAATATTGCAGGTACTATTGCCCCTGGTGATATCGGTAATATTGAAACTTTGACTATTGATGGCAGTGCTGTTTTATCATCAGGATCGAGCCTAATGATAGATATAGGCTCTAATGGTATAAGTGATGTATTATCAATTACAGGCGACTCTAGTTTAGGCGGAACAGTATTTTTTAACCCTAATCTCGGCGTGAGATCAGGAAATACTTATACATTTCTTACAACTTCTGGATTGCAATCAGGAGAACTTTCTGCTGCAAATATAAGCTCAATATTAACTCCAGTTCTCACCCACAATATTAATTCAGTGACTGCTTTAATAGAGGCGGGTTCTTATAATAATGCAATTTCTACAAGTAATAGTCTTCATGCATCATATGCTAAACTATTAGATAGCAATAGAGACTTAGGCGGTTTGGACGCAGTATATGCTACTCTAGATTTATCATCAGACTCTCAAATTCAGGAAGTATTGACCAGCTGGGCTCCAGAAGCAGAAATGACAGTTAGAAGCCTAGCTAAAGCTACAACAGATACACTCTCTCAGTTTCATTCCTCCCGATTAAGGATCATGGAAACAGGTAGTTGGAGCGGCGGATCAATATCTGTTATGGGCTCGCCTGGAAAAATAGCATCCCATCAGGATGCGATGGCTCCAATGTCCAATGTTGAAGTTTCAGATATGGACAATGAGGCAAGTATCAAAACTAATAAAAAAATTGCCGATGACTACTCAATCTACCTTGCGGGGTCTTTCATAGACGGTAACGCATCAGTAATGCCTTTTTCGTCAAATTTAGAGAAAGAACATTTCGATGGATGGACGTTATCAGCGGGTATTGAACATGCAGTTTCAGAAAATATTAAACTGGGTGCCTCGTTGAGTTATACTGATTTAAGTCTAAACGATCAGGCTGCAAAGAGTGTTAACAGCAACCATGCTGCAGTTACATTATACGGGCAACTACAATCTAAATCGAATTTAGTTTTAAGCGGGCAATTTAGTATTGGTTCATTTGATACATCCACGGAACGAAATATTGTTTTCCCTGCGTCTTATGCTCTTTCTTCAGAAGATGAGAACCTATCAGTTACTAGTAAAATTCAGTTATCAAAACCTTTAAAAATGTCAGATTTTACTCTAATACCAAAAGTGGGTTTGCAAACTGCTATGGTTGATTTTAATGATGTTTTAGAAACAGGCGGCATCACAGCATTAAATATTGATCGTAAATATTATTCAAGTACTCAGGGCCGCTTAGGACTTGATATCGTCTCTAATAAAAACTCTAATTTTTATATGAGAATTTCAGGTGATGTTGTTAATGAATTTGATGATTCACTAAACGTGTTTCGTGCAGGATTTGCACAAAATAATGGAGAAAGTGCAAACTTCCTTTTGGCGGGTACCGACCAATTTTGGGGTGAAGTTGGTGCAGGTTTTGCATTTGAAATTGATAAAGCTGTTATGAGTTTATCAGTCGATACAACCGTTGGCCGTGATGATTTGAGTACGCAATCGTACAGGGCAGGGATAACTTTTAAATTCTGACATTACCGCTATTGCCATTTCCTTCCTAGCCTGAATAAGAGACTAGTGGCTTGCCAAGGGCAAGGTAGTTGTGCAAATTGAGGGTATGAAACACTTGACCCTTATCCTCACACTCTTTTTCTCAACACTGATGTTCGCATCACCTGCATATGCAGATTGGGAGAAGGTTGGTGATGATGCGGTGGGTAATACCTTCTATGTAGACTTTGATAAGATGCGAAAAAATAATGGGTATGTGTATTATTGGGAACTTCAAGATTTGCTTGTGCCTAATGAGTATGGAAACTTGTCTTTCGAAGTTTATTATCAGGGTGATTGTGAGTTGTTCAGATACAAAGATTTGAGAGCAATATACTACAAACAGTCAAAGGGTGAAGGACGTGGAGAAACTGTTCCGCCATCTAACGCTGAATGGAAATACCCGACTTCAAAGAGTATGGCGGAAAAAATGCTTACCCAAGTGTGTTTCATAGCCGGTTACTAACCTCAATGAGGTTTTAGTGCCCCTATGACCTTCCATCAAAACCGATTTAGAAATTAAACTAGTCTATTGTGTCGAGAATAGACTTAACTAACAGGCTCATAATGTTTTTGACCTTTGGGATGGAAAGTTTTCTATCTTCGCGTAAGCGCCGCATAGTCGAAAAACTAAGCGTGCTATCAAGCGCAAAAAGGACGTTGTCATAATTGTTTATATCTTTTGGTAAAATGGCTCTGATGCCGGATATTTCCAAATTACGAGATCGTTTGTAATCGTCCATGAGAATTTGCGATTTAAACCTCCCAAGCTCACCTGCTGTGTGCGGTACTTTTATTCGTTCCCAAATCTCGACATTGCGCTCTACCAATTCTAAGATCTGGTCTTTCCAATTTATGCTTTTTAAAGGCTTTAAGAATTGAGGCGTCACTTCATCATAGCACAGGGACATTAATTCCAGCAGGAGCGTGTCAAGATCATCGAAATGCCTAAAGACAGATCTTAGGCCTACGCCGGCATGTTCTGCTATGGCGGCCGCGCTTGGCTCCATATCTCCTCCGAGCATTAACTCCCAGTAAGCCCTCAAGATTTTTTCGCGTGAGCGCTGACTGCGCTGAATGCGTCCGTCAGCCTGCAGTAGTTCTGCGTCTTCAACCACGGTTAGTTTTGGTTTTTTGCTTATGATAATTCTCTTATTTATAATCCGTGTTCATAAATAATGGCATCGCTGTTAATGGGAAGACGGACAATGGTGCCGTCTTCACTAACAGTAATTTTGCCTTTAAATTTACCAGATGCGCCGCTCACAAACATCGGGATTAACGCATCATTTGGAAGCATGGGTACTATATGGTAAAGAACAAGGTCTGTTGCATTGGCTTGATTTGCTATTTTTGCTGCATCCACTGGCGATGTATGATAGTCTTGAATGTCATATAAAATCTTTTCAATCCCATTTTCTCCATTAGCTTTGGCAGCGGTTTGCATGGTTTTAACCATATTCATATTCATTGCCTCGTGAAACAAAACATCTACACCTTTAGAGGCGAGCGCAATATTTGGATCATAAGCTGTATCTCCCGAAATCGCGATTGAGCGGTCGTTGTAGTCGATACGGTAACCAAAGGCAGGCTGAACAGGTTCATGAGAGACATGGAATGCTGTAATCTTTACGCCACCTTTCTGATATACTACCTTGGAGCCGCCAGACAAATCAATTTCACGGGCTATTGCACCAAAGGAAGCGGGATTAGCAACTTTCGTACCATGATGAGCTGTGCGGTAAGTGCTATCGATTTGGTAAGCCATATTGAAGCCCTCAACGACTTGGGCTGTGCCTGCTGGACCAGACACATTTGTTGGCGATGTGCGTCCACTATTGATCCATGTTCCGAGAAGCATTTGCCCGAGGCCGTCCAGATGATCAGAATGTAGATGTGTCAGAAAAATTTCTTCAACGCGCCCCGTCGGGAAACCCATAGGTGTTAGATTTTGTGAACCATTTGTTCCTGCATCAAATATGAAGGCTTGTTTGCCTGCTAAGACACCAATGCAAGGACCGCTGCGTTTAGGGTCATATAAGGGAGAACCTGCGCCGCAAATATAAACATGAAGTCCATCTGTAATGTCAGCTGTTCTATCGATCCCGACATTTGAGGTGACCATTCTTTCAAACCCTCTCTCTATGATTTTAGGAGCAACCACTTGTCGCCCAATAAAAAGGATCACGAATAAGGCGAGTGCAAATATAATAAGTTTCTTCATGATTAAACCTCTTTATTTGATAACTTTAGGGCGGTTAGCAACATAATGACTAGGATAGCCTCGATCATAATAGGCTGCATCGTGGTTTCACCAATGCCCGTTGAGGCGATTTCAAATAATCGCCCCAGGAGTGTTAAACCCAAAAGCGAAATTGAAACCCAAAGGAGTTTTATTTTTCCTTGGAACAGAGCGAGTGCTGCCGCGCCAGCGCCCGTAAAGAACATGGCGCCAAAGTCCCCTGAAATAGTCCCTCGGCCTCCTGCATTGTCGGCTGATACACCTAAAATACCGCCAATAATATCTGGTGATAGAAATGCAAGGCTCCCCATGAGTATACAAAATACCATGGGAATAAATATTAGGATTTTTCTCAGCATGTGATTGCCTTTCTTATGTTATAGTAAGTTTTTGTAGCGCGTGTTCTATAACCCAGAGTCGATCTTGACCCCATGTCACCGTGTTGCCGACTCGAAAGCTAGGTACACCCCAGACACCATGCTCCATCATTTCTTGACGGTTGGCTTCCGCTTCATCGCGCCAATCTTGATTGCCAAGAATACTCTTCGCTTCATTCCAATTTAGACCTGCGCATTTAACAATACTTTGCATGCCGGATTTTGAGCCTGCATCGATGCCCTCGGCCCAAACGGCTTTTAGCCACCCTTGGACATATTCATATTCGCGCCCGTGATTACGTGCCCAAGGCAATAAGGAGTAACCAAGTTCAACAGGCCTTCCGACAGGGTCAAGAACTCTTCCAAAGTCAACACCGTGCCTGCGCGCTTCGCGAGCCGTGTCCAAAGTTATGTATTTTTTCTTGGCTTTTGGGACGGGAAGGCCACGCATAACCATGGGTAGGACAAATCTAATTTTCAGGTCTGCGCCATAGGCGTCTGCGAGTGATTTTACTCGATCTCGAACAATCGCTGTATAAGGTGACCGGAAGGATAGGTACCAGTGCAGGTCAGTATTTGTGCGGCCCAAGCCGGCGGGGCTCTGCGGAGGAGCGTAAATAAAATCTCTGCCGTTGCCGCCATGACGCAACCCCATATCCATGAGTCGCTCCTCAAGATAATGCAGACGATCAAGCCCCCAATACCATTCACCTCCATAATATAGCGTTCCGCCAAGGTAGTGACCAAGCTTTTCTCGCCTTGTATCTGCCGCAGTGGTGTTGACCGCTGCTGTTCGCTCTTCGATTTTAAAATCAATACCCGCCTTTTTCGCCAGCCTCATAGTATCCATCTTGGAATATTCCGCCAGTTTCTTCATTTCCGGAGCTGCCCCTGGATTGGGTGGGCCGACCAATTGTTTCAGGAGGTTGATTTTGTATCGTTTAGTAAATGCTGGTAGAATTTTTTCGAGGAGTTGCGAGTAAGGATCAGAGGGATCATGAAAAAATTCTACAATGTGCTCCTCACCTTTCTTAATTCGAGTGTACTCAAACTGTGTCCGCTTCTTGTCACGAGTCTTTACGCTCAGCATTTTAGAGGCTATGCGAGGAATTATGAAAGACTTTACAGACATAATCCGATTCTACAAAAAATGTTCTTTTTAAAGATATTAATTTTTAAAATTCCCTTGATCTTAATATTATGACATTGTTAGTGTCATAATAAAAAAGTCAGAGTAAGTAAAGCTTATCATGAAGTCTGGGTAGACTAATCATGGACATTAACCGCACAGCTGATTGCTGCTTCTGGCGTTACTAGGACAGAACGCTATATTTTTATTTGAACTAAGGAAATAAACCCATGAAAAAGCAAGAACTTTTGATCGACCGCAACAATTACCGGAATACAAAAATTAGCGAAACTGAAACTCGACCATTAGCCGACGGCGAGGTTCGTGTCGCTGTAGATAAGTACGGACTTACAGCCAATAATGTTAGTTATGCCGTTTCTGGGGATATGATTGGATATTGGAAATATTATCCGGTTGAGTCCGAGAATGGAGTTAATTGGGGTAAAGTACCCGTTTGGGGCATGGCCGACATCGTCGAGTCCAAATGTAACGGCGTAGAAGTGGGCGAGCGCATTTACGGCTTTTTATCCATGTCCAGCGAAGTTATTATGAGGCCAGGTAAAATGAAGGCAGCATCTTTCGTTGATATGGCAGAACACCGCAAGCCGCTCCCAGAGCTTTACAATGGTTATAGCCGAACTGAGGGCGAACCGGCGCTTTATAAGACATTAGAAAATGAACGTTGCCTCTTATTCCCGCTTTTTATAACCGGCTATGTGCTCGCTGATTTTCTAGCGGACAATGATTACTGGGGTGCAGAGCAAGTCTTGATCGGATCTGTGTCATCCAAGACAGGATTTGGTATGGCGGCCTTCCTCAATTCTGAAACGAATTTCAGCGGTAAATTAGTTGGTCTGACATCTCCGGGGAACAAGGCATTTGTTGAAAGCCTTGGCGATTGCCAACAAATTGTAACTTACGGGAAGGAGAGTGAAATCGACTCATCTAAAAAGGCTGCCTATGTGGACATGTCTGGGAATGGTGAGCTGAGGAATACACTTCACAATCATCTTGGTAATAATATGGTGCGTTCCATTGGGGTGGGTGCCACTCACTGGGAAGAACGGCGTAGTGGCGGAGAAATGCCAGGCGCCAAGCCGGAATTCTTTTTTGCACCAGCGCAAATTGGCAAGCGTAATAAAGATTGGGGGCCGGGAGTTCTAATGCAAAAGGCTTATGCTGCAGGGGCACAGCTGGCGGCTCGAACATCTGATAACCTGAATGTTGAGTTTTTAAATGGCATGGAAGCCGCGCGAGACATTTGGATTGAAACTCTTGACAATAAGGTCTCGCCCAAGCGAGGAATTATGGTCTCATTAGAAAAATAGAGTTTTTCAACACTATCCGGGCACGCTCACGGTTTCATAAACGGGCGTGCCGCCTACAATATGAGCTTCAATGAAATTTAAGGTTTTGTCCAAAATGGATACTCCATTTATCTGAAGCGTGAAAATATTGATACTGCTCCAAGCGTGACCTGCCTCTTGGACGGTGTAAAAACTATACGGTACACTAACAATGTCTGCTTGTGCAGCGAGGTCTAGGGCTGCTTGATAGGCAACTACGGAGTCTGCATCCCCATGCAATGTTAGAAATGGCGCATCCATAAACTCTAGATCAGCTTCTCTAACCAAATCTCCCCAGTAATTAATAACGACATCTGGGCTCGGACGATCGATATTATATTGATCAAGCGTATAAGCCACGTTTAAAACTGTGTAGGAGCCCGCTGATGAACCCCAATAAGCCAATCGGTTCATGTCTAAGCAATATTGTTGTGCGTTCGTTTGCATCCAATTTAGAGCAGAGACAGTGTCTTCTATGGCAGCAACGGCTGCGTTGATAATAACTGGGTCTGCGTTCGGAAATGCAGCGACCGTTTCATCCGCTATAACTTGAAATTCAGGCTTTAAAACAGCGTCATCTCCGGCCAAACGATAATTGATAGAAACAAAGTTGATATCCTTTTTATTTGTTGCCTCCGCCATACTCTCAAATAGAGTTGTATATTTATCGCCAGTCTTAAAGCTACCACCATGGACAAAAAGCACCGTTGGGCGATTAGATGCACAGCTTTCACTCGGCTGGTAAATATCCAATAATAGATTGATCTGGCCAGATGCTGTCGCACCTTTTCCAAACTCAATATCTGCCAATCTGACAGGGCCACTATTGCCGCCTGAACCGCCGTCGTCCGTTGGAGGGGGTGTGACAACTGGGGGTGTGCTTGAAGAATTGCCGCCACAAGCGGCCACCATGAACGCTAAAAAACATAGTGCCATATTATATTTTATTACTTGGTTCACGTTAACACTCCAATATTTCGTTTCTATCAAATTATCATGAGACCGGGATTTCAAAAGTCATAGTTAAAAATATATATGATGATGTCTATGGCATACTAGACTTATGCAATAATTTTATATTTCAGTAAATTATATTTCAGAAATGGCGCACCGGGGAGGATTCGAACCCCCGACCCCCTGATTCGTAGTCAGGTACTCTATCCAGCTGAGCTACCGGTGCATGAACCTATTTTAATATAATAAGTTCGGTCGCGTTAAAGCGTCTGCAAGATACAAAAGCAAGCTTTTTTTAATTTGAAATTAAATAAAATGGATCTGTTAATCATCTAAAAGAAACTTCTCATAGTACCTAACACTTATTTTAGATTCTTTATAATGGACATCTTCTACAGGCTTAAAACCATTTTTTATATGGAACTTATGTGAAGCTTCGTTATTGGGTTTTGTATTAACCTCGCAGACAAGTCTGGGTATCCCTAATGAAAGCGCTTCTTTTGTAAAATCATCATACAATTTTTTTGCAAGTCCTTGGCCTTGTGAATGGGTATTTATGATAACTCGGTCTATATAAAAAAATTTAGTAAACTTACTTCTTAACCAGCGAAGATTTTTGTGGTCATAATCTGCATTATTTGAAAACCCAATTAATACGCCTGCGCCATTATTAATTTGTTTTTTATAAGTTGCTTTATCCAAAAGTATCCTCAAGCTTTCATCATTAAGTGGTGCAAGCCAATGGACAAACTTTTCATTCATTATTAAAATTTTTTTAAAATGCTGTGTCTTTATTTCTCCAATCACTTAGATGCCTCATAAACAGCTCGCATTAAAGACCTTGCTACGCAGCGCGCTGCTGCAGACCCTAATTCTGAAAGTATCGCTGGGTTATCGCAAGGTTTATGACCTGTTGATATTGCAAAAATAGTATCGCCATCAAGCGGTGTATGGCTAGGCTGTACTGCCATAGCTATTCCATCTTGAGCCATAATTGCAATTCGCTTTAATTGTTTTTGTGTTAAATTAGCCTCTATAGCTACGACACCAATTACTGTACTTTGGCCTGGCGTATTTAAAAAACTTAACTTTGTATCATCAGGAGTAGTATATTTATAATTCTCCGGTGGTCGCATGCCGCCAAACTCATTATTAATTTCATAAGGCCAAGCCCATGGACATTTTGTTTTGGGCATATACGGAGAACCAACCGAATTTGCTGCTATTATAGCCCCTACAGTAAATTCTTTACACACCTCTGATGCGCTTCCTACGCCTCCATTATAAATTCCTGACATAGCTCCATACCCAGCCCCTATCTTTCCAAGATCCATCTGCTTTGATGCAGACTCACATGCTAATACACCTAAATTTCTAAAGGGGGGGGTTATACCCCAATTTTTATCTCCCCCGTTAGCATTATCGAATAGTATAGCACTTGGTACAATTGGAGAAACTGGGATTGGGCTAGGCCCTACTTCATAACCCAAACGTTTTTCACCGAGCCATGCACACACACCATCGGCTGCTGCAAGCCCGTAAACGGATCCTCCCGATAAACAGATTGCATGGACTTTATCAATTAAACCTCCATCGTTTAATGCATCAATTTCACGTGTTCCAGGGCCGCCACCTCTAACATCAACCGAGCAATTTGCAGGTTTGTCTGGTAAAACAACTGTAACGCCAGTTCTAACCTCATCATTATGAGCTTGTCCGATAGTTATGCCATTTACATCTAATATTGTATTGATCATTACTTGCTCTTTTCTAAGTGGCACTTATGTTGCCCTTATAATTAAGAAAGCTTAATCTATGAAACAAATAATTTCATTTTTTCTATCTATATTTCTGTACACTTTCGTGCATGCCGGAACATCATCGGCAAACGTAGTAAATGCAAAAATTAAACCCACACCTTCGAAATCAAAAGGGATGGTTGCTGCTGCTAATCCTCTAGCAAGTCGGGCGGGTGTAGAAATACTTGAAGCAGGCGGATCAGCTATTGATGCGGCTATTGCTATTCAAGCCATGTTAGGGCTTGTTGAGCCGCAAAGTTCAGGTCTAGGTGGAGGCGCTTTTATGGTTGTTTATGATCCTAAAACTGCCAAAGTTTGGAGTTATAATGGGAGAGAAAAAGCTCCCAGTGCCGCTTCACCAGATATGTTTTTAGACCCACAAACAAAGCAACCAATTCCCTACAGAAATGGTATTGCCTCTGGAGTATCTACTGGGGTTCCTGGCGTCATAACCATGCTACAAAAGGCGCATCAGGATTATGGTTTGCTTGATTGGGGAGTACAGTTTGAGCCTGCCATTAAAACAGCAGAAAATGGATTTAAAGTTAGCCCTCGTATGGCAAATATCACCGCTAGAATGGGAGGATTTGCTTTAAATAAAGATAAAAATGCCAAAGACTACTTTTTTCTAGATGATGGCAATAAAACAATACCTGTTGGCTTTTTGAGAGATAACCCACAATATGCGAACACTCTTCGCGCCCTTCAAAAAAACCCTAGAGCACTTCTTGAGGGTCCTATAGCTCAAGAAATTTTACGCGTAACGCATAGACCTCCATTTCCTGGCAGTTTGACACTTGATGATATGAAAAACTATCAAGCAAAAAAAACTGAAGCGCTTTGTTCCACTTATAGGTCAAATATTATTTGTGGAGCTCAACCCCCAAGCAGTGGACCAGTTGCCGTACAGTCGATTTTAGGGGTTTTAGAAAATTTTGACATGAAAAAGTTGGGAATGACATCGGAAGGGTGGCATATTTTTTCAGAAGCTAGCTTTTTGGCTTATGCTGATAGAGATAAATATATTGGTGACCCAGATTTTATAACAGTGGATGCTGATTCACTTATAGATAAAGAATATTTAAGGTCTCGTGCAGATTTGATCCGTAATGATATTGCAATGAAAAATGTAACGGCAGGTAACCCAAACGCACTTGTAAGAGGTAAAGACTCTACTCCAGATAATCCAAGCACATCACACTTTACTGTGGTTGATAAAGACGGCCTAGTTGTTTCTATGACCACTACAGTCGAGGCAGCATTTGGTTCGCAGCGAATGGCTGCCGGCTTTATTTTAAATAATCAGCTTACCGATTTTTCATTTCAACCTAGGGATTCTGATGGCCTTTTAGTAGCTAATGCGGTTGGGCCAAACAAACGGCCAAGGTCATCGATGGCACCAGTAATTGTTTTTAATCCAGAAGGTGAGTTTTTGTTTACATCGGGTTCACCCGGGGGGAGTTCAATCATAGCTTATACGGCGAAAACTATAGTTGGAATTCTTGATTGGGGCTTATCTCCCCAAGATGCTATTGAACTACCCAATGTAATTGCGCGCAATGGGCGCGTAGCGGTAGAAGCTAAAGGTTTAAAAGATGAAATCTCAGGTGAGATTGACCGAGGTTCACCTGCAGAAGAATTTGGTCTTCCAGAGTCATTGATAAAGGGACTCGAAAGTAGAGGCCATAAAGTCCGTCGTTCAAAGGGTGAATTTAGCGGAATACATATTATATATAGAGATGAAGACGGAACATTGATGGGAGGCGCTGATCCACGACGCGAAGGAGTTGCTTTGGGTTTAGATTAATTTCTTCATGAAAAATATAAATCTATCATTTAATTATGATTCATCTAAATCCTGGCTCCACTCTCCGGTGCTGGCTAAGCTATTCATTTTAGCTCTATGGGAAAAGGCTTCTTGAGCGAGTTTATAATTACTTTCCTGACCCTTCCATGCAAATAAAGCTGACTGCTGCAAAGCACGTCCGTATGAGTAAGTAAGTTTCCAAGGAAAACCGCCTATTTTATTCATCATATCAAGGTTTCTGGTCGCTTCTTCATTATTCTGGCCACCAGACAGAAAAGCTATTCCAGGGACAGCTGCGGGGACTGTATTTTTTAAAACTTTAAGCGTTCGTTCGGCTATCTCTTCCCTACTAGGTTGCTGAGCACATTTCTTTCCTGCAACAATCATATTGGGTTTAAGTATTATGCCTTCTAATTTTACTCCTTGCTCATATAATTCAGTAAAAAGTGAATTTAATGTTATCTCTGTAACTTCCTGACACCGGTCAATGTTATGATAACCTCCCATGAGAACTTCGGGTTCAACTATTGGAACTATACCCGCTTCTTGGCATAGAGCAGCATAACGGCCAAGCGCATGTGTGTTAGCTTTGATACCTCCGATAGTCGGAGTAGTTCCAACATATTGATCTGGGTGAGAAATTTCAACTACAGCTCTCCACTTTGCAAATCTCGCGCCCAAATCATAATATTCTTTAAGACGTTCACGAAGGCCATCAAGTCCTTGAGTTATGGTTTCTTGAGGTCTACCGGCTAGCTGAGTTGTTCCCATATCAACCTTTATACCTGGTAACGTATCAGTAGATTTTATCAGTTCAACTAAAGGTGTGCCGTCCGCTGCATTTTGTCGGATAGTTTCATCATATAATATAACTCCAGATATATGATTCTTCATTGCCTCGGAGGTTCGAAATAACATTTCTCGCCAGTCGCGACGGCTTTCATAAGTGCTTTCAGTTTTAATACTTTCAAACCTTTTACCAATTGTTCCTGTGGACTCATCGGCTGCAAGAATACCTGTCCCTGATTCGACCATTTTTAATGCTATCTTGTTAAGTGCTTGAATATCCATATTATGACCTTTTTCTTAAAATCTCGATACCAGGGAGAACTTTTCCTTCCAGCCATTCCAAAAAAGCACCTCCAGCTGTACTAATAAATGTAAAGTCATCAGCTGCTGATGCATGTTTTAAAGCTGCTACTGTGTCGCCGCCGCCTGCAACAGAAACGATTTGCCCAGCTTTTGTTAACTGCGAAGCGTAGATTGCGGTTTCAGATGTTGCTTTATCGAATGGGTTAATTTCAAAAGCTCCTAATGGTCCATTCCATATAACTGTTTTCGCCTTATCAAGGGCTAACTTTATATCATTGATAGAGTTTTTACCGCAATCAAGTATCATTTCATCATTTAAGACTTCATCCGGACTGCATTGGCGAAACTTAGCGTTAGCTTGAAAATGCTTTGCCACTATTACATCGGAGGGTAATATAACCTCACAATTTTCTTGTTTCGCTTTTTTTAGTATCTCTAATGCAGTGTTTTCAAAACTAGGCTCATACAATGAAGACCCAACCCCGTTTCCTAGGGCACTTAGAAATGTATTTGCCATTCCGCCGCCTATAACAAGTATATCCAATTTTTTTACTAGATTACCGAGGAGTTCTATTTTTGTTGAAACTTTTGCACCGCCTACCACACCCATTACAGGTGATTTAGGTGTATCAAGGGCATGACTTATATGTTGAATTTCTCTTTCCATTGCTAAACCTGGATAGGACATCAAGATTTTTCCAATGACTGACGATGAAGAATGTTCGCGATGTGCAGTCGAGAATGCATCTTGAATAAAAACATCCCCCAATTTAGCTAGCTTTTTAGCTAATTCTATATTGCCGCTTGTTTCCCCTTCATGAAACCTCATATTCTCAAGAAGCATAATTTCGCCAGGTTTTATTTTATGGGTATTTTTAAATTCTAAACTATCATTAAAGAATACTTCAGTACCCAAGGCTTTATTCAGCGCAGGAACAACAAAATTTAAAGATAGTTTAGGGTCATTTTTTTTATTGGGTCTACCAAAATGTGAAATTAAAATTATTTTTGCGTTAGCTTTTCTTAAAAAATTAATTGTAGGAATTGCTGCTTTCAGTCTTGTATCATCTAATATAGACCCATCATCATTTTTCGGTAGATTAAAATCTACTCGAACGATTGCAGTTTTCCCATTAAGCTGAGCATCTTTTAATCGATTAAAATCCATTATATTATATTTTCTTTTGATTGCACATCATTCGAGTGACATCAATCATTCGATTAGCAAAGCCCCATTCATTATCATACCACGCTACAATTTTTACTAAGTGCCCGTCTAAAACTTTAGTCAACGGCGCAGCAAAAGTAGCACTGTTGGGGTCATGATTGAGGTCTGAACTTACAAGAGCATTCCTTGTATAGCAAATGACCCCTTTCATATTTGTATTAGCAGCGTTTTTCATTATTGCATTTAATTCTTCTACACTTGTTTTCATTTCAGGTTGAAATGCTAGATCAAGCATTGAGACGTTAGCTGTCGGCACTCTAACTGCCGAACCTGAAAGTTTACCAATGAGTTCAGGAATAACCAAACCTACTGCTTTTGCGGCTCCGGTGCTGGTTGGAATCATGTTTAGGCCTGCGGCACGCGCCCTGTATAAATCTGTATGAGAGTTGTCCAAGATACGTTGGTCTTGAGTATAGCTATGGACTGTAGTCATGAACCCACGTTTAATCCCAATACTGTCTATTATTACTTTGGCAATCGGCGCGAGGCAATTCGTTGTACAAGAAGCACAAGACACGACTTTATCTTCGTCGGTAAGATCATTATGGTTAACTCCATAAACAATAGTTTTATCTACATCTTTCCCAGGAGCGGAGATGAGCACTTTTTTTGCCCCAGCTTCGAAATGTGACTGAACATCTTTTTTTGACCGAAAAATTCCTGTGCACTCCATAACCACGTCAATATTTAAATCACCCCATGCAATATTTGATGGGTCACGCTCATGAGTCATCCGTATTTTTCCGCGACCATAATCAATGAAGTTATCACCTTCAATGACTTCGGTTTTGAAGCGGCCATGCACCGAGTCATAACGTAAAAGATGTGCAGATGTTGATATGTCTCCAGGAGAATTTATCGCTACTAACTGCACATCATCTATGTTGTACTCAGCTAAAGCTCTTGCAACGAGTCTGCCAATTCGGCCAAAGCCGTTAATACCAATGCGGATAGTCATTAACTTGTAACCCTTACCAAGAAAAATTTTACTACATATAAAAGCAACTCAGGAATGGGGTAGCTACTCATTTCTGTCAACAGATTATCCCTTGTTGTTAGACTATAATTGCTTCATTCTAATGAAATAAACTAAGATTCGGGATATCACATGAATGACAGCGCTGACATAAAAGAAGCCGCTGACAGATTACAGTCAGCACTTGGTAAACTTGGGGACTCTATTGGCTCGTTATTGGACAAAGTGAGTCGTTTGGAGGCAATAAAAAAAGAATCAGACTCCATGAGTGCAGACCGGGCGGCACTTGCTGCTAAGCTTGATGCAAGTTATGCAAAAGAGAAAGAGTTTTTAGCTCGTGAAAAAGAGTTTGGTGCATTGGCTGAAGAAACAACTCAGGAGTTGGACAGAGTTATAAGGCAAGTCAGAATGGCACTGGGAGAGGATTAGGGCATGGCAAAAATAAGTGTCGATATAAATGGTCGAAAATATGCTTTGGGCTGTAATGAAGGGGAGCAGGATCGATTAATGCGTCTTGGTCAAAAGCTAGATGAACGTGTTAAAAATATGGCTACCCAATTCGGTCAAATAGGTGATTTACGACTTTTTGTTATGGCAGGGCTTACCATGCTTGATGAATTGGAAGAGATGAATAAATCCTTAGACAAAGAAGTTGATAAGCGCATAGGAAATCTTCGTAAAGAAGCAGCCTCAGCAAATAAATCAGCTGCTAATGTAGAAAATAAAGCTATAAAAAATTTACTTGATGCAGCTAAGAAAATTGAGAAACTAGCAGCCACATTAGAAACTAAATAATAATTTTTTTACTCTTTTCCTTGCCTTAATACTAATAGTTCGCCAAAGACACTTTGACGGTTTCTGCGGGTTTTGTGAGAAGCACTAATCCACCGGACCTTAATATACTCCTAGGGAGCTGGCGCTGTTCAGGCCGTGGTCTGTTTATTTCCGGCACCCACTTGAACTCTAGGTTCACGAGGATTCTTTCAGCCTCCACGGACTTAGTGGGACCGTCACAATAAATTTAGAAAATTGCATGGAAATAATTAAATATGATTAGTATGCAAAAAAAAGAGGCTAGAAGAAAAGCCAAAAAAATTAGAGCTAAAGAAAATAATAATTTATCTGCATTTCAAATTATAGAAAACATACCTGAGAGCATTTTCAGTGATAAGATAATTGCAGGTTATTGGCCTTTACCAAATGAATTAGACATTATTCCGTTACTTAAATGTTGTTTTGCTCAAGGAAACAAAGTTTCACTGCCATGTACGCCCGAGAAAGGTAAACCATTACTGTTTCGAAATTGGTTACCATCAGATAACCTAAAAGAAGGGCTTTATGGCACCCGGGAACCTTTTCCTGAAAAGGCCCAAGTTGTTCCAAATCTAATACTTTTACCCCTCTTAGCATTCACCAGCGAAGGCTGTCGTTTAGGTTATGGTGGGGGGTATTATGACCGTACATTAGCCAGTTTAAGGTTAAATAATGATATTTTTGCTTGCGGTATCGCCTTTGCTGGTCAAGAAGTTGATTTTTTACCGACTGACAACTTTGATCAAAAGCTTGACGGTATATTAACAGATAAATACTTTAAGGCGTTTTAATGCGATTAGCTTTTTTTGGAGATGTAGTAGGTAAGTCAGGCCGCGAGGCTGTAAAACGCCATCTTCCGCGTATCCGAGCAGATTTAAAGTTGGATGCAGTTGTTATAAATGCTGAAAACGCTGCTGGTGGTTTCGGTATCACGCGATCGACTGCTGATGAACTTTATGATGCAGGGGCTGATGTTTTAACCCTAGGTAACCATAGTTTTGACAACCCCCAAGGCATTTCTGTCATTGAAAATGAAGATCGTTTACTTCGTCCATGTAATTACCCTCCAAACACTGCAACAGGTAGAGGCTCTGGTATGTATAATGTCAATGGGTATCAATTACTGGTAATTAATGTTTTGGGCCGGGTTTTTATGGATGCGCTAGACGACCCTTTTCAAGCGGTAGAAAGGGAATTGAATACGGCCCCTCTGGGAGTGGCAGCGGATGCAATAATTGTGGATATTCATGCAGAGGCAACCTCCGAGAAACAAGCGATGGGACATTTTTGCGATGGAAGAGCTAGTCTAGTTGTCGGAACACATCAGCATGTACCGACAGCGGATACACGGATATTTGTTTCTGGAACAGCCTATCAAACTGATGCTGGAATGTGCGGAGATTACAATTCAGTAATAGGTATGAATAAAGAGGAGCCTTTAAGGCGATTTACAACTAGAATGAGAGGCGGTCGCTTTACTCCTGCCACAGGTGATGGAACTTTGTGTGGAGTTTATGTTGAAACCGATAATAAAACTGGTCTGGCTATTAGGGCTGAGCCTCTGCGATACGGTGGAATGTTGTCAAATTCTTTTCCCGCAATGTACTAAAAATTTAAGTAAGAGTAATTTATGTCTTTTAATGTTTCTGAAAAACTATCTCGCGTAGCTCCATCAGCAACTATGGCTGTTACGCAATCTGCAAGAAATATGTTGGCAGCAGGTATTGATGTAATCGGTTTAGGAGCTGGTGAGTCTGACTTTGATACGCCTGACCACATTAAGGATGCAGCTGTTAAAGCAATAAAAGATGGTAAAACAAACTATACAAATGTTGACGGAATACCTGAGTTAAAAGAAGCGATAATAAATAAATATAAGCGAGATAATAATTTAACATATTCGCCATCCCAAATTAATGTTTCACCTGGTGGTAAACCAGTAATTTATAATGCATTTATGGCAACATTGAATGACGGAGATGAGGTGATCATTCCTGCTCCGTGTTGGGTATCTTACCCTGAGATGGTTAAAATGTGTGGTGGGAAGCCGAGAATCGTTACCTGTGACATCAGTGATAATTTTAAATTAACACCAGAGAAACTTGAAGAACATATAACTTCTAAAACTAAATGGTTGATATTAAATTCCCCCTCAAACCCAACTGGCGCTGCTTATACGTCTAGTGAGCTTAAATGTTTAGCTGAGGTGTTAATTAGGTACCCTCAAATAATGATTTTAACTGATGATATATATGAGCACTTAATTTATAATAACTTTAAATTTCATACTATTGCCCAAGTCGAACCTGCTCTGTACGAGCGAACACTTACTATGAATGGACTGTCTAAAGCATATGCCATGACTGGTTGGCGAATTGGTTATGGGGGAGGCCCAGAGTGGTTGATTAAAGCAATGGCGAAAGTCATGAGTCAATCTACCTCAAATGCCAGCTCTATATCTCAGTGGGCTGGTGTAGCTGCTTTAAATGGCTCACAAAACTTTATATATGAGAGAAATAAAAAGTTTGTTGAGAGGCGTGATATGGTTGTATCGCGATTAAATAAAATAGAAGGTATTGTTTGTAATAATCCAGATGGTGCATTTTATGTTTACCCTGATTGTTCTGGGTTAATTGGAAAAATAACTCCGACCGGCACTCAAATAAAAAATGATATTGATTTTTCAAAGCTTCTTTTGGAAATCTCGCACGTCGCTGTTGTACCAGGGGGCGCTTTTCATAGTTTATCTAATTTCCGTATTTCTTATGCCACAAGCATGGAAAACTTAAATAACGCCATGCACCGCATCACAAAATTTTGCGAAGCTTTAGAGTAAATTTTATTTTTTTATAAAAAAAACCAGGCACCCGGTAAAACCAGGGCCTGGTCTAAGTCATCGCCAAAACTTCGGGGAGGAAGAGATTGCGGATAAGAATAAAGGAAACGAAAGGGGAGGGACGTACCTAATTCTTAATGTAGTAGTAATTAAAAATAGATATGAACAGAAGATATAGATAAGCAGCATAGCTATGCATTTATGCATAGCTTAAGCAAGTGCTATTAATGGCTCAATACTTCCAACTACGTGTTACTCGCATAAGGAACTCCCTGAAAACTTTAGCCCTTACAGAGCCACGTAATTCACTGGGGTATACGAAAAATACATCAAAACTTTCACCTTTTATTTGCGGTAAAATTCTAACTAACCTTCGTGACAGCGCAGTCATGTAATCTGGTATGCCTGCTAGCCCAATACCAGCTTCTGCTGCCCTCATAATTCCATGCAGGTTGTTTACACAAAGAATGGGCGTTCTTATTGAACCTTCTGAACCTGCAGTGAGGACCCAATTAGCACTATGAAGCCGCGAAGGCCTTAAATCACCAAATGCAATTATATTATGATTATCTAGATCTTGAGCCGAGGTTGGCGCTCCAAATTTGGCTAGATATGAATGTGATGCGTAAAGGCTTTGTGATATAGTACCGAGCTTCCTTTCAATGACATCGCCTTGGGTAGATGGCCAAGGCCTTAATGCACAATCAACATCAAAAGCTGATAAGTCATGTTCTTCATCTTCAAGAATTAATTGAACATCAATATCTGGGTAGGCTTCTATAAATTCTGGTAAAACAGATGTTAGCCAATTAGCTCCCAATGAAGTGGGGGCTGACACTCGTAATACGCCTTGAGGTTTATTTCGACTATCAATCACTGATGCTTGCGCAAGAGCTACTTTATGCGCCATTTCGCGAGCAGTATTGTATAAAATACGGCCTTGTTCTGTAAGAGTTAACCCCCGTGCATGTCTATGGAACAAAGGAGTATTAAGACTGTCTTCTAATGCTGATATTTGTCTTGAAACAGCAGATTGAGATATTTTTAAAATTTCTGAGGCTGCTGTGAGAGATCCAGTCTCAGCAGCAGCATGAAATGTTTTAACCTTATCCCAATCCAAACTATCCATTAGTTACCCACTATTCAGCAGCCTCAGCTAGAGCTTCTTGCTCAGTTAAAAACCGCTCTGCCTCCAGTGCCCCCATACACCCTAATCCAGCTGCAGTCACAGCTTGGCGATATGTTTCATCCGATACATCGCCAGCAGCAAACACTCCAGGAACATTGGTTGCGGTACTGTCTGATGCAGTGAAAATATAGCCTCCGTCATTCATCTCAACATGTCCTTTAAATACATCTGTTGAGGGTTTGTGACCTATAGCGATAAAAACACCGTGTGTGTCACGGTCAAAGATTTCGCCTGTGTTTCGATTTCTTAGTTTTACACCTGTTACACCTATTGGATTATCATCACCTAGTATCTCTTCGAGTGTTGTATCCCATAAAATCTCAATTTTTTCATGATTCATAAGTCTGTTTTGTAGAATTTTTTCAGCGCGAAGAGTATTGCGGCGGTGTATAAGTGTAACTTTTGATGCAAAGTTAGTTAAGAATAATGCTTCCTCTACGGCTGTGTTGCCGCCTCCAACTACTACTACTTCTTTGTTTCTGTAAAAAAAACCATCACAAGTAGCACAAGCTGATACACCAAAACCTTGAAATTTATCTTCTGTAGGTAGCCCAAGCCATTTAGCCTGAGCACCTGTAGCTATTATAACTGCATCTGATGTATACATTTTTCCGCTATCACCATACATTTTAAATGGTTTTGTCGTAAAATCGACATCTATAACTGTGTCTTCATAAAAGCTGGTACCAAATTTAAGGGCATGCTCTTTGAACTTTTCCATGAGTTCTGGACCCTGTATTTCTGGAAAACCTGGGTAATTTTCTACATCAGTGGTAATTGTTAATTGGCCACCGGGTTGTAAACCAGAGATTACTGCAGGTTCAATCATAGCACGCGCAGCGTATACTGCTGCTGTATATCCAGCTGGACCGGAACCAATAATTATGACTTTATGGTGTATAGTTTCTGTCATTTGTAATCTCGTTAAGTTTGCCACCTCATCTTATAAAATAAATATAGGATTCGCAAATTGAAGAGCCATTATAATTGTGCACAGATTATCGCTGGTCTAATTAATCGAACTACTTGCTCTATTTATTACGAGATAGATATTCATCATATCTTAACAAAATTTCTGCAGCTACTAAATGAGTTTCTATTAGAGGTTCACAATTATCAATATCAATCTCACCTTTAAAATAGGAAATATTATATCTGTTTTTGAGAACTTTTTTTAGCTCTTTAAATTTTTTAGTTCCTCCAGATATTGGTAGGGAGAAAACCCTTTTGCCAACAGATGCTGCCTCGGTCAGCATATTTGTGCTATCTTCGGAGACTAATATTATATCTGATTTTTCCAAAAAGGCGTAATAAGGGTTATCCCCTTCTCCAAAATATCCCCAGACTGATTTATGACTGTAGCTTAATTCTTTGTATTCCTTAATCACCCAACTAGGAGTACGTCGTGATGTTGTAATAAAGACCGAAAAACCTTGTTTAATTAAGTCCTTTGCAGTCTCTATATGGTCACAATGATTTTCTTTACTTAACTTATGGTGTTTTGAGTTACCGCCAATGCATATAGTGGCACGAGGAGGAGGAAAATCATTGATTTTTTTTAAGAATTTCTGTGACTCCTTTTTTAGAAGTTTTTTAGTTATTCTGTTAGGAGACCCAATCATAGATATTACATTTTCACCCTTAAGAGCATCATGCTCAGGCGCTATAACGAGGTCAAAGTTATTATTTTTGTATTTTGGATCTTGTACGTAAATAGTAAATATATTTGGATTTTTTTCTTTTAGGTCAATGAGAGGTGCAATGGCCTGTCTTCCACAGCCAATCGCAATATCTATATTTTTTCCTTCAGCCCGATAAATATTAAATAATTTAATTAAACTATACTGTAAACGAGTATTTAATTTATGAAAAAATTTTGAATTTTTAATTTTAGCTTCTGAATAAATCAAAGGCTGAATATTTTTTAAAGCTGCGGCTAAACCAATCGCTTGATTTCTAATACCTTGGCGTCCATCAGTTATTATTAAGCAGTTGGTTAATCCTGCTTTCATTACTTATAATTGACTTCAATGATCTCGTAAGCTTTTGACCCTCCTGGGGCGATTACTTCAAAGGAGTCACCTATTTCTTTCGAAATCATTGCTCTTGCAATTGGAGAGGTAATAGAAACCTTACCGTCTTTGACGTTTGCTTCGTCTTCACCAACTATTTGGTAGGTACTCTCAACGTCTGTATCTTCATTTACAATTTTAACAATTGCACCAAATTTTACTGTTTCGCCACTCATAACTGAAGTGTCAATGACTTGAGCAAGAGATAACTTGCTCTCAAGCTCTTGTATTCGCCCCTCGATGAAACCTTGTTTTTCTTTTGCGGCATGATATTCAGCATTCTCTGAAAGGTCGCCATGCTCTCTTGCAACTGATATTGCGTTTATAATATATGGCCTTTCAACTGATTTAAGGTTTTTTAGTTCAGCTTCCAGAGTGGCATGCCCATCAACTGTCATAGGATATTTTTGCATTTTTTACTTTCCAAATTACTACGGCGCGGAGAACTAGCGATTTTTAAAAGATAATCAAGAGATAAGGAGGCTTACCCACCTTTTCATTTTTTTAAATTAAAAATTATTCATAATCCTTATTACATATTTCTATTTATTATAACTTAATTATTAATTTTTGGTTTTTACATAATGTATTGTTATAAATAAGATCTAATGGACTAAGCTCTTGATCAATTAGTGTAAACTTTCTAATGATTTTAACTGCCCGGGTTAGCTTCCTGAGGCTATTGCTTGAAGGCTTTCAACTTCATAACCACTATGTGCAAGATCCTTTATAGCTTCAACTGTTGCCTTTGAGGCTGCTGCTGTTGTAAAATAGGGTATCTTTTGTGTTAAAGCAGTACGACGAAGACTAAAGCTATCTTTAAGACTTTGTTTGCCGCTAGTCGTATTAAATACTAGTGAGATATCACCATTCTTCATAGCGTCTATTACGTTTGGACGTCCTTCATGGTATTTTTTGATATATTCAACTTCAATTCCTTTTGACCTCAAATATTTAGTTGTTCCGCCCGTTGCTACTATTGAAAAACCTAAGCTAATGAGTTCTTTTGCTAATAATGCCATCACAGATTTGTGTTCATTTCTGACAGAAATAAAGACTTTACCTTTAGCGGGTAAGCTTACTCCGCCGCCAAGTTGACTTTTTGCAAATGCCATACCAAATGTTTCTGCAAGACCCATCACCTCTCCTGTTGAGCGCATCTCAGGCCCAAGTACTGTGTCAACGCCAGGAAAACGCGCAAACGGAAATACGGCTTCTTTTACTGCTATATATTTTTGTGCCTTTAGTGTTAAATCAAATTCAGATAACTTCATTCCAGCCATTACTTTTGCAGCAATATTAGCGATAGGTTGCCCTATCGCTTTAGCAACAAATGGTACAGTTCGTGATGCTCGAGGATTTACTTCTATGAGGTATACCTCATCATCTTTTACTGCAAACTGAGTATTCATAAAACCAACGACTCCTAGTTCAAGTGCTAAGATTTTAGCTTGCCTACTTAATTCGCAAATAATTTCTTCTGATAATGTATATGGAGGTAAAGAGCATGCTGAGTCACCAGAGTGTACTCCTGCTTCTTCAATATGCTCCATAACACCTGCAACATAAACTTCTGTGCCATCACAAATCACATCTACATCTACTTCTATAGCATCCCTCAGATATTGATCTATAAGAAGAGGTGATTTTCCAGATACTTTAACCGCTTCAGATATATAACGGTTAAATTCTTTGTCATTATCCACGATTTCCATTCCGCGTCCACCGAGTACATTCGAAGGCCTTAAGACTAATGGATATCCAACAATACTAGAAGCTTCTTTAGCTTCTTTTACATTCCTTGCAATTGCATTGTTGGGCTGTTTCAGGCCTAATTTTTCAACTAAATCCTTAAATCTCTCGCGGTCTTCTGCCCTATCTAAGGCATCTCTGTTTGTGCCCAGAAGTGGTATATTATTTGCTTCGAGTGCCTCAGCTAGTTTTAGAGGCGTTTGACCTCCAAATTGAACAATCACACCTTTTAAAGTCCCATGACGCTGTTCAGTCATTATAATCTCTAAAACATCTTCTTCGGTTAAGGGTTCGAAATATAAACGATCGGACGTGTCATAATCTGTTGAAACAGTCTCTGGGTTACAGTTAACCATTATTGACTCAATCCCAATGTCATTCAGAGCAAATGCGGCATGACAACAGCAGTAATCGAATTCAATACCTTGGCCTATTCGGTTTGGCCCGCCACCCAAAATAATGACCTTGTCACGGTTACTTACTCTGCTTTCATCATCTACAACGCCTCCAAAACTTGGAGCCTCGTAAGTTGAGTACATATAGGGTGTTTTGGCCTGAAATTCTGCAGCACATGTATCCACACGTTTATAGACAGGTCTCACATTAAAATTGCGCCTAGACTTTCTAATAAAAACCTCATTATTTTTTGTAAGCTCTGCAATTCTTGCATCCGAAAACCCTTCTGATTTTATCGTTCTCCATTCACTTTCATTACTTGGTAAACCATTTTTCTTCAGCCATTCTTCAGTTGCTATTAAATTTTTAATCTCCCTTAAGAACCAGGGGTCAATTTTTGTATATTGAAAAATTTTATCAGTAGTAAATCCTAAGCGATATGCTTGTGCAATAACAAGAAGTCGGTCGGGGGCAAGTATAGACAGGCGTGCTTTCATTGCCGAACGAAGTTCTTCGCTAGTCATCTCACCAGTTGGGTCAAGAATAATTTCATTAAGACCTGTTAAACCCGTCTCCAGGGACCTCAATGCTTTTTGAAGGCTTTCAGAAAATGTTCTTCCTATTGCCATTGCTTCGCCCACAGACCTCATTGCTGTTGTTAATACAGGTTCAGCTCCTGGGAACTTCTCAAATGCAAATCTCGGGATCTTTGTTACTACATAATCTATCGTTGGTTCAAAAGCTGCTGGTGTTGCTCCAGTAATGTCATTATCAAGTTCATCAAGTGTATAGCCTATTGCTAGTTTTGCTGCTATTTTTGCGATTGGAAACCCAGTTGCTTTAGATGCTAGCGCTGAAGACCTTGAAACTCTTGGGTTCATTTCTATCACTACCATTCGTCCATCTTCTGGATTAAGTCCAAATTGAACATTCGAACCACCAGTTTCAACACCAATTTCTCTCAGAACAGCGATAGATGCATCTCTCATAACTTGATACTCTTTATCAGTTAGAGTTAATGCAGGAGCCACTGTGATTGAGTCACCTGTGTGCACGCCCATTGGGTCAATATTTTCAATAGCACATATTATAATACAGTTGTCTGCTTTATCGCGCACAACTTCCATTTCATATTCTTTCCAGCCTAGAAGACTTTCATCAACGAGTACTTGATTTGTTGGCGAAGCCGCTAATCCAGATCTCACAATTTCCCTGTATTCTTCTATGTTGTAAGCAACACCTCCACCTGTTCCTCCAAGTGTGAATGCGGGTCGAATGATTGCTGGAAGCCCTGTATGATTTAATTTATCAACCGCTTCAGCCACTCCAGCAGATAAATCAGCTTTACCATCTTCACTAACTGGGGCTGTTATTATTGTTGCCCTGGGGTTTTCTAAACCAATGCTTGTCATCGCTTTTGCAAAACGCTCACGATTTTCTGCTTTGTCAATTACATCAGCTTTTGCACCAATCATTTCTACATTATATTTTCTTAGAATACCATTTTGTTCGAGTGCTAAAGCCGTGTTTAAAGCGGTTTGCCCTCCCATCGTTGGTAGTAATGCATCGGGCTTTTCTATTGATATAATTTTCTCAACTATGTCAGGAGTAATAGGCTCGATATAAGTGGCATCTGCCATTTCGGGGTCTGTCATTATGGTTGCAGGATTAGAGTTAACTAAAATCACTCTGTAACCTTCTTCTTTAAGTGCTTTGCAAGCCTGGACTCCTGAATAATCAAATTCGCAGGCCTGACCAATAACAATGGGTCCAGCCCCAATTATAAGAATCGAGTGAATGTCTGTTCTTTTTGGCATTAAGTAAGCCTCTTCGCGATACGAATCTGGCAGAAAAGCCAAACTAAACCTGCTTATGATTTCATTTGTTAAAATGCAACATTTTCTAGTTAAAGAAAGTAATTTTTAGTTCATTTTATAGACAAGTAATATTTTATATTTTGTATTAAGTTTGCTTTTCAACTATTTTTTAACAGAAACTATATAATATTTATGGTAAACAAAAGTAAATTAAGGCATTCCTGAAATGTAGAGTATTTTTGTGAAGAATGCTTAAGGGGGCAAAAGTGGCAGATAGAGTATTGGTTACTGGTTTTTCAGGTTTCATTGGCGCTAATATATCTAAGCAATTATTGGAAAAAGGTTACAACCTAAGGGGCGCAGTTAGGAATTTAGATAAAGCTAACAAAATTGTAGATGCTTTGTCTGCTATGGGATGTGATACTTCAGGTATTGAGTTAGTTGAAGTCGATTTAGGTTCAGATGCGGGTTGGAGTGATGCAGTAAAAGATTGTCGATATATTCAGCACATAGCATCACCGCTACCAAATGATCCTCCTACAGATAGAGAGGCATTAGTACCGGAAGCTCGTGCGGGTGCTCAGCGAGTGCTTGAACATGGGTATTCAGCGGGTGTTGAAAAAATCGTTATGACTTCCTCAATAGCCGCAATGACCGGAAGGCCTCATAAAGAAAAAAAAGTGACCTTAAGTGAAAGTAGCTGGTCTGACCCCGAGTGGAAATATATGACCTCTTACCCAGTTTCAAAAACAAGAGCTGAGATTTCAGCATGGTCCTATACAACGGCTCAAGGATTAAAATCGAAATTAACTACTGTATGCCCAGGTCTTGTTTTTGGCCCAGATATTTTTGGAAATGCCGGCGCTTCACTCGGACTTTTAAAATCTTTAATGATTGGAAATTTGGCTTATTTGCCTAAAGTTGGTATTCCGCTGATTGATGTTAGGGATTGTGCTTCGATTCATGTTTCAGCCATGACATCGGAGCAAGCTGGGGGTCGCAGGCTTTTAGCTGCAGGAGAAACTCTTTGGTTTAAAGATATAGCAAATGTACTCAGAAATGAATTTAAAGAATTAAAAAAAATACCAAAAAATGAGATGCCTAATTTTTTGTTTAAAGCCATTGCTATGTTTGATGACAGGGTAAAAATACTCGTCCAAGATTTAGGAAAATTTTATGACACTGACATGGTTTATGTTAATAACATGACTAAAGTAATTCCTAGACCAGCTAAACAAGCAATTATTGAAGGTGCATACAGTTTAATTGCCAATGGGTCTGTTCGTATAAGCTAATTCTAACTGCAGAGAGCCTTAGCAAATCGTTCAAACAAATAAAAACTATCCCTTGGTCCAGGGCTAGCTTCTGGGTGATGCTGAACAGAGAAAACTGGCTTTCCTTTTAGCTGTATTCCACAGTTAGACCCATCAAAAAGACTTACATGAGTTTCTTCAACATTTTCTGGAAGACTTTTTGCATCGACTGCAAAGCCATGGTTCATTGAAACAATCTCAACCTTATTAGTAGTATAATCTTTAACAGGGTGATTAGCTCCATGGTGACCTTGATTCATTTTAATTGTTTTGGCCCCTAGTGCTAGTGCAAGCATTTGGTGTCCCAAGCATATTCCCAAAACTGGAATATTTGCCGATATAATATCTTGTATTACGGGTATGGCTTGAATGCCTGTTGCTTCTGGGTCCCCAGGCCCATTGCTAAGAACAACGCCGTCTGGGTCCAAGCTCAATATTTCGCTTGCTGATAAACTTGAAGGAACAACAGTGACTTTGAGTCCTGCTGATACTAAGTTTCTCAAAATATTACGCTTAACCCCATAGTCTATAACCACTACGGACTTTATACCCTTAGTATTTTTATAACCGTCAGGCCAAATCCATTGCCCTTCATCCCAAATAAAACTCTGGTTTGTTGATGATTTTGTTGCAAGATCAGATTTAATGAGGCCTTTCCAGTTTTTAGCTTTTCTTATTAAGTCCTCAACTTCAAATATTCCGTCTTTTGAATGTGCTATTACGCCATTAAGCATGCCATTATCACGAATGAAGGATGTAAGTGCTCGCGTATCAATTCCTGACAAGCCAATTATTCCGCGGTTTTCTAGCCATATATCAAGATCACTTCTTGATCTCCAGTTGGATGCTTTGGTTATTGAAGCTTTAAATATTGCTCCTCTGGCTGCGCTTTTTCCTGAAATACTTGATGCCTCTTCATCTTCATCATTAGTTCCTGTGTTGCCTATATGTGGAAAGGTAAAGCATACAACTTGATCAGTATAAGATGGATCTGTAAGTATCTCCTGATATCCAGTAATTGCTGTGTTGAAGCAAACCTCACCAACTGCGCTTCCAAGAGCCCCGCAGCCTTTGCCATAAAATACTTGACCATTCTCTAAAACTAAAATGCCAGTAACAAGTTTATTAATTACTTGATTTTCGGTTTTCATAGTCATAAATCCTGGTATTAGCCTTTTTAGGCAAGTCAGACATCTGAAAGGACTTTTAGCGAGAGAGACAAAGTATACAAGTAGCAAATGTTAAGTAATTAGCTCATCAGCAGAAAAAGCAGCTAAATTATGCAATTGTTTTTTGATATTATATTAGTTTTGTTTTTATTTATTAAATTATTGATGATTTTATAAACGTTTAAAGAATGAAAAGCCTATGGCCCTACGTGATTCTATTTCAAATAACACCAAAACTGCCATGAAAAGCGGTGATAAAATTCGTGTATCAACTTTGAGACTAATTTCTGCAGCTATTAAAGATCGTGACATAGCTGCACGTGCAGAAGACCGTTGTGAGGGGATTGCAGATACAGAGATACTTTCATTGTTACAAAAAATGGTCCGTCAGCGCGAAGAGAGTGCTAAGACCTATGAAGATAATGGAAGACCAGAACTCGCTGAACGAGAGTTAAGCGAAATAGGTATAATAAGAGAATTCATGCCAAAACCGCTGTCGGATGCTGAGATGCGTTTAGCGGTAAATGACGCAGTTAAGGCAAATAATGCGACTTGTTTAAAAGATATGGGTAAAGTTATGGGTAGCTTGAAAACATTATATGCAGGTCGACTTAACATGGGTAAAGCTGGCGCATTGGTCAAAGAGCACCTTTGTAATTAATAGTTGCGGGTATTTTTTATAATACTAAGTTAATTTTATGAGATTTGGCGAAAACTTCATGAATGAGATAAAATCACGTGTCCGAGTATCGGATGTGGTTGCGAAGCATGTCAAACTGAAACGTCAAGGTAGAGAGTTTTCAGGACTTTCCCCCTTTACTGGTGAGAAAACCCCTAGTTTTTTTGTAAATGATGAAAAAGGTTTCTACCACTGCTTTTCAAGTGGAAAGCATGGGGATGCTATTTCCTTTTTAATGGAGCTAGAAGGTCTTACGTTTCCTGAAGCTGTTGAGCGTTTAGCTGAACAAATAGGCATAGAAATGCCAAAGTCTGATCCTGCTGCTGAGCAGAGAGCTGCAAGAAATAAAAATACTATTAATTGGATGGAGCATGCTCAGGATTTTTTTCAAAAGTCTTTATATAGAAATGCCGGGCAGTCATCACGTGATTACCTTAAAGGCCGAGGACTAACTAAGACTGCTGCAGATTACTTTGGTATAGGTTACGCTCCTAATAACTTTTCAGCTTTAAAAGATGATTTGATACAAAAAGGTGCGAAGCTTAACACATTGATTGAGGCTGGTTTATTAGTTCAGCCTGAAGATACTTCAAGGCAACCCTGGGATCGTTTTAGAGACCGCATAATGTTCCCCATACATGACTCCCGTGGACGGCTGGTAGCCTTTGGCGGTCGCGCTATGGATAGCAACTCTAAAGCAAAGTATTTAAATTCTCCAGAAACCCCTATATTTCAGAAAGGACATTTACTTTATAATTACCACCGTGCTCATATAGCAGTTTCAAGTCCACAAAGTAATCATAGAGGATTAATTGTTGCAGAGGGGTACATGGATGTAATTGCTTTATCCCGTGCAGGATTTAAGCATGCTGTGGCTCCTATGGGAACTGCTCTTACCGAAAGTCAATTAATGTTACTTTGGAGATCTGGTCCCGAACCAATATTGTGTTTTGACGGCGATAAGGCTGGTATTAGAGCAGCATATAGATCCATTGAAAGGGCTTTGCCTCTGATCAGCCCAACGCGAACTCTCAGATTTGCTATGTTGCCTGATGGAGAAGACCCAGATGATCTAATTAAAACTAAGGGTAAAACCGCGATGCAAAAAATACTGGATCAATCAATACCTTTGGTTAAAATGTTGTGGGAGCGAGAGGTTAACCTCGAGTCTTTAAATTCCCCAGAAGCCAAAGCTGGACTAAAGTCAAGAATATTTGATGCAATAAAAGAAATTCAAAATGAGGAAGTTAGGGCGCAATATAGAACCGATCTTTTGGGTCGTTTTGATTCTGAATTTGGCCGAAGGGCTAAGCACCAATCAAATAAATTTACTTCTTCTCGAAACCCATCATCAGCTCTTAAAGCAACTATGCGGCCTAATGCCATAACAAGTGCTAGAGAGAGACGATTAATCAGTGCGATTTTAGAGTGGCCGGAACTTTTAAATTACCTTGATGAAGTCTTTTTCGGGTTAAAGTTTACATCTGCCGCTGCGATTCAAATGCAAAGTACGTTATTGTCTTATTGGCAACTAACAAAATCAGTTGAAAAGTCTTCCCTTAATGCCCATATAGCCAACCAAGGAATGGAACTACTAAAAAGTGGGTTTTCTCGAGACCGCCAACTTATAACCGCGGCAATGGGAGGCATCGACGCTGAACTGGAAACACGAACGGCCATCTGGATAAAAGAGGCCAGCACCCTATCAGGGTTTAACCAGTCAGACGCAGGTGGCAGTGAGACTATAAATTTGATGGCTGAGGCCATCAGAAACGATAATACTGTCGCACTAAAGCGACGCATGCGTGCCTCGAAAGGGGAGCGCGACTAATTTTAAATTTGGCTATACTTGTTAGGTCCGACCAAGATTATAACGGTATTGTTAATCGATTGAATAATAGGACTGAGTAGAACTTAGTTTTTGTTGGAGTAAAAATATGGCAAAAGTCGCCACGAAAAAAACCACTAAGCAGACCACTGCTAAAAAACCAACCAAACGCAAATCTGCTGCTCAAAAAGCAGAAGAGTTAGCTCAAGCAGAAAAAGAGTTATCCATTGCGCAGGCTGAAAAGGCTAAGCCCCGTGTATTAACATACAAACTTGATATGACGCATATTGAGACAAAGCGGATGGTTGCAATCGCTCGAAAGTCAGGATTACTTACGACTGATGAACTCGGTAAACATTTAAAAATTGAGGGTATTTCAGCGGAAGATATCGAAGTTGCCCTAGCGCAACTTTCTGACTTAGGAATATCCGTTATTGAAGAAGTTGAAGAAGAGACTCTAGGTTCTAAAACGTTAGCGAGAGCTGAAACAACTGCGGTTAAGGGCGGTAACTCAAAAGAAGAGCTGGATCGCACGGATGACCCTGTTCGAATGTATCTTCGTGAAATGGGTGTGGTAGAGCTATTATCACGTGAAGGTGAGATTGCCATAGCCAAGCGCATAGAAGCTGGTCGCGATACTATGATTAAAGGCTTATGTGAATCCGCCCTTACTTTTGAAGCTATTATGGTTTGGCGAGAAGAATTAGAAGAAGGTAGAATACTTTTACGCGACATAATCGATCTGGATACAACTTACAACAGAGCCATTGGTAATATTCAAGAGGACCGTTCTCAAGCTGCCGTTAGAAGAGAAAAAATTGAGAAGGGTGAGCTAGAAGCGACAGAAGACGACTTAAATCAGAAATTTGATAATGGTAAAACAAAAATAGAAATTAACCGAGATTACAAAGAGGGTGAAAAGCCCATTGATGATGATGAAGATGAAGAGGAGGATAGAACAAATTTATCAATGGCTAACATGGAGGCTGCTCTTCGTGAAGATATAATGGCTAAATTGAGCCGTATAGCTCAAGATTTCGCAAGGTTTCAAAAGTTACAGCAAATGCTTATACGGTCCCGGCTTTCTGGTAAGAAAATGAGAAAGCCACAGGCTGAAGAATATGACCAAATACAAACTGAAATTATTGAAGAAATCAAATCTCTTCATTTAAACAATGCAAGAATAGACGCACTGATTGATCAATTATATTCTTTAAATAAACAATTTATAAGCTTAGAGGGCAAATTAATGCGATTAGCTGACGGGAATGGTGTGCCCCGAGTAGAGTTTTTACACAGTTACTTAGGGTCAGAGCTTAACCCAAATTGGTTAGATGATATGGCCGGTACTTCTGAAGCTTGGGAACGTTTTGCAAAGCGTGAAAAAATTACAATTGAAAAACTCAGGGCTGAAATTGGTTCACTTGCTCAAATCACAGGTGTACCTGTTGATGAATTCCGGCGAATAGTACAGACCGTTCAAAAAGGTGAGCGCGAGGCTCGCCAGGCTAAGAAAGAAATGGTTGAGGCAAATCTACGTTTGGTGATATCGATTGCAAAGAAATACACCAATCGCGGTCTTCAGTTTCTAGACCTTATTCAAGAGGGCAATATAGGCCTAATGAAAGCGGTTGATAAGTTTGAATATAGACGTGGATATAAATTTTCTACTTACGCGACTTGGTGGATAAGACAAGCTATAACCAGATCTATAGCAGATCAAGCACGTACTATTCGTATACCTGTCCATATGATTGAGACGATCAATAAAATTGTACGAACAAGCCGTCAAATTCTACACGAAATAGGTCGTGAACCAACTCCTGAAGAACTTGCAGCTAAACTATCAATGCCATTGGATAAAGTTCGTAAGGTTATGAAGATAGCTAAAGAACCAATTTCGCTCGAAACCCCTATCGGCGATGAAGAAGACAGTCAGCTTGGCGATTTCATAGAAGATAATAATGCAATTCTACCAATTGACGCTGCAATCCAATCAAACTTGCGTGAGACTACCACACGAGTGCTCGCATCTTTAACTCCCCGAGAGGAAAGAGTACTTAGAATGCGGTTTGGTATTGGCATGAATACGGATCACACTCTTGAAGAGGTTGGTCAGCAATTCAGCGTTACTCGTGAAAGAATTCGTCAAATTGAAGCTAAAGCATTACGTAAGTTAAAGCACCCTAGCAGGAGCAGAAAATTGCGTAGTTTTCTTGATCAGTAAAATAATAAAAAAAACCGAGATACCAAAAGGGTTTCATTATCGCTGAAGTAGAAGAAACAAGTCTTTATGGACCATTAAAAAGATACTTTAATGATAAAGGTTTTATTGTAAAAGGGGAAGTTACTAACGCAGATTTAGTAGCATTGCCCAATGAATTTGATAAAAAAAGTGAACCTATAATTGTTGAATTAAAAATAGGATTTTCTCTTTCACTCTTTCATCAAGCTATTCAACGGCAATCCATAACTAAAAATGTATATATTGCGGTTCCACGCAAAAAAGGAAAAAAAGCATATGTTTCTTTAAGAAGAAATAAAATGCTATCTAGAAGGCTCGGTATTGGATTAATTACGGTCTGTCTTGATGAAGGCACCGTAAAAATAATTTGTGAACCAGGGGTGTTTAAGAAAAAAATAATAACTTCACGCAAAGTAAAACTGATGGAAGAGTTTGAAGCTTTACATGGCGACCCAAATAAAGGTGGAATGATATCATCTGGGGTTATGACTGCTTATAAGCAAGCAGCATTAAGGTGCGCTAAAGTTTTGAGTGCTAATGGTCCTACAAAGGCTTCCCTGGTAGCCAATAAAGCGTCTTACCCTAAGGCCCGTAATTTAATGGCTTCTAATTATTATGGTTGGTTTATCAAGACTGGCCGAGGTATTTACGGTATTTCAGAGATAGGAGAGGATGCGCTTTTAGAACATGTTGATTTACTTAAAAGCATGTTTAAATAGTAATCATGCTATGATGACTAGTGCTTATTTAGCAAAATAGGATCCCCATACCCTAGTTCTTTTAATCTACCTAATTGTGTTTTGGCATCACCAACTACTAATATATTCATCTTTGATGGGAGAATATATTTGGCAGCTAATAATTTAAATTTATCAATGGATAATTCTTTAATTAATTTTGTATTTTCAGACTGATAATTATCGTCATAGTTATACAAGCTGATATTATTTAGAAGTTGCAACTTATTGGTGAATGTCTCATTTTCTAGTGCTTTTCCTCTAATCAATGCATTTTTCATTATCTCCAGCTCTGAAGGAGTAAATTTAGTTCCATAGCTTGTGACTATGTCACGAATTAACTCAATAGCCTCTTTTGTTACATTAGTTCTCACAGAAGTCTGTATTTGAAATGAACCCTCATCATTTGTGCCATTAAAAGCTGATCTGATTCCATATGTGTAACCTTTTTCAATTCGTAGTTTTGAATTAAGTTTTGAGGTGTATATTCCGCCAAGCGAGAAATTTATTGCTTTTGCTAATAAGTAATTTTCATCTGTTGCTTTCAAGGATGGGTAATTCATTGTAAGTACTGATTGTTTTGAATCAGGAATGTCATAAAAGTAAATTTTAGTTTCCCCTACAGGGTTTGCAGGTTCAGGTAAGGATCGTTGATTACTTGACGACATAACCATGTCGAAACTGAATTTCTCTTTTATTTGTTTTGTATCGTAATTTCCAACAATCCTCAATTTTGCTTTATTAAAGTTATAAAATTGATTGTAAAAATCTTGGAGATCATCAAGCTCTACTGCTTCTATCTTATTTTTTGGACCATAACCTACATAATGCAGGATATTATTATCTTTGTAGCTTAACTTAGCATTTTCACGGTATGCGATAAAGTTTGGATTTCCTTCTGATTTCGTTATGTCTTCAATTGCCTTTATTTTTAATAGTTCAAACTCTTTTTGATCCCAACGTGGATTTGTTAGGATTTCTTTTAATATGTTTATGGTCTTATTAAAGTTTTTGCTTAGAGTGAATCCTGAAATATAAGTACCTTCAACATCATTACGAATAGAAATGCTTGAACCAAGAGACTGAATGGCTTCTTCTAATTCTGATGTTGTTTTATTTGCAGTTCCCTTGCTAAGCATTTCAGCTAAAAGCCTGGGGATGGCTGGTTTATCTGCAGCCCCATATTTTCTTCCTGCATCTATAAATAATGAAAAATTTATAAGTGGTGTTTCATCCGAAAAATTCCCATAAAGGTCCAGACCATTTTTTAATTGGTCACGCCATATATTTGGTGCAGTTATTTCGTAGCTTTCACCAAAACTAGGCTCTATAGATCTGTCAAAAGAGGAGGGGGTAAATTTCTTAATTATTCTATTTTCAGGATTATATTCACTAATATTAAGCTTGTTAAGTTTTATTTCTTCTTCTTCTATTTCGGCTTTTACTGCACCTGATAGGGCTAGTTTTATCTGTCCTTTGGGAACAAAACTTACATAGACTGCATTTTTTCCTTTTATATATTTGTTATAAACTCTCATAATATCTTCTTCTGTTACCGATAAAATATTATTTATTTCTTCCTCGAAAAAACCAGGATTATTGGTGAAAGTGTTGTATTCACTGAGCTGAATTGCTTTCCCTAATGCGCTTTGGATATTTTGATAGAAATCAACTTCTACTCCAGCTTTTATTCGATTTAGGTCTCTTTCAGAAATGCCATTATTTTCAAAACGTGCAAATCCCTTTTTCAATGGCGGGAGTAGAGTATCTATACTCTTGTTCTCATTTGGTGACATAAACATATAGAGTTCACCTGCTATTTCTTTAGTGTGATTATAGCTTGATATTTGAGAAGTAACCTTATCTTCCTCAATCATAGACTGATTGAGCGGAGCATTTTTTCCTTCAGTTAGATAATTGATAAGTATATCTAATGCATAAGAGTCTGGGTGATACTGCTTTACTGTAGGCCAAGTTATTGAGAGTTGAGGTAATGTTGCGAAGTTATCTTCATGGTAAAAGCTCTTGTCTGCCTTTAGTGAAACTGGCTCAGCTTCATATGTTGAAATATCCTCGCCTTTGGGTATCTCCCCAAAATACTTCGTAATAAGATTTTTAGCTTCTGATTTTTTGAAATCTCCAGATAAAGTTAAAGTCACATTATTGGGGACATACCACTTAGAGTAGAATTCTTTTACATCACCCAATGTCGATGAGTCTAAGTCCTCCAATGATCCAATAACTTGCCAATTATAAGGGTGATTAGATGGATAAATTGCCTTTGATACTATATAACGATTGTGACCGTAGGGCCGGTTATCTACACGTTGGCGTTTTTCATTTTTTACAACTTGTTTTTCATTATCTAATACATCTTGAGTGACTGTATTTATAAACCAACCTAATTTATCCGCTTCTGCCCAAATTATCTTTTCAAGGCCTTCTTTGGGTACAGCTTGAAAATACTGCGTCATATCATTGGTTGTGAAGCCGTTTGTGCCATCTCCGCCTATGCGCGTATTCATTTCATCAAGTCCGCCGTAACCTAGATTTTCTGAATCAAGAAATAGCAAGTGTTCAAATAAATGTGCGAACCCAGTTCTTCCAGGTTTTTCCCTACCAGAACCCACTTTTGCAGCTAAGTTAATAGCAACAATAGGGTCTGATCTATCGATATGTAGAATTACTTCTAATCCATTATCCAATATAAATTTTTCGAATTCTATAGTCGGATTTTTATCTGAGTTTTTAACGATTATCGCTAAAAATGAAATTATAGTTATTGAGAGTATTATTATATTTCTTTTCATTATCTCTTCACCAAGAAAATTAAAATTTATCTATTTTTTACGATACGAATTAGGCCCTCTTGGGCTGTAGATGCTATAAGCTCTCCATTTTGCGAGTAAAAGCTACCGCGTCCAAAATCCCTAGCCCTCATGGCTCTTGGGCTATCAATATGATAATAAATCCATTTGTTAACTCTAATTTCTGAATGAAACCACATTGCATGATCAAGACTTGCTCCAATTAAGTTGTGCGTATCTCTATTCCAAGTATGAGGCATCAAGCCAACAGACATGAGTGCTTTATCAGAAATAAAGGCAAGAAGAGTCCTATGTGTAATAGGGTCATCTCCAATGTCATCACTGAATTTAAACCAAAACCCAAATTCAGGATCATACTCCCCAGGTTCAACTACCTTGTATAACTCTGGTGTTCGTATTTCTACGACTTTACTATCAAAGATAAGGCTGTGCTGTCTTAATGTTTCAATATTTATCTTTGGATTATTTTTAGAAAGTTTTTTAATGTGTTCAATGTCAGGTAAAATATTATCTGGACCTAAAATATGCGTAGGTAACTCAATTTGATGGTCTACACCATTTTCAATTTTTTGAAACGAAAGAGATGCGTTAAAGATAGCTTTACCTTTTTGTTTTGCTACGACTCTACGTGTCGAAAAACTTTTTCCGTCTCGTATTGGGTCAACTTCGTAGATGATCTGAGAATTTAAGTCCCCTGGGCGAAGAAAATAAGCATGCAATGAGTGTGGTCGCCTAACAGGATCAACCGTTCTGACTGCTGCATTTAAAGCTTGCCCTAGAACTTGTCCTCCAAAAACTCTTGGAAGGCCCATTCTGAGAGCTTCACCAGTAAAAAGGTAGGTATCAATCTCCTCAACATGCATTTTTGATAAAAATTCTTTTAATGTAAACATTATTATATATTCTATTTTTTTATTAAATATTACAAGCCTCACTTTTGCATGGACCTTATGCAATGATTTTGTAATGAAGACGTATGAAAATAATTAGAAATTTGAAATTAAACCTCGAATTGAAAAATTCTTGTTAATTTTGTTAAACTGGTGATGATTTAAGAAAGTTGTTCTATGTTAAATAAACTGATCTCATTAGGATTGATATTAGGTTTGATCGTCGGCTTAGGCGCGTCTATGACTGGAAATGAAATTTTGCACACAGTAGCAAAGACTTCCACGCCATTAGGTCAGATATTTATAAATGCTGTAAAAATGGTGGTGATTCCACTTGTGGTTTCTGTAATATTTACCAGTATAGCCCGCTTGGGGGATCCAAAAAAACTAGGTAGTATTGGGGTAGCTACTCTTACATTCTACTGTGGAACACTTTTACCCGCTATCGTTATAGGGATGAGTGTTATGTTTTTTGGATTGAGGTTTATACCTGAGATTAAAATGCCAACGAATGTTTACAGTCAAGTACCTGAATTACAGTCTGCTGTAGATTTTATTGTAAGTCTGATTCCCTCTAATCCATTTTCTGCAGCATCTAATGGTCAAATACTTCCGCTGATAGTATTTACTGCTTTGCTTGCTGCTGCGACGGGAACGCTTGCTAGTGAAAAAAGAAAGAGAATGGTATTAGCAGCCGAAGATTTTAGTGAGGCTTTAATAAAGCTTGTATGGTGGATACTTTATCTAGCACCTTTAGGAGTATTTGGATTGGTTGCGTCCTCTACTGCTTTGCTGGGATGGAGCCTTATCCAAAGTCTGATAGTCTTTATACTATGCGTATTGATTGGACTCTTTTTGCTACTAACATTTGTTTTTTTACCTATGCTAATAATTTATGTAAAAATGAATATGTCTACATTTTTTAAAGGTAGTTTTGGCCCCGCTTCGATTGCCTTTTCCACTACAAGCACTGCTGCAGCTATTCCAGTTTCCCTTGAGCATACAGTTAGCAAGCTCAATGTTTCAAAACAAATATCAGACTTACTCATACCTCTTGGGGCATCAATTTATAGGCCAGGGAGTGCTTTGTTTCAGGGAGCTGCAATAATATTTCTAGCACATATTTATGGTGTAAGTTTATCTTCAAGCTCGTTAGGCGGAATAATTTTTGCAACGTTTTTAGTCTCACTTACAGTAGCACCAGTTCCATCCTCAGGTGTGGTGACAATGACACCAGCCTTGGCCACAATAGGAGTTCCAGTATCAGGCCTAGGCTTGATACTTGGGATAGACCGTATTCCAGATATGATGCGAAGCTGTGTAAATCTGTTAGGGCAGATTGCTGCTACTATTATTGTGGAGCAGCATATAAAAAATAAAAATCAGTTGAATACCTAAATAAATTATAAATAATCGTATTAATCTTACTTAGATTGTAAAATTGCTCTTTCCCTATTTAAAAAGCCGCGCTATAGAGCGGGCGAATGCCAAATGGGGGGATAGCTCAGTTGGTTAGAGCCACCCGCTCATAACGGGTTGGTCGGGAGTTCAAGTCTCTCTCCCCCTACCATTCATTTATAATTTATACAGTAGTATTGTGAATACCCCAGTCTCAAAAATATGAGCTTTAAAAATTATTTTGATTAAATGTTAAAGCTCTTTCTTTTGGAGAGATTCGACCTCCACCTAATTATATTTGGGTGTATTTCTTTTACAGCTTTCTTTTTAACGACTCTTGCGAAATCCAGGGCGCATGCAGCAGAGATATCTGCTATTGAGAATTTTTCTGTAGCAATGAATTCCTTCTCAAGAAGATGATTTTCAAGAGTTATAAAAAAATTATCTATCTGTTTTAAGCCTCTTGTGGATAGATCTGGTATTTGTTTGTAATTGTGTTTTCCAGGTAACGCACGGTCTTTCATAGCGGGGTTGGCATTTCTTAGGGCGCTTGCAACTGCCATTCCAAACTCATGATCTATCTTGGATTGCCATGATGCTATAATAGCTTTTTCATATGGTGTTATCCCTAAAAGGGGGGGTTCTGGATAAACCTCTTCGAGATAAGTTGCAATGGATGCGTTATCTTTCAAGATTTTGCCATCCTCAAGCTGTAATGCTGGAACAGTGCAATCAGGATTGATCTTGCGAAAATCATCCCCCATCTGTTCATTTGTCATGAGATTAATTTCAACAGTTTTATGAGGTACGTTTTTTTCGGCTAGTAATATCCTCGTTCGTCTCGGGCTTGGAGCAGTTTTGCAATCGTAAAATATAATTGTCATGTTTTCCTTAATACTTTAGACCTGCGATAGGCATGGTCATCATGGTATATATTGTTCTGGGTCGCCATTAGGCCCTATATTCATTACATAATATTCTGCAAACTCAATAGTCTGTTTGGCTAATGCAAGATTGTAGTTTAGCTCGGTTACGTTAGCGGCATAGTCACGATTAGCTTTTCCTGAAAGATGATATTTTTTCCATTCTGTATCGAGCGCAATGCGCTCTAATATTACCTGATCATAGGGTTCTATATCTCTCTGCAAGGCAACGTAAATGTCACCTTTTTCTTTACCTTTCTGAGGCTTAGCTGCTCTGGCCCAAAAGGAAACGACTATTACATCATCTTTTTTAATATCTTTTACCATATCATTTCGTGTTGCTATATCCCAGTGATTAGGTTTTTTCTTTTTCACGGTAACTCTGTATGCCTGCCCGCTTGGAGCACCTTTTGACTCAACTATTTTAACCCTTTTGTCCGGCCCAAAGGTTTCCCACTGCCCAAAATTAAGACTACTAACTAGAAACGGGAATGATCTTTGGTCCTCTGGATTATTAATTGTATCAGCAGTGGAGACTATATTTGATCCAAACATTGTGAGGGCAAAAGCAAGTATAGTAAGAAATAGTCGGTTTAACATATCATTCCTTTATGGGTTTAAATTTTTAATCAGTTTTTTTAAGCAAGAAGGTTTTCTAGGTATTTAATTTGTGCAGTAATCTCTTTTTTTGCTTCACATTTTTTACATTTAGAGCCAATCTTTCTCAATTTTTTGAAGTGTTTGTTAGCTTCTTTGATATTATTATCTTGGTATTCCAATAAACTTAGCCTGAAGTGAGCATCGTACAGATTTTTTCTTAACCCGGTGGACCTTAAAAGAGTTGCTTTGGCTTCATCTCGTTTTCCAAGTTTTAGTTGAGACATGCCCATCATGTAAATTTGGAAACCTCTATCTTCGCATGTTCGCGTTCCTTCGTTGTCTGCGCCCCTAAAGTCTGAAGAGTTGAGTTGAATCTTCGGTATCACGGGTTGTGACGTGGGAGCTACAACAGCGCCGCCTAGTCCGCCCGAGGGTTGCGACGGAACATCAATATCTGTTCCAACATCAGAACGAATAGTGCTGTCTCTCGCACCCTCAACTCCTGATATAAAGTTACGTTCAATTCTTAATGCACAAAAAGCATTTTGTTTAAATTCAATTTCAGCTGTTTCAAAATCCCCTGATCGCCATGCTGACATTGCGGGGTCCGTTTGAATAGTGCCTGTTGTTATTATTTCTTCTATGGAGCCGATGTCCTCACCATGTGCGGGGTAGAAGCTCATTACAGTTAGAGATAAGATTAAGTAAAATTTATTCATTTTTTAACCTGCATTAGATATATTATAAAAGAAAGTTATATAAAATAATTAATCAAATTTGACAGCGCTGTCAAACGCAGTAATTAAATTAATAAGAGCGTGCATTATAAAAATCGATGAATTCCTCATGTGTTTTCATCTTCTTCGCTGCGTGCTTCATAGCATTCTGCATGGAGTCAAGGCTATGCTGAACTTGTTTTAAAGGTAATGAAGAAACAATTGGATCAATACTCTTTGGTATTAGGTTTTGTCCCAAGCAAACGGCTATCCAGCTTGGCTTTGAAAACAACTCGTCTTCATACCTAAATACTCTTCCTGCATCTTTGAATAGCTCCATTTTATTTTTTAAGCTGTCTGGAACACTCATGTTCCTGCAGTAATTCCAAAAGTCACTATCGTTTCGTTCAGTTGCCTTGTAATGTAAAATAATGAAATCACGAACTTGGTAAAACTCTTTTAGCATTTGTTTATTGTATTCATTCCTTACTAGATCTGAAATTTCAGCTGTGGGAAATAAAGTAATAAACTTACTTATTCCTGCTTGAATGAGATAAAGAGATGTAGATTCTAAGGGTTCCAAAAACCCTGCAGACAGACCAATAGAAATACAGTTCTTATTCCATAAATTTTTACGGCAACCTGTCTTAAAGCTTATTTTTCTTGGAGTCCCGATTAGGTTTGTGTCGATTCCATCTAAAAGAATTTCCAGAGCATCATTATCTTTCATAAATTTACTAGAATAAATATGTCCATTACCTGTTCTGCGCTGGGTGGGTATTCGCCATTGCCAGCCAGCAGACTTAGCGGTGGATTTTGTATAAGGTAAAAGCTCACCATTTCGTTCGCTTGCTACCGTTTGAGCGGTATCGCATGGTAACCAGTGGCCCCAGTCGGTGAATGGCGTTTTAAGTGCTTTGCCTGATAGTAAAGCTCGAAATCCTGTACAATCAAAAAAGAAGTCACCTTTTACGGTCCGGTTGTTTTCTAGGCTAAGGCTGAAGATATTTCCAGTTTCTTGGTCTAATTCAACTTTTGTAACTTTGCCTTCCAAACGATTAACTTGTCTTGCTTCTGCATAATTGCGCAAGAATTTAGCGTATTTTGTGGCATCAATATGATATGCATAACGTAGGTGCGATAATAAAGATTTAGGACTTTGTTCAGGCATTGCAAACTTATTATCATTACCGGCAACTGAGCAGATACTGTAATCTTGTAACTTCGCAGCACTGCCTCCTTCTTGAGACCGAAGCCAAAATTGATGGAAATCCACTCCCTGCATGTCCACGCCAATATTACCAAAAGGGTGAAAATAAGTATCGCCAATCTGGCCCCAATTATTAAATTCTATACCAAGTTTAAATGTGCCATCTGTTGCTTTTAAAAACTCTGCTTCATTTATTCCAAGCATTGCATTAAAATTTAACATATCAGGAATCGTTGCTTCCCCGACTCCAACTGTACCAATCTGTTCTGATTCGATTAATGTAATATTTACATTATCAGGGCTTAACATGCTTGATAATGCAGCAGCTGTCATCCACCCAGCAGATCCTCCGCCAACGATAACTATATTTTTAATGTTTTTTTGATTAGATTTTTTCATTCTGATCCCTGAGGTATTTTATTAAGCCTGTCATGTATTTGTTGAGGGGAGGCATTTTATCTGAGGTTAATTTGTTACCTAACTTTATATTTTTTAAAGTTTCTATAAGTTGGGTTTCCTCGACCTTATCAGCTAGTGGGTCATATCTATCAGGTATTCGTCCCATGCCCAAGTGTATCTGCGTCCAGTCCTCATTATTAAAAGGCTCAAGGTCATATTGAAGAATAACCCCTCTGCTTTCAAACTGAGTTATTTTTCTTTTGAGTTTGTCATAAATCAATTTTTCAATTTTATTATCAAAGTGCTCTTTTTGTATGATAGTTTGAGTCGATTGCAATGCATTCTCGAATGTCGATGCATGAATGTAATCCTCTTTGAAGCGGCGGTTGTATTCTTTGCCTTCAATTTTCATATCGTGTGAAATTGGTATTAGTTCCAACATTCGCTCAATGTCTTTTTGTAAAAGCATAATTGGAGCTGGCGTTATTGGCGATAATATTGCGGCACTGAGCCCTAATCTAAGGCAATT
>ENA-OREB01000061-OREB01000061.1-marine-metagenome-genome-assembly--contig:-NODE-61-length-57708-cov-7.400062_pt1 | contig 57708 bp, 40 predicted proteins | sample MGYA00248625_ERZ508552 | MGnify/ENA primary metagenome ERZ508552 (study PRJEB26219, sample SAMN06267888) | marine metagenome | isolation source: Monterey Bay, California, USA | place: USA:Monterey Bay...
CCGCCATTGCCTCAAGAACAGGAAGTTATGCAGGATACGCATTTGCTGTGCCCTCCACAATCGTTCAAAAAGTAGCAAGTGACTTGATGACGTTTGGTGAAGTGAAGCGAGCCTACATTGGAATTCAAATCGAACCTGTCACAGAGCGTATCGCCGAAAAGTTGCAGATGGAAAAAGTTGAAGGCTGCGCTATCACTGCTATCGTTCCCGGCAGTGGCGCTGCAAACTCAGCGATAGAAATCGATGATGTTGTATTGGCAATCGATGGAATGCAAATCTCGAATTTTCCAGAACTTCAAGAATGCATATCACAATACCATCCTGGCGACCAAGTCGTGGTTCGAGTGTGGCGCGAAGCTGAGATACTTGAGGTGACCATCCAATTGAAAGATCGAAATGGCCAACTCGCTCAAAAGCCAGCTGAATTGTCGCAGAAGAATGACATCCTAACAAACTCATAACGAAACAGATAAACACTTTCTGAATTAATCGACTCAGAAGTGAACCTATTCCATCCTCACATGTTCCATTGGTGTGAATACCCCCCTTTTCAACCTCCCTTTGTTTCCTCTGAATCTGTTGCCTCTTCCGGGAGAAACAATTGCCTTGCACATATTTGAGGAACGATTTCAGACACTTTTCGACCGATTGGAGTCCATGGAAATCGATGAATTTGGTATTCCTTTTGTGAACGATGAGCAACAAATGAAACTCGGAGGACTCATGCGCCTTGTTTTTGCCTCAGAGCCAGATGAACATGGCTTCCGGGATGCTGCAGTGCGATGCATAGGCCTTTTCACTTTAGAAGATTTCACCAAATCCTCTCCGCACGACGAAGCCCCCCCCTATCCCACAGGAACCATACGACGGTGGTCTGAGTGGAAAAGTTTTATGCTGTCAGAAAAAGCCACTGCTGACTTCTCCAAAGCTGCTACTTTGTCTAACGCACCTGCAAAAATGGGGGCGCTAGGCCAGCCAAACGATGGACTGATGCAAGCATTGATTCAACACCAGATTACGCCCCAAAAGCGCTTCAATATCCTGAGCGCCATGGATGACAGAAGCCGGAATGAACAAATCGACAATGCAGCTCGATTTACATTCTTGATCGCAGAACAAGAAGCTCATCGAAATAAGGGTTACTTTCCCAACTGACTGCGTATTTTTGTGGCATGATGAAAATGCATCTCCCACTTTTTACAATCAGCGTGTTATCCCTGAGCCTCGTCTTTCTAGGCTGCGATGATAGCCACGAACCAGCCCAAGAGACAGAAAGCAGTTCAGACGGAACCTCTGTTCCCGCGTTGAACCCCTCAAAAGCTTTAAGCGTCAGTATCTCCGATGATCAGCTCCATTCCTTCATATCGAAGGACACCCTGGAACAAATCACCCAAAATTTATTTGACTACTTCGAGAGCACCAATGAAGCCGATTGGGACCAATTGATGCACTTCTTTCCATTGCACAAAAATTCTGATACCGCTTTTGTCAATAGTAGCAAACGCGCACTCGATTACTGGACTGAACGTGGCGTTCAAAATCGAACAGAAATGGCTCAAGTGGTTTACGCCAGTCCTTCCTTTTTGGATGGTGACCAAGAAGTCGTTTTGATCAACATGAACTTGCGCCATTACGTCGAATTCTTGCCGCACTATGACGGACCAAGTCCATCCGGAATGAAAGGAATGGTTGAATCCAATTATGGCAAGGGAAACGCTACTTACAAAGAAAATGCAGTCCTCGAAGGTGATTCCTTGGCTTTTCGATATTGGGAAATCACAGGTTTGAATAGAATTTGGGCTTTGTCGCACGTGGACTCAGCTCATTGGTGCTTTTTGCCTCCAAACTTCAATGAATCAGGCTCTGCCTATATGATGAGCAGCGATGCAATGGTAGGTGGTTTGCGCCATCGAAGGGAAAACGATCCAACGGCCCAAAAATAACGGACACATCGATGCAGCCCATCAAATGGCACATCCCGAATGAATGGTCGTCTTTGGAGGCGGTCATGATTGGAATCGGCAGAGGAATGGGAAAAGCCCCTACTCTCGCAGATACCTACGACCCGCTGTCAAGGCAACATGTCATCGAAGGGACCTACCCCACAGAAAAAGATGTTTCCCAAGAACTGAATCAATTTGCCAAGCAGCTCACCGATTTGGGCGTTCAAGTGCTCCGTCCTGATGCAGTGGGCATCAACCAAGTTTTCACTCGGGACATTGGTGTTGTGATTGAAGATCAGTTCATCATGACTCACTTGGTCGAAGATCGCATCGATGAGCAGAAAGGTTTGCAGTCGATGCTCGATCGAAACCCAGGAACGGTGCTTCATCCGCCAGCTGACGTGCGCATGGAAGGAGGTGATGTTCTCCCCATGGACAATGAGATTTGGGTGGGTTACGCAAGCCCTGAGCCTTTTTCGAAATACACCACTGCGCGAACAAATAAGGAGGCCATCGTTTGGTTACAGAGCCAATTCCCTGAGAAAGAAATCATAGGCTTTGAACTGAATAAGTCGGACACCAATTCACTGAAAAATGCTTTGCACTTGGATTGTTGTTGCTCGCCTCTGGGCATGGGACATTTGTTGGTGCACCGTCAGGGGTTTGCTCGAAAAGATGAGCTAGACGTACTTTTAAACCGTTATCCTGATGCCAATGTCATGGATGTGACCGCGGAAGAAATGAAGACCATGCACTGCAATGTATTCAGCATTTCACCGAATACGGTCGTTTCCAACCAGTCGTTTGCACGCACCAATGCGCAAATGAAATCTTGGGGCTACAATGTCATTGAAGTGGATCTCTCTGAAACCTCAAAAATGGGTGGCCTTCTCAGGTGCTCAACTCTCCCACTGCGCAGATCATAAACCAGCCATGCATCAAAGCACATCCAACGTATTCATGATCCGTCCCCAATCGTTTCGAAAAAACGAAGAGACGGCGACGAACAACTTGTACCAGCAAACACTGGAGGGCATCTCACCCGAAGAATTGATCGAGCGTGCCCAAAAGGAGTTTGACGCGCTATCCGATGCCCTTGGAGCTGCCGGTGTAAACGTATTCGTATTTGAAGAACAAGAGCCTTACGAGACACCAGACGCCCTCTTTCCGAACAACTGGATATCGACGCATGAGAATGGAGACATTGGCCTCTACCCCATGTTTGCACCAAACAGGCGAACGGAAAGACGTGAAGACATCATTGTACAACTCGAACATGATGCGGGATTTGACGTACAAAACATCATTGACTTTACCGAATTTGAATCACATGATCGTTTCCTAGAAGGAACGGGCAGCATGGTTCTTGATCGTGTGCATCGCAAAGCGTATGCCGCAATCAGTCCCCGAACGGACGAAACTGCTCTTTTGCATTTCTGCCAAGAGTTCGATTATGAACCCGTAGCTTTTTCTGCGTTGCAGACAGCAGAAGGCAAACGCTTGCCCATCTACCATACAAACGTCATGATGAGCATTGGCAGCGGATTCTGTGCCATCTGCCTCAGCAGCATAGACGATGTCGAAGAACGCGAAGCTGTTCAGCAAGAAATCGAAAGCAATGGTCTGGAGATCATCGCATTGAGCGAATCTCAAATCGCACAATTCGCAGGCAACATGCTCGAACTTCAAGGCGCAAATGGACCGATCATCGCCATGAGTTCAAGCGCCTTTCATGCGCTTGACACAGAGCAAACCGCCGCGCTAAAAAAACATGGTGAACTTGTTCATGCTGATCTCACAACCATCGAAACATGTGGCGGTGGAAGTGCTCGCTGCATGATTGCTGAAATCCATCTTACCAAGGGATAGAGCCCTGCTAAACACTCACGCCCCTGCCATGTCTACCCTCGACCAAATAATCCAAGGAGCAGTCGTTAATGCCTGCCAAAACTGTTTTAAGGCGACGCTTGAACCCAATACAATCCAAGTTCAACAAACTCGAAAAGAATTTGATGGCGATAAAACAGTCGTTGTTTTCCCTTTGACGCGTGCATCAAAATCGTCACCTGAAGCTACAGCAGAGGCACTTGGCACTTACCTCGTCGAACACCATGAATTGATTTGTGCTTTTCAGGTGGTTAAAGGATTCTTGAACCTCACCATCGTACCCTCTTACTGGACATCCCAATTGTTAGAGGCCGTGCAAACAACGAAATTTGGATTTGGACCCGTTGGCTCTTTGCCAAAAGTGATGGTCGAATATTCCTCACCGAATACAAACAAACCCCTTCACTTGGGGCATCTCCGAAATAACTTCCTGGGCTACAGTGTATCACGCATACTCGAAGCTGCCGGTCATTCTGTCGTTAAAGTCCAAATCATAAATGACCGTGGGATACACATCTGCAAGTCCATGGTGGCATGGAATCGATTCGGGAATGGTGAAACCCCCGAGAGCACAGGAACCAAGGGAGACAAGTTGGTGGGGAAATATTACGTTCGTTTCGATCAGGAGTACAAGAAGGAAGTCCAAGCGCTCGTAGCGCAAGGCATGGATGAAGAAGCCGCAAAAAACGAAGCGGACTTGATGAAGTCTGCGCGTGATTATTTGGCAAAATGGGAATCCAATGACGCCGAAATTGTCGCACTTTGGAAAACCATGAATGGTTGGGTTTATGATGGGTTTGCCTTCACTTACAACGAGATGGGAGTTGACTTTGACAAGCTATATTATGAATCTGAGACTTACCTTCTGGGCAAGGATCAAGTGATGCGAGGCCTAGAGACCGGTGCATTTTACAAAAAAGAGGACGGCAGTGTTTGGGCAGATCTAACTTCTGAAGGACTGGATGAAAAATTGGTGCTCCGAAAGGATGGCACTTCAGTCTACATGACCCAAGATATTGGCACAGCAATCAAGCGATACGAAGATTACCCTGGCCTTGATCGTCAAATTTATACTGTCGGAAACGAACAAGAGTACCACTTCAAAGTCCTCTTCAAGCTATTGAAATTGCTTGGTGTGAAAGATTCAGACCGAAACCGGCACTTGAGTTATGGAATGGTTGAATTGCCAGAAGGAAAAATGAAGTCGCGAGAAGGAACCGTTGTAGATGCGGATGAACTACTCGCTGAAATGGCTGAAACAGCCAAGGAAATGGCCACTGAATTGGGAAAAGTAGACGATCTGAGCCCGAATGAAAAAGCCACGCTTTTTAAGCAAGTAGGCTACGGAGCGATCAAGTATTTCTTGCTCAAAGTGTCTCCGCAGAAATCCATGATGTTTGATCCGCAGGCATCCATCGATTTTATCGGTAACACCGGTCCATTCATCCAATTCAATTTTGTACGAGCCAAAAGTGTCCTAAGGAAAAGTGAAGAAGCACATGGAGCGACAATGCCATCTGACTTGGATGCAAGCGTTTGGGACCCGACAGAATTGCGGATCATCCAGCTGGGACTTCATTGGCCGAATGTATTGATGCAAGCCGCTTCAGATTGTGATCCTAGCCTCATTGCCAATCATTGCTACGAATTGACCAAGGCCTACAGCCGATGGTATCAAGACCACCCCGTGCTTCAAGTTGAAGATGCATCGATGCGCATCGCTCGAACCACCATTTGCATGTTCTTCACGCAGCAAATTGAAAATGCAATGGAGTTGCTCGGCATTCAGATGCCGGAGCGTATGTAACTCACCGCAGCCTGCGCTCCAAAGTTTGGCCTTCGGTTTTGAAACTTAGAAATGTGGCATCCAAATCGGACAAGTCGCAAGAGAAAGAATGTTCTCCGGCATGAAGAGAACCTGCATGCAACGTTTTTAGGACATCGCGCGCATCATTCAATACCGTCAAGTCGCAAGCGTGTCCCCATCCCTCAGGCACAATAAAACAAACCTCCAACTTCCCAGACTGAACAGATACAGTCAATCCATCGATCAAGACTGACTCAGCGGCGATTACACCCTTGCGCATAGCAGATGTCATCCGCTTCAGAATCACCCACGACACGAGCAGTGCAAGCATCAGCAACAACGCCATAGCAGCGTTTTCCAAAAATGCAGCGAATGAGTTAGCGCTCATAATCACAAAGAGATGATGCCTTCAATTGCTGCTGCTGCCTCATACCTCGCAAAAACATCTTGAGCAGAGCCAACCGTCTCAACGATTGTGAACGCCGTGTAATTGCCCTTTCGAGATGGTCGCTCGCTGAATTGAGCTGCTTCAGAAAACATTCCTTTTAAGGCAGCGATGGAACTCGGATTGGCAGGTAGAATAAACTTGAACGAAAATGAACACGGCCATCGATGTGTTGCATCAAGCTGATTCTGGAGTCGCTTACGCTTTTGTTCTTCAGTTTCCATGGTTCTCATTGAATCGCAAAATTAAGTCATTCCCGGCTCCTCCAATTGAATCAAACAAATTGAGACAAACAAAAAGAAGGGACTGCATCGAAATGCAGCCCCCTCCCTAGGAATCGGTCTTGCCAGACTCGAATTCTATAAAAACAGTTTATTCTTATTCCGGGCAGTCCATTCCATAAAGCTGGAAGAACTCCAACAAGTCACTCACGTTGACCATTCCGTCATCGTTGATGTCTCCTGGGCATGGATCTGGATAATCACATCCCCCTGGGAAGTTGGCGTTCGGATCGAAATCGTATCCTGCTGGATCCATGCAACCAACGGTCACACAAGAACCATCGTCTACTGATGCAATCGGATTGTAATTGGCAGAAGCCATATCAGTACATCCTTCGTACAGACAAGAGCCATCGTCGATGATCGCTGCTGCGTCAAAGTTCATTGCGTCCTCGTATGTACAACCTGTGGAATAAATCGCAGTCACGAGTTGCTCAATGGTCGTTGAGTTGCCGCATGCATCCGTGAAGACCATGGTGCGGTTCAACTGGTAGCTGTAGATTCCTGATCCAGAGTAAAGATCAGTTGTGGTGTACGTGTAATCACTGCAAGCATCAAATACTTCTGAGATTCCTTCGAAGTCATCGATGTTCTCACTTGCTGAGTCATACAAAGTAATGTTTGCTTCGTATGTCACCACAGGAGCTGTGGTGTCTTCCAACGTGATGATTTGCACATCAGATGCTACGTTTCCACAACCATCAGTCACGGTCCAAGTACGCGTCACTACATTGTCTGCAAGGCAAGAACCTTCAGAAGTCGAGAACGTGTCATTGAAAGTCACGAAGATGCCGGAGCTGCATACATCCGCTGCGTCCACAACATCGCCTGTGAAAGCGCCATCGGACAGATCCGTATCGCATTCAACGGTCACATCCGCTGGAACAGTGAATGTCGGAGCAATGCTGTCATTGAACGTGACCTCTTGTGTCGCGCTCACTGCATTTCCACATGCATCAGTTGCTGTATAGGTGCGGATGAAATTCATCTCTCCAGAACAACCCATAGTGGTCTCAACATCTTCGAATGTAACTTCTACTGCAGAACAGTTGTCTGTAGCACCTGGTACTGTTGGCATCGCATCACCACACTGCAACTCAACCGCTGCAGCAACCTCATCCATGACTGGTGCCACGTCGTCGGTTACCGTAATCGTTTGAATGGCTGTTGAACTGTTTCCACATCCATCGGTGAATGTGTACTCGCGCTCCACTACAAAGCATCCGTTCGAACCTTCTTGAGTGCTCGACAGCTGCTCCCATGTGGCAACAACCATGCTCATGCAATTGTCTGAAGATGTAACTGAGCCATACTCTGCGGACGCGTCGTAAGCTTCACAAGACATTGATTCGTCAGACACAGTTCCTGTTGGAGCTTCAGCATCTGATCGTGCGATCATCTGTGTCGCTGTTGAAGAGTTCCCACAAGCATCGGTAGCTGTGAAAGTTCGCGTGATTACTGCCATTCCTGTGCAGTTCGCATCACCCTCCATGTCAGCAAAAGTAACCGTTGCACCAGAGCATACATCTTCAGCTGTAGCCATGTCCATTGGAAGGTCGTCGCCGCACTCCAAATCAACATCAGCAGGAACTGAAGTAAAGTATGGTGCAACATCGTCCACGAGCGAGATCACTTGGTCAGCCGATGAAGCATTGCCACAGTCATCTGTAGCAGTCCAAGTGCGGACAATTACGTCGCCATCGAAGCAATTGCTATCTCCATCACTATCTGCATAGGAGACCGTAACGGACATACTGCAAGCATCTGCTGCATCAATCACATCACCTGTAACAGTGAGATCATTGATGTCATCTGTGCAAGCGACAGCAACGTTTTCAGGAACGCTGAATGTTGGAGCCGAAGTATCGACAACCGAAATCACCTGCACAACTGATATGCTATTCATCGCATTGTCTGCGAACGTCCATGTTCGAGTGATGGTGTAAGAACCATCACAAGTTCCGGAAGTCAATGCATCCACGTAGTCAACATCAAGTACATTGTCACACTCATCTTCTACCAATGGCTGGCGAATGTCTGAGTCCACATTGCTGCATTCGGTCGTGTAATCTTCCGTCGCAATCAAAACAGGTGACTGCTCGTCATACAAGCATTCGTTGCAGCCCTCTCCTTCGATTGGGTAGAAGCAACTTCCATCGTCTTCGTAATTTTCTTCACTGTAGTTACAGGCAGTCTCGTCGGCACAACCACAGTTGTCGCTACCAAATGATAGAGAGACATAGATGGTGTTTCCTGCAGACAAGCCTTCAGGGAAGATTTGAACAAACAGCTCACCATGAATGGTTCCAGGTGTAGTGATTTGAGCAACCAACACGCGGTTGTCATCGCCTGCCAGACCATAATCTTCTCCCATATAATCGGCGTTGATGTACCATCCACTTCCGATCACATCATCGATTGCGATGTTCCCTCCACCTTCAAAGTCAGTCACCCATGTTGGAGCTGAACCATTAGCAGTTGGTGGCAAGTTGATTACTGAAGCAGGTGTCATGTCACCAATTGTGACATAAGAATCAGATGCCAGCAATGGATAGAATGCGAAGAGTTCTGGTGACGAGGGCAAGTATGAGCCCTGACCACTCTGGTAAATCTCGCTCGAAGAAGCCAAGATGATTGGGTTTTCAGCATTGCCCAAAATCGCATTCAAAACGTCCGTAGAATTCGCTGTCGCCACATACACATGGTAGGTGGTAGCGCCTTCAACATCTGACATCATTGATTCGACCTCAATGCCATAGCCTTCATGGCTTGACGCAACGTTCAAGCAACTGCAGAAGTCACAGAAATCAAGTGATGGATACTCCACACCAGCTGTGTAGTTGCAAGCAGACTCGTCTCCACATCCCTGAAGGATATCGCAGATCAAATCCCCATTCATATCCAAGCAATCTCCTTCGCAATCAAAGCCTTCTTCTGGGTAGGTACAAGAACCATCGTTGAAGTTTGGCGCTGGAAATACGTTTGGATTGAAGTTACAAGCAGCCTCGTCGTTACAGCCAATGCAGAATGGTGAAACTTGGCACATGCTCTCATCCAATTCAGTGGCAGCTGGGTCGTAGTTGCAATTGCCTTCGATGGTACAGCCAAAGATCTCCAAATCATCACAAACACCGTCCTCATCAGAATCTCCCGTGCAGTTGCCTTCGCAATCGTACCCCAATTCTGGATAAGCGCAAGATCCGTCGTCATAAGTGGCTTCTGTGCTGTAGTTGCAAGCTGTTGCATCCAAGCATCCGCATTCGTTTCCGCCAAAGCTTAATGATAGGTAGGTGTCTTGCGACTGTTCTCCATTCGGGAAAACCTGCACATACAACTGGCCACTGATGTCTCCATCTGTCGTCAGTTGTGCAACCAACACACGCTGGTCTTCACCTGCGAAGCCATTGCTCGAAGTGATCAAAGCGAACCAAGAACCTCCAAAGAATGAATTCATTTCAAGGTTCCCGCCAGCGTTGAATGTATTCATCCAATCGTCTGCAGGTGCTTGGACGACCGTGATTGCACTTTCACCGGCTCCAGCCACTCCATCAATGCCGATGGTCAACCAACTGTCATAGTTCAAAGAAGGCACAACCGTAAAGAACAATGGGTTGATGTTGTCCGGCGTGATTCCACCAAATGGATCTTGGTAAAAGCTCGTTGTTGTTTGTAAGAACGACGGGTTGTTGATGTCACCTGAAACCGAACTGACAAAGTCATCAGCCGTTGGTGTCGTGACATATACACGGTAGGTACTCATACCCGCACTCAAGCCATCAATGCTTCCGTCTTGGGTTTCCACCAATTCAAGCTCAAGCCCGAAGCCAGCTTCTCCTCCTGAACCGCAAGAGCAGAAGTCACAGCTACCGTCGTCGTAAGATGCAGATGCGTTGTAATTACAAGCGAGATCATCCATGCATCCCAACACTTCATTGACCGTAATGATTTGGTCTTGTGACGTGCTGTTTCCGCAAGCATCTGTCGCTGTCCAAGTGCGTGTGATCACAGTGATTTCAACATTGCTGTTGTCTGTGGCATCCACAAAGTCAATCGACACTTCGTTGCAGTCGTCTGATGCTGTTGGCATTTCGTCTTGAACGTCATCTCCAGAAGTGTAAGTCACGTCCGCTGGGAATGAAGTGAAGGCAGGTGCAACAACATCCGTTACCATAATGGTTTGCGTATGCTCTGTGGTGTTTCCGCAGGCATCAGAAGCAGACCACGTTCGGTGAATCGTGTAGCTAATTCCACATGATCCATCGCTAATTACATCCATTGGAGCGGAGATGCTCACAGCAGAACAATCTTCTGCTGAAAGCGTTGCCATTGGAATTTCATCGTTGCAACTCAACTCAATGTTTTGAGGAGTCGAAGTGAAGACAGGTCCTTCCGTGTCGATGATCGTGATGTACTGAACCGCAGATCCTGCGTTACCGCAGTTGTCTGTCACTGTCCAAGTACGCATCACACCAGGATTTTCCAAGCAAGTTGATGGGCTATCCACAGATGCGGATGCTGCGTCTCCTTCTGAGTAAATCGCTGTACCCGTCCATGAGATGCTAATGCTATTGTTTGTAGTAGAGACTGAAATTTCAGCTCCATCGCCAATCCCATTCGTGTTGATGGTCACGGCGGCAATATTGTCCAAGGAAATATTGGTAATGTTCACATGAGCGTAATCGTATGAAAACGGGAATCCGTTTGTACCCGCGACAGACAGATTGATCATTGATCCATCAATGTCCACCGTTACCGCTCCGCGATGCGAAGCAGGATTAGATACCATGTCATCGTACGTAAGCTCAGCACCATCACCAATGGTAACATCGCTCGCCGCAAGCTCCAATGAAGCCCCAAATGGACCGCCAAAGTTGAATCCCATTTCAACATTGAAATCAGCAGTAGCGCCTGTCAGGTCAAATCCTGGAGAGTATGGAGCATCCGCATAGCTAAATTCCAAGTCGCTTGCGTTTGCACAGTTGTCATAAGACTGTGTAGGGAATTCAGCAACACCTGCACCAGGAGTCAAATCATCTGTGCATTGAGCAGAGAAGTCAACTTGGGCAACTGCAACAGGGCTCTCAGAGTCCAACAACTGAACAACTTGTGTAGCAATTGCTACGTTGCCAAATGCATCCGTTGCAGTGAATGTTCGAGTCAAAGTGTAACCGCAATCTGCTTCAGTAATTTCCTCTGAAACTTCAACTGAAGCATCTGGGAAACATCCTTCATCAACGGCCGTGGCCATTTCTGTTGGGTATGCATCAGAACAGTTCTGAGACATGTCACCTGGGACATAAGTGAATACTGGAGCGTCCGAATCATCCGATGCATAACCAAATGGCAAATGCACAGCAATCGCATTGTTGGCATCTCCTTCTGGGAACATTTGGACAAAGATTTGTCCGCTCAAGATTCCATGGGTTGTGAATTGTCCAACCAAGACGCGGCCATCATCACCTGACAAACCGTTTGTAACGTCTGGCAGTACATACCATCCATCTCCAAATTCGCCTTCCATCGTAATGCCATTGCCAGCGTTAAAATCAGCGACCCATTCTGTTGATTCAATGGTAGAAATCAATGATTCCCCAGCGGAAACCATGAAATTATCGATTCCAATGGTCACCCAGCTATCCCATTCTAAGCTTGGGAAAATCGCGAAGAAAGCAGGATTGACAACGTTGGCCGTAACATCAGTGTTCACTCCAGATCGGTAGATCGGTTGCGTGCTCAAGATGTATGACGGATTGATTGCATCACCTACAACCGCACTCAACTTATCCGTTGCGTTTGGTGTCTCAACATACATGCGGTATTGCGTACCATCTGCTGTTTCTTGCACTGCCTCAATTGCAATGTTGTAGCCTTCTACCGAAGCAGTGGCGGCACAACAGTAATCACAAGAACCGTCTTCCTCAGTGAATGACGCGTCGTAATTACAAGCAGACTCATCCGTGCAGCCTAAAACTTCAAGCTCATCACACGTGCCATCTCCGTCTTCATCGTTGTAGCAGACGTTATCGCAATCATACACAATGCCTTCTTGTCCTTCACCAAACGTAATGCTTTCTAAATAGGTGCAAGTTCCGTTTTCTTCAGTTGCAGTGGAATCATAGTTGCAGGCAGACGAATCAGTGCAGCCACCGAGTTCAAACTCGTCGCAAACACCATCATTGTCCACGTCATTGATGCAATCTCCATCGCAAGTCAGCCCCTCTTCAGGAAACTCACAGGTAACGAGGTCTGTCACTGTTCCAGCTGGAACGTAGTTGCAAGCAGCTTCGTTCAAACAACCAGCGATTTCATCTTCGTCGCATACATAATCACCGTCTGCATCGTTCAAGCATTGGCCATCGCACGTGATGTTTTCGCCCCAATATGCCGGACCGTCCTGACATGAACCATCATCCCACAAAGCATCTTCATCATAGTTGCATGCTGTTTCGTCTGTGCAAGCGCAAGCTGGCGCAGAAAAAGTCATGTAAAACTCAATGCTTTGGTTTTGGTCGCCTTCAGGGAAGATTTGAACAAACATTCCTCCGCTCATGAGACCGTCGGTTGTGAATTGTCCAATCAGCACTCGGTTGTCGTCACCAGCAATGGCGTTTGTATAACCTGGGAACATGAACCATCCGCCACCAGCTGCATTGCTCGTGGAGATGTTTCCTCCAGCTTCGAAATCTGCAATCCATGGATCTGAATTCGCACCGGTTGCCAAATCTTCAACAACTTCAACCGCATATTCACCAGCATCTAAATTTGCTGATTCGGTCAGTCCAATCGTCACATAAGAGTCAAATGCCCCTTGCTCAAAGCCGGGCAACGTTCCGAACATCGGATTCCAGAAATTTGGAGTAACGCCGCCGCCGCCGCCTTGCCATTGGAAGAATTCTGTTGTTGTGTTCACCTCAAGCGGTGTAGTTTCCGTCAAGCCCGTCACTGCGGAAATTGCATCCGTCGCGTTCTCAGTTGTCACATACAGACGATATGTGCGCAAACCTGGAATTCCGCTTGGGTTGTGCAAGTCAAGTTCCAAACCGTAAGCATCGTTCTCAGAAACAACAGTAAGGCAGCAATAATCACAAGAACCATCGTCTTCGTTTGATCCTGCGTCGTAGTTGCAAGCAGTCGCATCCGTGCACCCTAGGTAGATGCAAGAACCGTCATCAAGCGTTGCTGTTGCTTCATAGCTGTCAGCTTCTGGATCTGTGCATCCACACAATTCATTGCTGAATGAGAATTGGAAGCTTGTTGGACCAGCACCGTCAGGAATGTAGTCTACGTAAAGAGAGCCATTCAAGTTTCCGTCGGTGGTAACTTGCGCGAGCATGACCATGTTGTCATCACCTGCAAAGCCATTTGTCGCTCCACTTGGCACTGACCAGCCATCTCCATCTGAAGAATTCGCTCCATTGATGCTGAGATTACCCCCTGCTAGAAAGCTTGAGCTCCAAGAAGCCTCGCCGCTCAAGAGAATGGAGGATTGGGCACCTTCAGCCTCAGAGTCAAGACCAATGGTGACGTAACTGTCGTATTCAAGTTCTGGGAAGAACGCAAACAATCCTGGATTGATGTCGTTTACCGTGAGACCCCCAAACTCATTCATGTAGAATGATGTACTGGTTGTCAATTCAACAATCCCTGACTCTCCATTTGTGGAGACTCTTGAAACGTAATCTGCCGCCGAAGGTGTTTCGAGGTAGATTCGATAGGTTGTTGAACCGGCAAGTGCGGCAACTTCTGGAGAGGATTCAGTACCGTCAAACGTTGCGAATGTTTCAACATGGAGTTGAAAACCATCCGGAGCTTGATCTCCTGAATCGTAACCGAAGCAAGCCGTCTGAGCGACTGAAGTGCTGGAAACGCTTGTCAATCCGACAAGCATTCCGAGCAGGAAGTAGAATTTCGTCTGCATTATTCCTAGGTTAAGCTGTCGAAAATTACGAAATATCAAGCTTAGAAACAAGCACATCGACAAGAAAAATAATTCAATCGAGAAAAATAGTGGATTCAACGAAGTGTGGATAACGTTAAAAATCAGCGCTCGCTGCACTAAATTTGTCAAAAAAAGATGTTCGAAAATCTGCAAGAACGATTTGATCGTGCCTTCCAAGTCTTGAAAGGACATGGGCAAATAACTGAGGTCAATGTTGGAGAGACCTTGAAAGAGGTTAGAAAGGCTCTATTGGATGCAGATGTTGACTTTAAAACAGCGAAGAATTTCACTCAAAGAGTCAAGGAAAAAGCACTGGGAGAGAAGGTTTTAACCTCAATAAAACCGAGTCAACTGCTGATCAAGATCACGCACAAGGAGCTCACCGAGTTGATGGGCAATGCTGCGGCTGAATTCAAACCATCAGGCAATCCGTTTACAATCCTCATGGCTGGATTGCAAGGTGCGGGTAAAACCACACATTCGGGTAAAATTGCTCAACTTCTCAAGACAAAGCATGGCAAAAAACCGTTGCTCGTCGCCTGCGACGTGCACCGCCCTGCGGCAGTTGATCAATTGCAGGTTTTGGGAGAATCCATTGGAATCGATGTGTATGCAGAGCCTGAAAGCAAGGATGCACCAGGCATTGCGAAGAATGCATTGAGCCATGCAAAGGCGAATGGCTACAATGCCGTCATCTTTGACACTGCAGGTCGGTTGGCCATTGATGAGGTTATGATGGCTGAAATCATTGCAGTGCGGGACATTGTAAGACCCACGGAGATTCTATTCACGGTTGATGCAATGACAGGACAAGATGCTGTCCGCACAGCAAAAGCATTCAATGAAGCGCTCGACTTTACAGGAGTGGTTCTCACCAAATTAGACGGTGATACGCGCGGAGGAGCTGCCTTGGCCATTCATTCAGTGGTAGGCAAACCCATCAAATTTGTAGGTGTTGGTGAAAAAATGGATGCTTTGGATACGTTCCATCCCAACCGGATGGCAGATCGAATCCTAGGAATGGGCGATGTCGTTTCACTGGTCGAGAAAGCGCAAGAAGTCATCTCTGAGAAGGAGGCCGCGGCGCTCGAAGCCAAAATCCGGAAGAATAAATTCGACCTGGAAGACTTCTTGAGCCAAATCCAGCAATTGAAGAAAATGGGCAATGTCAAGGATCTCATGAATATGATTCCAGGCATGTCGAAGGCGCTAAAAGGCATTGAGTTGGACGATAATTCATTCAAAAAAGTGGAATGCATCATCCAATCCATGACACCATCAGAGCGCGCGAAACCTGAAATTATTGATTCTAACCGCAAAAGTAGAATTGCAAAAGGATCAGGCACGGATGTCCCTCAAGTCAATCGACTTTTGAAGCAATTCCAGGACATGAAGAAAATGATGCACGTCATGACAAAGGGCAAAGGCGGTAAACGAAGCCGAATGGCCAACTTATCGTCGTTCAACAAATAATCCACAGCGAAAGCCATGCATATTATTGACGGAAAGGCAACCTCCATTGCGATTCAAAATGAATTGAAAATCGCGGTAGATCATCGCATTAAGCAGGGGCTAAAAAGGCCACATCTTGCTGCGATCATTGTCGGAGATAATCCCGCGAGCAGGGCTTATGTGGGGCACAAAATCAAAGCATGTGAATATGCAGGCTTCGAAAGTACACTCGTCGAACTGCCTCAAGAAACGAGTGATGAGGCACTAAAGGCAGAAGTGACAAAATTGAACAACAACAGTTCGATTGACGGTTTCATCGTTCAACTGCCTCTACCCGATCACATCGATGCTCAAGCCATCCTAGAGTGTGTTGAGCCTACAAAAGATGTGGATGGTTTTCATCCTGTGAACGCAGGAAAGCTAAGTCTTGGACTGCCATGCTTCGCTCCTGCTACTCCTTCAGGAATCGTCGAACTATTGAAGCGGTACGAAATTGAAACGGAGGGAAAACATGCCGTGATTCTCGGGCGAAGTGCCATCGTCGGCACCCCCATGACATTGCTTCTGAGCCGCAATGCCAACCCTGGAAACTGCACGGTGACCATGTGCCATTCCAGAACGCAGAATCTGGCAGATATCACGCGTTCCGCTGACATCCTCATTGCAGCGATCGGCAAAGCACACTTCGTTACCCCCGATATGATCAAGCCGGGAGCAGTGATCATTGATGTTGGAATCAATCGAATTGAGGATGCGTCTCGAAAATCGGGCTCGCGACTCACAGGCGATGTCGCCATGCACTTGATTGATGATCAATGGAGTGGCCACATTACGCCTGTTCCAGGCGGAGTTGGCCCTATGACAATCGCCATGCTGCTAAAAAACACACTCGAGGCTGCAGGCAAATGACCAACTGGTCAAACTCGGATATTCAACGCATGCGTCGAGCGATTGAGCTTGCCAGCAAAGGGGAAGGCTTCGTCGCTCCCAACCCAATGGTTGGATGCGTAATTGCAGCAGCAAATGGCCGCATCATTGGAGAAGGCTGGCACGAACAATTCGGTCAATCTCATGCCGAAGTCAATGCCCATCGCTCCATCCAAGATGAAGACCTTCACCTTCTACCAGATAGCTCATGGTATGTGACCCTGGAGCCTTGCAACCACCAAGGTAAAACACCAGCTTGCTCAGGACTGATCGAATCGATAAGCCCCAAACGTCTTGTAATCAGTGCTTCAGACACGAATCCAAATGTCCTTGGCGGGGGCATTGAACGCCTTAGAAAAGCGGGAATTGAAGTGGAAGTCGGATGCTTAGAAAAGGAAGTACGCTGGCAAAATCGTCGATTTTTTTGCAATGCCGACAAGCAACGCAGTTACGTGGTCCTAAAATGGGCACAGTCGAGCGATGGCTTCATGGACCCGCGATCATCAAATGAACGGACTGCAGGCAGCGGAGGACGAGCCATTACGGGCCTTGAGGCCACCCCGATCACGCACAAGTGGCGCGCTCAGGAAATGGGTATTGCAGTGGGCGTTGGAACAGCAGTCATCGATGAACCAGAATTGACCGTGCGATTCGGCCATGGAAAATCTCCTCGCGCAATCATCATTGATCCGCAAGAGCGCTTGCCAACATCACATCCGTTGCTGGAACGAAAAGGTTTAGACCAAACCCTGCACGTATGCCGAGGAATCGGAAAAGAACCGAAGCACAAACGCTTCTGGAATCCTGAGGACGGCTTGCTCAGCCTCATGCAAAAACTTTGGAAGCAAGATGGAATCTCGAGCATTTTAGTAGAAGGAGGAGCAAACACCTTGCAACACTTCCTCTCCGAATCGATGTGGGATGAAGTGAAAGTATGGACAGCTTCGCATGATCTCAATGGAGGACTCAAAGCCCCAAGTTGGCCAAAAGAAGCTGCTCAACCACCGTACGAATCGGGCTCAGGTTTTGCCGGTGAAGATCGCTGGGAAATGGGCATTCGTCCTCAAGACCCAAAATGATTGCAGAGCAATTACCTTCGCAGCGTTCCATGCATCCACTCTCCTACCTCGTCATCAGCATATCCCTTTCCACTGGGATATTCTTATTGTTCCAAGCCTTTAAAAATTGGCGTGTCGATTCATTCAAAGCCATCGTACTCAATTACGGTGTCGCTGCCACTCTCGGGTGGTGGCTCGCGGGAGGAGGCAGCACGTTTGCGCGCGCTTGGGAATCTGATTGGAGATGGGTCGCCATAGGCTTAGCCGCAGGGGGATTATTTATCTATCTGTTTCAATTGATTGCAAGGAGCGCGCAGGAAAACGGCATCACCGTTACTTCAATCTCTGCGAAGTTGAGCATGGTCATTCCTGTTGCCATCTTCTTATTGTTTGATCCAAGCGATGCCGTAACAATCAAAAAAATCGCTGCAATCGGATTGTCAATTCCTGCCATTGTTCTCTCCTCATGGAAGCCAGAGCAACCCAAAAGCAAGAAGAACTGGATTGTCCCTATGACAATTTTTGTGGGCAGCGGGATGATTGACCTCATGTTTGCCACATTTTCAGGACCCGAATTCATGAAGGAAGTCTCCTTCCGTTATTTGTTTCCGTCCCTCCCGCTGAGCACAGCTTTTATAACCGGCTTCGCTTGGCTCATTTTTAATCGTGGAAAACAACAAGAGAACAGTTTTAATTCTCGCAACACTTGGTTAGGAGGCTTACTCTTAGGCACAATCAACTTTGGATCACTGTACTTTCTTCTAGAAACCTACGACAAGGTCAACCTCGACAAGAGCGCCATTATGCCCATCAACAACTTGGGCATCATCATCGCTAGCGCCCTTTTTTCACTTCTGCTCTTTCGTGAAAAGCTGCATCGGTACAATCTACTGGGACTCGTTCTCGGAGCCACCGCAATCGCACTGCTTTATGCAGAGCGGACCACGTAGAGTCAGTCGTCAGACGGAGCCAACTCTGGCTCTGCTTCATCCTTCGAACTTTCTGATTGCATGTCTGCATCCCGCTGAGCGCGCTGCATTGGATTCTCTTGATTCGAAGCTCCCCAGCGCGAGCGACCTTCGGACTTGAACAGCTCAAAACGCGTCGGTTGAGGCCGAGCTGGCCAATAGTTATCCGACATGTCGACATCTGCTGTCTCTAACATTGGATCCAAGGTGATTTGCGCCACAGGAGTATCGGTCACAAAAACCTTCGTGACCGTTGGCTCACTCATCTTCCAAATCTCAGCTGGAATGCGGCGAATTTCCTGGGTGCCATCTTCGTATTCAAATTGCATGATCAAAGGCATCACCAATCCACCTTCATTGCGGAAGGTTATTTCATAGAAGTTCTTTCCACTTGCCAGCATATCTCGCTCTTCATCAGACAAACTTTCAAGGGCTTCGGTGTATTCCACTTTATCCAACTCCAATACCATGTAAGGGTCGGTTGTGGTGTAAAAGTCATTCAAGGAAACATCTTCTTCGATGTACGTCCTTGGGATGAAATCTTGATCTCGCTTCAAAGAGATATCCGTGGGCTCTGCATTGTCTTGCTCCCGTTTGAAAGCAGCTTCAACGTCAGGATCTTGGGTGTCGATCTGATACCACCGTACATCATCCATGGCAATATCTACGTGATCGGTCGTGTAGAACCAACCGCGCCAGAACCAATCGAGGTCAACGCCTGAGGCATCTTCCATGGTGCGGAAGAAATCAGCCGGCGAAGGATGCTTAAAAGCCCAACGACGGGAGTATTCTTTGAATGCATAATCAAACAATTCCCGGCCCATCACCGTCTCACGAAGAATGTTCAAAGCGGTAGCTGGTTTGCCGTATGCATTGTTACCAAATTGATAAATGGACTCTGAATTGGTCATGATGGGACTGATGCGCGACTTATCACCGCCCATGTAATTCCGAATGTCCCGAGCCCGGCCTCTGCGAGTTGGGTAATTCCGATCAAACTCCTTCTCAGTGAGGTATTGCACGAACGTATTCAAGCCCTCGTCCATCCATGTCCATTGGCGCTCATCTGAATTGATGATCATGGGGAAGAAATTGTGCCCGACTTCATGAATGATGACGCTGATCATTCCAATTTTTGTTCTTTCGGTGTAAGTGCCATCAGCTTCAGGTCGGCCGCCGTTGAAACAAATCATTGGGTACTCCATACCTATCCATTTGGTGTGAACTGAAATTGCCACTGGATACGGATAGTCTACCGTAAAGTCAGAGTATGTTTTGAGAGTTTGAGCGACAGCTTTGGTAGAAAATTGCTCCCAGAGAGGATTGCCCTCCTTTGGATAATAGCTCATTGCAAGCGGTGAAGCATTTCCAACATGAACCGCCATGGCGTCCCAAATGAATTTACGGCTAGAAGCCCATCCAAAATCCCGAACATTCTCAGCATCAAAAATCCAAGTCTTCATTCCAGAAGCCTTTGTTTTTTCATTCTCTCTCGCTTCATCTTCCGTCACGATTAACACAGGTTGGTCAAACGTGCTCTTGGCTTTCTGAAAGCGTTTTCGTTGCGTGGAATTCAAAACAGATTTCGCATTCTGAAGCACACCGGTCGATGCCACCACGTGGTCTTCAGGCACCGTAATCTCGACGTGATAATCCCCGAAGTTCAGCGTAAACTCTCCACTTCCCAAAAACTGCTTGTTTTGCCAACCTTCGTTGTCAGCATAAACGACCATGCGTGGGAAAAACTGAGCAATCGTGTAGATGTAATTGTCCTCTTCTTCGAAATACTCATAACCGCTTCGCCCCCCATCTTTCATGCGGTCATTGATGTTGTAGTTCCAAGCAACGTCAAAAACGAAGTTGCCTCCTGGTTTGATCGGTTTGGGCAAATCGATGCGCATCATTGTATTGTTGATGGTATACGGCAATGGACGCCCTGTCTCATCTCCAACATATTGGATTTTGAATCCTCCATCAAAGCTTGGCTCCAACCCCATCACGGTGCCGAAACCTTCACGACTTCCCAAATTGGATTCACGGATTTTGTAGCTATCGCTGTCCATTGCGCGTACATTCTGGTCCAACTGCATCCAGATATAGCGCAATTCATCTGGGCTATTGTTGGTGTACAAAATGCGTTCTTCACCGTCAATGCGTTGATTCGCGTCATCCAAGGTGACTTGAATGTTGTAATCGGCTTGCTGCTGCCAGTATTCGTGGCCAGGGGCGCCAGACGCAGTCCGATAAATATTGGGGGTTGGCAACTCCTGACCCAACTGCCGAAACTTATTGTCGTTGATTTGAGAAGGCACATCCTCCAATGCTTGCTGTGCGACCGCAGTGGCCATTCCTGCTACAAACAACAATAAAGTTGCGAGCAACGGTTGAAAACGATTTCTTTTCATGCTTACTTGCTGTGGCTTCCAATTTACGTCACATGCAACAATCTCAACAGCCTTTCACACATCCTTTTCTTCATGCAATGCCCGAATTGCAGCGATGGACTTCTGATATGCTTCTGAAGAGACCGAAACTGTTCTTTCTTTTTGCAATGATTGCGCTCACTTGGAGCGGTTGCCGAAACTTTGACTCCACCGATCAAGAAGCGCCAGTGACAATCGTTACGGCATCGCCAATCAACGGCATTTCATGGCGCTATCTGGCACTTGGAGATTCTTATACCATCGGAGAATCGGTATCCGCATCTGAACGTTGGCCAAACCAACTGCAATCGGAATTGGAAGCGAATTTGAACAACGGTCCTTTCGATGAAGCCACCATCCTCGCCACAACGGGCTGGACCACTAACAACTTAAGCCAGGCCTTTTACAACTCAGGGCTAGAAGAACAAGCCTGGGATTTGGTGAGCTTGCTGATTGGCGTAAACAATCAATACCAAGGGGCATCGTTGGAAGAATACGAATCGGAGTACGAAAACTTATTGCAACGCTCCATTGCCGCTGCCAATGGACGCGCGGACCGAGTTTTTGTTGTCTCCATTCCGGATTATGGATACACCCCTTTTGGAGCATCCAACCAAGCACAAATCAGTGCAGAACTCGAAACCTTCAACGCGGCCTGCAAAGAAATTACAGAATCGTACGGCGTATCGCATTTCAACATCACAGATATCTCACAACAATGGCCAGAATTGGAAGGCTTGGTCGCCGCAGATGGACTGCATCCGTCAGGCATGCAATACGCCATGTGGGTAGAATCCTTTCAAGACGAGGTCACCAACTTGTTGGCGCCTTGAACAGCGTCAGTGTTGCCAACGAAGTTCCCCTGATCCTGTTCGATTGAGTTGCCAATTCAGTGGGGGTTGCGGTCCACCGAGCGCATCCCCTGGGGCATCTATTCTCACATAAGCGTACTCCAATGCTTTGAAGCGCAGATCACTCACACCCGATTGATGAATAAACGCTTGACCTGAAGCGCATTCCGAAGCATCAAGACTGGACAAACCTGATGAATACCCGAGTAGCGTTTGGACATTGCCTGTGACCGTGGCTTGGGCAGCTCCGTTGTGCAACTTCACCGTCGCCGAATCTGCGGTTAAATGCAGATCAATGGTACCGGCGTAATCTTGCGCATCCACTTCTAAATTTTGAGTCAAATCGTTTTGAACCAAATTGAAACTTCCCTGACCGTTCAAATGAACTGCATCAAACGCTGGAGCAGATACTTTGGCACGCACAATGTGACTCAAATCGCGCGTCCATTGACAGCGGTCTTCATGGCTCAAAACCAACTCATTTCCCGACCGCAATGCCGATGCGTGAGCCACCAAGTTTGCAGGACCGCTCCAAATCAATTGCACCTGATTTGAATCGCCAATGGAGCACTCAACTTCCAAGTGATTTTCCACGACAAGAGCGAAATTGGACGAAGGTTCCCATATTAACGTGTCCTCTACCCATTCCCCTGCGCTCATCAAACACCAAGGTGCATCTGGCCGATTGCAGCCACTGCATAAACCCAGCAAAACAAAACCCATCAAAAGGCGCAAATGCAGCCTTTTATTCATCGGATGATCACGATTTTCTCTCATCCTCAGCTAAAGCTTTCTTGGCGGCATCCCAATGCACGTCCATCTCGGTAAGTGTCATCTCTGAAAGGGTCTTGCCACCGGCCTCGTTGATGGCCTTTTCCATGAATTGAAACCGGTTTCGAAATCTCCTATTCGTTCGTTCCAATGCTTCATCTGGGTTGATGTCCTTGAACCGAGCGAAGTTGACCAATGCAAAAAGGACATCACCAAACTCATCCGTTGCTCGCTCAGCGTCAACATCCAACTCGGCTTTGAACTCTGCAAGCTCCTCTTCCACTTTGTCCCAGACTTGGTGCTCGTTGTCCCAATCAAACCCGACACCGCGCACCTTGTCTTGCATGCGATAAGCTTTGACCAAGCTTGGCAAGCCCTTCGGAACACCCTCTAAAACCGACTTGTTTCCTTCCTTCAACTTCAATTGCTCCCAATTGGCCTTGACAGTCTCCTCGTCGTTGGCTTCTACATCTCCATAAATATGAGGGTGACGGTCGATCAGCTTATCGCAAATCCCATTCAGGCTATCGGCAATGTCCCATCCACCTTCTTCAGATGATCTTTCGCTGGCGATTTGAGCATAAAAAACCATGTGCAAAAGAAGATCACCGGTTTCCTTTTGCACCTCCTTTATGTCATTATCCAAGATGGCTTCTGACAGCTCGTACGTCTCTTCAATGGTCAAATGACGAAGCGAGTCTAACGTTTGCTTTTTATCCCAAGGACATTTTTCCCGCAATTCTTCCATGATTTTAAGCAAGCGCTCAAATGCGGCCAATTTCTGTTCCATCGTATGCATGCGGCGAAGGTAAGGCGCACTAAATTCGAAGCATGATGCTGGGCCTAAAGAATCGATTGTTGACTATTGAGATGGTATGTGCATCCGTTTTTTGTGCACTATCTCCTTTCGCTTCTGCCCAAACGAATCAAGAATCAAGAACACCTACAAACCGCAAGCAAAGCATTCCCGCAGGCATTGAATTGGGGCTCGGTATGGGATACGTTTTGCCTCATCGCAACCTTATGCAGCACTTGGTCACGGATCATTCCAAGCGGATGTCTGTCGCATACGGCAAACAAATCGTTGGGGGATGGACCGAAGGACGACACCCTGAGGGCACGCATTGGTCGGGAATTGAATTGGCATGGACGGAATTGGGTGGAGCGGCTCTGGGCTCAATCGTTAGCGGCCTTTGGCTGAACCGATTTCCGGGTTCAAAATGGGGTTATGGTGAACTGGGCATCGGAGTCGGCAGGAGCTCACGTCCATGGGATCCCATCGATGCTCCTTCTTCAGTTGCCATGAGCACACATTGGAATGCCGGGTTGCATGCAGCCTGGTGCATATCTGTGTTTGATGGCCAGAGAAGCGCCTGGACAATCAAAACTCGATTCACGCACTTTTCAAATGGAGCACTTTCTCTGCCCAATCTTGGAATCAACAATTTCGGCATTGATTTGAACCACCAATGGCGGGAAAATCACCAAGTTCAAAAGCACACATTGAAAGCTTTCAATCCAAAGACTCGCATTCCATTCACGTTGGAAATGAGCCTCCGAGGAGGAGCTCGTGATGTCGGATTGCCCGGAGGTCCTCTTCATCCGATTTTAAATCTGCACCTTTTGGGGCACCACAAAATCAAACGTGCACAGTCAGTTGGCTGGGCTGTGGCTCATGACATTGGATACAATCAAAGTCTTCGGGTCACGAGAGCAGCAACAGGGGCTGTCCCGCCACTTGGCCGGACACAGTGGGCTGTTCTTGGTGGTTTACGATGGGATTTTAACCGGATTCAGGTAACTGCACTCCAAGGCTGGATGCTAACAAATCCGGACCTTGAATTGGGCCATGCTCATTTGATGGTGACCATGCATTACAAAGTAAATTCTGCGATTGCAGTGGAACTCGGTTTGAAATCGTTTCAGTTTCGAGCAGATTATCCGTTCATAGGTATCCAACACCAATTTGGTAGAATCAGAAAACTGAAATTTAACGGATCGCGCAAATGAAACTGCCGCAATGGTTTTTCCATTGACACCCAATTCCGACGGAGTCGCGTTGAACACATCCCATTTTTCATTGGATCCTGTCTCGAAGTCCCCACGCGCATAGAAAGACAACCTTTGCCCAAGCAATTGCCCTCAATTTTGGGTTTCTCCATCCTGCAATGACCCTTGGTCAGAATGTAGCCCCTCAAATTCAATTTGCGCAAAGCCAGATGCCGCAAAACAAAGTAGAACTGGAAGAAGGCCCAACCAACGAATCAATAACGACAAGTTTCCCTCGGACAATCTCACCTTTTTTGTGACTACAGCAAGGGTAGAAAAAGACCAAACCTTCTGAGAAGAATGCATTGCGCGATCACTCCTCACAATCATCCCCGAATGCCCCGAGAAAAATGAGAAGATCACTGGTGTTTACAAAGCCATCTTGATTGATATCTGCCGGACATTCTAAGAGTGCAGAACCGTTGCAGGACCCATCATCAAACAATGCCTCAGGGTCGTAATTATCAGCATCTGAAAACGTGCAGCCCGCGCATGATTCAATTTCACAAGTGCCGTCATCCAACGTCGCTGCCGCACTATAATTGCAAGCGAAGAAATAAGTACAGCCAAGGATTTCTGAGTCGGTATCCACATCTCCGCCGTTCCAAGCACCAAAAAGACCAAGCTGCTCGGCATACGTCCAGCATGTTAACCAATTCTCACCTGAAGACGAAAATGCCCCGATATAATCCACTGAATCAAACCATGGATCGTTGGGAAGAAATTCCAATTCCGCCATCATGGTGACAGAATCTGGAGTCAAATTGATGGGATCCATCACATGGCCAGAATCAGAAGAGAACGTGAAGTCAATGTCGGGATCGGCAGCGAAATTATTGTTGTCAATGAAGTGAGCCTCAACCACCTCCTGGCCATTGAAGACGTAGCCATCATCGTATAAAATAAGTTCAGCAATGGCGGAACTGTCTCCTATTTGCCAGAATCGATTGTTTTCGATGTTGGTTTCACCAAACAAGAGAAGTTCCCATGCATCACAAGGATCTTCATCTTCAAAGTCAATGCCCAGACCGAAGTTTACAAAGAGGCTATTGTGCATCCGAACGCCCGCACCATTGTGCAATCGAATTGCTGTCGCTGCACCTGCTCCGATGTAGGTTTGGTTATAAAGCAATGGATTGGAATAAGGCATGAAGGTCATGTTCACGTCGAATTCTTCGTAGTCATCTCCCTCATAATCGCCTGCGTGCTCTCCAGCGTCATTGAGTTCATCGGTCATGGCAAAAATAAATTGTCCCCGTCCCTGCCAGCCTTGATCGTATTCCAATCCATCTTCCTCATTGAAAATAGCTGCAACATGATGAATGTCTACTGTTCCTCCAAAAATTTGGATTCCATCATCACCACTTGCAATGGTCTCAATGTATTCAACCGTTGTGCCATTGCCAATGCCGCAAAGCGTTAAGGCGTTTGTCTCAATGCCATTGCCAAATTGAGAGATGCCCAATGAAGTGGATGCGTGGCGTATGCTGAGATACCTCAATACTCCCGAGGAAGCATCCGAGGCCGCATCACCGCCATACACATGACGATCCTGTCCTGTGTAATCCACCACACCTTCGACTTCGTCGTTGCCATCAAACGTATTTAGCGCGCCGTTTCCGCACACAATCAGCCCCCCCCATTTCCCTCTAATGTCATACCCAATCGAACCATCCATCGGATCCTCCTCGTATGTAAAAACGATGGGACAGTCAGACGTTCCATCGGCTTGAAGCGATGCTCCTGCGCTCACGATCAAACTGCCGGCATGCTGGCTGTAAACATAATCCTCACGCGGAGAGGGATTGCCATTTGGCAGCGTGTAAGTCAACGTATCAAACACGACTCCCGTGCGTCCCTTTATCAATGTTCCCGGTGCGATGGTAAGTTCATCACCTGAATTCACAAACACCGGTTCGGTGAGCAAGTAAATTGTATCACAACTCCAAGTCACTGTTCCAGTTCCTGAACCTTCGCCATCCGAAATCTCTTTGATCGGCCGCTCACTCAAGGCAAGGCAATCGCATGGCCCCTGTTGCGCCAAAACACCTTCATGAAAACCGCACACGGAAAGCATGAGAAGCAAGGCGCAAGCAACGAAGTGAGATGATTGAGATAACATGGTTGAGGCACAATAGGCCACTTCAATTTACGAAAAATATCACAAGACCCTCGGTTGACATCGGATTCGCACCCATCACGTCGTAATTTTGACCCATGGAATGGAAAGTCATCGCGTTATCTGTGGGGATGTTGGCATTAGGTTTCGCAGGAATCGCCATCAAAATACTGGTGAAGAAAGACGGTGAATTCTCCGGCACCTGCGCCTCTCAAAATCCGATGCTCAAAAACGAGTCTGGGTCATGTTCTGTTTGCGGCGCACGCCCTCAAGATGAGTGCCTCAAGCCCGCAGAATAAAAGGCGCAACCTTTACAACTCGTCACGCATCTGGCGCCAATGTGGTCTTCCAACCCTCGGTCTCCCACGTCTCCATGTCACCCGATTCAGTGGCATAAATAAAGAACGCCTCGATGCGTTCTTGCTCATTGTTTGTGCGGTAATTCTCGATGAACTGCCTTCCCTCTTCGGGACCCCATACCATGCACGCAGTAGCAAGCGCATCAGCAGTTGCAGCGTCCACAGCGTGAATTGTTGCGCTCAATAGCGAATGCTGCACGGGATAACCCGTAAATGGACTGATCGTATGCGATCGCTTGACACCATCCTCTTCGTAAAACTTTCGATAATTCCCACTTGTGCAGATTGCGGCATCCTTCACTGAAACGATCGACTGCAACTGCCGCTCATCGAGACCATCCGCTTGATCGACAGGTAGATCAATGGCAATGCGCCAAGCTTGGCCGTCCATACGGAGCCCGAGGCATTTGACCTCACCTCCCACCTCCACCATGAAATCAGTAATGCCTTCTGCAATCAATGCATCTGCCAGTAAATCCACCGTCAAACCTTGCGCAATGCCGTTGAAATCAATTGACGTATTGGGATTTCCTTTTCTGACGTATGTATTGACATACACACGATCCAATTCATTTTCCTCCAAATCGATTCGATCCACAGTGAGACCAACTGATGGCAAAATGCGAAGCACGTCGTCTTCATTGACAGCACCTTTTTTGCTCAATCCAAACCCCCAAAGCTCCACCAAGGGATGAACCGTCGGGTCAAATGCACCTTGAGAGGCTTCGTACAAATCGAGGCTTCTGGACCAGAGGACAGACCACAACTGAGAAGAATCAACAAACGTCAACAACTCATTTCCTCCTGGATGATCATTGATTGCGTTGATCCTTGACGTGGGTCTCCAAAGATTGAACTCTTTGTCAACCAACTCAAGAACAGAATCAATGACCGATTGATTCACCTCAGACTCACCGTGGTATTTCACAAGATACGTTGTGCCTTGCGTGTCTCCCGCGTGAAGAAACTCTTGAACGGAAGCGTCTATCGGCACAGCATTGCTCGTAAGCTCAACTCCCTGCGGGTTACCGCAGGACAAGGCAGCGAACGCACAAACGATCGTGGTGCGAAAAAGCTTCAATCGAAGGGTTTTAGCCGCCAAAGTCATCAAAGCTGACGTTTTCGGGAGGAACTCCCCAATCGTCACACATTTTCAAAACCGCTTGGTTCATCATGGGGGGGCCACAGAAATAGAACTCAATGTCTTCAGGCGCATCGTGTTGAGCAAGCTGGTGTTCTATGACAGCGTTGTGCACAAAACCTAAGAAGCCATCTCCTTCATCCTTGATGTCATTTTTAACCTTCCAATCATCCCCATCTGATGGTTCTGATAGAACAACGTGGAAGTCAAAATTGGGGAATTCTGATGCAATCTTATTGAAGTCATCCAAATAGAAGAGCTCCCGCTTTGATCGCCCACCGTACCAGAATGTCACCTTGCGGTCTGTCTTTACAGTGTGAAACAGGTGGAAAAGATGAGAACGCATTGGTGCCATTCCAGCGCCTCCGCCAATGTATACCATCTCAGAACCAGTTTCTTTGATGAAGAATTCACCATATGGCCCTGAAATTTCAACCTTATCACCGGGTTTTTGGGCAAACACAAAGGACGAGCAAACGCCAGGATTTACTTGCATCCATGCGTTTCGTGCTCGATCCCAAGGCGGGGTTGCCACACGGATGTTGAGCATGACGATGTTGCCCTCTGCCGGGTGATTGGCCATGGAGTAAGCGCGCACAATCGGCTCCTCATTGGTCATCTTCAAGTCCCATAATCCAAACTTATCCCACTCACTTTGGAATGTCTCTGGGTCTTTGTGATGTTCCGGGTGAGCCGTTACATCAATGTCCTTGAATTCAACAACCGTCTCTGGAACATCCACTTGAATGTATCCACCTGCTTCGAAGTCCAAAGATTCACCCTCAGGAAGCCGAACGACAAATTCCTTGATGAAAGAAGCGACGTTGTAGTTCGAGACCACTTCGCATTCCCACTTCTTGATTCCAAACACCTCTTCAGGCACCTGAATTTCCATATCCTCTTTCACTTTGACTTGGCAACCGAGGCGCCAGTTATCAGCGATCTCCTTGCGGCTAAAGTGCGGCTCCTCCGTAGGCAAAATGCTTCCGCCACCTTCTGAAACTTGGCAACGGCATTGCACACATGTTCCACCTCCTCCGCAAGCAGACGGGAGGAAAAGCCCATTGTTTCCCAAAGTCGTCAGGAGCGTGCTCCCACCATCAACTTCCAGCGTTTGCTCCCCGTTGATGATAATTTTTAATTTACCACTCGGAGATAGCTTCGCCTTGGCGAAAAGCAACAACCCTACGAGAATCAAGATTACCGCCAAAAAGAAAGCGATTGTCAGTACAATTGTAGTCGTCATCTCTATCAAATTTCAATGCCCATAAAACTCATGAACGCTATGCCCATGAGACCTGTGATGATGAACGTGATCCCCAGGCCTTTCAAAGGAGCTGGCACGTGTGAGTAGCGAATCTTCTCGCGGATAGCTGCGATGGCTACGATGGCCAACCACCACCCAACGCCAGAACCCAGTCCGAAGACGGTTGCTTCGCCAATGCTCGGATACTGGCGATCTTGCATGAACAGAGCTCCACCCAAGATTGAACAGTTCACGGCGATCAACGGCAAGAAAATACCCAAAGCTCCGTAAAGCGCAGGGGCAAATTTCTCGACAATCATTTCGACCAATTGCACCATGGATGCTATCACTGCTATGAACATGATGAAACTCAAGAAACTGAGATCCACAGTTGCGTATTCTGGGCTAATCCATTGCAAAGCTCCTTCCTTCAAAACGTAATTCTCAAGGAGGTAGTTGATGGGAACTGTAATTCCCAACACGAAAATAACGGCGAGTCCCAATCCATTGGCGGTTTTCACCGTCTTCGAGACAGCTAAATAAGAGCACATGCCCAAGAAGTAGGCAAAAATCATGTTCTCAATGAAGATGCCCTTCACAAAAATGCTGAGGTATTCCATTAGTTCTCTTCGATTAAAGATTGATTGCGACTGCGCTGGATCCAGATGATGATTCCCACCGTGATGAGTGCCATTGGAGGTAGAATCATGAGGTTGTTGTTTTCGTAGAAACCACCTTCACTCATGAACCACTCTGATGGCAAGAATTTAACCTGTCCCATTCCTGGCAGGGAAATCGCTCCGCTTCCAAAGACTTCGCGCACAATGGAGACGGCTAGAAGAATCCAGGCGTAACCCATCGCATTCCCGATGGCATCCAAAAATGATGGACCGGGCTTATTTCCCAATGCAAAGGCTTCCAATCGCCCCATGATGATGCAGTTGGTGATGATGAGCCCTACAAAGACCGAAAGCTTTTCTGAAATGTCCGGTTGAAAGGCCTTCAATACTTGGTCCACGATGATCACCAAAGAGGCGACCACAACCAGTTGAACGATGATTCTAATGCGATCCGGAATCAAGTTTCGGAGCAAAGAAACAATCACGTTTCCGCCGATCATCACAAACAACACAGACAAGCTCATGATGACGGCTTGTTGCAATTGCACAGTGATGGCCAATGCTGAACAAATCCCCAACACCTGAACAGTGATTGGGTTTGAATCGTCAAGTGGGTCCGAGAGGAGCCGGCGATTCTTTTTGGAAAACAGCGACTCCTTTTTGGGCGCTGCTGCTGTATCGGTACTCATCGTTGCGCTCGTGTTTCTGATTCAAAATAACGGTAGTACACCTTCAAAGTTCGGTTGATCATCTCATCCACTCCCTTCGATGTGATCGTACCACCGGTGATGCCGTCTACGCTGTATTCATCCGTCGTTGCACCTCCTTTGGTCACTGTGAACAAAGCAGCTGCGTTGGCGTTGAGCTTCTTGCCCTTGAATTTTTCGGTGAAAAATGTTTCCTTGATTTCTGCTCCAAGTCCAGGCGTTTCGGTCTTGTGATCAAAGTTGGCGCCATAAATGGTCGTCTTATCCTCTTCCAGTGCAACGTAGCCCCAAATAGGCCCCCAAAGCCCTGAGCCTACCACTGGGATGACGTAAAGGCTTGCACCGTCCTTTGCGCAGCGGAAAAGCGGAAATCGCAAATCATCTTCAGAGAGTGCGGCCATAAGTGCAGCTTCGTCACCATCGGCTGCTTTCACCGCTGATTTTACGCTGGCGCGGTAATCTTTCTTCACATCAATACCGAAAGGATCCGCTTTGTCTTTGGGGTCAACTGCTGAAGATGTTGCCAACAATTCACGTCCGCTCATGTCGATGGCGACCCGCTCTACCACATAATCGGCAAATAATTCGCTCGCATTGGTTCGATTGGCATCGATGCCAATCGCTCCCAGAATGTCCATCATCTTCTTGTCAGCCGCATTTGCGTTCTGACGCTCTTTCAATGAAAGAGAGGTGTAAGCGAGCGAAGTTCCTACGACCACCACCATGATGATGGAGAATAGGAACGTGTAGCCTGTGCTGTTTTTATCAATTGCCATGATCTTCAGGTTAAGCAGTTGCACGTTGAGACAACGAGAGTTGCATGCGTTTTTCACGCTTGCTCACATTGGCTTGAATCACGTAGTGATCGATCAAAGGGGCCATCACATTCATAAAGAGTATTGCCATCATAACACCCTCCGGGTAGGCAGGGTTAAAGACACGAATCATGATCGACAAGAACCCTCCGAAGAATCCATAAACCCATTTTCCACGTTCAGTTTGTGCCGCGCTCACAGGGTCAGTCGCCATGAATACCATGCCAAACATGAAACCTCCCATAACCACCTGGTGAATCGCAGGAATGGTCATGTAGGCATTGAGACCCATGGCATTGAAAATAGCTCCCATCGCCAGACCTCCAACGAGGAAAGAAGACATCACTTTCCAACTTCCAATCCCCGTCCAAATCAACAATGCAGCCCCAATTAAAATGGCCAATGCAGAGGTCTCTCCAACCGATCCTGGTATCAATCCAAAAAACGAATTCGTCAGACTGAACATACCGTCCGCTGCAAACATGTCCATAACACCCATGACTGCAGGTTCTGTGGGCGCCTTCCCTACGGTAGATGCCAATTGTCCCAGAGCCGTGGCTCCTGTGTAACCGTCTACAAGCAATCCTCCTGCTTTTGAGGTGGCTACTTCATGGATCCAAATTTCACCAGACAGTTGCTTGGGGTATGCAAAAAACAAAAATGCACGAGCCGTAAGAGCGACGTTCAAAATATTCATTCCGGTACCGCCAAATACTTCCTTGGCAATGATCACTGCAAAAGCCACAGCAAGCGCAAGCATCCACAACGGAACATCAACTGGCATGATCAGCGGAATCAACATCCCTGAAACGAGATAACCTTCATTGATGCTATGACCGCGCATTCCGGCAAAGAGGAATTCAATGCCCAATCCCACGCCATAGCTAACCACGACGAGAGGCAGGACCTTGATGGCTCCAATCAACATTTTATCGAAAAACGCCATCATCAGCGGGTCAGCGACACTGACTTCACCGATGGAGAGCATGTATTGGTGGCCTTGGTTCCAAGTGCCAAAAAGAAGCGCCGGAATCAACGCGACAATAACCAAAAACATGGTCCGCTTCAAGTCCACTCCATCCCGAATTTGCACACCATTCTTAGTGGTGTGCCCCGGTGTGAAGGCAAACGTCTCGAGCGAATCGTAAACGACCCAAAAACGGCTCAATTTTCCTCCCTCCTCGAAATGGGGGCGAATTGAGTCCAACATGTTATGCAATGCTTTCATAATCCCAGGTTATCCAAGTTCTTTCTTCAAATTGTCCAATCCATCACGCACAATATCCTGGACGTCAATTTTCGATGTACAGGCATATTCACAAAGGGCAAAATCCTCAGGTGCCACCTCGTAGATCCCCAATTTCTCCATGGCGTCAATATCATTGGCCATGATGCTCTTGATCAATTGGACAGGATAGATGTCAAACGGGAAAACAGGTTCGTACTGCCCTGTCACCACAAAGGCGCGTTCTTCCCCCCCTGTGTTTGTATCCATCACAAACTCCTTGGATTTCGGAAGCAACCACGTTGGGTACGACTTGGACAATGAAAACTTATCGAGGCCCGGGCTGAGCCAACCTGCAGTGAGCAGGAATTTTGGGTCGTTTCCTTCCGGAAGCAGGGTGATTTGGTGATCCAAACCTCCCAAATAACCATCGGATGCAGCATGGGTTCCTGTCAATGGATTCCCAGAAATCACGCGAACGGAATCTCCTTGAATTCCATTTGTCAATGATGCCAATTCACAGCCGATGTGTGTTTGGTAGTAACGTGGAGCGGGATGCTCAGAACCGGTTGCTGCTACCGTTCTTTTGGCAGTGTATTTTCCGGATGTGAGGGTCTCACCTAAGTTGGCCACGTCTTCAGCATGCATTGTCCAAACGATCTCACCTTTATTCACGGGGAGCGTGTGATGGATTTGCACTCCGACATTCCCAGCAGGATGTGGACCTTCAAATTCTGTGATTTCTACTTTGTCCAAACCGGCGTATGCCGCTTGACCAGGACGCGTTCCAAGATGAATCGCGTCGCCTCCAACTAAAGCGCTGAGGGCAAGAATTCCAGCTTGGAAAGAATCCATGCGTCCTTTCAAAACGATTTCCATATCGGGCGCCAAAGGCGACGAGTCGAATCCACTGACATGAATGCTGCGAGGAGCATCCGTGGGAGTGGCCACATCGGCAAATGGTCTCTGGCCAACGAATGGGAACATGCCATGGCTAAGCATCGCCTCGCGAATTGCATCAGACGAGGCAGAGGCAACGTCTATTTTTGCGAGCGCGACTGCTTCACTTTTTCCGTCTGATTCAACTACAACAGCTAATATTCGCCGTTTTTCACCCCTCACAATCGACTTTACCGTACCACTTGTTGGGCTCAAAAACTTCATCGCTGGAGTTTCTTTGCTGTGAAACAGTGGGCTTCCCGTCTGGACGGCAGCTCCTTCTTTCACTTCCAATTTCGGTGTGACACCGTGATAGTTAGGGGGTTGTACGGCGTAGGTCGCCGTAGACGCAGCAGCATCAACCGTTGTGGCTGGTCGGCCTTTCAACCGAATATCTGCTCCTTTTTTAATCCGAATTTTGCGGGACATCAGCACGCTAAGGTTTACTTTTCGGGGCGCAAAGTTAGGCCTCGGTACCGAAGCCAACACCACTTTCTTGTAAATTTCTGCATCAATGGCCAACTTCCACCCAAGAACTAGCACCAATAGCCCTTCAAGGGCCACAGTTAGCAGCTTATTTCGGCTGGAACGAATCTACCTGTGCATAATCCTCGGATCAAGCAGCTTTTCACCGGCGCTAATGGGTCAAGAAACGGCTTACCCCATTTCTTTTTCAGGGCCTGAAATTCGCACCGTAGAACTGCATCCGATTGGCGTGCCAACGGCAGCTCCGTTTGCTCCCCTTCGAGGAGGTCGCTTGGAATTGGCTTTTGATGATTTCTCACCCAATCAAAGGAGGTTGGAATATCGTTGGAAGCACTGCACGTTCGATTGGTTTGACTCACCAGACTTGTCCTCATCTGACTACATCAGCGGATTTACCACCGGTAGTTTTGAGAACATCGATGCCAGCTTCAACACCAAAGCATCCTACATCCATTACAGATCAGCCTTCCCCAACGACCTGATGGAATTTACTTTGAGCGGCAATTACATCGTTGAAGTCTACGATGTCGACCTTCCAGATGAGGCCATCATTCAGAAGCGTTTCACGCTTTACGAAACAGAGGTAAGCATCGAGGCCAGAGCCCTCGAATCGACGGTTATTCGAGACAAGAGAACGCATCAAGAAATCGACTTCACTGTGAAACATGGCGACAGCAATTACCCCCTGTATGATGCTTATGATGCACTCCAGTGCGTCGTCTTGCAGAATGGTCGCTGGGAGTCCGCCGTCACAGGGCCTGACCCTCAATTCGTTCGCGGCAGTGAAGTGGTGTTCAATCCAACGAACGAACAATCCTTCGCTGGCGGCAATAGCTGGAGATTTGCCGACCTGAAGAGCACACAATTTGCAGCATTGGGCATTCAACGCATCGAAGAAGGCGCAGCATTCTGGCACGTTTATCTGGAACAAGATGAACCGCGAACCTTTGCATTTCACCAAGCTCGCCAAGACATAGATGGCCAATTTAGAATCGCCAATGATCGACAAGAAAACACCACAGGAAGCGACTACCTCCAAGTTCACTTTAGCCTTAAAGCATTCGAACCTTTGGCAGGGCGTGATATTTATATCTTTGGGGGCATCTCTGGCTGGGATTTCAAGCCTACTCACCGACTCATTTGGAATGAGATCAGCCGGCAGTACGAAGCATCGCTCTTGCTCAAACAAGGCTACTACAATTACCTGTACCTCACGCGTGATTCCAAAGGCCTCGGAAAAAACGATTATGCTTCCCTCCAAGCCTATCCAGGGAACGTCTCCGACCTCGAAGGTTCGCATTCGCGAGCGGACAACGTATACCAAGTCATCGCTTACTACTGGGACATCAGCGGCTATGATCGAGTTATTGGTTTCCAGCCAATCCGATACGGCGTCAATCCTTAAGCTCATTTGCCCCTAAATTTGCTCTGTGAAATCACTACGAATCCTCCTCACCGGCGGTTCCAGCGGAATTGGCGCTGCAACTGCAAAAGTCCTGACAGAAGCCGGACACCGGGTCTCCGTTCTTGCACGCAACACAGAATCACTTGAACGCGTAGCTCGCGCATGTCCCAGCGATCGAATTCGATATGAGAAAGTTGACGTCACTGACGAAGAAGCTGTAAAAAAGACTGTGCAGGCCGCCATCAACGAATGGGGTGGCATCGACGTCTGCATTCCAAATGCTGGCCTTGGCATTTTTGCCCCATTGAAAGACGCCTCACTCAGTGATTGGAAAACCATGGTAGACGTCAATATTGGAGGCGTATTGAACACCCTGCATGCCTGCTTGCCCAGCTTGGTCGAAAACAAAGGGCACGTCATCCAAATCGGATCAATTGCAGCGCGTAACGTATTTCCCAATAGTGGAATATACTGTGCCACCAAGCATGCCGTGCTGGCCATCAGTGAATCGCTTCGACTTGAATTTCGGGATGAATTGGCTGTGACAACGATCAATCCCGGTGCCGTAGACACCTCATTCATCGATCAAACCAAAGACGATGAACTGAGGGAGAATTACCGCCCGCAATTTGAGCAGGGCATGCAGCCAGAATTCATCGCTGACGCCATTGCATTTGCCATTGCCTCAGGAGGAAGAGGTGTTTTCAGCGAAATGACCATGCGCCCCGACCGCAGATGAGAATTGCTTTCCTGTCAAGCTCACGAGGATGGGGCGGTTTGGAGCGAAACCTCCAGCGTTACGCAACATGGATGAAAGACGCGGGGCATGAAGTTGAAATAAGCGCTGTCCCTCAGAGCCCTTTGGCTCATGCCGTGTTAGAATCAGATCTGCCGTTGCGGCTAATTCCACGCCAACGTCGTTACCTGCCAATCAAAGCTGGATTTGCGCTGAAAAACCATCTGCTCGCAAATCGGTTTGATGCCTTGTGGATTCGGGACCCAAGGGATTTACCATTGTCGGCAATGGCAACTCGAAACATTCCATGTGATCTAATTTTCCAACAGGGAATGCAAATTCCAAACCCAAAAAATGCACCGTGGCATCGCGCTCGATTCGCAGCTGTGCGCCACTGGGTTTGCCCACTCGAATGCTTGAGAGAAGAAGCGCTGAAGAACACGCCCCTGCGCCCAGAACAAACGAAAGTGATTTCACTGGCTCTTGAAGACTCGTGGTTTGAATCAAAAACCAACCAGACCATTGCACGCAAAACATGGGATCTTCCAGAGAAAGCGCCCATCGTTGGGCTCTTTGGCCGCATCGATGCGCTCAAAGGACATGCAGACTTGCTTCATGCGATTGCCGAACCCAATGCAGCTGATTGGCATGCTCTGATCATTGGGGAAAACACCCCAAATGCTCGAGGAGTCGATCAACTCGAAGCGCTAAAAAAACGCGCGATTGAACTCAACATAGCCAACCGAGTTCATTGGAAGCCTCCAAGCGAAAATCTGAAATCTGCCTACGATTGTTGCGATGCATATGCGATGTGCAGTGCCTCAGAAACCTTCGGGATGGTCACCATTGAGGCCATGGCGCGGCGCGTTCCTGTTGTAGGAACCGACGCAGGTGGAACACCTGAGCTGCTGGGCAACGGGTCAAAAGGCCAACTTTACCGAGCAGGAAATCACAAGCAACTTGCCTCGTCGCTTGAAAACCGCGAAAAATGGCCTTTGCCGACGTCAGAACAACTTGCTCAATTTCAGCGATCCGTGGCCGTAAAACAATGGCAAGATTTATTGATGCATTCTCGTTGATCTGCTTCGTAATTTCGCGGTCCAATGGGATTGATCCAAGAAGAAATTAAAAAGCGCCGAACCTTTGCCATCATCAGCCATCCTGATGCTGGAAAGACCACGCTCACCGAAAAATTCCTGCTTTTTGGAGGAGCTATTCAAACTGCTGGTGCCGTTAAAAACAACAAAATCACCAAAACCGCTGCTTCCGACTTCATGGAAATCGAGCGGCAGAGGGGAATCTCAGTTGCTACTTCTGTGATGGCTTTTCACTACAAAGAGCGGCTTATTAACCTGTTGGACACCCCTGGTCACCGCGATTTTGCAGAAGACACTTACCGCACCCTCACTGCTGTGGATAGTGTCATTTTGGTGATTGACTGCGTCAAAGGAGTCGAGGCACAAACAGAGCGGCTGATGGAGGTTTGCCGGATGCGCAAGACACCCGTTATCATTTTTGTCAACAAAATGGACCTTGAAGGACAGGATGCTTTTGACCTCCTTGATGAACTGGAAGAAAAACTTCAGATTCAAGTGCGTCCACTCAGTTGGCCGATCAGCGGCGGGCATTCCTTCAAGGGCGTCTACAGCCTGTATGAGAAGCAGTTGCGGTTATTCAATCCAGACAAAACCAAAATTTCAAAAGACGTCGTTTCGGTCGAAGACATCCAGTCACCTGAGTTAGACGAATGGGTCACAGAAGAACACGCTGCACAACTTCGAGAAGACGTCGACTTGATTGAAGGTGTTTATGAGGATTGGGATTCTCAGCCTTACCTAGATGGTGATTTGGCTCCTGTTTTCTTTGGCAGCGCAGTCAACAACTTTGGCATTCAAGAGATGCTTGACACCTTCATCGACATCGCCCCGGACCCTCGACCCCGCGAAACAGATATACGGCAGGTTGCTCCGGAAGAGCCCAAATTCACTGGATTTATTTTTAAAATTCACGCCAACATCGACCCCCGTCATCGCGATCGAATTGCATTCATGCGGGTCTGCAGCGGAACATTTCGTCGTAACACTTTTTTCAATCACACCCGACTTGACAAGAAATTGAAATTTGCCAATCCCGCGACCTTCCTGGCCCAAGACAAAAGCGTTGTAGATGAGGCATGGCCTGGCGATGTTGTTGGACTTTATGACACGGGAAGTTTCAAGATTGGCGACACATTGACCGAAGGTGAAACCCTTCAGTTTCGGGGCATCCCAAGTTTCTCTCCAGAGATTTTCAAGGAGTTGGTCAACAAAGATCCCATGAAGAGCAAGCAGTTGGAAAAAGGAATCCAGCAACTCACAGATGAGGGCGTCGCTCAATTATTCATTCGAGAACTGGGCAATAGAAAGATTGTTGGCACCGTTGGAGAACTTCAATTTGAAGTCATTCAATACAGGCTCGAGCATGAATATGGCGCGAAGTGTGAATTCCAGTCGAAGCCTTATTTCAAAGCCTGCTGGGTTGTAAGCGATAATGAGGAGAAACTGGAAGAATTTAAGCGGATCAAAGGAACAGAAATGGTCTACGATAAGGACAAAAATGATGTCTACCTCGCTCCCTCTAAATTTCTCTTGGATATGGAAATTGGCAATTATCCCGAACTCCAATTTCACTTCACGTCAGAGTTCAAAACCGCTCAAACCACCTGAAAGAGTGGGATTGCCGCACAATCGTATTTTTCGTAATTTCGAAACCATGCCACAATCGATCATGCCCTCTGTACTGGTGCTCATTGCATTGTCCTTGCCGGCATACATTTTTGCGCAAACAAATGAGCTGGATTCTGCGACTTTTTCCAGTCCAGCCGTTGTGCAAATCAGCGGCATGGTTGTAACGGGCGATTCACTATCTCCCCTCCCATTTGCTACCGTTTTCAGAAAGCGCGACATGCGCGGAACCATGACCGATGCCAATGGTTTTTTCAGCATTCCAGCCTTGGAAAACGACACTATAACAGTCTCATCAGTGGGGTATATCGCTCAGGAGTTTTTCGTGCCAAACGACCTTGAACTCCCTCGAATGAATGTGGTCCAACCTCTTGGAAGAGATACAATTGCGATTGACCAAGCTTTCATTTATCCTTGGCCAACCAAAGAACGATTCAGGGAAGATTTCCTAGAGCTACAATTGTCTCCAGATGCGTTTACCATTGGCCAGCAGCGTCTTGACGCAGCTGACATTTATGACCGCTTGATGGAAGTTGGCCGTGATGGTGGTGAAGTGTACAATTACACCATGCAGCAACAAGCACAGCAAAATTATTACCAAGGCCAGCTTCCTCCAATCAGCTTGTTCAATCCTGTTGCTTGGGCCAAGTTTGTGGAAGCCATTCGAAACGGTTCATTGAAGCGATGATGCGAAACTCACTTCGCCTGCTCGTGCTCTTTTGTTCGTGCTCGTTGACCATCACTCTGTCAGGACAAATCGACAACGATGGACGAGGCACGCTTCGTGGGATTGTGAAAAACAAATCCGGGCTGCCCCTTCCGGGAGCGACAGTAATTCCGCTCGATCAAAAATCTGCCGCTGTTGTTACCGGACTCGATGGAACATTTGAACTTCAATTGCGAACCAATCAGATCTGGACGATTCGCTTTGGCTTTGTGGGATTCCAGACCCAAGAGACCAATCTGACATTGAACGAAAATGAGCCGACAGAATTAAACATTACCCTCATTCCTGGAGTCGCACTCCAAACCTCAGAAGTAATCGCAGACGGCGAGCGCACTGGTCCTATCCAGCGAATTGACCCGAAGGTAGCGTCACGCATCCCCTCGCCTCGTGGAACAATTGAGGACTTGCTGATCCAAGCTCCGGTGAACTTCACAAGTGAATTGTCCAGTGGCTACAACGTTCGAGGAGGTAGTTTCGATGAAAACCTAGTCTACGTAAATGATGTCGAAGTCTATCGCCCCTTTTTGGTTCGAGCAGGACAACAAGAAGGCCTCTCGTTCCCCAACCCTGACATGGTCGAGTCCATTGAGTTTTCAGCGGGTGGATTCGAAGCCAAGTACGGTGACAAAATGAGTTCGGTATTGGACATCCAATACAGGAAACCCAAAAAAGCTGCCACCCGTTTTACCGGCAGCATGCTTGGAGCGCAAGCTCAGCAAGATTTGGTGAGCAAAAAAGGTCCTGAAGGCCACCGACTGTGGACAGCCAACACCGGCATTCGCTTCCGAGACAACTCATATGTTTTGGGCTCGCTGGATGAAGGTGGAGAATACCAGCCGCGGTATATCGACGTGCAATCCTTCATCACCATTGATCCCGATGGTTATGGCCCTTGGGAAATTGAGCTTTTGGGGATTTACGGACAAAATGATTATCGATTCATCCCTGAAGAACGGCAGTCAGATGTCGGCAACATCAACGAGGCGTTGCGGCTCAAAATCTACTTTGATGGGCAAGAAAAAACCTCATACCGCACAGGATTTGGTGCGCTTGCGCTTAACCATACCAGTGAAAATCACCGCGTCCGATGGATCACATCTGCTTTTCAAACTGCCGAAACAGAAACGTTTGACATCCTTGGAGCATACTTCCTAGATGAACTTGATCGGGATTTGGGATCTGATGCGTTGGGAGAAGAGGCCGTCAACCGCGGAGTGGGCGTCTTTCTCAACCATGCGCGAAACCGACTTTATGCCAATGTCATCAGCAGTGCAATCAAAGGTTCCAGTTCCTTCGGAAGCGGCAGCGGCCTGATTGAATGGGGCGCAAAATGGCAACGAGAACAGATCGAAGATTACCTGTCTGAATGGTCATTGACCGATTCTGCAGGTTTCATCTCACCGCACCCACGAGACAGCATAGGCTACATTGATGAAGGCCCTCAACAGGTCATTGAATTGGAAGATGTGATTCGCGCGACCAATGATGTCAATGCTCAACGCGGACAGGCTTATGTCCAAGGCAGTTGGTCATGGGAAGACCGCTTCAAAGGGCTCTGGGAAGTGAACGCAGGAATTCGCGGACACCATTGGGGCTTTACCAACGAGCGCAGCAATGAATCGGGTGGCCCCATCCTCGTAGGTGGACCTCGCGGCCACATCAGCTATCGGCCTTTGGAAAAAGAAGGACAACCCTCTACTGTGTGGAATTTTGCAGCGGGAGTCTATTGGCAGCCTCCATTCTATCGGGAAATGCGTCGGATTGACGGTACGCTCAACGCCGATATCCGACCGCAAAAAGCTACGCACTTTGTACTGGGCATGGATCGCATTTTCGAACTTTACAATCGCCCATTCAAAATGGTTGGTGAAGTTTATTACAAAGGAATGGATGCACTGATCCCTTATGAAATTGAAAACGTTCGCCAGCGGTATTACGCCACCAACAACAGCTCGGGATATGCCGCTGGAGCCGATTTCATGCTGAATGGAGAATTCATAGATGGCATACAGAGTTGGTTTCGAATGTCATTGATGAAGACCGAGGAGGACCTCAACGATGATGCCTACTGGCAATACTACAACAGCGCTGGAACACCGATAATTGCTGGCTACACATTGGACAATGTACCCGCGGATAGCGCATTGATTTCGCCCGGATTTATTCCACGTCAAACGGATCAACGCTTCAACATGAGCCTTCTGTTTCAAGATGAGATGCCCGGCAATGAAGTGTACAAAGTCCTCATCAGTCTGTACTTCGGAACGGGCCTGCCTTTTGGTCCACCATCCTTCGAACGTTACAAGGATATTCTGAGAACACCGACCTACCGAAGAGTCGACATTGGTTTTTCCAGGGAGTTGTTTACCGGAATGAATCGCGATCGCAAGGACAATGATTTAAGCGGATTCATTTCCATTGAAGTATTTAACATTTTAGGCATTCGAAACACAATCAACCACACATGGATTGAAGATGTCAATGGCCGTTTGTACGCAATACCAAATTATTTGACCAATCGTCGACTCAACCTCAAGGTTGGCGTTTCTTTTTAATGAGCAATGGAAGGAACTTCAATCAATGTTTCCAGCACTTGTTCGAGGCTCAAGCTTGTCCTGAGCTTCCTAACCTTCGTTGCCGCCCATGCTTCAGCTCAAACGTACTTTCTCAATGGTACAGCGACTGAAAGTGATGGTGACTGTTACCAGCTAACCACCACGCAAGGAAACCAAAACGGCACTGTTTGGTACGGCGAACAAATTGACCTCACTGTACCTTTCGAGCTGAGCTTTAGCATGAATTTCGGAACGTTTGACGGCACTGGAGCAGACGGGATGGTCTTTGTTTTGCAAGACGTTGGAACGGATGCCTTGGGAGAGACGGGGGGCGCGCTTGGTTTCAGTGGCTTTGACCCAAGCTTCGGCATTGAATTTGACACCTGGCAAAACGGTCAATTCGGTGACCTCATCACCGATCACATTGGCTTCATTTCAGATGGATCAGTAGATCATGCGCCGCCCACTGGATTGGCTGGCCCTGTCAACGCCAATATCAATGGTCAGAACATAGAAGATGGCGAAGACCATCCCGTGCGCATCACGTGGGATCCCAATACAAATGCCGTTGCAGTCTATTTTGATTGTGAATTACGGCTGGTACAAGAAGTGGATTTAATCAATGGTATTTTCAACGGACAAACCAATGTTTATTGGGGATTTACAGGCAGCACAGGGGGATCTTTTAACAACCAAACGGTGTGCTTGGCACCCAATATCATTGCTTCCGAAGCTCTCGTGGCCGTTTGTCCGGGAGGCAGCATCGAACTCAATGTTTCGGGTGCGCCCAACACGTCATACACCTGGGTTCCTGCTGATTTCCTTGAAAACCCCAATGCCGCAACCACCCTCTGCACTCCTGACTCGAGCATGACCTATGTCGTTAGCTACGAAGGATTCTGTGACACCGATGTTTCAGACACCATTTCCGTCATTGTCGAAGAACTCGAGGTGTTTTACACGTCTGATCCAACATCTGTGCTCACCTGCGACAACCAAACAATAGAGGTCGATGGAAGTTCCAATTTCCCATCAGGCATTGACTTTACATGGGGATCGAGCGATGCTAGCAACAGCTTTGAAGCAAATGGCCCCTCCGCATCCATTGACGAAGCTGGAAATTATTGGATCACTGCTGATTACAATGATGGTGCTTGCATGGACAGCCTGGCCTTCGTGATTGAGTTAGACACCACGACGTATCAATCTTCCTTGGTGGCATCCAACCCCACCATCAACTGTGCAGTCGACACCGTTTTGATTCAACTGTTGTCTGATGGCAACGATGCGTTGTACGACTGGACCACACCAAGCAATGCCAATTTCGTCTGGACAGACGAGCCTTTTGAATTGCTCACAACCACAGCCGGCGCCTGGGAAGTGATTACCACAAATCCTGCAAATGGCTGTTCTTCTCTAACTGGACTCGTCCTTGGAGAAGATTTCACTTCACCTGTCGTAGAAGCTGGATTTGCAGATACACTCACATGCTCTGATCCAACAAGCCTCATTTTCGGCATAAGCGTGACACCTTTGGATTATTCCTCCACTATCAGCTGGAACTGGGATGAAGGAGCTTTGAATGCATTGGATCCGTACGCCCCGACAGCTCTTGAACCTGGAACTTACTTTTTGACCTCAATCTTCGAGGAAAATGGCTGCATCGGTCAAGACTCAGTGGTCGTATTCCAAGATCCTGAAGCCACCATTGATGCGAGTTCAGCGCGTTTTCCGAATGTGATTTCACCCAATCGCGACGGACTCAACGAGCGATTGACTCTCTACCTCGAAGATTCTCCTGATTTCCCGTTGCTTTCGATTGTGCAAGATTTCAAACTTGCAATTTTCAATCGATGGGGGAATTTGGTTTACAGTAGCCAGGGGAACCCCGTAGAATGGGACGGCAGACTCAATGATGATGAGGTTGCCGAAGGCTATTATTACTACAAGCTCGAATACCTCATCGTCTGTGGAGATGAGCAAAGGGGCACGCTCACGGGCGGCTTCGAATTGTATAGATAAAGGGTGGGCTTAGCTCCCCAATGCCTTGAGTTGAATCAAGAAATCCGCTTCACTAATGATGGGGATTTTATACTCCACGCATCGCCCATACTTGGCTGCACCCATCTTTTCATCAGCCACCAAAAAATCGATGCGCGGGTTCACTGATCTTCGATTCATGAGGCCGGCCTTACTTGCCAACATTCTCAGCTTTTGCTTTTGAGCATTGTCAAAACCACTTATGACGTACGACTGCCCTTTTGCGATGGCATCCAACTTAATCGTAGGTTTCCAAGTCACGAGTTCATGCACATAGTCCGTGCGCTTCTTGGGAGCTGCGTGCTTCGCACGAACGATCAAACGATTCGGAAATTGAGGAATCACATGTCGCTGCCATTGGTTTTGAGAAACCAATTCATCCCAAGTCTTAATGCCCTTTTCAGAAGCAATCCGCTCAACCACAGCTGAGCATACCCGCGCATCACTCTCTGGGTTATGATGATCAAGTTCCCAATCAAACAACCTTGCGAGGCTCTTGATGCCGTGCTTTTCAATATCAGGCCACGACTTTCGAGCCAATTCAAGCGTGCAATAAAACGGCGCAGTTGCACCATCCTCCATTTGGTGATGAGAGAAAGCATGGCCCAAGTGCTTGCATTCGACTTGGGAAGCATTGTGAGCAATAAACGGCACACCTTGGATGTGATCGGACACCCGAGCCCACACTTCAGGAAAACTTGGCGCTGATAGTGCATCCTTCAATGAATAAGAAAGGTTCCAGCGCTGCCAGTCGCCAAAAGCCGGAACAACGGGTCGGATGAGCGAACGAAATGAAAATATCTCTTTCCCATCTTCCATGATCACCAACCCTATTTCACAGATGTTGCCCACATCGCTCGTGGCACATTCCAAATCAATGGCTGCATATTTCAGTCCTTCTTTCATGCTGTTGTATTACCTGCCGCTATGATATTCATCAATTCCTCAAAATTAATAACTGCCACACCCAATTGCTCAGCCTTTGTCAATTTGGAGCCCGCTTTCTCTCCTGCGACAACGAAGGTGGTTTTTTTACTTACCGACGAAGTCACCTTGCCTGCGTTTTCGCGAATCAAATCTGCAACATTTTCACGTGAAACTGCGTGTGTTCCCGTAATCACAAACGTTTTCCCTTCCAAAGTGGTAGACCCCCGACGTTGCTCATCGCTCTCGGAAACAGACAAATTTATGCCTGCCTCTCGCAGTCGTCTTACGATGCCAAGGTTCTGCTCATCCTTGAAGTAAGCTGTTACACTTGATGCAATTTCGTCACCAATGCCATGAATGGAACGAATGGCCTCTTCATCAGCCTCGCAAAGCACATCCATTGAGCCAAATTCTTGCGCCAACAAGGCGGCCGTTTCAGTGCCAACATGACGGATTCCCATCGCATAAAGAACCCGCTCGAAAGGTTGTTCCAATGAGGCGTCAATCGCCTCGATCAATTTCTGGAGCTCAACCAGCCCCAAGCGCTGTCTATTGCGGCGGGACAACCGACGAATAAACACTTCTAGAAAAGCCCAATCCTCCATGGTAACTCCCCATCCATGTTCCTGCCAATGCAACTGATGCTCGCCTGAAATAAGCTGGTCTGGATGCTGCAACGTTTCTGCTCGAGCCATGATATCCATTGCCATTGGAAATGAATCAATGGCGCACGACAAGAATTCCTTCCATTCAGCCTCGAATGTCGGCGCATTCTCCAGCTTTAGTGATTCCATTGCCTTCGAATCACCTTCCTTGAATTGCGCAAGGGCCAAGACCACTCCTTTGCGACTCACAGACGCCGATTCAGGCTGCGATGGCCTTGCGCCTGATGCTATGCGAAAACGCCAATTGGCTAGCGCCTGCAACCGTTGCACATGCAAATCCTGATCAGAAATGGCAATCTCTGGCAACTTGTATTGAACTGTTTTTTCACGCCAAACCTCATCGCATTTGGAACGCATATCAAAGAGGTCCGTGAAATTTTGCATGCCTCCTTTCCGCACCAATAAGTCAATGATTTCAGTTCCCATACCATCGATATTCATGGCTTTTCGGCTCACAAAATGTTCGATGCGGCCTCTGATTTGCGGAGCACAGCCTGAGGCATTGAGACAATAATGCTTGGCTTCACCCTCCTGACGCGTAAGCAATTCGTCGCATTCAGGACAACGTGTGGCATAGATCAATGGAACGCTATCGGCTGGTCGAGACTCCAAGTCGACGCCCACCACTTTGGGTATAATCTCCCCACCCTTCTCGACCTGCACAGAATCCCCTTCCCGAATGTCCAGCGCCTCAATCTGGTCTGCATTGTGCAGAGATGCCCGCCGGACAGTCGTGCCAGCGATTAGCACCGGCTGCAATTCAGCAACAGGCGTGATGGCACCTGTTCTCCCTACCTGGTACGTCACCCGCTCCAAAACTGTGACCTGCTGCTCTGACTCAAACTTGTACGCAATCGCCCAGCGAGGAGACTTCGCTGTCATTCCAAGTTCACGCTGCTGATCAAATCGATTTACCTTGATGACCAAGCCATCAATGGCAAACGGCAGGTCATGGCGAAACTGGTTCCAATGCGCGATGAAGTCCATGATGCCCTGGACATCACGCGTTACTTCAACCATGCGCTTTGATGTTTCTGGAATTGGGAATCCCCACTCTTCTGCAGCTTCGATGGCCTCGAGGTGCGCCTGTAGATTTGCCGGTGGATCGACCAAACCATAGAGCATGCAATCCAATGCACGGGACGCAACGACCTTGCTGTCCTGACTCTTCAATGTTCCTGCCGCTGTATTTCGCGGATTGGCGAAAGACTCTTTGCCCGCTTTGGCCTGAGCTGCATTGAGAGCGTGGAAGCCCGCCCACGGGAAAAAGATCTCGCCACGTATTTCTAAATTTTCGGGAGCGCTTGGAGCCAAAACCAAAGGAATGCGCTGAATGGTCCGAACATTGGAAGTGATGTCTTCTCCAACAGTTCCGTCTCCGCGGGTCAATGCGCGGACCAGACGCCTATTTTCGTATTGCAAGCTGATGGCCACACCATCGTATTTCAGCTCCATCACAAATTCTACAGACTCCCCTTCCAAGAGCTTATCAAGGCGTTTTGCCCATTCCAAAATCTCATCCAAATTGTATGAATTTGACAAGGAAAGCATGGGCTGTGAGTGCGGAACTTTCTCGAATTTCTCGGTCAAATCACCCCCAACACGCTGCGTTGGTGAGTTGGAGTCTTTCCATTCCGGGTGCTCAAGTTCCAAATGAACCAACCGCTCCAACAAAGCATCAAATTGACGATCCGTAATTTCAGGAGCCGCATCCACATAATACTTGCGATTGTGCTCATGCAATTCATTTCGAAGCTTCTCGATTTCACGCTTCGTTGAATCCATCTTATTGAGCTCATTTGCCATGGTTTAAATTTAGAACGACGCGGAGTCAAAGCGAAGCAATTCCAAGGATTTCCGGCGCAAGAAATCCACAATTCATCCGGAAAACATCGCAGAAGGCTTTGTCTGACATTTCAACCCTATCGCCATCTTTGGGGCATGATGCTCAACATCATTTCAAGCAATAGAAATCGTCGTTTTACCGCATCAGTCGTGGCACTGGTCATTCTGGCATCGGGTTGTTCCGCACTCAATCGGAACACACGATCCACCGTTCGCATCGATGACGCAAGTGGCGAGGACGTCACCTTGCTCAAAGATGCCTGGGACTGGAATACCGGTTTTCATTACCAACCCATTGGTGAGGGAGTAGGCACAGTAATGCTGAAGAATACGGATCCCGTGCACCTGATCCGGATGGAGCGTGCTGGGCATTACCCCAACGTACAGCCCCTCTTTCCGCATCAATTGAATCCATTGAAATTCGCAGATGCAGCAGGTTTCATTGCTGCATCGGGCATTGGTGGCGTGGCGCTTGGTAGTTTCGAACAACCCCAGCTGGCGGCTGCGGCATTTGGAACTGCAGCGCTGAACGTAGGCGGCCTTTTCTTAAAGCCTAGAAAGGTGTTTGCTCGATCTTACTCTTTTCCTCCATTAGCGCCATACCCCACGGCTGAGCCGCAGCGCCCTCCTCTTCGTGTCGAAGGCTTCCACATGGAGATTCCTGAGGGAGGGCACTCGTGGATGTACTTTCAAAACATTGAACGTTATGAGGACAACCGTGTTGAATTCATCAGTTCCTCAGATGAACCCGTTCAAATTCAATACTCAAATCTGGATGAAGACTTGAACAATGCGCTAAAGACCCAAGGCTTTTTCCCAGAAATGATGGATGGAATGTTTCACAAAGGAGACGCCATACTTTTGGATGGGCAATTGTTCGAAGTCAATGAACATCGCGTTCAAGGAATTGTCCGATACAACCTCAAAACAGCCTGGTGGCTCTACAATGCGTTTGGCTTGGAAACCGATACCGTGACCGTAGAGAATAAATCCAACTGGTCCTTGTACAATTTTTCAGACCCTGGATTTGACCGTGATCTCATCGCTGAGGCCATGGTGGAGTCCATGTTTTTGGCGCTCGAAAACCCAACACTCGAAAAACGCTTGGGGCGGATTGAAAATCTCGAAAAAGAATGGAAAAAAGAATGGGAGACCATCTCCATTCCCGGAAACGCAAAACCTGCAGGAAAGGTAGCGAAAGCCTTAGAATCCGTGGTCACTATTGCTGCTGCTGACGGCCACGGAAGTGGTTGCATCGTTGGCACCGATGGGTACATCGTCACGAACCAACACGTGGTGAGTGACACAGCCTTAACGTATACCATTTATTTCAATTCAGGATCAATCGCAGAGGCTACGATTCTGCGCTACCACCCAGTCTATGATTTGGCTTTGCTCAAGGTTGACACCACGGGGTTGCAGCCTTTTGCTCTCGATTTATCCCAATCCATCAACGTGGGTGAAGAGGCTTATGCCATGGGCACTCCCTACGACATTGATCTTGGAGCCTCCGTGACCAAGGGAATCATTTCAGGAAAACGAAAAGACGGGGAACGCACCCTCATCCAGACCGACGTGAGCATTAGTCCCGGAAACAGCGGTGGAGCGCTGATCAACTCCGAAGGAATATTGATAGGAGTTGTGAACGAAAAGGTTCTCGGGCTGGGGGTTGAAGGAATAGGATTTGCCATTCCAACGCATGTGATCGAGGAGGCACTGTCCATCAAGTTTGAGCGATAGCAGGATCTATCGCAGGCGAGCGAACACCATTCTCCAGTTTCCCTGCAAATCTTTCTTTCGTTGCACATGCTCCCAGACGTCGCTGTGCAGCAAATCACACACGGCTTGTGTGAAGTCCCGATGGCATTCAAACCCCAACCAACCCCCTTGCTTGAGCCATCCTTCTGAGGCACAACCACTGACAATTCGATCGTAAAACAGCAACGGGTTATCATCGGGGACAAACAAGGCATCGTGAGGCTCTCGTCCAATCACGTTTTCTGCCATTGTCATTTTCTCAGCATTTGGGATGTAGGGAGGATTCGATGCCACCACATCAAACGGACGCGCAGGCCAATCCCTTATCACACTTAAGACATCTTGCTCCAACCAATGGACATCGAAGCCAAGTGATGCCGCATTGGACTTTGCTTGAGCCAAAGCAATTGCAGACAAATCGATTCCTTCAACATAATCCAAAGGACGACTGGACTTCCAGGCAAGTGCAATGCAGCCTGAGCCAGTTCCAACGTCAAGGAATCGACGGGGCTGATCTGAAACAGCGCTTGACAAATCCAACAAGCCATGCACAAGCTCCTCAGTCTCTGGCCGAGGAATCAATGCACGACTATCAGCTGTCAATTTTAACCCCATAAAATGAGCCTCGTGTAGAATGTGCTGCAACGGTTCATGGTTGCACCAGCGTTCCGCTAACAAACTCAACTTCTCCAATTGAGATTCGGACGCCTGCCAGCGTTCGCTAATGCGTTCCCCACGCCCCATACCTGACACATGATCCAGCATAAGACGGCAAACAGACTGGACTTCTCTTTCGTTGCTAGAATCTGAGGAGCTCAATCGCTCATGCAACCAACGCGTGACGGCTTGCGAGGTATTCAATGACGGCCAGGGTCCGCGACCTCGGCGCACATTTTCAAATGCATCTTCAGAATCAATCACGCTCGAATGCCCGGTTTCCTGTCAAAAGCTGAGCCGTGGCCAAGTTTGTGGCCAGGGGAATGTCGTGGACGTCACACTGACGCAGCAGCATATTGATGTCTGGCTCGTGCGGATGTTTTCCCATGGGATCGCGGAAAAAAATCACCGCATGCACATTCCCTTCCGTAATGCGAGCAGCTATTTGCGCATCTCCTCCGAGCGGGCCACTGGCCAAGCACTCGATATCAATGCCTTTTTGTGCGATGCGTCCCCCCGTAGTCCCTGTTCCCACTAAATTGAATCCGCTAAACCAATCACGGTTTTGGGAGACGAAATCAACAAGAGCATCCTTCTTCCCGTCATGGGCAATCAATGCGATGGTAGCGTTTTTCATGATTGTTCAATTGGATTTGACCCATACCGAAGCAGAATGAGCTGCTATCTTCACCTCATCGGAAGCTGCAACATTTCCCCAAACCGACTGCCATTGATCGAACTTCTCCAATGGATTGCCTTCATGTCGCATGGAAATTGAGACTGCCTCATCTCCGAAATTTACGGCAACAGCAACCTCACTTTTTCCTTTGCTTCTCGTCCAAGCAAGCGCATTGTCTGAATCAACTCCGATGAATACAGGTTGAGCACCATATGAGCCATTCCACAGAGCCTCTTGCTCGTGATGCAGACGATTGATGGTTTGATAGAGGTCTGTTTTGCTATAACTGCCCCATTCCACCGTATCCTTTTCAAAAAAGCGCAGCCGCTTGGTAGATCCTGATTCCTGGCCAGAATACACCAACGGCATCCCCGTCAATGTACCCGCCAAAATAGCCATTGGCTCTCCATTGGCTCCCATGCGTTCCGCAATGGTGCCATTCCATGAGTTTTCATCATGATTGGTGACAAACATCATTCGGTATGCGTCTTCTCCAAAACGAGCCAACTGCTTTGGCACAGCCTCTCGAATCGAATCTACCGACCAATTGTTCTTGGCGACTTCGTTCATGATGTGATGCATCTCCCACGCATAAGACATATCAAAGGCTCGGGCATGGTGGTCAACTACCTCGGCCTCGGCCAACATAAAGACGTCAGGGTTGACGCTTTCCAATTGCCTGCGAGCTTTGTTCCAGAAATCCGTTGGAACCTTACCGGCAACGTCGCACCGAAAGCCGTCAATGCCAAAGTCACGGACCCAAAATTCCAAGGCATCGGCCATGGCATCATACAACCCTGTGTTCATTCCATCCTCCCAATCCAATTGGGTGACATCCCACCAATCCGTGCCGGTTGGGGGCTGCAGGTTGCCCGAATCATCCAGTAAAAAGTATTCGATGTGGTTTTCTGTCCAATCACTGTCAAATGCCGTGTGATTTGCCACCCAATCGAGGATGACCTTCATGCCCAAGTCATGCGCGGCCTGCGTGAATTGCTGCAAGTCCTCAGCTGTTCCCAAATCAGCATTGACTTTGTAGTAATCGATGGCACTGTAGGGACTTCCCAAGCTGCCAGAGCCAGGCTCCGCAAGGTAATTGCTCGCATTCTCACCGCCTTTTCGATTGACCAGACCAATGGGATGAATCGGCATCAGCCAAATGATGTCAGACCCCAATTCCTTGATCCGAGGGAGGTCGAGTCGCGCCGCATTGAAGGTGCCTTCAGCAGTGTGCTGTCGAACATTGAGCTCGTAAATGGTGGCATTTCTTGACCAGATGGGATGCACTAGTTTATCCTCTGTTTCTCCTCCGCCGATCTGCTCGGCCAATGCCGTTGGCTGATTGGCGGAAGGCACGCTACAAGCAGAAATAAAAGCCACAAACAAAAATGCGATCGTTATTCTCATTGGAATTAGAATAAGGTTGGCTGAGCAGAATCATCCTCAGCTCCGGTTTGATTGTTTTTCTCTTCAGAACGTGACGCAGACTTTTCTTGAGCTTGCGAACTTGATTGCTCTGAAGAGGGCTTCACTGGCAATGCTTCTGAATTCGCCTTCACAGGAGAGGCTTCGGTTGATTCCGGAGCCGACTCTGAAATCGACTCTGAAGTCGTTTCTGAGGTCGTTTCTGAGGTCGACCCTCCCACCGATCCCAACCACTCCTTCTCTGCCAGCAATTCCCGTTCTACATCCTTGGGCTCGAGTACAACTTCAGTCACCGGCAGAGCGTTGAGTCTATTGCCCAAGGCGCGCCCGCCTTTCACTGAAATGAACTCACAAGCATCGATGATTTCGTCTTCCCGATCACGGGTTTCTTTGAAGCGTCGATTGAAGCGAATTCGCACCATCGGATGATGATCTGTAGAGACCACTCCCAAACGCGATTGATCGTGATCTCCGATGAAAGAAAAGGGTTTCTGTGTGAGTTCAGGTAAGAATCGCTTGACGTACCAGTCTTCCTTTTCACCTTCATAATAAACCGCCGTAACGGCCCGCTTGGCATGCCACTTTTCCAAGTGAATCATTTTATCATCGAATCGTGTGCTGAGCTCAAATCCGGTAAGTAAATATTCGCCAGAAGATAAAAACACAACGATGCGATCATTGGCCATGAACTCACCGAGTAACCGTCCCCGTCCGTCTGCATTCAGAGTGCGCACAGTCTCATCATACCAAACGCGCATTGCACCGAGTGTTGAAACGCCCTCCTCACCCAACTCAATCTTCCGAATGGCATGCTTGGTGAGGAGATTCCCTCCTGCTCCTCGCCCACGAATTGCAATCTCTGAAAACGATGCGGAGAGCTTTAGTTTTTTTAGACGAGCTGCAGCACGCAATGTGATGTTTACCGATTCTGCTTCGCCATTTGGATTGGCCGTTAGATAGGTGATGCGCGAGTTAGCTGTGCCTTTGGTGATGTTGTATTCTCGGTCCCTGGTGATCGCTGGTACGCTGAAACGTTTGATCAAGCTCCTCCCTGAATCACCATCCAAGTAAATGCAGTTGTACACGGTGCGGTCATCCCCTCGCTTCCAAATTCCAACGTGCAGAAGGTCTTTGCCGAAAAACGCTTTCTGGCTCACTTTGCTCACTTGCATGATTCCATCCTTGCGGATTACAATGATGTCATCGATGTCGCTGCAATCGCATAAGAATTCGCCTTCTCCACGCTTCATGCCCGTGCCCACAAACCCCTCTTGCATTTGAACATAGAGTTTCACATTGGCTACTGCGACGTCTGCACGCGTAATGGATTCAAAAGAGCGCAATTCTGTTTTTCGCTCACGACCTTTGCCGTATTTCTTCTTGAGCATTTTGAACCAATCAACTGCGTATTCTGTCAGGTTCGCTAAGTGATATTTGACTTGTTCGATGTCTCCTTCCAAGCCCACGATCAACTGATCAGCTTTGAACCCATCAAATTTTGAAATGCGTTTGATGCGTATTTCAGTCAATCGGGTAACATCCTCATCCGTGACTTCACGAAGCAAATGCTTGATGTGAGGATTCAACCCTGTGTGGATGGCCTGCAATATCTCGTCCCATGTCTCACACTCCTCTATGTCACGGTAGATTCTATTTTCGATGAAGATCTTCTCCAAAGAGGAGAAGTGCCATTTCTCTTGCAATTCACCGAGTTCAATCTCGAGCTCAAGTTTCAACAATGCCTTTGTACGATCCGCAGACAACTTCAACAATTCCGTCACGCCCAAGAACTGAGGCTTATCGTTTAAGATAACTGTTGAATTGGGTGAAATGGTTACCTCGCAATCTGTGAAGGCAAACAAGGCTCCGATCATCTTATCGGGACTCACATTATTCGCCAGGTGGACGACAATTTCCACTTCATTGGCCGTGTTATCCTCGACCTTTTTAATCTTGATTTTGCCTTTGTCATTGGCCTTCAAAATACTGTCAATCAGCGAACTCGTTGTAACTCCGAACGGAAGCTCGCGAATTACAAGTGTTTTGTTATCCGCCTTCTCTATCCTACCACGAACCCGGACCTTGCCTCCTCTTAATCCATTGCTGTATGCCTCCACATCAGCAGTGCCGCCAGTTGGGAAGTCTGGATATAGTTTGAATCCCTTGCCCTGAAGAGCGCAAATGCTGGCATCGATAAGTTCAATGAAGTTGTGCGGAAGTGTTTTACACGCCAATCCAACCGCGATGCCTTCGACCCCTGAAGCCAGCAAAAGAGGGAACTTAACGGGAAGAACATCAGGCTCCTTATTTCGGCCATCATAACTCTGCAGCCAGGTGGTCGTTTTTGCATTGAACGAAATTTCTCTTCCCAGTTTACTCAAGCGAACTTCAATGTAACGCGGAGCAGCGGCTCGGTCTCCAGTCAAAATGTTGCCCCAGTTTCCTTGGCAATCGAGCAATAAATCTTTTTGCCCCAATTGAACCATGGCATCGCCAATAGAGGCATCACCGTGGGGGTGGTATTTCATGGTGTTGCCAATGACATTGGCAACTTTGTGAAACCGCCCATCATCGAGCTCATTCAAGCTGTGTAAAATTCGACGCTGAACAGGTTTCAAGCCGTCATTCTGGTGAGGAACCGCTCGTTCTAAAATTACATATGAAGCATAGTCAAGGAAGTAATTGTTGTACATGCCCGAAACCTGGATCACGCGTTCCATGCCATCGCCTGGAACATCAACTGATTCGGCAGCATCATGAGAAGTATCTTCCACCGAAGCGTCCTGAGGCTGCTCCTTTGGTTCTAACTCGTCGTTAGGATCTTTATTTTCCTCGCTCATTGGTCAACCAAGTCTTTTTCCACCCGGAGGTTTTCGATGATGAAATTTTGTCGATCCGGAGTGTTCTTGCCCATGAAAAATGTCATCATTTCTTTGATTCGGCTCTCTTTTCCAATCACTACTGGGTCCAGGCGAATGTCATCCCCAATGAAGAACCGGAATTCATCCGGGCTGATCTCGCCCAATCCCTTGAATCGGGTGATTTCTGACTTTGCTCCCAAATCCCTGAGTGCAATTTGCTTCTCTGTTTCGCTGTAGCAATATTTTGTGTCTTTTTTATTCCTCACTCGGAACAACGGAGTCTGTAGCACATATAAATGGCCTCGCTTCACCAAATCAGGGAAAAACTGAAGGAAAAACGTAATGAGCAACAAGCGAATGTGCATGCCATCGACGTCGGCATCTGTTGCGATCACCACATTGTTGTATCGCAAGTTGTCCAGCCCATCTTCAATGTTGAGCGCAGCTTGCAACAAATTGAACTCTTCGTTCTCGTAAACCACCTTTTTGGTCAAACCGTAGCAGTTGAGCGGCTTACCCTTCAAACTGAAAACAGCCTGCGTTTGGACATCCCGAGCTTTTGTGATGGATCCAGACGCTGAATCGCCCTCCGTAATGAACAGGGTGGATTCGACATTCCGTTCCTTCTTATCGCCAAAATGCAACCGACAATCGCGCAATTTTTTATTGTGAACGCTCGACTTCTTTGCACGTTCTCGTGCAAGCTTCTTGATTCCAGCCAGGTCTTTACGCTCTCGCTCGCTCTGTAAAATTCTAGCTTGTAAAAGCTGCGCTGACTCTGGGTTTCGATGCAGGTAATTGTCGAGCTCACGCTTCAGGAAATCATAGACAAAGCTTTTCAATGTTGGCTGGCCTGGCCCCATTTCTGAAGAACCCAATTTTGTTTTTGTCTGGCTTTCGAAAACTGGCTCCTCCACCTTGACTGCGAATGCCGCCAAAATACCACCACGAATATCAGCCGCATCGTAATCCTTTCCGAAAAAGTCCCGCACCACACGAACGTATGCCTCACGAAAAGCTGATTGGTGCGTTCCGCCTTGTGGCGTGAATTGGCCATTTACAAAGCTCTGGTAATCCTCTCCGTATGCATCAGTATGAGCAACCGCAACCTCAATGTCCTCCCCGACCAAATGGATGATGGGGTAGCGAGGAGAATTGTCTAAGTCGTTTTCCAATAAATCCTTGAGACCAAAATCACTTTTAAACTTCTCGCCATTCAGGTACAAAGCCAATGAAGTGTTGAGATAAGCATAATTCCAGAGCAAGCGTTCGACATGCTCCATCCGATACGCAAAAGACTTAAACACTTCTGGATCGGGTCGAAATGAAATCAGTGTTCCATTTCTCTCCTCAGATTTTTGACGCTCTTGATCATCAATGAGCTCACCTCGGCTAAAAATTGCACGCTTCACTTCACCCTCGCGATAACTCTCCACGATAAATTCAGTCGACAATGCATTTACCGCCTTTGCTCCAACTCCATTGAGACCCACAGATTTCTTGAATGCTCGAGAGTCGTATTTTCCACCGGTATTGATCTTTGAAACAACGTCCACAACTTTCCCTAGTGGTATGCCGCGGCCGTAATCCCTAATCTTGACTTCACCATCCTTGATGTTGATTCGAACGGACTTGCCAAAACCCATGGCATGCTCGTCGATGCAGTTATCAGTGATCTCTTTCAACAGGACATAAATCCCGTCGTCTGCTGCCTGTCCATCGCCCAATTTTCCAATGTACATCCCCGGACGCATCCGGATATGTTCCTTCCAATCGAGCGATCGGATGTTATCTTCTGTGTACGATGACTGTGCTGAATTCGCCATGACCAGCAAAATTAGGCTTTACAGGCGAATCCAAAACATAAATAAAACGGTGTTTTATTCACAAAATCACATGTTTACCGATGATTCCGTCAATCACAAGTGCTTCCCATCGAAGACAAGAACAGCAACAAATCAGCAGTCCCCACAAAACCATCGTTGGACACATCAAATATGCAATCTGATTCGAAGTCTTCTGGGTACAGGCAAGTCTCTGTTGAATCAGTCGCCAGTGGCTGATAATTAATTGCGGCTGGATCAACACATCCCGCAACTTCAAACGCATCGCAGATGCCGTCTTGGTCTTCGTCGGCAATGCAGTTACCAGCACAATCGTACCCCGAAGGCGCGTAATCGCAGTATCCTGCATCCGTGGCGGTTGAATCGTAATTGCAAGCGCTGTCGTCCTGGCAACCCGTGACTT
>ENA-OREB01000062-OREB01000062.1-marine-metagenome-genome-assembly--contig:-NODE-62-length-57425-cov-4.018728_pt1 | contig 57425 bp, 37 predicted proteins | sample MGYA00248625_ERZ508552 | MGnify/ENA primary metagenome ERZ508552 (study PRJEB26219, sample SAMN06267888) | marine metagenome | isolation source: Monterey Bay, California, USA | place: USA:Monterey Bay...
TCGCTGCCGCCGGAGCTCCTATCCCAAGTAGCATGACGGGAAAAAGCTGGCTCAACATCCTAATGTCCAAAAAATCAGGACGAGTAGAAGCTTCAAGGAATCGTGTATTTACTGGAAAAGAAAGACACGTTCCTTGCCAAGAAGGTGACGATTCTGGAGGCACACCCATGCGCGCAATCCGCACCGACCAATTTCTTTTAATCCACAACTATCGACCAGATCGCTGGCCGTCGGGCACCCCCAACTATCAATTGGCAAATCTACCGGGCTGTTGGCTTGGCGATTGTGACAATGGACCAACGAAAACCTATATGGTTGAAAACCAAAATAAAGATGCCGAGCATCAACTGAAATACAAACTCGCATTCGCCAAACGCCCCGAGTGGGAACTCTATGATTTAAATCAGGATCCTGCTCAATTGGTCAACGTTGCTGGCGAGGAGAAGTACCGTGATATAAAATCCAAATTGATTGAGTCTTTGAAAGCTGAATTGATACTAACCAACGATCCTCGAGAAACTGATCAAAACGCTGAGCAAATTTTTGATCAATCCAAATACTTTGGGAGTGGCCCTCGCCACCCGTCGTTCAGTAACAAAAAAAAATCAACTCGTTAATCATACCGCAGGGTTTAAGCTTTTTTCCTTCCCCGAAAACGATTCATCGTTTACCGCGTCGAGCGTTTAACTTTCTTTCCACCTAGCCACCAATTGCTATGACAGTCAAAACAACATTCTTTCTATCCATTTTCTCCGCGATCAGCTTTCTGACACTTCCAGCGCTCGCCGAAGACAATGAGAAACATCCGCTCGTTCCCGGGTTGGAAAGATTTATAGACGTGGAGACGATTACCAACGTAGAACGTGGGAATCTACTTATTAACGAGCTGAATTGTGCCTCTTGCCATGAAGCAAAATCAAACTGGTCAGTACAGCCCAAACAAGCTCCGGTTCTATCGGAAGTTGGCGGGCGAATACTTCCGGAATACTTTCAATCGTATCTACTCAACCCCCAACATGTAAAACCCGGCACGACTATGCCCAATGTGTTGGCAGGAAAAAGTGAATTCGAACAACAGCTCATTGCCGAATCTTTAGCACATTTTCTGGCTTCAACTGGAACGGTCACCCAACAAAATTCCAACTCAAAATCTGTTAGTCAGGGCGAGCAACTATTCCACTCCGTGGGATGTGTCGCATGCCACAACCCACAAAATGAAGATGTAAAGATTGCCACTTCGGTTCCACTCGGTTCGCTCGAAAACAAATATTCACTTTCGAGCCTGACTGAATTCATCAAGAACCCGATGCACGCACGCCCATCTGGCCGCATGCCTCAATTCAATCTCAGCAACTCCGAAGCTCAGAACATCGCAGCCTATTTGATTCGTGATGCAGTGGTCGAATCAAAAATTAATTTCGCCTACTACGAGGGGAAATGGGAAAACCTGCCGGATTTCGATCAACTCAAACCTGCTTCCAAAGGCACTACCAGCGGTTTTGATGTCCAACTTGGAAAAGCGAAGGATCATTTTGGAATCGTGTTCACCGGGTTTTGGGATGTCCCAACCGACGGCGAGTATCGGTTTAAATTAACGTCGGATGATGGTTCTCGATTAATTATTGACGGGAACACCATCGTTGATAACGATGGAATCCATGGAATGAATTCAGTCGAAAAAGCAGTCTCGATGACAGCGGGTACCCATAAAGTTCGCGTCGAGTTTTTTGAGTATCAAGGTGGCGAAGACCTTCGTGTTGTTGTTAATGGAAATGGCTTAAAAGAAATTAGTTTTGAGTCTCTTTTACGCCCAACTCGGGAAATCGCAATTGACCCTGACAACCAGCCGTTTGCTCTGGATTTAAAAAAAGCCGCGCTAGGAAAAACTTACTTTCAATCGGTTGGCTGTGCGTCCTGCCACGAAATGAAACTGCCTAAAAGTGATCTGGGCAAATCGGAGATCGAATTTTCGGATCTTTCGACTCCTGTGCCGTTTTCCAAAATGAACCCACTTGCTGGCTGCCTCTCCGACACTCAACCTGCCGTCGATTTCAGGCTCAACTCATTCCAGCGGAAGTGTATTGCCGAAGCAATTAGTGCTGGGGAAAAATCAGCGACGCAAACCAACAATCCCGAACAGCTTATCCATGAAAAACTGGTTACTCTAAACTGCTATGCATGTCATAACCGCCAAATGAGCGACCGATCGATTCGCGGCGGTGTCGTAGACATGCGGGGAGATTCTCTGGAAGTCTACGACAGAAAGAAATGGTTCACAGGAACTCAAGTCGAAATGGGGGACGAGGGACAACATCCGCCCGCCTTAAAATCCATTGGTGCAAAACTTAATCGTAAATGGCTCGACAAGGTTCTTCTGGAGAGCGCAAAAGATCGACCCTATATGTTGACCCGCATGCCAAAATTTGGCGCCGACAATCTTGGAACTCTTGCAGACGAGTTAGTGGCTTTCGATAAACTCACCAATGTGCCAGTCGTAACGGAATCCGAAACCGAACGAAAAATTAAGTCTCACGGCCGGTTCTTGGCTGGTGACCAAGCCTTGTCCTGTATCAAGTGTCATACTTTTGGAAAGTATCCCGCGACCGGGGTTCAGGCGATTGATTTAACGACGATGACCAAACGATTGAATCGTGATTGGTTTCAAATGTACATGTTGAAACCATCCAATTTTCGTCGTGGAACGAGAATGCCAGAATCCTGGCCCGGTGGCAAATCCTACTATCCCGATATCCTCAACGGCGATACGAGTCAGCAAATCGATTCGATTTGGAAATTTCTTGAAGATGGTGAAAGAGCCGCCAAGCCAAAAGGCTTAGTTCGTTCGAAGATGGAATTGAAACCGGGTGATACACCCAAGATTTATCGCAATTTTATTCAAGGAGCAGGTGCCCGCGCAGTCGGCGTTGGCTACCCCGAAGAAGTCAACCTTGCCTTTGATGCGGAACTGTGCCGGCTGGCACTTCTCTGGCAGGAAAATTTTATCGATGCGTCGAGACACTGGTCGGGTCGCGGACAGGGATTTGAACCGCCGCTAGGAGAGAATCTTCTTGAACTACCCGATGCGATCGTGTTTGCTAAAAATTCTCAACCCGACCAATGGACCAAAACCAAGGGGCCCGATTCGCCACATTTTAAAGGGTATCATTTCGATGAGAATCGTCGCCCGGTCTTCGACTATCAAATGGATGGAATTGTCATTACAGACCAACCCGTTCCAACCCTTGAGGATGATCGTGCACTAATTACTCGGAAATTTACCATCGTGGCTGACCAACCCTGCAAGCTTTACTACCTAGTCGGGCAATCTGAGCAGGCAAAGATTGAGGGTGATTCAATCGTCTTTGGCGATCGATGGACTACTCAGTTTTCAGGGGCGGTGAAGCTCCAATTATCGAAAGACAAAAATGGCAGCGTTGTCGCAGAAATAAATTTGCCAAAAGGCCAGACTGTCTTTCAACAAAAATACGATTGGTAAATTTCCCTTCGTAACCATCGCCAACAAATAGGTTATTCATCAATTTATTTTGAATCCACGAATTCCTGCGGAACTCACAATCACTCACCGGATCCCAGACCAATGAACCATCGATTTATTTCATCTTGCTTTACTTCGACTGCATTCATCCTCGCACTCGCTTTCCCAATCGTTTTGTTTCCAACCGTTTCATTTGGACAAATTAATCAGTCCGAATATTACAAGATTAGCAAAGTTCCAACTCCGGAAGGGGTGGTTCTGGAAGTGGGTGATTTTGAGTTTATGGCCGACGGTAGACTTGCTGTTTCCTCCCGGCGTGGCGATATCTACATGTTCCACAAACCACTCCAACCAGATGCTTCGAAAATAACCTCGACCTTATATATGGATGGGCTTCACGAAGTGCTGGGCCTCGCCGAGCGGAATGGTTCTCTATACGCAACCCAGCGAGGAGAAATAACGCGACTACAAGATCAGACGGGAGACGGCTTAGCTGACGTCTGTGAAACCATTTCAGATGGATGGGGAATTAATGGTGATTATCATGAGTACGCTTTTGGTTCGGAATTCGATTCCAACGGTGACATCTGGGTTACGCTCTGCCTGACCGGTTCCTTTACCAGTCAAAATAAGTACCGAGGTTGGTGCTTACGTGTTTCCCCCGATGGAACAGTGACACCCACATGCAGTGGCGTCCGATCACCGGGTGGCATTGGATTTAACGCCGCTGGCGATGTTTTTTATACTGACAACCAAGGCCCTTGGAACGGCACCTGCGGCTTAAAATGGCTCCGCCCCGGTTCGTTTCAGGGAAATCCACAAGGAAACTCCTGGTACAAAGAAACCGACGCAATCGGAGCCCGACCTCAAGATCCACAAAGCGGTTCCAGGATTATGACGGAAGCTAAAAAGCTACCCGAGCTTGAACCAACCGCCATTTTATTTCCCTATAAAAAAATGGGTCAGTCAGCCGCCGGAATCGTCTGCGATCAATCAAATGGAAAATTTGGACCGTTTAAAGAACAACTATTTGTTTGCGACCAAACCTTCAGCTGGGTGATGCGGGTCGACCTTGAAAAAGTAAACGGACATTACCAAGGCGCGTGCTTCCCGTTCACCGAAGGATTCGGTTCTGGAAATTTGGCAATTGAACAGGCATCCAACGGGATGATGTTTGTTGGTGGAACCAACCGAGGCTGGGGTTCTCGTGGTAAATCCCCGTTTGCGTTGGAACGATTGGAATGGACCGGAAAAACACCATTTGAAGTTCTCAGCATGAATGCCAAACCAGACGGATTTGAGCTTCAATTCACAAAACCTGTCGATCGAGAGACTGCGAATAAAATTGAATCTTACTCAATGCCAACCTACACCTATATCTATCAGGAAAGCTACGGCAGCCCGGAAGTCGATCATGTCGAGTGCAACATCACGTCCGCGTCTGTTTCTGAAGATGGATTGACGGTTCGCCTTACCGTTGACCAACTTCACGAAGGACATGTCCACGAGCTTCACCTCGACGGTGTGCGGTCCGCTGACGGAAATCCACTTTGGCACCCCGTTGGTTATTACACATTAAATTATATCCCCGAATCAAAAGTCGCGCTCGAAGATTAGAATTTCAAAAACCAATGAACGGCTAACCAGCCAATTTAATCATCTGATTTGGTTACTTTTTTTACCGCCGGCAAATTGCCAACGAACGGTGCTTCCGTTCGCTGCAATTCAGCTTTTGCATTGGCTCGATAAGATGCGAGAATTTCTTGAAAAGCTGGCTTTAACGCTAAATTATCCAACTCTTCCGGATCATTATTAACGTCGTACAACTCTTCGACCTCACCTTCTATCAGAGTTCGAACGTACTTAAATTTTCCTTCACAGAGAATTGCGTACCACGGTACGCCCGGCCCATGCGTTAACGCTTTATCCCCCGGCTTTGGAATAACCGTTGTACTTTTGCCGTAACTGCGAGCTGTGTGAGTCAGTAGCATTCTTGCTTGCTCACCCGTAAAGTTTTTGACACCTTGGATCAGTGGAGTTAGATCACGACCGTGCATTTTCCACTGTGGATTTGTTTCGGCTTGAGCCATGATCGTCGCGGTTAAATCCACGGCCGTCACCGGCGTTCGAATCACCGTTGGCTGGCTGTCAGATTTAACAATAATCAGTGGCCCACGAATTGCGGCATCATAGGGAGCCACCTTGTTTTTGAAGCCATGCTGCCCCCATGCAAAACCCTGATCCGAGGTAAATACAATCACGGTATTATCTAACTGGCCAGTCGATTCAAGAACTTTTATCAGCCGTCCTACTCCCTCATCAATGGCTAACACGCCCTGCTGATATTGCCGCACCCAATCCTTGAGAGGCTTTCCCGGGATATCGACCATGGCCACGGGAGGCAGATCGCGCACCTTTTTTTCGACTGGAATTCCAACCTTATTTTTCTCCCAAAAACCAACATCTCGAACGTATTTCGGTTTCCCTGGTCGGGGACCATAAATATCCGAAGGCTCTGGAATATCGGCATCTGGATAGGCGTTCTCGTGTCGATCCGCCGGTGTGAACGGACCATGAACCGCACCATAACAAAGCCATAGCATCCACGGCTTCTGAGGATCTCGGGTTTTGCCGTTAATAAAATCAATTGCCCAATTCGTGTAGTTATCTGTCGAATAACCTTTTGTCAAAACAGGATCACCGCCATCACGCACAATCAATTGATTGTCGTAATAGTTAGGAGAGTTCTTGGGGAACTTAATTCGGTTCCAAACAATTTGATGATCCCAGTCGCGGCCAAACCCCGAATCGTCACCGGTGTGCCACTTGCCTATCTGAGCCGTGTAATAGCCCCGTTGCCGAAGCAGCTTTGGAAAAAACTGACACTGTTCAGGATCGTAGACATTCCCAGGGTACTCACCGGTTGCCCGAAATGACTCGATCGCATGTTGTTGACGACCCGTCAGCACTGACAAACGAGAAGCAGCACACCAAGATCCAATATAGGCATGTGTGAATCGGGCACCGCGTTTCGCCAACGAATCAATGTTAGGTGTCTTCACCCACGAATATGCTTCATCGTAACAACTCACCGTTCGATGACTTTGATCATCAGTATAGATAAACAAAATATTGGGTTGTTCAGCAGCGGCCTTCGTTGGGCGAACAACGATGAAAATTGCAACACTGAACAGCAATAGACTTAACCTAAAAATGATCATACGTTCGATGTTGACTCGGTGCATAAAACTAGGTCTCCCAAATTTATTACGGTTAGTCACGATTTATTACAAATCAGCAACTCATTTTATTTTAAGCGCTCGTTCATCAAATCTATCTTTTATTTTGAGCCGAAACAGTGCTAGGATTGACGATCTGGGTAAACATAGAAACTTTCTTGGTTAACAATGGCAATGAGTAACAAACTTGAGCGTCGGCACTTTTTGAAGGGACTCGGTGGTTCTGCCCTGTTTCTTCCCCATCTCGATGCCATGGCATCCACCAATGCCACGAAATCAGTTGACTTGTCGGTGCCCAAGCGGATGGTCTGTATTGGTAACAACTTTGGTTTCGTTCCACAACTTTTTTTTCCTGAGAAAACGGGAGACCAATACGATTTACCAGATCTTTTGAAACCACTTCAAAATCACAAACCTGATTTCACTATCTTCTCGCACTTAGATCACGGCATCAACGGACAAGGCGGACACGCCGGCATTCACGCTTACCTAACCGGGATACTCTCAAAAAACTCCAAGGGTTTTAAAGAGCGAAACATTTCTGTTGATCAAAAAGCAGCGGAAATGACTCAATCTAAAACTCGTTTTTCATCTCTTCAATTTTCGTCTTCGCTTTCAAAAAACAACAAGCTGTCATGGTCTAACGCTGGCGTTGCCCTTCCTACGATTACAAATCTGAATCAAATTTTCGATCTGCTGTTTCAAAAATCCAGCCCTGCCAAAAAACGTACTGCCGAGCGTGAACTAAACAGCCAGTCGAGCATTCTTGATCTTGTAAAAACAGATGCTGATCGTTTAACCAAACAAGTCGGAAAAAGTGACCGGGAAAAACTTGACCGATATTTTTCTTCAATTCGCTCCGTTGAAAAACAACTTGACCAAACGCGGCTTTGGATTGACCACCCCAAACCAACCGTCGATTACCAGCTCCCCAAAGAAGCTGCAAATCTTAATTTCTCAAAACGCGTTCCACTTTACTACGACCTAATCGCATTAGCGCTTCAAACCGACTCGACGCGTGTCATCACGTTCGGTACTGCGGATATTGGCAGCGATGGTGGCGGACTGGGCGTCACACGCGGTTACCATCAGCTAACTCATCATGGCAAAGTTCCGGGCTACATCGCCGAACTCTCCATTATTGAATCTTTTCTTGTCAAAAAGTTTGCAGGCTTCCTCGACCAATTAAGCTCTATCGAAGAACCTAACGGAAAAACATTGCTCGACAACACGATCACTCTTTTCGGTAGCGGCATGGGAAATGCGAGCTCTCACAGCAACAAACGCCTTCCCTTGATTCTCGCCGGCGGTGGATTTCGACATGGACGACACCTCAGTTTTGAAAATCAAAACAATCGCCCACCTGCATCGAATTTGTTTCTTAGCATGCTGCAACAGTTCGGCATGGAAACTGATCAATTCGGTCAATCGACTGGCACGCTTGCCGGAATGGAATCGGTCTAATGATACACCAATACCTTTTGGCTACAGTTTTGATAATGCTCATGTCCGGTGGATCGTGGGCGCAGGAATCATCTTTTAAGCCTGACTCATTTTTTAAAGACTTCTGTTTTAAGTGCCATGCCGGTTCCGCCCAAAAAGGGGATCGACAGTTTGACACGATTGATTTGACTTCACTCAATGAGCAGGATTTATCGCTTTTAGAGGAAGCGATCAACGCCATTAACCGCGGCGACATGCCTCCCTCAAAATCGCCTCAGCCTTCCGATGCCGAACGTCGAATGTTTGTGGCCTCAATTGAAAAAGAACTTAAAAATCAGCACTTAAATTCGACTGACAACACCACCATTTTGCGAAGAATGACACGCGATGAGTATCGAAATACAATCCGCGATCTTCTTGATTTTAACACCAACGCCTTTGATCCAACTGCTGACTTTCCAAGCGATTCAAGAACAGACGGATTCGCCAACGTAGGCAAGTCTCAGGTTCTTTCAGATTTCCAACTCAAAAAATATATGAAAGCTGCTCAAGGTGTATTGGAGCGAGCGTCTTATTTTGGCTACGAAAAACCCGATTCCAAGCTTGTTCAATTTATGCCAGAGCAAATGTCTCACAAAGACAAATACGACAGGGCTCCTGTGCTGTGGATCTTGAATGTTGACAATCAGCACCTCGACATTGGACACGGACAACCCGTCGAACGGCACGCAACGTATCCCCGCGCATTTAGCAAAACGGGAGTACCTCACGACGGATACTACGACATTCGCGTTAAAGCTTCTGCCATCAACCGTCTCGATCATCCTTACGCTGATGAAGATTTTGAATACGATTTTCGACAACCGATGAAGCTTGGGATGTGGATTGCCCCAACGCCTGATTTGCTGATCAAAGGCGCGTCCGAAGGTCGACGTTTGGTTAAAATATTTGATCTAGTCGATGAGGAAGCCAGGGTTTATTCAGCTACAGTGTGGCTCACGAAAGGAAGCACCCCCTTTGTTCACTGGGTGAATGGCTTTAGTTCAAAGGGAACAATCCGCAAGGTCGGAGAGAAGTATCACCCGGAAGTTATGCGGCCAAAACAATACGCCGAAGACATGGCAAAGAATGGCGGAGTTGAAGCGGGACGGCAATTGAAAGAGCGTGCTAAAAACACCAAGAATCGCCTGCTTTCGGAAGTTTACGATGGCCCGCGAGTTCGAATTTTTTCAATGGAAATTGAAGGTCCGCATTACACATCCTGGCCGCCGGAAAGTCATCAGAAAATTTATGGCAAGACGATGCGACCGGAAGACCTGGATCTCGAATCCACGTTTTCACGATTCGCTCAACGAGCGTTCCGACGAAAATTGGAACCCGAAGAATTCGAACACTACATCAAGTTTGTCAAACAAAAAATAACTGATGGGCAGCCTGCGGATAAAGCCATCAGGCTTGGGCTTGCTGCCATCCTCACCTCGCCACGGTTCCTTTACCTCGACGAAGGTGACGAAAATCAAAACACCGCACTGTCATCCTTCGAACTCGCATCTCGGTTGTCGTATTTCATTTGGAATTCGATGCCCGATGACGAGTTGTTCCGAATCGCCCGCGAGAATCGACTCAACGAACCTAATGTAATTCGCGAACAAGTAGAACGAATGCTGCAAGATCCAAAGTCTTCCGTATTTATAGAAAACTTTGCCGACAGTTGGCTCCGATTAAACGAACTTGGATCAATGCCTCCCGATAGTAAGACGTTTAAGTCCTACTACCGGCACCGACTTGAATCGGCAATGAAACAGGAGACTTATCACTTCCTGCAGGATTTACTCAAGGAAAATGGTTCAATTTTTGAGTTGCTTAATAGCCAACACACATTCGTCAATGACAGCCTCGCGACTCACTATGGGTTAGAGGGAGAATTCGGGGAAGGCTTTCAAAAAATATCGATCCCCGAATCGCTTCACAGAGGCGGACTCTTAGGTCAAGCGAGTGTTTTAACGGTCACTGCGAACGGCGTTGAAACATCACCCGTGACACGCGGCGTTTGGATCTTAGAAAATCTATTAGGATCGCCCCCCTCCCCTCCTCCACCGGATGTTGAGCCAATCGAACCTGACACTCGCGGCACAACCACCATCCGCGAGCAATTACTAAAACACCGGCACGTCACCGCCTGTGCCGACTGCCATTCCAAAATCGATCCCCTTGGGTTCGCCTTGGAATTTTACGATCCGATCGGAAGCTATCGATCGAATTACCCCGCCAAGGGACTTAGAGGAAAAGGAAAACAGATTGATGGCACCGGAAATTTTCCCGATGGCGATTCGTTCAACAATGAGTTCGAACTTAAATTGTCTCTCATGTCGAGGAAAAAACAGTTTGCTAAAACGCTGGTTGAAAAATTACTAATTTTTGGAACGGGGCGTGCCGTTTCGTTTCAGGATCATCAGGAGATTGAGCAAATCGCCCAATCGATCGACACAACCGGAAATGGATTTCGAGACCTTGTGAAATCTGTTGCGACCAGCCAAATCTTCCGATCTCGATAAATTGGATTGGTAATTTAATTTCGACAGTTCAGCATTAGAAATTCATTAAGAACAGCAAATTCATGAACTCAAATTTTCAATCTTGTGCCAACGTTTCCCTACTCCTGACCCTGTTTCTAATTCTGCTGACAAGCAATGAACAACTTGGATACTGCCAGACTATTCCCGACGGTAACAAACCAAACTGGGTCAAGCACACAATTATCGATCGCCAAAAAACGGCTATCAATTCTGCGGTCGCAAACGATTTTGATCGCGATGGAAAGCTGGACATAATCGCATCCTATCAAGGCGCTGTTTTCCTTCATCGCGGTACCGATTGGCAACCCGTCAAAATCCACGCATTCGATTCTGCCAATTCCCGAAACAAACCGGGGAAAGCTTGCATTCACAGTTGTTTAATCGATGTCGACCAAGATGGCGACCTCGATTTCATTGGCTCTAATCAAACCTTATTCTGGCTTGAATGCCCCGAGAAACCTCTTTCAGGCATTCCGTGGGTTTATCGAACCATCGATGACGAGATGCTTGGTTCGCATTGTGTATTGGCCGCCGATGTAGACGGGAACGGTGCCATGGATTTAATCGCCAACTCATTCCACGACGAGGAAAAAACCAACGTGCCTCGCTCTATCGCCTGGCTCGAAATCCCCGCCAACCCGCGGAATGCAAAACATTGGAAACGCCATGTTTTTGCCGACCGAGATGCACCGGGTGGATCGCATTACATGGGGTTTGGTGACCTCAACGGGGACGGACGTGGAGACATCACCTGCGGTGCAAAAGGCCAACCCTTTAGTGGTGGAGAGTGGTTTGCCTGGTGGGAGCAACCTGTTGATCCGCGAGGACCATGGAAGAAACATTTGTTAGCTGAAGACCAGGCTGGAGCATCCAATATCAACCCCGTTTCTATTGATGGGGATGACACGATCGATATCGTCGCCACCCGCGGTCACGGCACCGGTATTTTTTGGTTCCGGGGTCCCAATTTTATGCCGATTGAAATCGATTCCAAAATCGAAGGACCGCACACACTTGTCACATCCGATCTCGATGGTGATCAGGATATCGACATTGCCGTTTGTGGACGCACGACCGACGGGATCACGATGTGGTATCAAAACGACGGATCGGGCAATTTTAATCCCTCTGTCATTGACCGCAATCAAGGAAGCTATGACCTTCGAGCGATCGACATGGATGGCGATGGCGACCTCGACCTTCTCAGTGCCGGACACCAAAACAACAACGTCGTCTGGTACGAGAACCAAGTCAAACGGGAACGTAGTTCAACCCGTTAAAACAATTTAGGCCGACGACAAAATTTTATTTGTTCGTCTTCTCAGCTTTCAAAAATTGATTTGCAAAAAAATCGATAGCCTGATCACGATCTCGTTGATTTTTAAGACCGTGCCCCGCTCCCCGAACCAAAACGAGGGTGGTCGAAACATGAGCCGCTTTGAGAGCATCATTTAGAATTTGACTTTGCTGAAATGGAACCAAACGATCCTGATCACCGTGCATAATTAAGAAGGGTGGATCATCCGCGGTCACGTATTCAATTGGATTAAGTTTTGTGGTTTTTTTAGGCACCTCTTGAATCGGAGCACCGACCAATAACGACTCCGGGGAACCGGGGGCATCGTGATTTATTTTTCCTGTCGCTCCCGCCTGCTGGTTCATCTTTAGTAAATCCGTTGGCCCAAACCAGTCACAAACTGCTTGAACACGACTGGACACACCGACCGTTCCAAGTTCCCCTTCCAGTTCCGGTACTTCTCCACTGGTTCCCAAAAGTGCAACGAGATGGCCTCCCGCAGAGGAACCCCATACGCCAAATTTTTTGGGATCCAAATCAAATCGCTGAGCATTTTTCCGAAGGAACCGAACTGCCGCCTTGCAGTCGTGAATCTGCGCCGGAAATGTGGCGTGATGACTTAGCCGGTAATTAATACTTGCAACTGCAAATCCGCGCTCGAGCAATGGAGTCAAATGCGCAAACCGATCTTTTGATCCATTTTTCCAACCACCGCCGTGAACCCAAATAATCAATGGCAGCGCGGCGGCAGATGGCTTGGATTGAGGCAGGTAGAGATCGAGCCGATGACGTTCGTGCCCCTGCTTTACATAGACAAGATTCTTCAGCGTTTTAATGTCAACAAGCGCAGAAGTGGATGGATCAGCATTGCGATTTAAAAAACGGAAATGCTCATCCAGTGAAATCCATCCGCTTCGATCAGCATCCACACGATCAAAATTACCACGAATGGCCGACGGCAATTCATCGCGCGTCAAGCGACTATCTTTATTTTTATCCCAGCGAAGAAAACGGCCGTCTGGTTTAGCTGGGTTTGCTGAATCTGGCGAAACCACTGTCTGAGCGGTTACGGAAACACAACTAAGGGAAACACAACTGAGCCAGGCAACCGGTAAGAATACAAACCAGAAAACTATTTTTCCGTCCATCAATTTCCCCAACTTAGAAAGTTATTGGACCGACCAGCGCTAAGTTGCAAAGTAATCGATCAACTTCATTACATTGATGAGCAGTTTAAACCATTCTCAGGCTGAAAAAAATGGTGGACTGACTCTACTCTATGTACTGAAGGAAACTTAGGCCGCAGTTTTTCGTTTTCTGATCGTCGCGTCCGATTGGAGCCACTGGGTCAACTTCTTGGACTCTGCAGTCCAAGCTTTGCCAATTCGCTTGGCACAGAACAATTCGAACAATAAATCAAATGTTTCTGCCATCGTGCGAAGGCTCTCTATTCGATCTCCGGTATCTTTCATTTCGGTACCGCTATCACCCGGGTGACTGATTTTTGCACTTCCAAGAATACCAGTTTCCGCCTGCAAATTAAAATCATACTGCTCACCGTTGCGTACCAAAGTCAGACCGGCCTTCCGCGGTAGCTTTCCCATGCGAATCGCCATTCCTGCTTCCGGCAGGGCAACTGGACTCTCTGATGAAATTGACTCTTTTCCATGTTCACCCTGAGGACAGTCGAGGCTTAACGACCTGGCAAACATTCCAGAAACCTCGGACTCATCAGCAAGCAAGAGTGTGTCAGGCCCGGTATCCCACTTCCACCACAACCACAGTAAAAATTCATTTCCCAAATAGTCATAATTGTCAGTCATTCCGTTCCACCAAGTCACCTGGGCAGATTCACCCGGAAGAAACGCGGTCGGCTCGATCGCGAACAGTTCTGCATTAGTGCCTGCTTCATGTGCGTATTCAAGTGCGAGCTTGCCGGAAGATACGCGACTGAACTCCAACCCAAAAGCTCGCTCTAGTAAGTCGATGCAGGAGTCATTCGTTTTTTCACTTGCGCTTCCAAGAAAAACTGTCTCTGTGTCAGCATCCCAGAGAACTGATGTTTCTGCCATCCGCTTGTAATTGCCCTTTTGAGCCTCCAGTTCGCAGCGGGCATCGACAGCTTCTTTCGCCTCTTCCCGCTGGGCCTTGGTCGGTCGACTGCCAAGCTGGTCACCCATGATGCCCACTAACTCGATTTGCATCCAGGCACGTTTGATTGGGCCGGGAATGCTGCAAGTGTCTATCCGCACGCCAAAATGCATCGCTTCGCCAAGGATATTTTTCTCGCGATCGAATTCTGTATCGAGAAGATGCGAACCCCCAGTGAATCCAATGCTTGGCTGTTCGTGCAGGCTCGCGTTGGATTTTCCGATTCGATGCTGCTTCAAAATCTCCAAGTGCTCGTCACCGAAGCTGCCACTAGGATCTTTTTCAATTCGAAAACGCTCGAAAGTAACACTGCCTGAAAGAAAACCCATGCCTGATGACCTAATCACAAATAATAAAGGAGACTCTCGATGTCCCACTCCATGCCAAAGCAATGCATCAATCTAGATGTCGTTTCATGGAGTAGCTCGATAACGTTTTATTCGGTTATGTGGCTGACAAACTTGATCGTTTGGAACATTAGCGAATTCTTCTAAAAATCGAAAAATCTCGACACCCAATCAATTCCCAAAATGAACGAAATCTCGATAACGAGCGTTATCGAGATACGTGTTCTAAATCGAAGACCGAATGCTGTTCTGTTCCTTTGCGGCCTAGTTCAAATCTACTTGAAGCTTCGCATTGCTACCCGGTTGCACCGGCGCCAGACCGCTAATTTTGGAAAGGTCTGGCTTTTCCCGGCCTATTTTTACTGTGTAATTTCCCTTTGAATAAACCGGTGGCTTGAACCGATTAGAATCCATTCGAACGGTGTAGAGTATATCACCAGTCGCATCTTCGATGACTTGCACCACCGGTCGCTCTGCACCTTTGACTACCATTTCTGGTAAATAGCCAATTGGCTTGCGGCCATCGTTATTGCGGTAATCAAATGTAATCGGCCATCCCGCGAATTGAGCTTTGTCCCCTTGGTCAACGTCTGCGAACCGAGGCCAACACTCTACGGTAATTTTCCGGTTCTTCTTGTCAAACCGAACGACTCCGAATCCATCTCCCCGTTGTTTTTCATCTTGACGGTTCGGCGGATTGGCATAGGCCAGCATCGTGATCTTATTTCCCAAACCATCCAGATAGTCTCCAGTCCACGGAAGAGGGCTGCCAGCTACCGCATTGGGACCTGGCTTTTCATTTTCCGGCCACCACCAACGACCATAAATTGTATTGACGATCGCTGGGCTGGTGAATGCATAAGGGCCATCTCCAAAATTTTCGATCCCGTGTTTTACAAAAACAGCGAGGTGTTGATCACCGCATAAGTGAGGAGCCCACGCCCGTCGAATTTCAACCAGTGCTTTATTGCGACCTTTTTGAGGCCACGCATTACTATCTAAATCTGCGAGCAATCGATTGCTTTCCTGGCCGTGCAAATGAACTGCTCCGCAAAAGGCAGTTTGGGAGAGGACACATTTCATGTCAGCACCCGTCCAATCCTGACTCCACGCATTAAGAAATTCTAATTGACGGTCGCCCATCAGCTTCAATTCTGAAAGATCAACCGCCGCGCGATCGTATTTAGGATCGTTGATATGGTCGGGCCGAGGTCCCATTTTAGGAATTTTTCCTTCCGGCCCACTCTTAAATTTTCGATCCTCGACAATCGCAAAATTGATTCCGCCAATTGTCAAATCGGTATAGTAAACGCCAATTCCACGCTCAATGGGAGTTGCATCATATGCGTCCGGAAGGTGCCATGTTTGGCAACGTTGAACCATGTTGACGTATTTTGCCGGATAAAAATAACCTCCACTTGGCCCTTGTGGATTGCTCGCTTGTTTCCCATTTTCGCCCCAAATATTTGCCTGGCCGACATCGTGATCGTCAGGAATAGTAACGACCGGTCGATCCTTCAAAATATCTCGAAACTGCATTCCAAATTCTAACCAACCGTAGGTATGCTCGGTGTGATGATAAGACTGGTCTCCAGCAAAGAATAAGAAGTCGGGATCTATCTTTTTTAAATTGTCGAGCATTTTAGGTCGGGGACCGGGAGTCCGCGAACTGTTACAAGACAGATTTCCAACGACAATTACATCCTTGTCGATAGGGTCTTTTCGGATAACACCCTCGAACTGCGCCTCGGCACCATGTCGAACACGATAGGCTACGTCCTTTGTATTGTCCCAGCCTTCTAATCTAAAATGTGCGCTCCAACCCAGATCAATGACCTTTTCCTTCGCGACTTCCTGCCATTCTCCAGAAGGCTGCTTCAGTTCTAAACGAACCACTCGCGCCTCGTCCGGCATGAGGGGAAAGAGCTGAGCTGACAGTTTTAAAACGCCATGGTCGTGAGTATAAACAGCGAATCCAACGACCTCGTTGCGCGGCACATTCAGATTCATGGTCCGGCGCTTATTTGGTTTAACTTTCCACCATTGGCCGGTCGCCATCGACTCCAGATTTTTAAATTTCTCTCCAAAAATCCGCGGTTGTTCCTGTTTTTGTCCCATTAACGATTGGCTGCTTAGCAGCGAAATAAGGACAAATGCAAGGCAGCCAATGCCCACTTCTAAACGAAAATACTTGTTTGGTCTGATCTGATTCATTTTTATCTTACTCTGGAATTTGGAAACTACGATCATTGTCCAAAACTGAGGCAAGAACGTCAAACTAGATTGGCTTTATTTTTACAAATTCAATTCGCGCCTTACCGGGTGAATCCAACACGTCCTCGACGCTGTTAACTATTTCATCACAACCACGGCCATTACCTCGCGTTAAATGAGACGGAAGTAAGTTTCGTTTCCAGTCATCAAGTTATCATTCCAATTAAATTAGAGCGCGCATAAAAAAACTCTCCGCAGAAACACTGCGGAGAGTTTAATTTTAAGCGTTCAGCTCAGTCGGTTGCTTAGAACGTCATTACGAAATCAATTCCAAAGACGCTCTCTTTGTAATCGAGTCCAGGAGACCAATCGTAACGGTACTCCGGACGAACCGTTAGGTTCGAAGTCGCTCGGTAGTTGAATCCGTAGGTACCTTCGTATTGCGAGTGCGATCCACTTGCAGGAAGAGTTCCGCCGTGAGGAGCGTATCCAGTGACATTGTCACCTTTCCACCACTCAATACGTCGGCCAACGGTCAGACGATCTGAAACTGTGTAGAACATGTAATTGCTAAGTGCGAAGTTGTCTTCACCAGTGCTGTTTACTCGAAGCACATCACTTTGGAACACGGTCTGCAGCCGCTCAGTTAGTTGCAAGTCAAGAACCATGCTGTGTGAGTAAGCATCGTCGCCACGAGCACCAAGATCACCAAAGGTGGTCATGTAGGTAAACGAAGCGTCGTCGTTGAACTTGCGAGTGAAGCCGCCCAAGAAAGTGCTGCCGTCACCAAACTGATCGAATCCAGTATCCCATCCAGCTGTCCATCCACCGTACAATGTGGTGCAGTTATTCATCTCATACGTTGCGATAGCACCACTGTGAGTAAAGGGCTCACTGTTGTACATCATGATTGAATGTGAGTAGAAGAAGTTCTGTGGAGCGGGAACGGACTCATAACCAACTAATGTATAGAAATGTCCAATCTTGACGCTCAAGTCACCCATGGCAACTTCACCGTAAAGCTGTGGCAAAGCCCAGCCATACTTACCACCACGTGTAAAGGCAGGGTCGCGATCCCAAGTTAAGCCAGGATTGCCGAACGCCTGAGTGTCAGGACCATCGACACCGTACATCGCGTCGAAACGGAAACCGAAAGCAAGTTCACCACTTGTGGAGTTTGCTTCTTTTTCAACGAACATCCAGCCTTGACTCAAGTCAAAAGAATCTGGATTCGAGTTGAAAAGATCATTCGATTTGGAATGGATGCCCATGGCAAACCAGCCACCGATGTTCAAACAACTATCTGAACATCCGTTACCAAATAATGTCCGCGGCTCACCGAGCCCGGAATCACAGCAGACAACCGGTTCCGCAACAGGTGCGGGAGTTGCTGCATCGTCTTGAAAAGAAACTACCGTTGCGGGTGTTCCTACATTGTTAATCGTTTGTCCTTGGACACCGGAGAGCCCCAAAGCTCCCGATCCAATTAGGCCCAAGACAAACATCCAGCCTGACTTTCCGCGTTTCATGTCACCACCCTGTGTTGTAACTAACATCGTTATTTGTTTTCTTATCAGCAACAAACCCAACACGATGTTGGCTGAGCTCGCCATTTACTACATCTTTGGGAATCGGTTGTGACGCCCGTGACGACTATTCCAAATTCACCTATTTTCTGTAATTCCCGATCTGGAAGTGACAAAGGTGCGTAACTTTGACGATTGAAACGGTCGATCCACTCAAAGCTGTCAAGCTTTAACGGTTAAAAAAAGACTTCCGGCGAGCAATTTTGAAGACTGCTATCAGTGCTCCGAGACCAGCTAGAAACGAGAAATTTGAACAACAAAAGGAAGTTCAAAAGAGACCCGTTTTCGCGTTTTCAAATCACCGTGAGCCCTCTCGGATCTGAGCACTACGTCAACCAAGGACAACTGTTAAACACCAGGATTTGATTGTTTTTTGTGCAACTTTTGAGCACTAAAAATCAAATTTATTGTGCTTTCACCAAGCAAGGGTAGAAATTCAACCCTTTCAGTTTTGCAAGGTCGAGATAGAAATTTGGCTGCCTCGGAATGAAACTCACCTGCACTCGAATTAAGCGATCAACATCGTTGTTCGGAGACGACTGATTTTTGCAAAAGAAAAAAACAGAAAAAATGATAGCGTTTTTTCCGCTTGAAATCCCTTTACTGCCATCGTGCACTGAATCCTATTTCGAATTGGTATGAAGTTTGCGATTGGTAAATTGCCCTGCTTCGGCGGGCGCCTTCCGAGCCAATAACCGTTGCCCTCTCCAAAAAGGAATTCAATCAAGTGCACAATTCTTTAACTTCAATGAAACACTTATCGATTGTGATCGGTGTAATTCTAATTCTCGCCTGCACAAATCTGGATCAATCAAACTCCGTTTTCGCCCAAGAAGACATTGCCGAAACTGTGGCTTCGACGGAAGTAATTGTTGACGCTTCCGAGAGCAATTCCATCACCACCGACGAGCTTTCTTACGTTTTTAATAACGCAATCATTTTTATCTGTGCGGTTTTGGTTTTGTTTATGCAGGCTGGTTTCTCGATGGTTGAAGTTGGACTCAACAGTTCGAAGAACGTAGTCAACATCTTGTTCAAAAATCTAATGGATTTATCTGTCGGGGTATTATTGTTTTTTACTGTTGGTTTCGCCTTGATGTATCCAGGCTGTTACGGTGAAGTCAGCAATGCTTACTTCTCGTTTGGTGGCTTTGGAATTTATGGAGCCTCCGATGGCGATGCGTTATCGCCTTATGCAGATTGGTTTTTCCAAGCAGTATTCGCCGCGACGGCAGCAACTATCGTCTCAGGCGCTGTTGCCGGTCGCATGCGATTTGGAGCCTACCTGGTTTTTAGTGCCGTCCTGACTGCATTGGTTTATCCAATCAGTGGTTATTGGAAATGGGGAGGTGGTTGGCTAACTCAGTTTGGGGAACTGTTGCCCGACGGTACCTATTCAATGGCATTTCAAGATTTCGCTGGTTCAGTAGTTGTACACGCGGTTGGAGGGTTCGCAGGACTTGCGGGCGCTCTCGTTCTCGGGCCACGCATTGGCCGGTTTTCGAAAGAGGGAAAACCTCAACCAATGCCCGGTCACAACATGACTTTCGCAGCACTCGGAGTATTTATTCTGTGGGTTGGATGGTACGGATTTAATCCCGGAAGCCAACTTGCCTTTGGAACCGCCGCTGACATTGACGCGACGGTTTACATTGCCGTAACCACAACGCTTGCCGCCGCTGCCGGTGCAATCGTTGCTACTCTTATTAGTTGGGTTTGGCTTGGAAAACCAGACATCTCAATTGGCTTGAACGGAGCCTTGGGAGGTTTGGTTGGAATCACTGCTGGTCCTGACTGTTTTACACCATGGTGGTCAATGGTGATTGGAGCGTGCGCCGGTGCACTTGTTGTTGCCGGCGTACGCCTCCTTGACCGTTTAAAAATAGATGACCCAGTTGGCGCTTGGCCTGTACATGGTCTTTGCGGCATTTGGGGGTGCTTGGCAATTGGATTTATTCCCAACGCTCACCTCGAGAGCGGCGCGACTTCGTTTCTGATTCAAACCATCGGGACGGTTTCCATTGTCGCTTGGGCATTTGTGACAATGATCGCTTTGTTTAGCGCTTTAAAGTTCCTGGGAGTTTTACGTGTCTCCGAATCTGAGGAACTGCAGGGACTCGATATGAGCGAGCACGGCATGAGTGCCTATCCATCCGAATTACCGGGAACCATGGGTGCGGCGCCGATAACAATTGCTCCACCCGTATTGGAGCCTGCACCATCAGCAACAAAACTTGCTGGAGCAGAATAAGAGATGGAACAACACATGAATAATGGAGCCCGCCAATCACGCGGACCACTCGTTCACTCTTTTAATTTTTAAACGACACATCAAAGTGCACAATAAGAAATGGTCGTGCATCGGCATGGCCTCGGAAGGACGTTCCATCCAATTTGGGTGGAACGTTTTTTTATTTCATGGACTGCAATCGTCGGCTTCAACAATTGACAAAATTCATGTCACACGGCCTCCCTTGAGCTTTGTTAGCTTTCGCTTTTTAATTGTCCCATCGAGCCAATACCTTGTTTCCAACCAAAGATCTGGTTTTACCTACCGATTCCAAGCAATTGGACGAGCAGAAACCTTCCCGGCAGAGATCCGTCCCAGTTGCTCGCAGAATCGTGTTTTTGGGGTGCGATTATAGGAATTTGGTGGAAAACTATACGCAATTGACCAACACCTTCGTCTTCAACTCGATCAATTACTTTCCCTTCGATGATTCACGAACTACCTTAATACAGACTCTGTTTACGTTAGTTTCTAAATGTTGAACTCTATTTTTAAGACCACCATGCGCACCACTCACTATTCCCGTTGCTTTGTTTTCTTTTGTTGTCTTTTAAGCACCGCGGCGTTTCTCTCAAACCCCTGTCATCTTCAAGCGCAAACTGACGCGTTGCGATCGCTCGATCATTCGGATTACGACCTTTGGACGTCGCTTTCCAGTCAACAAATTTCGAACGACGGCAAATGGATTTCGTTCTCGACAAAGAGCGGAAAATCTAAGGCTCAACCAACACTCTTCATCCGCCAAAACCGAGCCACCAAAGAATATTCTATTCCTCGGGGAAGTGGAGCAAAGTTTACATTCGATTCGAAATTTGTGATTTACCGAATCACGCCTGACCCTGAAAAAATAGCTTCGCTCAAAAAAGCGAAGGTTCCTGCAGATCAAATCCCGGGAACCATTATTGAAATCATGAACTTGTCCACCGGAAAGAGAACTTCCATTGATCGTGTCTCGTCTTTCAAGATTCCCGATGAGAATAGCGATTGGATTGCCTACCTCCGCACCAAACCGATTGATCGAAAATCTGTCAAACAGCAAACTTCAAAAGTCGTTGAAACTTACGAAGTAACTGGAACTGGTTTAAAAAAACCAACTCGCAAGAAGGCTCTTAAAAAACGACCCGCTGATCCATTAGTCACTCCGCCAGTAAAAAATAAAACGAAACCAGCTCCTGTCAAAAAACCTGCGGCAAAAAAACCGAAGATCACAGAAGTCGAAAATAAAAACAACAAAAAGAAAAGCCCCGGCACGACTTTGGTGCTTCACGACCTGCGAACCGACACCCAACAAACTTATCCTAATGTCGTGCAGTTCCGGTTCGACAAAAAAGGGACGATGTTGGCTTACTCCACATCTGTAGAATCAGCAGGAACTTCTCAATCGCCGCAAGCGAAATCAAATAAGGACGGTAGTAAAGCAAAACCAGTTGGCGATGGACTATTCCTTGTCAATCTAAAATCACTTGAGTCTCAGATTTTGCTTGAGGGCAAAGGAGAATACAAACAACTCGCCTTTAGTGACGCTGGAAACCAAGTTGCCTTCCTTACCAACCGCGACGACTACAAATCTAAGACTCCCCGCTGGGCTGTATTTCATTGGAAATCAGGCCAAAAAATGGCGACCAAGGTCGCGACAGAATCCAGTGTTGGCCTTCCGGTCGGATGGTGGATTTCCTCCAGCACCAATCCCACATTTAGTGAAAATGGACAGCGATTGTTTTTTGATACCGCTCCAGTTCCTGAAGCAGTGTTGAAAGAGCGGAAGGGAATGGCAAAATCTAAAGATGGCGAGTCTGCTAAACCAGAACCCGAAAAAGCGAAATTAGATGTTTGGCATTGGCAGGATCCACTTCTCCAACCTCAACAACTACTTCAAGCCGAACGGGAACGGCGGCGAAACTACCGAGCTGTTTATAACGTCAAATCAAAAAAACTAATCCAGTTGGCAACTCTCAGAATTCCCGACGTTCGGATCGATCCGAGGTCTCCCTCTCGCCTAGTGGTTGGATCCTCAAACATGCCTTATCGAAAAATGCTTTCTTGGGACATTCCGGGTTTTCAGGATACCTATTTGATCAATCTCGATACCGGTGTTGTAGAGACGATTATTGAAAAAAGTAAGTTCAGCGCAACTCTTTCACCTGACGGACAGTTTGTAACCTGGTTCGATGCAGAAGCTCGAAAATGGTATGCCATTTCAACAGGAAAAGATCGCGAACCAGTAGAAATCAGTAAAGGAATTCCTTACCCGCTTCAAAATGAGTTACACGACACCCCTTCACTGGCTCGCGCGTACGGCGCGGCGGGTTGGCTGGAGAATGATGCTGGGTTATTGATTTATGATCGTTACGACATTTGGTTAACTGACCCCACCGGCAAAGATGCACCTGTGTGTATTACCAACAATCTTGGGCGAGAAGAAAAAATTCGTTTTCGATATCAACGGCTCGACCGAGAACTTCGTGCGATTTCGCCTGAACAATCAATTCTCCTTGCAGCGTTTGATGACGAAACAAAAGCCAGCGGCTTTTACCAGTTGACGCTTACCGCTCCTTCTAGCGGTGAAGCCAAAACCAGTGGAGAATCAATTAGTCCAAAATTAAAGCGGCTTATGATGCTCGACGAACGTGTCTCTGGATTGAGTAAATCCAAGAATACCAATGATGTGATCTTTAGTCGCAGCACATTCAGACGCTGTCCCGATTTATGGTCTAGCACCACTGCATTCAAAAAAATCTACCGGATCAGCGACATCAATCCGCAACAGGAAAATTATCGCTGGGGTTCTGCCGAACTAGTCCATTGGAATGCGACTGATGGGCAACCTCTTGACGGTATCCTGATCAAACCTGACGGATTCGATCCGAAAAAGAAATATCCGATGATGGTTTATTTTTACGAGCGGAACTCTGACAATCTTCATTCGTATTACACGCCAGCAGCGGGTCGCTCGATCATCAATCATAGCTTTTATGTCAGCCGGGGCTACGTCGTTTTCATTCCCGATATCCCTTACAAAACTGGCGAGCCAGGGCCCAGCGCCGCGAATGCTATACTTCCCGGTGTGGAATCCATTGTTAAACAAGGGTTCATTAACCCTAAAAAAATTGGCATGCAGGGACATAGCTGGGGTGGTTACCAAACTGCTTATCTGGTCACACAGACAGACATGTTTGCGTGTGCGGAATCAGGAGCACCGGTTAGCAATATGACCAGCGCCTACGGTGGGATTCGTTGGTCCAGTGGGATGAGTCGGATGTTTCAATACGAACGAACTCAATCTCGGATTGGTGCCGATCTTTGGTCAGCGCGTGATAAATACATTGCTAACTCTCCTGTGTTCTTCGCTGACAAAATTAACACTCCGCTGTTGATTCTTCACAACGATCAAGATGGTGCAGTTCCATGGTATCAAGGCATCGAACTATTTGTCGCCTTGCGACGACTCGAACAACCCGCTTGGCTTCTTAACTACAATGGCGATCCACACTGGGTTATGAAGGACGCGAATCGAAAAGATTTTGCCATTCGGATGCAACAGTTCTTTGATTTTTACCTGATGGACGCCCCCGAACCCGAATGGATGGCGTACGGCGTTCCCGGTGTCGACAAGGGTAAAAAATTCGGCTTGGAATTGATGGAACCGAAGGCTCAGCCAAAGCCAGAAACGAAGTAATTTGTAGTGTGACAGCCGGCCTGGTTTCCAACAGGCCGGCTGCTTCGCTCGCTTACTTAGCAACCGCTATTTGGCATTCCTAACGGTTTTTCGTGACCAAACGATTGCGAAATTGGCTGTCCTCTTCTTCGCGTGCCATCATTGCTCCAACACTCTTGGGCGGCTCCAGCGGTAATCTCAAATTCTAAGCCGTGCCCTTCCTGCTAATGGTTGACTGTTACAAATACCCGCTGCCAATTTGTGTATCTCCTAATTGACTGATCGCCTTCAAGCAAAGCAATTGAATTGAGCTGAGATAGCATTTAGTGCAATTTTCTTGTTGCGCTATTGGTTACCAGCCTCGCCTCTACTCACTGGCAACTCAATTGAGCCTCTTTTCTACTGCTACAATTAGACTAGAAATTGACTTAAAATGATTCAAAGCAGAATCCGTGGCGGTTCATTTTGAAACTTCTCTCACTTATTTCCGTTGGTAAATTTACACCTTAACGACTGCTAATAATTTGAGTCGGGTTGATTAAACTCTGTTAACTGAGTCCGTTTTATCGAACTTAACTTCGACTTTCCAATCTTGAATACCAAACAGGTTCCATGAAAAACAGCAAAACATTTGCAGGTAAAGCCAAGCCGTTGGGAGCCTACCCGCACCTTAAACGTGCGGGAGATTTTGTATTTATTTCCGGCACCAGTTCTCGTCGCAAAGACAACTCCATCACAGGCATGGAAATCGTTGACGGTGAAAAGATCTACGACATACGCAAACAAACCCGCGCGGTATTAGAAAACATTCAAGACTATCTATCAGAAATCGGCGCTACGCTTGAAGATGTTGTTGACGTCACCACCTTTCTCGTCCACATGGATGATTTCCCAGGGTATAACGAGGTCTATGGTGAATTCTTTGCGGCCACTTCAGGACCGGCAAGAACAACCATCGCAGCGCACCAACTACCTCACCCAGATTTGAAAATTGAAATCAAAGCCATGGCCTACTGCCCTCAAAACTAACTTTCAATGGCGTTTCAATGAACCAAGCAAATTCTACAACCACCCTCAATTTTATTAACGGCCAGTATTGCGATCCCATCGGTGACGGTTGGCTCGAGAACATCAATCCAGCGGACGGCACCTCGCTTGGCAAAATCGCTAACTCAACTGAACAAGACGTGGAGCGCGCAGTTATCGCTGCCGCGAATGCACAACCACAATGGAGTGAATCGACATTAGAACAACGATCTCGGATCTTGAGCAAGATCGGCGATCTAATTGAGGAAAACCTCGAATCGCTTGCCATCGCCGAAAGCGAAGATAGTGGTAAACCGATCGGTAGAGCTCGCACCATCGAAATTCCTCGAGCAGCGAGCAATTTTCATTTCTTCGCAAACGCCATCACTCAATTCTCGAGTGAATCCCACGAAAGCGTGGGACAAAACGCGATCAACTTTACATTGCGGCAGCCTCTCGGCGTGGTGGGTTGCATTTCTCCCTGGAATCTACCGCTCTATTTATTCACTTGGAAAATTGCTCCCGCCTTAGCTGCGGGTAACTGCGTCATCGCCAAACCGAGTGAACTAACCCCCCGAACGGCGGCCATGCTCGGGGAATTATGCAACCAAGCGGGCCTGCCGGCGGGCGTACTTAATATTATTCAGGGCGAGGGACCTCGGGCGGGACAAGCGCTTCTCGAACATGAAAAGATTAAAGCAATTTCGTTTACTGGTGGCACAGCTACCGGTGAGCACGTCGCTCGGGTCGTCGCTCCAAAATTTAAAAAACTCTCACTTGAGTTGGGAGGTAAAAATCCCAATATTATTTTTGCCGATTGCAATTACGAACGGGCTTTGGAAACGACAATCCATTCTTCTTTTGCAAATCAGGGCCAAATTTGTCTTTGCGGATCTCGCATTTTTGTGGAGTCCAGTATCTACGAGAAGTTTAAAACCGACCTGATTGCCCGCACCACTCAACTCACTGTCAGCCATCCGGCAAACGAGGAAACTGCAATCGGAGCCATGGTTTCAGGTGACCATTATCGAAAAGTACTTTCTTACTTTGACGAAATCGATCCGGACGATGCTTCTATCCTCTGCGGAGGTAAACCAGCAACGGTCGAGGGATACGAGCAAGGCTTTTACATCGAACCCACGATCATAGAAGTTCAAAATAACCAATGTCGATTAAACCAGGAAGAAATATTTGGCCCTGTTGTCACTCTCATGCCATTCGATAATGAAGAAGATTTAATTACGATGGCAAACGACGTTAAGTACGGCCTCTCAGCGACCATCTGGACAAAGGACCTGGATCGAACGATGAGACTTTCAAAGAAAATTGAATGCGGTGTTGTCTGGATTAACACCTGGTTAATGCGTGATCTTCGTACTCCTTTTGGAGGAATGAAAAACTCCGGTGTCGGACGGGAAGGCGGTCTTGAAGCGCTTCGGTTTTTCACTGAACCAAAAAATATTTGCATTGCGTTTGAGGATTAATTGCGGTGACACAAGAATTTTTGTCCCGCAAATTCGATCAAGTCGACGCTTGAATACTTATTGATCCATTTTTTCCAAGGACAATGTGGTCGAGAACTTCGATCCCAATCAGTTCCCCCGATTCCGTTAACCGTCGAGTAACTGCGTGGTCTTGCTGGCTAGGTGTTGGGTCGCCTGACGGATGATTGTGGACCAAAATAACCGACGAGGCTGCATCTTTGATGGCAGCTCGAAAAACTTCCCGCGGATGCACAAGACTCGCATCGAGTGTTCCCACGGTAATTTGGTGGGTATCGATAACCTGATTTTTTGTATCTAAGGTGACGATGTGAAACTCTTCCTGTTTTCCATCGATGATCAGTCGTTGAAAGAAACGCTCACAAAAAGCGATCGCGTCCGAGCTTGAATTGATTCGAACTGTTATTTTCTCATCCGAAAGTGCGGCAATTCGTCGACCTAGCTCTATCCCGGCCATCATCTGACAATAGGCTGTCTTTTCGATGGCGCAGCTGATCGACTTTAACTCGCCACGTCCTGCGCCAGGTAAATCTTCCAAGCGGCCATCGTATTCCTTCGCAATTTTCTGCCCGGCCGTAACCGCCGATTCTCCCGGTCGACCACTACGAATAAGAATGGCGAGCAATTCTGAATTTGACAACAGCTCGGCACCCTGATGCAGCAACCGCTCACGAGGCCGACCTGCTTTTGGTGATACCTTAATTTGCGACCCGAATATTTTTTCATCAATCCAACGAATAGGAGAAAATGTTCGGCTGGGGTTCCAGCGGTAATCTTTACCGCCCTCGGATTCCCGAATCACCCACCCGGAGTTCACCAAATCATTGACAAGCCGGGTCACGAATCCAGGCTGCTCCGGATAGCACGCCGTTTTAATGTCGGATAATAAAAACCGGTCGCGTCGAGAAACGCAATCGATCACCGATTTATACCGCGCGTATCTTTTGACAGTAGGCCGCTGCGCATTTTCCGTCGGCAAGCTTGAATCGGATTTTCCATCTAAATCGATGACAACTGTTTTTGAGATCGAAGTATCGGATCGTTTCATCACTCGCTCCTATCAAGACAATCGATTTTCTTGCAAAAATCAGGCGGAGGCAAGCAATTGAGCGGTCAGCGATAAAATAATTGAACTGGAAGTTACACGTCAAACTGACAAAATTCGGTCGACGAGTCGCTTTTTCTCAACTTCGTCATCACCACAAAGCCATTGAATTACGTTTTGAGACCAAATGGAGTCATACTCTGACTCGTTGATGATTTCTCTCTCAATCGCCAGATCAAGAATCTTCCCTGGATAGGACGATTGAGGTTCCGACTCCATTTCTCCTAGCGGATAGGGATCGTCGAGTCCTAAAATTACTTGATTGGTGCCTTGATTCTCAATTAATAGTTTTAGCGAACCAGTATCGTGAACTAGCGTATCGAAAAAGATATTTTTATGACCAACCGCTTGGCGTGGATGCTGCATTCCCTCAAATAAATCTGGCCTGCCATCAAACCCCTGAATCCTGCGTCCTAAATTGATTTGGGCGAGTTGTCCTCCGTGCGCAAAACAAACACGCATATTTGGAAACTTATCCTGGTATCCGTTTAACGTTAAAAAGTGATAGGCATCTGCACACTGGGCTAACATCCAGATCAAATGAAATCGCCAAGCTCGATTTTCAAGCTTTACAAATTTTTCTCCATCATAAGGATGGACTTCGACCGCTAAATTATAACGACTGCATAGCTCAAATATTTTTTCATTTTCTTCATCGAAAATGCACTGCCACGAACCTATCGTATCCATGTAATGGGTCGGCAAACAAAGTAGCCTCAAACCAAGTTCTTCTACGCAACGCTGGATTTCCCACAACGCTCCGTTGACGTATCCGGGATGAACCACAAACCCGCAAGTAAATTTAGAGGGGTTTTCTCGCTGTATTCTTGCATTGAAATCGTTCTGGAATCGCAACGCTTTCTTCATGGTTTCCAAACGCAGGCCATTACCGTACAACTGCGATAGATTCAGGACGACAGCGTGATCGATTTTATAACGTTCCATCCATTCCAGTTTTTCATCGAGGAAAAAGCTGGAATCCGTTACCGGTCGCTTCCAGCCTTTTTGCAACATGTACTTTTTGTCCTGATCGACCCAAAAGATTTCATTGTCTTTTAAGAACTGCGGAATTTCTTCCGGATAAGGAAGCAGATGCGAATGCCCGTTAATACGAAGTTTACGATCCATTGGGGTTACAGAATATCTTTCGTTTCGAACGCGTATTAGAAAATGCCGTACAATGAAATATACCAATAAAAAAGGAATCTGAATGCAAATCGACTTGAAAAACAAGAATGCACTGGTCTGCGGCAGTACTCAAGGGATCGGGAAGGCTTCGGCTCTCGCCCTAGCTCAATGTGGCGCTAACGTGACCCTCGTCGCTCGAAATGAACAGCGGTTAATGCAAGTAAAAGACGAATTACCCAACTTGGATGGTCAGACTCACCAGTTTTTGGTCGCTGACTTTCAAAACCCTGATGCACTTGCAGAAACAGTTAAGAAACAACTGAATAGCTCGACCGCCTTCCACATTCTGGTCAACAATACAGGAGGCCCTCCTGGCGGCGATGTTTTCGGAGCGTCGTTGGTTGAATTTGAAAATGCATTTACTCAACATCTCAAATGTAATCATTTGCTCGCCCAAGCGGTCGTGCCTGGGATGAAAGCAGCGGGTTTTGGGCGAATCATCAACGTAATTTCGACGTCGGTAAAGCAACCGCTCGATGGACTGGGTGTCTCCAACACGATCCGCGGAGCCGTTGCCAATTGGTCTAAAACACTCGCCAACGAACTTGGCTCCTTCGGCATCACCGTCAACAACGTTTTACCGGGAGCGACAGCCACCGAACGCTTAAGCACTATCATCGCCAATAAAGCTGAAAAAACGGGCAAGTCAACCGATGCCATCAGCGAGGCAATGAAGAACTCCATCCCAGCAAAACGATTTGCTGAGCCGTGTGAAGTTGCTACCGCAATTGCATTCCTCGCGTCTGATCTGGCGTCCTATATCAACGGCATCAACTTGCCAGTTGATGGTGGTCGCACCAAATCACTGTAACGCTGCATTAATTGCTCTACGGAATCCAATACAAGAGGAATAGCGATACGACTGCGATCGCAATCCCGGCGTAGGTGCGCTTATTTAATTGTTCTTTTAACAAGCCTGTTGCGACAAGTGTCGTCAAAACAATTCCTCCTGCGCTAGTGACGGGGAAAACGATGAAGCCCTCAAAATAATGAAGAGCCAATAGCACAAAATAGGTTTGCAAATTATTGGAAATCCCCATCAAAAATCCAATGAACCACTCCATGGGCGATGGCATACGTCTCCCGTAAATCAACACAATTAGCGATGGAATTGCCGCGACTGTAAAGGCAGCCAAAATAAAGGTTGGGCGATGCTCAGGAGAACTAACGTGTTTGAAAGCCTCCTGTGAAAGGCGACTGAAACCACACAATAGAAAAAACGAAAATAACACCAACGGCACCATCCAACGAGACTTCGTTTCAAAATCACTCGGATGAGGATTTTTTTGAGCCCCAATCAGTGTCAACGCTAATAGCGCCATCCCAATGCCAATGGACTGCACAACATCCGGTTTTTCTTGCCAGACAATAGCCGCGAACCCAATCGGCATCAAAATTGAGAGGACACTGACGACTGTCGTCGTCGATGCGCCTACCTTACGAATCGAGTAAATCGCAAAAAAGAAGGCTATGAAGTAAACGGCTCCCATTGAGCCACCCGTCCAGAGCGCACCAAACGAAACAGGAGAAAGATTCGAAACAAAAAACACAGGAATGATTGAAACTGCGGCGACAATATAATTGATCGCTCCAATCGTAATGACATTTTCCTGCCTTCGAATTTGCGCCCATTTTATGAACAGCGTAAATGACGAAGCAAATACAACTTGTAATATCAGGTAAATCATAGAGTTGGAGATTTAAATTGCGCACTGAAATTTCTTGAGACTCGGTGCCCAGCCTAAACGACACACTGAAAAACGTCGACCTGCTACACGATTTAAATTAAAAACAAGATTGAGCCGAGTTAAAACATCCTCCAATCACCTCAAAAGCGTTCAAAGTAGTAGTATTCAAACTTCGAATTCCTACAATGACTGCAAACATCCGCTGTCCATTATTCGTAGCTCTAAATCATGAATGAAGCCGCAACTCGACTCGAACCTAACGCTGTCTGGACTCACTTCGAAGAATTGAACGCTGTCCCAAGGCCCTCTAAAAAAGAGGGACGGGTTATCGAATTTATGAAACAGTTCGGTGAGGGTTTAAATCTGGAAACCATCGTAGATGAAATTGGCAATGTGATTATTCGCAAGCCGGCTACTCCCGGAATGGAAGACCGCCAGGGCGTGATTCTTCAGGGTCATCTCGACATGGTTCATCAAAAAAATGCCGATACTGTTTTCGATTTCGAAACCGAAGGAATTCGATCTGTCATCACAGATGATGGATGGCTAACCGCCGAAGGAACAACACTCGGTGCAGACAACGGGATGGGAGTCGCCTCGATTATGGCAGTGCTGTCCGCGACCGATATCGAACACGGACAGGTCGAAGCGCTATTCACCATTGATGAAGAAACTGGAATGACCGGTGCCTTCAAGCTTCAACCTGGAATCTTAACCGGTTCGATTCTCTTAAATACCGACACCGAAGACGAAGGAGAATTGTGCATTGGTTGCGCAGGTGGGATCGATACAAATATCAAAGCGAGCTACGAACAGGTACCTACCGCTGACGGAACCGCATTCAAAGTTTCAGTCAAAGGTCTGCGTGGTGGCCATTCGGGGTGTGAAATTCATCTTGGTCGCGGAAACGCCAATAAAATTATGAACCGTCTGCTCTGGGACGGCTCCAGGAATTTTGGACTTAGAATCGCATCTCTCGACGGTGGCAGTCTAAGAAACGCTATTCCTCGCGAGTCGTTTGCTGTTGTTGTTGTTGATTCCGATCAAGCCGATCAATTTAAAAAGCACATTGCAGAGACGATTGGTGTCATTCAAACTGAACTCATTCGAACCGAGCCTGAGCTGATGGTGTCCATCGAACCGGCATCCCCGGTGGAAACAGTGATGGATTCCACTTCACAAGAAAATCTAATTCGGGCGGTCTATGCAGCCCCTTGTGGCGTTGCCCGGATGAGCGACGAGATGCCAGGTCTCGTTGAAACTTCAACCAGTCTTGCCAGAGTATTGGTTGAATCCGGTACGGTTTTGGTTCAGTTTTTGACACGAAGCAGTGTCGAAACCGCTCGTGATGACCTTGCGAGAACGATCGAATCCGCTTTCCAACTCGCCGGAGCCGATGTCGAACATTCCGGTGGCTATCCGGGCTGGAAACCCAATGCCGATTCAGAAATCCTCCGTCAAATGACTCAAATTTATTCTGACCTGTTCGGCGTTGAGCCGACCGTCAATGCCGTGCATGCCGGGCTGGAATGTGGAATCATCGGAAGCGTCTATCCAGGATTGGATATGATCTCTTTTGGACCAACGATCAAAAATCCACACTCCCCCGACGAAAAGTGTGAGATCGCAAGTGTAAAAAAATATTGGGATTATTTAGTCGCCACCTTGCGGCAAATTCCAACAAAGTAGGGCTCTGGAGTTAGCGCTATTTTTGCTTAGATTAAAATCCTGCGTCTCAGGTTCGATTCAAAATCTGCTTGATGACGTTTCCGTGCACGTCGGTCAACCGTCGTTCAATTCCATCGTGATAAAAACTCAATCGCTCATGATCGAGTCCCAACAGATGGAGTATTGTGGCGTGAAAATCATAAACGGAAACGACATCCTCGACCGCTTTGTAACTGAACTCGTCGGTCGCACCAAAACTGAACCCTTTTTTGACTCCGGCACCGGCTAGCCAGGCAGTAAAGCCCGATGGATTATGATCCCGACCGCTTGCTCCTGCCTGGAACGTCGGCATTCGTCCAAATTCGGTACACCAAACGACCAGAGTATCTTCGAGCAACCCTCTTTGTTTGAGATCTTTGAGGAGCCCAGCGACGGGTTGGTCGAGTATCTGGCCATGGACTGCATATTGTTTCTCAAGGAATTTGTGGCCATCCCAGTTACTAGTTCCTTCGCCGCCGGTCTGATAGGCACCGTTAAATAACTGAACGAAGCGAACGCCTTTTTCGACTAATCGCCTCGCCAAAATACAGTTCTTTGCAAAACTAGATTTCAACTCATTTGTGGAATCGTTCGCGCCGTACAGAGACAAAATATGTTCCGGCTCAGTCGATAAATCACTAATCTCTGGAACACTCAATTGCATTTTCGCTGCCAGTTCGTAACTTGCTATCCGCGCTGCTAATTCAGTGTCCCCCGGAAACTGAGCCAAATGCCGCTCATTCATTCGCTTCAAAAATGCGCGGGTAGCGACATCTTCTCGATTAGAAATTCCACCCGGTCGAGCGAGATTTCGAATGGGGTTGGCAGCGTTAAAATTGGTGCCCTGAAATACAGCGGGTAAAAAACCAGGCCCCCAATTATTGACACTGGACTGCGGCGTGCCGCGTGGATCGGGAATCGCCACAAAGGCCGGCAGTTCATTGTTATCACTCCCAAGCGCATAGGTCGCCCAGGCACCAATGCTGGGAAAACCATCGAGTGTGAATCCTGTCGACATAAAATTCTCACCCGGCCCGTGTGTATTCGTCTTCCCTGTTAACGAGTGAAGAAAGCAAATATCGTCTGCCATCTCGCCTATGTTATCGACTAGCGTCGAAACCATCTTGCCGCTTTCGCCGCGAGGTTTGAAATCCCAGGGGCTTTTTTGCAAACTTCCTTGCGCTCCCTGAAACGTAACGACCTTTCCTCCGGGCATCGCCTGGCCGTGCATGCGGATCAATTCCGGCTTGTAGTCAAAAGTATCTATTTGGCTACACGCTCCAGCGCAAAAGATCATGATGACATTTTTCGCAGCAGCGGGAAAATGTGGTTTCCGTGCTAACGCCGGCTGTTCCGGCAAAATTGTTGGGCGAATCGGAGATTTTCTTTCATCCACATTCGCGAGCAAACGTTCGGAGGCAAGCAATTGTGTCAACGCAATTCCGCTTAAACCGGTCATCGTATTCGATAAAAACGAACGACGATTCAATAAGTGGGACGGTTTTAATTTTGGTCTCACAGGTCACCTCACGAATAAAAATTCATTCGAATTTAAAATTGCTCGGCAAAAAGATGCCAAACCAAATTCCTGTATCAATGCATTTGCATCCTCCAATTCCCCTGTAGTCGGAGTTCTCGCAAAGGCTAAATCAAACGCATGGTTGATCTGATCATTTGCCTGACTTCCTGCCTCACGTTGCAACCGTTGAGATAAAAATTCCGCTTGCTCTACCATGAACTTACTATTGAGCATATTTAGCGACTGCAACGCGGTGGTCGACTGGTTTCGATTTGGGATGGTCTGACCTCCATCTGGACAATCGAATACGCCAAACACTTCATCTTGCTCCTGGCGGATTTTGGTCATGTAAATCATCCGCCTGAAATGCTCAGGACCAAAACTCTCTAATGGGAAATAATGATGAACATTTTCGCGATCGATCTTGAACAATAAAAACCCCGGACCTCCAGCTTTTAGATTTAATTTTCCCGTCAGTTGCAATACGCAATCTCGAATCGCTTCTGCTTCAAGCCGTTTCAGTGGGAAGCGCCACAACAGTTTACAATCAGCATCTTTGGCAAGTGCTTCGGCTCGTGGATGACTGGATTGCTGAAAGGTGCTCGATGATAAAATTTCGCGGTGGAGCCACTTCAACGACCAATCATTTTTAATGAATCGAATCGCTAGCCAATCCAAAAGCTCCGGGTGGCTCGGGGCCGATCCGTTTTTTCCCAAATCGCTGGGCGTAGCGACCAGCCCCCGGCCAAAATGGTAATGCCATACACGATTAACAATCACACGGGCCGTTAGCGGATTATCCTCAGAAGCGATCCACTTGGCTAACTTGAGTCGCCGACTATGCTCCGGTTCATCCGAAGTCATTCCCAACGTTCCCAGAACAGCCAGAGCGTCTGGATAAACTTCCTCCCGGGGAGAAAGTGGATCACCACGGTAAAGACGTTTGATCACGGGCGGTTTAGAGAATTTCCCAACATAAGCCGTCGGAATCGACTGAGTCAATTTGGCAAGCTGAGATTCCGTTTGTTTCAACAGCGTCAACAATTCTTTCGCTTTCGCAGCATCTGCTTGAGAAAGGAACCGTAACGCATCCGGATCTAACACAGATGACCCCGCTACACTCGATGGTCGTCTCGACGAACCAGAAACACGCTGATAGTTTTTCCCATCCACCGAAACTTCGATGATGTAGCCAAGTGCTAAACGGTCGGCGTAGGCACCGTTTCGTTCTCGTCCCCAAACGACCTGGTCAATTGTTGTCGGCACCGGCAATTCAATCTCTACCCAACCCGCGCCTTTTTGATTAGATATCCAACTGAAATTATTTCCATACTTGCCGTCATTAAGATGTTTCAATTTATGTTTTGGATTGTTCTGATAATCACCTGACGAGCGAACTTTACATCCGTTCGATGCCAGCGCCACATTTTTCTGATCTTGATGAGAGAACACTTCCAGTTCATCAATACAAGGTTCTGCCCCATTCGTTCGAAAGATCTTGAATCGAATGTATTTCGCTTCGGTGGGTGGAAAACTATCGACGTTCTGCTTGGCATTAACCGCCGGCAAATCAACCGACTTGGCCGTCGGCGGAGAAAGTCTATTTTCAAGTTCAGCAATTTTTTGCTGACAAGATATTCGCTCCGCTTCAAGTTTGTCCATTGTTACCTGAACGGATGGATCTAAGTGTTCTTTGAGCTTTCGTTCACCATGTTGAACCCCAGCGAATACTGCTTGAAGTGAGTAGTAGTCCGATTGCAGAATGGGATCAAATTTATGGTTATGGCATCGAGCACACCCGACGGTTAAACCTAAAAACGTCGTGCTGGTGGTGTTCACATAATCGGCTAACTCATCTTCCCGCTGCATGAGTGTCAAATTTTTATCTGGGCTTTTCACAATGTCGTAAGCGCCGCCGACCAAAAATCCAGTTCCAACATCCGATCCAACCGAGTCTCCCGCGAGCTGTTCAAGAATAAAATCCTGGTAGGACTTATCGTTGTTGAGTGAGTCGATCACATAGTCTCGATAATAATAAGCATTCGCCCGATCTCTATTTACTTCGTATCCAGTGGATTCGCCAAAGCGGACAACATCTAGCCAATGACGCGCCCAACGTTCACCGTAATGAGGACTTGCCAAAACCCGTTCGATCAAATTCGGATACGCAAATTCAGATTTATCAGCAAGAAAATTTTCAACCTGTTCAGACGTTGGATAAAGACCAAGCATATTCAGATAGACCCGACGAATTAGCGTTCTGCGATCCGCCGGCAACGATGGACGAAGCCTGCTCTCTTGAAGACTCCGACTAATAAATTGATCTACTGCTCCCCGAATGGGGAAATTTACCGGCAACGGCCACTCTACGCCGGGAGGGACATGATCGACTACCGGCTGAAATGACCAGTGATCTGTTTTAATTTGTTGCCGCCCTGATTCAATTGCTGATTCATTCGCAAATTTGTCTGGCCAATTTGCACCTTCATCTATCCATCGGCCAACAATCTCAATCTCTTCCGGATTAAGAGATTCACCCGAGCCAACTGGAGGCATTCGCTCGTCGTCCGCAGCGCCGCTAATAAACATAAACAATGGGCTATGTTTTCGATCGCCAACTTCGATTGGCTGATCACCACGATCACCAACACCCATCGCAGCACTTTTGACGTCTAACCGATATTCGCTTTCTTGAGCGGCGGGACCATGACAAGAGTAGCAGTGCTTTTCAAAAATAGGCCGTACTTGATTGGCAAAGCTCATCTTCGCCTGATCCTGTCCAAATCCAATGTGCGACATTAAATTGAGAAAGAAGACTACACCAAAGCAAATCTGATAAGTTAAATTATGCTTAGTCATTTCAGTATTCCAGCAATCTTCGATTTAGTCGATGCTCTGACTTTTCAACACTTCAATTTGCAACCCAATAATTTCCAGCTCAAAACAATCCTGCTTTCAATCGCTGATTATAAGTCAACTAAGGTTTTAAATGAAAACTAAACTGATTGATTCATTACTATTAATTGTCACTTTTTCGAGCTTCCTTGTTGGTTTTACACAAGCAAACGAAGACCAAGAGGATGAAAGCCGTGCAGCCGATCCTTGGCAAGTCATTCAACTCGATACGAAGGCTAGTCTTCGCGGGCTGCACGTTTTTTCGGAATCGAACATTTGGGCCAGTGGAACCGGCGGAACGATTGCCCACTCTACTAATAGCGGTAAAACCTGGAACATCTGTATTGTTCCGGGGGCTGAGAATCTTGATTTTCGAGACATTCACGCCATCGACTCGAAAACCATCGTTGCCATGACATCGGGAACGCCTGCCTGTGTCTACCGCAGCACCGATGGAGGTTCCAACTGGCAGCGGGTGTATGAAAACAAAGATGAAAAAGTCTTTCTCGACGCGCTTTCTTTTTTAAATCAAGAAAACGGAATCATCATGGGTGATCCAATTGACGGAAAATTATTTCTTCTGGCAACCTCCGACGGGGGCGCATCTTGGAAACCAGTAGATAACTCACCGGCAACTCGCCCCGGCGAAGCAGGCTTCGCCGCCAGCGGTACTAACATGATTACGACCTCGGGCTCGAATATCTTTATTGCTTTAGGGAGCGAACTTAAGGGTCAAGTCAGCGAAACAAGTCGAATCGCAATTTCTCGGGATGCCGGAAAACAGTGGGCAATGGCTAACGTTCCCATCCCAAGAGACCCTTCCTCGGGAATTTTTTCGGTTTGCTTCTTCAATCAGAAATGCGGAGTTGTCGTTGGCGGAAACTATACACTAGCCGACGACAAAACTCACAACTACGCAGTTTCCTCCGACGGTGGAGTGACATGGACCATTCCAAGCGGCGGCAAACCTCCTTCTGGTTTTCGCAGTTGCGTAACACAAGCTCGCCACCGCGGAGCTCCATGTGCAATCACAGTAGGGCCTAGCGGGACAGATATTTCTTTTGACCTTGGCCACACTTGGCAACGCATTTCCGAAACCGGATTTCATTCGGTTCAATTTTCACCAACAGAAAACCGAGGATGGGCCTCGGGAAGCGATGGACGCATTGGCCATTGGCAGCAACTAAACAATGAGAAAAAATAACCTAATTCACCAGTCGCGTTAGATAATTTAAATAACAAACAGGACTTCAACCGTGGATGTTAAAAACCTTAATGTTGTTCCTTCGTTTACCACGAAGGACTCCTCCGAGATTAGAGAGTTGTTATCTTATCGAAATTCTTCCATTCGTAATCAAAGTCTCGCAGAGGCGCGTGTTCCAGTCGGTGGGCAAACGATTCCGCACTACCACATCAAGGCGGAAGAGATCTACTTCATTACCGAGGGTCAGGGAATCATGACCATCGAAGGGCAGACGCAACACGTCGGCGTTGGCGACGCAGTCTCGATCCCACCCGGCCAAATTCATCAAATCTCTAATGACGGCACCGTCGTGCTGCGGTTACTCTGCTGCTGCAGTCCGCCTTATGAGGATGATGATACGGTTTTGATTGAATCGTGAATTCTGCTTGGACTGCACCGAATTGATCACTTCAATTCAATTTTAAAATCGGCGAAATCAGACTCTGTCGCTTTCACGTAAAACCCTATCCAGGAAATTTCTTTCCAAGCCGCGGGCAAAGCTGCCTCCATCGTTTTGCCATTGATCTTGGTGATAGCCAAATGACGATCTAAATCAAATTCAACCTCGATCTGAAATGTATCAAGCGGCTCGAAATCAGCGTTAACTTTGGCAAGCTCACCGACATTTTGCCAGCCGCCACTAAACGCCACATGCTGATTCATTCCAATGGCTGTGCCAATTTTTAATGTTTGCTGATTACTAGAATCGGTTCCAAAAACGATCGCTGCATTTCGGGTTTTCCCCTTTGTTTGATTGCTCCGATACGTTGTGCTCAAGACGGCTCGCCCGACAATGGGAGAGTCGAGCTTTCGCAATGCGAGGCCCTCACCGGTTGCTTTCAAGCGATAGCCCAAATCGCACGCAGCCACACTGACGCCATTGACTTGTTGAAAGTGACCCGTGCTGTCGGTGCCAGAGGGTGGGTTAGTAGTCTTAGTTGTTTTTCGAGGCCGGGGTTTATCTTCTTTCCACCAGTCCGGACCCTCGGCTAATACCGCCGCATCCATTTGAATTAGTTGCTTTTTGAGTGACTCAAATTTAACAGGGCGTTTCAATCGCAGGTCGTCTGTTTCTTGCCAATCCTCTTGAATGTTATACAACTCAAACTTTGTTAAATTCTCAGATGCTAATATCTTCCAATCATCAACTCGCATCGCTACACGTGAGTTCTCAGGAGCCAAATGGTTTCGCCAATAGAGTGGTTGCTCTCGCAAGATCGGTTGATTGTCAAAAACCGGCAAGATGCTCGCCCCATCGATCGTTCGATCTTGTGGCAAAGGTATTTTTACAACATCACAAATCGTCGAGAAAATATCTGAGCCGATCACTGGCGTATCACTTTGTGAACCTGCCTTCACGTGTCCTGGCCAGCGAATAATTCCCGGCACTCGGATTCCTCCTTCGTGAGACGCTCGCTTCCGGCCCCGTAACCCTCCCGTGGATCCTCGCGTTCTCCCCGACGTCCCTTTTCCCTCGGGTCCATTGTCGGAAGTGTAAATTACGAGCGTATCTTTTCGGTGCTCCAGACGATCCAAGCCCGCCATTAAAGTACCAAACGCATCGTCGAGTTGAGTTATGTTGCCGTGATGTTGCCGAATGCCTTCGTCTTCGATATCAGCGTAAGCCTGCATGTATTTTTCAGCCGATTCGATTGGCAAATGAGGCTCGTGAGTCCAGACGGTTAAGAAAAAGGGGCGGCTAGAATTTTCTCGAGACTCAAGCCAATGGATTGCTTCCTCCACACAAATCATGGAACTCGGCCCGGTCGCTTTACCAATCAAATTTCCATTACGAACAAAATTCTCCGGGTTCATGTGGTTGGGTACCGCATTGTTCTGCGTTGCCATCCAATGATCGTATCCGTGATCATTTGGCTGAGGTTGCTCGTCACTGTTAAATTTTCCGTTTAGATGCCATTTTCCAACGTGGCAGGTATCGTAACCACGTTCTTTTAATAGCTCCGCAATCGTAATTTCACTCGTTCGCAGATGATACTGACTTCCTGGCGGTATCCATCGCCAAACGCCATTCCGATAGGGCGTTCGCCCCGTCAAAATAGCAGACCGCGAAGGAGAACATACGCTGCAACCAGCGTAGCACTGCGTTAATCGTAAGCCCTCAGCCGCAAACTGGTCCAAATGCGGGCTTTGAATTCTGGGATGCCCATAACATCCCAAATCTCCCCACCCCTGATCGTCGGTAAGAAACACAACCACATTGGGCGGCTCTTCGCCCCACAAAGTTTCCGTAGTCCAACTGGACAAAAACAGGCTAACTAAAACAAGTAAAATTCTCATGGCTTCTCTTTTGCAAATTTTGATTAAACCGCAGTCGTGAAAGGATCGAAGGAAAGGTTACGGTTTAGATTGTTTTTTTCGCTTCTTCTGTTTTGTTAAAGTTGGTAAATCGTTGGTTCTAATCTGATTCATTTTTAATTTCATCTTTGCTTTAAAACCATCGATCAACTCAGTGTGAGCCGGATCTCCTGCCAAATTATTGTATTGCTTGGGATCCAAATCCATGTCGTACAACTCGATTCCATTGGCAGCATCTTCCCCGTATTGGATGTAGGCCCATTTATTTTCACGAAGTAAAAACCCTTTACGCATAGGCGCCACACTAAAAGCAGATTCTCGCACCGTTGCTTCCGGATTGCTCAACATCGATTTGATGTTTTTACCTTGCAGCCTTTGCGGAACCTTGAGTCCGCAAAGATCAGCAACCGTCGGATAAAGATCTAAAAGCTCGACCAGACTGTTACAAACTCCTGGCGCTTGATTAGGCACACAGATGATCAAAGGGACTGCCGCCGATTCTTCACGAAGACTAACTTTGGCCCAAAAATCATGTTCGCCAAGATGGTACCCGTGATCACTTGTAAAAATCACAATTGTCTTTTCTCGTAACCCAGCGCGGTCGAGTGCATCCATTACTTTTCCAACCTGAGCATCCATAAAGGCCACGGACGCGAGATATCCGCCAACCGCTTTTTTTTGCCGACGAATATCCATTTTCATATTTTCGCTGGTCTTGTAATTGATTCCCGCGCGAGGGGTATCAACGCGATCTCCAGCAATTTTTTCTGGTAATTCGATATTCGAATACGGGAGAAAGGGCGGGAAATAACTTCGCGGAGCGACAAATGGGACATGAGGGCGAACAAACCCAACCCCTAACCAAAACGGCTCATCTTTATGAGCTTCAATAAGCTCGACCGCCTTCTTTGCCGCAAGCCCATCCGAGTGGACTTCGTCTCCTCCGTCGGCCTCAACAACAATAAAATTATTACCACCCTTCGGTGCCTTTTTTCCATCCGGATTCCCCTCGAGCAGTTCAATGTCGCCTGGGGCCTTCCACTCCGGCCCTGGACAATTGAATCGCTCGGTCCAGGATGCCGGGTCATCGGAACCATCTGATCCCAAGTGATCCTTGATACCAAAACCGACCTCGATGCCACCGGGAACTCCCATATGAAAAAGCTTGCTAACCCGCGCAGTGTAATATCCGTTATTTTTAAAATGCTGCGGCCACGTTGCCCGATCGCCGATTTTAGGCCGCGGGCTGTTATAACCAAGAACGCCTGTGGCATGTGGATAGTAACCCGACATAAATGATGCCCGTGAGGGACCACAGTATGTCCCCTGACAATAAGCCCGCGTGAAGCGCGTTCCGCGAGCAGCAAGCGCATCAATGTTGGGTGTTTGACAGCGAGGGTTTCCATAACAAGAAAGGGCTGTCGCGGTCAGATCATCTGAAATGATGAACAAGACGTTGTACTGTGAGCCTGCCTCTTGTGCGGCAGATCGTTCCAGGAGAGCATTCCCGAAAAACAGATAAACTGCCAACAATACAGATGAAAGTATGGTTTTCATGGGCTCCTCTGAGAACTTATGATTGTTTAGTGCATCACCTCATTCAGCGCCTATTTGGTAGCCGCTATTTTGTATCTGAAGGAGGCATGAAACGATGTTGACCTTTTTTTGCCGCTTGATGACTTGCTCGTGTATCTTGCTCAACCCCGGGATCGCCTTGAGCTTGCATCCAACGATCGAGTTCCCCGCTCATTTTATTAAGCGTTGCCTGATACTCCTGATCGAGTGCAAGGTTGTTCATTTCATAGGCATCACTCGTCAAACGATATAATTGTTCTGCAGGACGATGCATGTAACGTTTCACCAATCCGTAGGTTCGTTCGTTTGTTGTCGAATCCCAAATCCAGGTACCCCAATACGGATTGTTGAGAACGCCCTCCCCTTTCACCCCCATAAGATGTTTTTCAATGTAGGTTTCGGCAGGCGAGAGATTGCGAATATAGTGGAACTCACCATCGCAGACCGAACGAATGGGATAGGCTGGTCCTTCGGGTACATTGTTGTGCATCCCAAATACAAAATCTCGATGACGACTGTCGGGTTGTTTAAAAACTGATGAAAAACTGGTTCCATCAAACGGCTTGCCCTGACAGTTCCCACCGCAGAGTTCTAGAATCGTCGGTAAAATATCCGCATATTGCACCAACGCGTCAGTACGCAATCCACCCTTAATTTTCCCCGGCCATCGAGCCATTAATGCAGAATGAACGCCTGTATCCCAGTTCGTCCATTTGCAGCCGGGGAATTGGGCGCCTTGTTCGGAGGTGAATAGAACCAACGTATTGTCTGATTCGCCCGACTCCTCAAGCGCCTTAAGAATCTCGCCTACCTGACCATCCATATAACTAATCTCGGCGAGGTACTTCCCAAAATCTTCGCGTGTTCTCGGGGTATCAGCAATATTTGGCGGGAGCTCCAAGTCCTTCGGTGGGTAAACCGAAGCATCCCCCATGACCCACGGAACATGTGGTTCCACCAAAGCCACGACCAAACAAAACGGCTGTTCCGCATCACGTGAAATGAACTCTTTTGCCGCGCTTAGATCGTGGGCGGACGTTGGATTCCGGACGCAATTTTTATCAAACCCTGGAATTGATTCAAACGGAAAGGCTTTCTTGGGAAGCACGTGTACTTTCCCGGCCAAACCAACACGATAATTTAATTTCCGCAAATAATGCGGCATACTTTTTGTGCCCGGCCGACTTGCCGAATGATTCCAAGCACAACCATTCCTCATCGGGTATTGTCCCGTATAGAGTTCTGCACGACATGGTTGGCACATCGCTGATGACAAATAGGCACGATTAAATACTAGGCTCTCTTTCGAGAGCGCCTCCAGATTTGGAGTTTTTGCATTTCGCCCCCCATACATGGGTAAGTCTGAAAATGTGCAATCATCCGCCATGATGATCAATACGTTAGGACGTTCGACCGCCTTCGCACTCAATGGCAGCACAAACAATAGACACAGCAGAGCAAGTGTTTTTTTCATATTGAAATACAGCAGGCGGCAAAACGGAGTCAAGAAATTTCACTAGGTGAATCTGGACCTACGGGGCACGCTTCTTTTTTGGTTTCGACACTGCGACACCAAGATTTTCTTTCATATTTGGCACGTATCCCTGATGACTAAATTCACATTTTTTCATGGCTTCCACATAGGGTTCTGCGCCATCACCAATCCAGTCAATAATATTTAGAACCTTTAAGGACGCATAAGAACTACCCGCAAGCAAGCGATTCCAGCACGCTTGTGCGGATTCTTGATCCCCTGCTCGATATAAAATCCAAGCTGCCATCGCCTGAACGTGATGCGATTTATCATTCAAGCAAGTTTTTATTTTATCCAAATCGATAGAGCTATCTCCCTGCAAATTAAAGCAACCAACGACGGCCCAATAACGAACACCGGAATCATCTGCATTGAGATTTTTATAAAACACAGGAAGATTCTTTGGATTCTTTTCCAGTGCCATAGCCGATGCGGCTTGATAGGCGCGAAGATCGTACAGCGAAGGATCTCGGACCATTTCATAAATGGTTTTCCCACAATCTTCCGATCGTTTTACAACTTCACTTTCCGGCATTAAACCAGAATCGAATTTCTCAACCTGCCATTGATCCAACGCCTTACTTAAGCGTTTTACGTCGCCGGTATACTTTGGATCATCGATCAAATTGTTGATATTGTCCGGGTCCGCGGCAGTGTCGTAAAGTTCTTCCATTGGTTTGGTTCCAAAAAACCGACCCGTCACAGCATTGGTTTTGCCTTCGCGGTGATATTGATCCCAAGCCTGCGTCGCTTTCATTCGCCACAGGTAATTTAGCTTTTGCCCCCACGGTGCGTAGGGCATGTAATTCCTAACGTATAAAAGTTTGCCATCTCGAATAGCTCTGACATTGTCGCAACGTTCGTCCATGCGACCACGGAAGCTAACGTGGTACTCGCGAGATTCGGCATCCGGACCGAGAAAGACTTTTCCCTGCAAATAATCTGGCGTCTCCGCTCCGCAAATATTCAACCAAGTCTTTGTCATATCCACAAAGCTAACGATTTCGTTAACCTTGTTTCCCGGTTTGGCCGGGCGCAGGTGCTTATACTTTTCCGGAATCCGAATGATCAAAGGGCAATGCGTTCCACTATTAAATAGAAATCGTTTGCTGCGTGCCAAAACACCGCCGTGGTCTGAATTGTGGATAACAATCGTATTGTCTGCCATTCCACTTTTTTCCAGTTTCGCAAGTGCTGATCCGATATCAGCATCCATCTTTTTTATCTGGTCATGGTAATGGGCGTAATTTTTTCTGATCTCTGGAATGTCTGGATGGTACTTAGCAAGCCGTACATCCTTCGGATCATGAGTTGTATTATCAACATCGCCAAACGCTTTTGACTCATGCGATTTGGTGCTGTTGATCACCATGAAAAACGGTTGATTATTTTTAAGGACTTCCCAATCCACCTTGTCGGTATCCCAAGGACTCTTATCATTGCGACCGCCGATGTTGTAATCTGTCTTTCGAGCATTGCCTACGAAATAGCCTGCCTTCTTTAAAAGGTCTGGATAATATTTAATCGTTTCGTGAGGGATTGGATATCGACTACGCATCGGGTGAGTTCCCATCGAAAGTGCATGAACACCCGTAATCCAAGTGCTTCGCATTGGCGCGCAAACTGGAGCATTGGCGTAACAATGCATGTACTGAAACCCTTCGCCAGCCAGGCGATCGATATTGGGCGTATCCGCATACGGATTTCCGTAGCACCCAACCCAGTTAATATTATTGTCTTCGCAGGTTAGCCAAAGAATATTCGGTTGTTCCTCTGCCAACGCTGTTCCAGCAACAAGAACAAACAAGATCGCAAAAATATTTTTCATATCAAATCAAAATCGCGGAAGGAGGAAATCGTGAAACATAGACACTCGGTGGCCTACATTGAAACTGATGGTTGAGCTGGTTGAATTATTTAAATCAAAGCAGCCCAAACTACGAACTACAACATTTTTAAACCGTCCGGTTCTTCACTGCCAACAAAAAATGGCAAAAGAGACTTTGATTTAAAAAAAACCGCGGATAAGTATTTTTTGACACCGATACAAAAGTCGCTCGTACGCGTAATCCATGCGAAGTATGACTTAGAGATTCCTTGGGTGAAAATCAAAATTCTTCAATTCTCCCGACGAAATTCGCAAAAAAAGAACGGTAGGAAAAACCCACCGTTCTATTTTAGCCTTTAACCCGCTTCGCGAATCATTATCGCCGTCGCATTCTTACCGTGGAAGCACGTACCAGATCCTTCGGCATTGGAGCGGGGTTGCCTCGGTAATGATTGCGCCGAACCGCGTTGCCATAAAAATGGAGGGGGCGATACGGACGATCATTGATATGAGTGTTCTTGATGACCGAACGGTCATTCCCTCTCGCCAACACGTAAGGATACCAATTCGGTTCCTGCGCCTGTGAGACTGCTGGCACCCAAGCCTGTACCAGCAATACAAAAATGAAACAGCAAGGAACATACAAGAGAGATAATTTACAATATTTCATGACTAGATCCTGTCTCTAAAAACTTCTTATTCCGATTGCAAGATTGAACCCCTTCAACACAATTAAATACACTCTGTTAGAGATTCACGAGAAATAAAAAATTAGAATTCAGACCACTTTGACATTACCTTGATCCGGTCACAACGCTTGGCGACCGCAAGGCGTCCGTGCCGGTTATGGCAAATTTAACCAAAGCACGCCTCGGGTAACCTAAGTCTGCTCTAATGGATTCGAAGAAGGCCTGTAAACTCTACTTTATCACCTACAGCATAAACGCCATGAACCCTGACCAACCCAAACGGGACCCAAAAACGAATTTAGATCGCCGCTCGTTTTTAGAGGGCGCAGCCGGAGCGACAGGCGCCGCGCTGGCTGCCTCGGCACTCCCTCCACATCCAGCGCTATCGTCAACTTTCAACTCTGCAAAGAGCTTGGAAACGGAGTATCAATTCGACCGCCCCAACTCGAATTATCACGGCCAGCAATGGCAAACGCTAAATCCCGGTTTCTGGAAAATCGAAAATGGTGCCCTTCGACGACGATTGCAAAATTATGGAGACCGCGCGCGGCGAACTGGTTTTCCCTTTCACGCCGAAACTCACAACTTTGATTACAAAACTGATTACGATCCCTCTTTAGATTGCGGAGTCATCTATACCCCACAGTGGAAGCTCTCCGGTGAATATCAATTAGAAACTGAATTTACCTACCACGCCGATCGACCCGCATTGCCAAAAGGAGATCAACCCAATTGGAAAATGCATCAGGATGGCTACGGTTTGATGGGTATTGCGATTGGCGCACAATCTGTTTTCCAAAGCTACAATCGACTCGGTCAACTCATAAGAATTGGCTGGAGCGACAAACAGCAATTGGTCATTATGGGACCAACAAAAACAGCCAAAAGAAGCTCTCAAGGCGGCCTGTCACCGTCCACCGATTCTATCTTGAAATCTACTGAGGCAATGCAGTTAAAGCCGGGAGACAAGTGTCGATTAATAGTGCACGTGCTGCCTTCGGAAGAAAACCGATGCCAAGTTCGAGTAACTTTTTCTGCGAATGCCAAAACAGTATCGCTTACTCATTCCTTTCCAAATCAAAAGACAGATGGATTTGTCGGAGTCCTATCGCGGGGTCTCATCGACTTTGGTGTTACTCGCTTTAAAGTTCAACCCTACCGGAACAAACCTCTGAAGATTGGCCATTCTGATTGCCTCGCCTGTTATCCATTAGGCGATACGCTGACATTGAAGGAAGAAAAATGGCATGTCCGTTTTGTAGGTATGTTTTCGTCAGACGGTAAAAAGATAGAAATTCGGGTTGCCGATTCACCCGCTCCTCAAGGTGGATGGGAACAAGTAAAGATTGCCGGTGTGGGACGGATTGTCGACAACCAATGGCGCCGGAATACCGCCGTGATTGACGTGACTCTACCCATTAATCCCTCTGAAAAAACTCTTTATTACACAGTTTGGAAAGATGGCAAGAATGTCACTTCCGACGAAAGAGTCGGTACCGAAGCGTGCGGTCCAGGAATGGGGTTGGTGGGCGAAGTCCCCGGAGGGGGGAACTATGTCGGTCGACTACCGCAGCTGAAGGCACCCTATAAATTATGCGGCCTCAGTTGTCATGCGATCAATTCTGGACTTCAAGAACGTAACGACGACGGATGGACCATTTCAGGGCATCGAGATACCTGGGGTGTTCGGGACCAACCGACCGTTGAAGCTTATCAGCACCTTGATGATTACAACTTTCAAATCATGGTCTGGGAAGATGATGTCTGGTACATGGAGTTGCTCATGTACCCGCCGAGCACCGACGATGCTTACAAAATTGTGGCGCTCTCGATTTGCGGTCCAACGAGTCGATGGCAAATGATGCGGCACTGGAACGTCATCAATCCAGGCGACCACGACTATGGTATGGACGACGTAAAAGGCCCCGAACAAATACTAATTCGAAAAACGGAAGGACTCGGTCAAGATCCCGCCTACATGCGAAGAAATTTTCAAATCGTGCACCATCTAACGACGGGTGCCGAGCATGTTGACCCTTATGAAAACCCAAAAAAATGGCGGGCGTGGAAAATGCCAAACCGAGATTTTACTTTCGTCATTCTCGATTCGAGGCTCTGGAGAAGCAGTCAAGATGTCGACATCTGGGATGACCAGGGTTGGAATCAATTCAAAAGCCTTTACGATCGAACAGACCCTACTCGCAGCCTCTTAGGAGAAGAGCAATACGGATGGTTACAGTCTCTCCTCACAACAGATTCTTCGCCTCTTATTTGCCTGACGGGAATCAATGGATTGCACACCATTTGGGCGGGAGCGAAAAACGGCGAATCCACAAGCAAGAACCACCCCCAAAACTTTTCGCAACGCGATCGGGTTACCGCCGACTATGCCGGCTGGGTGAAGGCTGGTTCAGATCGAGTCATTGAACTGTTGGGACAACGCGATGGAATCGTTTCGATTTATGGAGATGTTCACAATGGATGCATTATGAAAAATCTCGATCACGGGTTGATCGAATGCAGTTTTGGGCCAATTGGACGAAATGGTGGGAGAGCATTAATCCCGGGATTTGGTCGACAAATGAAAGATGTCGATGGACGAGTAATCCAAGTCCATGCGCTCTACCATAAAGATTTTGCAAACCCTGATCAGGAACCACACGCCAGTCATGACCCGTTTTACTGGAATTTCCTCGAAATGGAATTTGATCCCACTCAGCAAGACCCAAACATTCAATTACGCATCAGAAATCTTGTTGACTCACCCGCTGAAACACCTCGCGGAGGAGACAGCTTAGAAACCACTTCGTCCCACACAGGGCGAACGCCAACCGCGAAAATTCCCTCTATTCGCGTGCTCCCCAATGCAGATGTTCATTTTTACAGAACCAACGGAAGTGCTATTCGAGGAACCCGAAGCAACGAGCAGGGAGAAATCGCGATCACTGGACTCATTGATGTCTTACCTGGCACCAAAGTAATCGTTAATGCTTTTGACGGAACACAGTCAGAATCAAAAGTTATTCAACTGGAAGACTAAACGGTTATCCCCGCGACCGAGAACATTTTTAGAACAGGCATGCCGTGGACTTTTTTTTTGACGATAGTGAAAGCGAGACCTCCGAAAATCATACCGCTATTCATGAAGAGGCTGGATACACCTGCAATTCATGCGGTGAGGAGATCATTGTTCCCTTGGATTATTCGGAGGGTTTGTCTCAGGAGTACGTGGAGGATTGCCCCGTCTGCTGTAACCCCAACATCATTTTTGTCGAATTTAACAACGATGGTGAGGCAAATGTATGGAGTCGTGGTGAATAGCATCTGTAGAAGTAAATAGAAAACTACAGCGTCTCACTCACTAATTCTGATCTGCCGTAATCGCGGGTGCTCCCCCTGCCCGTCTCAAACGTTCAACTAATTCCCCGACCATGATTGCGGTTGCGCCCCAAATTTGATGTCCTCCGATTCGGTAACAGGGCACTTTCAAAGTCTCGCCGTTTGAGCGGGTCACCATTCCGGAAGTCAAAGCTTCAGGCTCCATCAATTGATTGAGGGGAGCCCGAACAATTTTCTCGACCTCGCGAGGGCAGCACTTGAAATTCGGCTCACCACGAATTACGCCCACATAAGGGGTTACTGTAAAATCACTTGGCGGGATATAGACACTCGTTAACTGCCCAAAGAGTTCAATCTTTGACTCATGAATGCCAATTTCTTCTTCCGTTTCTCGAATCGCTGCCTGTTGCGTTGATTCACCCGGCTCCAGTCGACCGCCAGGAAAACTGATTTGACCACCATGATTGGTAAGATTAATCGCTCGCTGCGTTAATAAAAGATCGGGCATGGTCGGTAGACTATCCGATTTCTCATCGTTGCTTTGGTCACAAAACAGAGCAAGGACAGCGGCCACTTTACCGTCACCAGGCAAATCAGAAGGACGCTTTTGCGGACGATCCAAATTTGGGACGTCCAACGGCGACTGCCAGCCCGTTAATTTTGCCTGGCTCATCGCAACATTCAATCGTTGCCGAAATGAAATCTCCATTTACTAAAAACCCATTTAAGCAGTCGCTTCCTTTTTAGTTGGTCCACTCGCTTAAAACTCGCTTTAAGAGTAAAGGAAAGCGGGACAGTCTGGATTATATACGGAACGCTGCCGAACACTATGCAGACTGCCATTTCCAACTTACTGAATAAGATTTTAGAGGTGAAAACATTCAAAAACTTAAAAGGGGGGGTCGCCTAACTCTTTTTCTTTTCCATTAATGCTCGAATATATTTTTAAAATATCGAGTGATATATTTTGATCGATGTACTGGGTTGAGCCATCGACCAAAGCAAAATGAGCGCCTCCGGCATGGTTGCTTGCGAACGGAACGCTATTCAATTTTGTACTGGTCGAGTTAATTGGCTGAGTTATTGATTTGACCGTAAATAGTTGCTCAACTCTTTTGGAAGCGTCGTATTTTGCACCCATTGCCCACGCGGTTCGTTGTGGAATCTGAATGCTTTCGCTGGTTTTGAATGTTGATATTTCTCCAATCGCAAACGTATTGGAAACGCCATCGACAATATCCCGCAATTGTTTCGATCGAAACTGTCCGCTTTTCAAAGGTGAAAACAGGCCTTGCAAGCCAATATCACCATATACATTTGAAACAATCGTACGGTACTTACTGGTTTTCCGCTTAGCGTAAACAGTCGTCAGATTAGTTGGTCCACATACTCCGTAGTAATGAGTCGTATATTGATTTGAACCTGTTAGAGATGCGATATTTTCTTCGGGATCCGAGGCAGCGCAAAGTAAAACAGGTATTTCTGTCTCTGATATTTGTTGCCAGCGGCTTTGATAACTTTGACCTGAAATCGGTTTGGCTCGCAACTTTTCCCATAGTGCTTCTTCCTCCATTGAAGGTAATAAGGGCCCGAGAAAGCCCATCCCGTCACCATTATCGCCTGCAGGAAAAGCTTGGTTCGTCGATTCATAACTTAATGCCGCCATCATCACTTGTCGCAAATTCGAAAGGCAGGTTGCTCGACGCGCTGCCTGTCTAACGGCCTGCGCTGCGGGCAGAGTAAGTGCCAATAGTATTCCAATTATTGAAATGCAGACTAGCAGTTCAACAAGGGTGAACCCTTGTCGCAAATTCTTACGGTATTTGTTGCAGACCCGCGGGTAAAGATTCGGAGACCGATTCATCATGGGTAAATCACAATCGAGCGGTTGTTGACGAGAGGAAAAAATGTCTGTTTTGACACACGGTCAAAACAGACTCAAACTCACAGAGTAAAATTAAATTCTTCTAAAGAAGCGATTTACTGCTCGAATTTCTTGACGGGATTTGAGCCGTTCAAGAGGACACCAGGGAACATTTCCCATGGGTTAACTTCGCATTCAGCCGATGTGTAGCCAGTGTTCTCAAATGTCGCGATAGACGGGTCTACTCCAAATCCGGGGTTGATATAACCGTCGCCGTTGGCGTCTTCAATCGCGCGGACGCTACCGTCAGCGAAGGCCATATTCACCGTCTTTTGGTGCCAAGCAAAGAAATCTCGCGTATCTTGCAAGTAAACGTTGGTAACGCCGACTTCACCAAGCGTGGGATACCCACTTGCTGGCGCTTCGAATGCAACTCGCGGTGTACCGTCTGCTTGTAAAACTACAGCCGCTCGATTTCCACTTGCCACATAAGCTGGACCATCGTTAAAGCTCTCCGCCAACGGGATTCCTGCGACTAATCCGCGCGATTCCGAAATAGTTTCTGTAAGAATTCCGTCTTCGTTACCGTCGTAAGGCAAAGCAACATCGCCTTGGCCTCCGCAGCCCATGATCGCTAAAGCACTCGCTGGAATATCACTTGTATCCATCGCTCGCATCGTCAAAGGCCCCACACACTGGCGCTGTCCCGATGCTTTGTACCAGTCTTTTAGGCCGCCCGACTTGGTAATTTGCACACCTGCAGTGCCGGTAAACATTGGAGCAGATCGAACGAGATGCCAACTGGTTGCATAGTTGGTGTTGAATCCGGCTTCAGCTGTAGCTTGTAAAGACTGCTTCAATGGAACACCCTGACGAGCTGGCGGAGCAGATGCCCCGTTGGAACTGGCAGCGTTCCACTTTTCCGAAGCGATGCATTTTGAACTTGGGCAAAGCATATCACCCGGGATCACATCTTGAGCAACACAATCCGACACCCATGAATACTGATCAAAAGCACCATCTCGCTTACCATCAAATGCTCCAGAACAGTAGGCACCGTTAGGAGAGTTACTTGCCTTGGCAAGAAGGCAAAGTGCAAAGTTTCGTAAATTACTCTTACACTGGGTCGACCGGGCAGCTCCGCGAACCGCTGCGAATGCTGGAAACAGCAATGCCATTAAGATTCCAATGATGGAGATAACAACAAGAAGTTCCACAAGTGTAAAACCCTTTTTTCGTGTGCTCATTTCTACTAGATCCTATCTTTAAATTGCCAATTACATGCGGATTAACTCCGCCTTAAAGGCCAATAGGTTAGCGTCCGCATTTAAAGATAACGGGAAGATAGCGTTTGTTAATTATGAATATGCTTGAAAGATTTCTTCATCCACAAGCAACGTTTTTAACAAAATATTAATTTCGAATGAGGTGCTTCGCTGCGCCAACCAATTCGAATTAGAGAACATAGTCCTCGAAGCATTTTTAAAGATGCTCATTAAAAAATTTGACCATATCGTTTGCCATTTCCTCAAACCAGGGCTGTCGATTCCAGCATCCATGTTTGGCATTTGGATAACTGGTTACGCCTGTTTCAATTCCTAACGATGTTAATTTATCGCGGGCGGGTTGATTCCGAGCCGGGTTATCCTGTTCACCCACCAGAAAAAGAATGGGACACGTCGACGCATCGATCTGGGCACAAGCATCGGCAAGGCCATACAGTTCCGGGTTTTCATCGACAGTGCTTCGCAGCCAAACGTTCGAATTTGATCCTGAATCCGGTTGCCGAGATCGATCAGCGACCGATCCGGTAAGCATCTCCAGCGGGCCAGCCATCACAATGGATGCCTGTATTTCTGAAGATTGTTCAGCGTTTCCACCCTCCCCTTTCAATTGTGGATTGCCTCCACCAGATGCCATCAATCCTGTTAAGTGCCCGCCGGCAGAACCGCCCACAGCTCCGATTTTTTTCGGATCCAAATGGTAAGTCGCCGCATTGGCACGCAAGAACCGAACGGCCGCAGTGCAGTCGTGCATCGCAGCAGGAAAAGCAGCTTCGTCAGCCAGCCGATATTCAATCGCTGCCGTTACGTAACCGTGACTAGCCAATTTGATTGCAAGTGCTCGGAACTTGGTTTTATCACCCTTTCGCCAACCCCCGCCGTGAACAACAACGACAGCCGGTTTCGGTTCATCCACTGTCGCATCGGATGGAACAAAAATATCCATCAGTACTTTTCGTTGATCGTATTGAGCGAACACAACATTACGATGTGCGACGATATTTTTAGGAACCGAAGTCGGTGGTTGGGCTATATTTTTTTTGCGTGGAAATTTTGCGGGAGGTTGTAAAGAAATCGCTTTCGGCTCAGGAGATCGCCCGCAGATTAGCATTCGTTGCCGATACAATCCCCCCGGCCCGGTGATATACAACGATTGCATATCCTGATCGCCAAACGTGCAGTTGATCGGTTTAGTAGGACACGCAATTTTGTCGAGTAATTTCCCCTCTGGATTCCAAATCCAAATATCCGTCGGTCCAGCGCAATAAATGTTTCCGGCACGATCGATTGTCATTCCATCAGCTCCTCGATCCGGCCCGTCATCCATCGAGGCAATCATTCGTCCGTGGTCGGTCTTCCCAGCGGTGACAATATCATAGGCCCAGATTTTTTTGGGAACGAAAGAAGACACATAGAGCGTTTTTTCATCCGGCGACATCGTAATTCCATTGGGTGTGGCGATGCCATCTACCGCTATCGAAACATTCCCCTGAGGATCTATATACGCAACCTTGTTTTGGGGCGTGAACGTTACATAAATTCCTCCGTTTTGATCAACTACAAGATCGTTCGGTCGATAGGGCTTTTCTTTTTCCTGCTTTACGCTTTCGAAAGATGCAACCGTGGCTTTTTTCTTCCCATCTAGAAAAGCTATTTCTCCGCCCGGATTGTCAGATAAAAACAAGCGGCCATGATTGTAAAAACTCGCGCTGATTCGACCTGACTCAGGCATCAGTGTTTGCATTTGTTTCTTCGCAGGTAGATAACGAAATAACTTTTGGCCTTTTACATCCGGAATGACTAGTGAGTATCCATCCCAAGCAGGTCCGTCTGCCATTTCGAAATCAGTTGAAATTTCTTCAAGCGGCACTCGGCGATCAACCTGTCTTGCAACGGCTGAGTCAGTTTTGCTGTTGACCAATAACAAAACAAACAATGGAAGATAAATAGATAAACGAATGGAGTCCCGCAACATAATGTCTCCCAAGCCAGGCAAAAAGTTGATCGCGTATTTCACGATTATCGAAACCACCCATTCTAGCGAACCCAATGCAATAATGTGGAAATAAATAAATTCGAATTATTAGCTTTTCACTGCGCGCATAAAAAAACGCGCCGATTACTATCGACGCGCTAATTGTTATCAAGAATCTTCAGATTCGTGGGTTAGTTATCGCCATCGAACGATGGACGCTGTGGCCGCTGGCCACCACCCTGATTTCCACCAGGTCCACCACGACCGCTACGACCACCACCCATGCGTGCGGCTGCTGCTTCAATTTCCGATTTATCAATGGAACCATCACTGTTCGCATCTAAACGATCAAACATCGGCAACATTCGCTCGTCAACTTCGTCTTTACTCAGTTTGCCGTCTTGGTTCTTATCTTGGCTCATGATTCGTTCCATCATGCCACCAGCTCCAGCAGAACGACCACCACGCTCGCCTCGCTCACCGCCAGGTCCGCCTTCAGGAGCACCACCGCGACTGCGTCCACCTTCAGAACGAGTAGGTCGCATCTCTTCTGCATCCAATTCTCCGTCACCGTTTTTATCGAGTTTTCGCAATGCTGCGGCTGCGTTATTGATCTCGCTCTTCGAAATTACGCCATCCTTATTAGCATCTAGAGCAGCGAGAACTGGCATCATCTGCATCATTCGCTCCATATCGCCACCACCGCGTTGACCGCCAGGTCCACCTCGCTCGCCACCAGGTCCGCCACGCTCGCCACCACGTTGCCCTCGCTCGCCACCACGCTGACCACCCGGAGGTTGAGCCATCACAGTTGCTGCCAAACACATTGTCATCGCGACGGCAAATATCATCATTTTTGTATTTTTCATCGTACTTCTTTCATTTCTTTCTGTATTCCCGAAACGCTCTGCACAAACTTAAACACGCAACAGAGTAAAATTCAGGACAAGCAATTAAATAATTTTTTTCCCTACTTTTCCCGCTCGCACGGTCAGTCTGCTGGTGTTAAACCAACAACGATATCGAAGGTTGCGGTTAATTCTTTAATTTTTGAATCCGGCAGAGGCTGGAAATCAACCAACAACGTGTTTCGCAGTTTTGGATTCTTCACTCGCTTGAACAAGCCGTCTTTTTGATTTTGCGGATGACCTTTAATTAAACATTGAGTCGTCAGCACCCGTTTGTTTTTAACGTAAACCGCAACGTGGATATGGGGTGTTCGACCGGGATATGAAACCGGCTTAACTGTCCGGAAATAATACTGCCCTTTTAGGTTAGTAATAAACCGACCAAAACCTTGGAAATTCTTATCCTGCAATTTTCGATCACCACCTTTGGGATGAAGATAAACTCCTTTGCCATCCACTTGCCAAATTTCAACTCGGGCATTGGGAATCGGATTTCCTTTCCGATCCATGACTGTACCCGACAAGTGTGTAACCTCGCCCACCGCTGGAGTGATTGCATCGTTGAGAATTAGTAAATCATTGTCTGTATCAAGAGGTAATGGATTGGGATAAAAGGGGCCTTCGGTCATCGAAGGCGTTAACAACAGATCCGCAAACAATCCAGGTCGGTTAAACAACAAGGTTCCAGCAACCGCACCGGCGCCTACCAGTGATCGTTGAATGAACTGACGTCGCGGAGGCAAAATAATGGATGATTTCATTTTACGTTTTCTGGTTAGTTTAATTGTGCTGGTTCAAGCGTACTGGATTAACTTAGGTGTTACCAGTTTTTCGGCTTAATTGACCTCGTAAAAGTGATCTGGCTGAGGCTGATTGGAAAAAACCGTAATATTGACGAACGATGGACGGGTCTTATATTTTGTGCAATAGATTAATCTCAGAAAACTTCGACGCTCAAATTCTCCTAAGCAGCATTGTGTAAACCTGCCGTTTCATTAATTTCTAATTCCTTGTTTTTTCGGACTTGTTTTTGTTTTCTTTTTTTAAAAACCGTCGAAGGCAGCGATTGCTCAGTCGATCCTTTCCTAGTCTTTGGGAAGAGATCATCACCAACAACGTTTGGCAATATTCTTCTTTATCTCCAACGCAGCAACAGAGAGTCCTCCAATCTTCGACAGTTATTGTTGCCGAAAAATCATGGGAGGCTGTTAAAGGTTTCGAAGTAACTGACGAAGTCAAACTCACCATCGCCGCTACCGCTTCCCTTTTAACTCTTGGTCTAAAAGAACCATTTTACTTTGATCGTGTCTCGACCATTTTGGTGCACCCGGATCTCATTGAAAATCGAGCGGTACAACAAGGGCGACTCGTAAGTCACGAGACCGCCTATTATTCAGGCTTAGCATGGCAAGGCGGACCACTTGTGTTTTCATGGCGAGATGCTTTGAGGGGAGCAAGCCAACCGGGAGATGGACGAAATGTAATCATCCACGAGTTTATTCACCATATCGACGGACTCGACGGGGAAATGGGAGGCATGCCGATCATCTCATCTGAATCCCTTCGGCATCGCTGGGACGATGTTTTTCAGCAACGGTTTTCGGAACTCAATGAAGATCTTGACCGCGGACGCGAACCACGAATTGATGCCTACGCGGCTACGAACTTAGCGGAATTCTTTGCAGTCAGTGGTGAAAACTTTTTCGATTCACCAAGTCGGCTCAAAAAAAACTTACCTGACGTCTACGATCTGCTTTGTGAATACTTTGATATCGACCCCGTGCAATTCGAGCACTAATTCGCGTGCCAATTCGGTTTCTTTTCCATTAAGAGAAATGTTTTGAACAACCATATCTACATTTATTAAATTTTGAGAAAGAGGCTTAAATATAGATGCTGCAACCCCTGGTCTATCTTTAACTCCTTCAATTGTAATTTTTGCATCGT
>ENA-OREB01000063-OREB01000063.1-marine-metagenome-genome-assembly--contig:-NODE-63-length-57199-cov-5.578919_pt1 | contig 57199 bp, 48 predicted proteins | sample MGYA00248625_ERZ508552 | MGnify/ENA primary metagenome ERZ508552 (study PRJEB26219, sample SAMN06267888) | marine metagenome | isolation source: Monterey Bay, California, USA | place: USA:Monterey Bay...
TGTCCCACTGCAGGACCGAAATTATTCGATGAAACGCCAAGCGTCGTGCTTAAGTGTTCGCCCAGAGATTGGCTGAGGTTCTGAGTGATACTATCACCCGAAATGACCTTCACTGAGCTCTCATTTTGTCCTTGAACTTGATGTGTGAAGGATGATGTGACGACGATTTCTTCTAACGTCGTCTCTTGTGCGAAAGCGAGTGGTGCGAATATAAGCGCCATCGCTGAATAGGCAAAACGTGCCATAAACTAGCTCCTGGTTAATAAATGAATCAAAAAAATGGGTTTGATTCAGATACGTGGCGGAGCTCTGCTCGAATAGTTGTTAAACGCTGGTGCGACGGGACAGACTGGGCGATCGCCGATTAGTGCCTGTGCGGTGTGCTTTGGGACCGTTGTGCTTGATGAGGCATCTGCAGCGGAAACGACATTACAGCCGTAGCATTCCACGAGCTCGTGCGCGGTATCCGGCGCGAGATCATGTGTTGAGGCGTGCGCAAACGACCCAACCACCAATAAGGCGGCCAGCAATGTCGAAATAAGCAGTCTCAGCTTCAATGAGGTTTCCTTTGCTCTGTTGGCTTGGCTTCGGTGTCAAGATATGACGAAAGTGCGCCGCCGTTATATCCTGTCCAACGTACCAATAAGTTAGTGTAAACGAATATTAAGCCAATACACGACGATTTATCCCGTAATTGTGTAGGCTAGCGGCCTTTGATCAGTGAGAAGTCGATGCAGCGAGTAGTGGTAGGAATTAGCGGCGCCTCCGGCGTTATCTATGGGGTGAGGGCGCTTGAGATGCTCTCGGAGCTGGGTGTTGAAAGTCACTTGGTACTCTCAAAGTCAGCAGAGCTGACCATTCACTACGAGCTTGATCGCTCGGTGGCTGAGGTCAAGGAGCTGGCATCAGAGGTCCACTCTGTCCGTAATGTCGGCGCTTCGATTGCCAGTGGCTCCTTTAAAAGTTTGGGGATGCTAATCGCGCCCTGCTCTATTCGCACGCTTGGCGAAATTACGTCTGGTGTCACCAGTTCCTTGCTCACGCGATCGGCCGACGTCGCGTTAAAGGAGCGACGCAGACTGATTTTGATGGTGCGCGAAACCCCCTTTCACCTTGGGCACCTGCAGAATATGGTCACCGCGACACAAATGGGCGCGGTGATTGCGCCACCTCTGCCCGCTTTTTACGCCAATCCGAAGACGATCGACGATATTGTGAATCACAGTGTGGGTCGGGCATTGGACCTGTTTGACTTAGACGCCCCGAATACACACCGCTGGACTGAGAGTTAATGGTCAACCCCCAGCCGAAACGGCACAGTCCGCTCATTTGGCTGGTTTTTCTTGTCATTGTCATTGATTTAGTAGGCTTTGGTCTGGTGATTCCGTTGCTGCCCTTCATGGCACCGGCCCTGGGTGGGGACTCTTCCGACATCGCTTTTATCATGATCACCTACGCAATCGGTGCGGCACTGATCGCACCCTCGTGGGGAAGGTTTTCTGATCGAGCGGGTCGTCGTCAGGCGCTCGTATTAGCGCTTGTGTGCAGTTGCGCGGCCTACGTGGTTACGGCGCTCGCTGACACGCTTTGGCAGGTTTATTTAGGGCGTGCATTGTCGGGTTTGGCCGCGGGCAGCTTGCCTGTTGCGACTGCGTTGATGGCCGATCTCAGCCCGCCCGAGCGGCGGGCAAAAGCCATGGGATTGGTGGGAACAGCCTTTGGTCTGGGGCTGATCGCAGGTCCCGTGTTGGGGGGACTGCTGACTGGCGATTCGCAAAGCTTTGCTCTTCCCTTCTATACGGCAGCGGTGATGTCATTGGTGGCGGCGGCCTTTGCACAGACGATGCTGCCTCCGCAGATGGTGAAGTCGACGGGCTCTCGGTCTGAGTCGGCGGTTACCCAATTGCCTGTCTCGGTCTTGGAGCCTCGGCGCAATAAGCTGCTATTGATGCAGTACGTGACGCACACCTGTTCGGTGAGCGCCATTATTTATCTTTTTCCGTTATGGGTGGCCTTCGCGTTTGAGTGGGGGCCCAAGGAAGTGGGTTACTTTTTTGGCGTGGTGGGCGTGGCAATGATCATGTTGCAGGGCGGCCTTCTCGCCTTACTGACAAAGCTCTTTGGCCACCTTAATGTTTTGCGGGTTGGCTCGTTGGTATTTGCTTTGTCACTGTTTGTTGTCGCGGTATCGGAGACCACACGCTGGATGCCTTTAATGATCTTGCTGGCGTTTTCTGGCTCGACCGTTTGTTTACCGTTGTTGAATGCGATTTCCTCCGAGATTGTTGAAGCCAATTACCGAGGGCGGATGATGGGGATGACGGCCTCTGCCTCGTCGATAGGCCGGATCGTCGGACCTTTGTTTGCCGCAGGTCTGCTCAGTTCTCAAGGGTTCAGTATTGCCTGGTTGGGCAGTGCTTTTATGGTACTGCTTTTGGTGTTCTGGTCGTTTACGGCTGCCCGTCAGTTCAAGCAGTTGGAGTTAAGCTAATATGAAGTTGGTTGTCACCTTTCCGATTCCCCAAGCGGCAAAAACAGTACTGTCTCAGCAGGCGGAACTGCAATGTTGGGATGTTGAGGACGCTATTCCGGTGGACTTACTGACCGAGTGGTTGAGCAATGCCGATGGGGTGCTGACGACGCTCACCTGCCCCTTGGGTGCCGGTGTTTTGGCGAATGCGGCGCAGCTCAAGGTTATTTCGACGGTGTCGGTTGGCGTCGATCACATCGATCTTAATGCGGCTGCAAGACACGGCATTTTAGTTGGCCATACCCCCAACGTCCTGACCGACAGCACTGCCGATTTGGCTTTGGGTCTGATGTTGGCGGTTGGACGGCGCATTGCGGAAGGTGATGCCCTTATTCGAGCGGGCGCGTGGAGCGAGGGCTGGAAGCCCAATCTTCTATTGGGCACTGATCTGAGTGGCGCAACGGTAGGACTGGTCGGAATGGGTCCCATCGGTCAGGCCGTGGCGAAGCGGTTGCGGGGTTTTGGCTGTCGTATCTTGGCCTGGAATAGGAGTCAACGTACGGTTGAAGGCGTCGAATTTGTTGACCTCGATGCACTGCTCGCCGCCTCTGATATTGTTTCTTTGCACACGGCCCTGACCGCTGAAACACAAGGCATGGTGGGTCGTTCTCAACTTTCACAAATGAAGGATGGCGCTATTCTGATCAATACTGCGCGCGGCGCGCTGGTTGATGAGGCGGCCTTGAGTGACGAGTTACGGACAGGACGGCTGCGCGCAGGGCTCGATGTTTATACCGAAGAACCCTTGCCCAACACCAGCGCGTTAAGAGGGCTCCCGGGCTGTGTTGTGTTGCCGCACGTTGGAAGTGCGACTCAGCGGACACGCCAGGCTATGTTCCAGCTTGCGCTGGCGAACCTCATGGCAGGTGTCACCGACGCCGAGCTGCCTGCAGCTGTTAGGCTCTGATTGCATCATCTAGGGGAAAAAGAGCAGTTTTATAATCATACCGATAATGGCGAGCGTCAGTACTTTCCGAATCAGCGTCTCTCCATGAGACAAGGTCAGCTTTGCGCCTACGATGCCGCCTGCAATGTTTCCAATCCCGGCAATGGCACCGACGAGCCAAAGCACTTCACTGGTCGCGGCGAATACGAACACTGCGAGCAACGTATAGGTAAAAATAATGAAGACTTTGAGGATGTTGGTGTTCACCAAGCTCAGGCCAATGACGCGATGCATAATGGGCAGCACCACAAACCCCATACCGATTTGAATAAACCCCCCCCAAAACCCCGCAGCAGCCATTAATACATGCCCCAGAGCAAGGTTTTGAGGCTGATCTTCATGGCTGCCCACTTTTTTCGCTTGAGGCGCCTGCATCAGGATTAAGACGGCAACCATTACGATCGCCAATAGTCCTTCGAATTGCTCGTTATTGAGCTTAGTACTGAGCCAGGCCCCTAAAATCGCTGGAGGAATAGCGACTAACGTTAACGTGAGACACAGTTTAGCGTGTGGAATGCCGTGTTTTAGGTAGGTCACCATGGCCGACGCGTTATGTGCAACGATCGTAATGCGGTTAGTGCCGTTGGCGACCGGGCCCGGCATGCCTAAAAACATCATGATGGGTACGGTCAGAATAGACCCGCCACCCGCCATGACATTGACAAGCCCTGCGCCGAAACCCGCAACGACAAGGATGGCGATTTCCCACCAGACTAAATCCATCATGCGTCGGGCGTTCTCATGGTCACAAACTCTTCTGCTGCGGTTGGATGAATACCAATGGTGCTGTCAAAGTGTGCTTTGGTAGCGCCCGCTTTCATCGCAACCGCCATCCCTTGGCAGATCTCGCCTGCATCGGGTCCGACCATATGTAGACCAATGACGCGATCTGACGCGGTATCAACAATAAGCTTCATTAACGTGCGCTCGTCACGGCCACTGAGCGTGTGCTTCATGGGCCTGAACTCGGACCTGAACACACTTACGCTTAGACCTTGTTCCACCGCTGCTTCCTCGGTGAGTCCTACGGTGCCGATGTTGGGCTGGCAGAACACGGCGGTCGGTATGACTTCATAGTCCATAATACGAGACTCATTACCAAACTGTGTGTGAGCAAAGACCATGGCTTGTGCAATCGCAACGGGTGTCAGCTGCGGACCGCCGGTCATATCGCCTAAGGCAAAGATGCTGGGCTCGTCAGTTTGGAAGTCACGATTAACCCGCACATAACCTTGAGCGTTTAGTGCAACCTGCGTTGACTCGAGCCCCAAGCCGTCAATATTGGGATGACGCCCAGTCGCACAAAGGACAGTATCCGCGGTGAGCACGGTACCATCAGTCAGTGTCGCTTCAATGCCGTCTGATACTCGCTGGAGCGACGCCACGTTCAGGTTGAAGCGAAGATCAACGCCTGTCTTTTGAATTTCTTGGGCGGCAAAGCGACGAATGTCACCGTCAAAGCCACGCATGAAAAGCTCGCCCCGATAAAGCTGCGTGACTTGCGACCCTAAGCCATTAAAGATCCCCGCAAACTCAGTGGCGATGTAACCACCACCAATCACCAGGAGCCGTTCGGGGAAGGTTTCAAGATCAAAGATTTCGTTCGACGTGATGGCCAGCTCGCTGCCAGAAAAGGCGGGCTTGGTTGGCCACGATCCCGTGGCGAGTAAAATTCTTTCTGCCTGGTACTCAACGCCGTCGACATCGACGGTGTGAGGCCCCACCACCCTCGCCCGGCCGTCGATCACTGTTGCTCCTGATCCGTCGAGTAAGCGCTCGTAAATACTATTGAGTCGGCTGATTTCACGCGATTTGTTGTCGCGTAGTGTCGGCCAATCAAACGTGGCATCAGTCACGCGCCACCCAAACCCCGAGGCGTCTTGGAATGCTTTGCCAAATTCACTGCCATAAACGTAGAGCTTCTTAGGGACACAGCCCACGTTGACGCAGGTTCCGCCGAGGTAGAGGTCTTCGGCCACAAAGACCTTTGCGCCTAAACTCGCAGCGACTCGGGAAGCTCGGACGCCACCCGAACCTGCACCGATGACAAATAGATCGCAACTGGTATCCTTACGACTTTCCGGCATGTTGAGTCCTCCACGCTGATTGGCAGCGTCTTGCGTGTCTCGGCTTATCGATGAATCCAATGCAGACTCATTTCATGACTATTGTACCGCGATACCTCGATCAATCTGCTGATTGGTCGTTATCAGTGAAATTCTCTTTTTGCTTCATAGTGATGCTCCTGTTTTCTGTTGAGGCGAGGGCGATCAACAATGCGCGTGTGATTCTGCACGACGGTTCTGTGATTTTCGCCAATATTGTCGATTACCGAGTTGACCAACTGACACTCGATACGAGTTTTAGTAGTGAGCTGAAGATCGACGCGACGCTTGTTAGAGACATTGAAGCATCGCCAGATGATCGATCTTTGTCATTATTACTTCTGAAAGACGGTCGTCGTGTTGAGGCGGCCCCACTTATTGTGACAGGTGGAATTTTGGCATTGTCCGATGGCGAGGTGATTAAGCTTACAGACATCGATAAGTTGAATCCGGAGCCTTGGGAAATGGGTCAGGGCTACGCCTGGGAGGGTCTGGCCTCAGCGGCATTCACTGTGGCCCGTGGTAATACCGATTCTGACCAATTGGACGTGGCCATTAACACGCAGTTCGACAGCACTCGTGATCGTTTCACGTTGCGTGCAAGCATCGAGCAGGACCAGGCGAGCTTGGCCATTTCAGCCGATGCCGACCCATCCGACAACTTAACGCGGTCTCGTGAGTCGTCCGCGGACAATTGGCAGGTGGTCACCAAGTACGATTATTACCTTGAAGATTGGTCAAACCATTACCTAGGCGTCAATGCCTCGGTTGAAGCGGATAAATTTACCGATATTCGTTTACGCAGTTATCTGGGGCCTTATTACGGACGCAAGTTGTTTGATGGTGCGTGGGGAAAGCTCGATAGTGAGTTGGGTTTTGTCTGGGTCGATACGGACTTTTTTGATGCCGACGACACGGAGTATCTCGCTGCAAACTGGAACATCACCGGGGAAAGTGAAATTTTAGGCGGTGATTCAAAAATCTATTTGACCCACGTCGGTATTTTAAACGTCAGCGACGATAACAGCCTTATTCTGGATACTACAGTTGGCTTCGGTTTCCCGTTTTTCTTTGGTTTGGAAGCTGCCGCAGAATTTAGATTGGATTACGATGGTGCGGCTGCGGCGGGTAAAGAGTCGATCGATCAGTCTTATAATCTTCGGGTGGGCTACCGATGGTAACGTGTTACAAGCCGGGGTCGGACCGTTGAGCAGTCGGAGCAATGCCGTGTCGTTCTTGCCGTTGGGTGGTTGCGGCGAGATTGGGATGAATTTGAACCTATTTTCATCCAATAACCGTTGGCTCATGGTGGACTGTGGTATCACTTTTGAGCAAGCAATGGGCGATCACAGAGGCCGTCCCAGTATCCAGATGCCTGATCCAAGTTTTATCGCGAACCAACGCGACAAACTTGACGGGTTGATCATCACCCACGCGCATGAAGATCACTTCGGTGCCGTACCTTACCTTTGGCAAGCCCTGCGCTGTCCGGTGTATGCCACACCTTTTGCTGCGGCCGTGCTTCGCAAAAAATCGGCTTGGCGAGGTTCGCCGTCGCCCGAGCCACTCATCGAGGTGCTTCCAGGTGAAACGCATACGATCGGGGAGTTTGATGTCACTTGGCTACCCATCACGCACTCAACACCCGAGACGTGTGCATTACTGCTGGAGACAAAAGACTGCCGAGTGCTCCACACGGCGGACTGGAAAATCGATACGCGTCCGGTGATAGGAAGTCCATGGTCTCCAAACGCCTGGTCTTCCATCGCAGAGCGTGGTGTGGATGCCGTCATTTGTGACTCTACCAATGCCACGAAACCTGGACGCTCACCGACGGAAGGCGAAGTGGGTGACGCGCTTGTAAAGCTGGTCTCGACGCTCAAGGGTCGTGTCGTGATCGCCTGTTTTGCCAGTAACGTGGCTCGTGTTCAGAGCTGTTTTCGTGCAGCTTTTGTATCGGACCGGCGTGTCGGTTTGCTCGGTAGATCATTGGATATTATGGTTCGCTCGGCAAAGAACACGGGCGTGTTTGAGCCAAAAGTGCCCATTATAGACGCCGAGCACCTGGGCTATCTGCCTGAAAATGAGGTGCTGGCGGTAGCGACCGGAACCCAAGGTGAGGTCGGCGCTGCGCTTCATCGATTGATGATGGACACTCATCCACACCTGTCACTGAGCGAGGGTGACACGGTCATCTTTTCATCCAAGACTATTCCTGGAAATGAGGAAAACGTGCATCGCTTGATTGAGGGACTCAAAGACCGAGGTGTGGCTGTCGTTCATGCCGACGAGACCGCATCTATACTTCACGCGTCAGGCCACCCGTGCGAGGATGAATTAGCCGACTTATACCGAGCCTTAAAGCCGAAGCTCAGTATCCCCGTCCACGGGGAGCAGCACCATATGCAAGCCAATGCCGCCATCGCTCGAGCCAATGGCGTGCCGTTGACACTCACAGGCCTGAACGGAGACCTATTTTACCTGTCGCCATCGCCCGGTATCCGCAGGCGGTGGGCCACCACGGGACGCCTCGAAGTGAACGAGAGAGATCGGAAACTCGAGCCCGTAAAGGCGGTGTAGCCGACGCGTTACTCCTCAGCGACGGGGCTAATGCGAATAACGGTGCCGCCTTCTTCATTAATCACGGCGACGGATCCGTCGCGCAGTGCTCTCACGTCGCGAACGCGCACCTCAATATTGGGGAAGGGTTCGCTCAGTACTGGGGTGGTGCTGGATACGTCAACAGCAACAATACTTTTGGACTTCAATCCGCCGACCAATAACTTTCCGGTCAAGCTGGGTATGGCGCCGCTGGTATAAAGTGCCAACCCAGATGTCGCAATGCTGGGCACCCAGTAGGTGACCGGCTGTTCCATACCGGGAGCTTCAGTAAACGGCGAAATAATGGCTCCAGAGTAATCAACGCCGTAGGTGATTGCGGGCCAGCCGTAGTTTTTCCCTGGCTCGACACGATTGAGCTCGTCGCCGCCCTTGGGACCATGTTCCGTCATCCAAATGGTTTCGCTGGCTGCATCGACAATAAGCCCTTGAGGGTTCCGATGCCCATAGCTGTAGACGAAAGGGGCGTCTTTGAACGGATTGTCTGACGGCGCTTCTCCATATTCGGTCATGCGGAGTAGCTTACCCAGCTGACTCGTTGTTTTCTGTGCGTCCTCGCGCAAGGTGTAGCCTTCGCCCACACTTAATAAAAGCGTGCCATCTGACAAGAAGGCCATGCGTCCGCCAAAGTGTCCGCCACCACGCTTATTGGGCGTGACCTCAAAGATCACTGATAGGTCTTTGAGCGAGCCGCCTGCGATCACAGCGCGCGCAACGGTTGTTCGATTGCTTTCTTCAGAGCCTGCCGCATAGGCGAGAAAAACGGTTTGGTTGTCCAAAAAGTTTGGATGCAGCACGACGTCGAAGAGACCTCCTTGGCGTTCGGCGTAAACGCTGGGTACGCCGTCGACGGCCGTCATTTCGCCAGTGACTGAGAGGTGCTTAAGCCCACCGGGACGTTCGGTAATGAGAAAGCCCTGATCGTCGGGCAATTCAGCGATAGACCAAGGGGTGTCGAGGCCTTCTGCGATGATTTGTGTCTGCAAGCTTGCCAGTGAACACGGGCTGAGTGTCGCGATTAGTGCTGCGATGGCGGCATTGCGAAAACCATTAGTAAGCATAGCAAGTGTTCCTAAACTGGATTGTCGAGTGACTATAGCGCAACATCCCAACCTCTGTAGAGTTATGAACTGGATGAAGCTATGAGGTTGATTGCAAACCTTCTGATCGCCGTGCTGACGGGATACACACTGAGTATTTTAATTAACACCTCGGTGAGCGCGGCGACACTGGTGGGGTTTGGTATTGAGGTGTCGCTGAACGATCGCTTTGACATGATAGTGACCGAATGGATGGGCTTGGCCACACTGTACTTACCGATTTATCTGGTCGTTCAAACTGCTGCTTTTCTAGTGTTGCTGCGTCTGGTTCGATCGCGGCAGTATCAGCTTTCGACATTACGCGGGCTCTATACCGCAGTGGGGGCCCTCTCGTTGATGGCGGTTTATCTCGCGTTCGATACGGCTCTGGGACAAAGTGGTGTCCTGGTGGCTTCTGGCCGCACTGCCGCGGGATTGCTCGCGCATTCAGCGACGGGCGCGGTATCGGGATTAATCTTTTGTTTGCTCAGGGAGCGCTCCTCTGGCGCAACCGCTTAGCTGCATTGAAGGAGAAGCTTGCCGGCATGGGTACCTGATGCCATGTAGTCCTGTGCCGCCAATGCCTCGTTTAGTGCAAACGTCTTGTCCATAAGTGGGGTCATCCGCCCGGCCTCCACCAAAGGCATCATGTGCTCATTGACTTCACCAAAACAGCGCGCCTTCTCTTGCGGGGTTAAGCGTCTGAGTGTGCTGCCGCTCAGAGTTGCGCGTTTCATGAGCAGTTGCGTGAGGTCAATGGTCGCCTGACCTCCGCGCATGAGACCAATGCAGGCGATTCTTCCATCGACGGCGAGACACTCGAGATTAAATTGTTCGAAGTCGCCGCCTACCATGTCTAGGACTACATCGACCGCGCCCATGACGCCGTGTGCCTCACATTGTTCTGCAAGTGTGGACTCTTTGTAGTTCAAACTGATGTCAGCGCCGATGGTGTTCAGTAACTGGCATTTTTCTGGCGACCCAGCCGTCGCAATCACGCGACAGTCCATCGACTTGGCGAGCTGAACGGCGATGTTGCCGATCCCACTGACACCCCCGTGAACCAGCAGAGTTTCCCCGACTTTGAGGTCGGCACGGACGATCACGTTATACCAGACGGTTAGAAACGCCTCGGGCAGACAGGCCGCTGTCTTCATATCAATGCCCGCGGGTATGCGCAGTGTGCAGTCCGCCTTTGCAATCGTCTGCGTGGCGTAGCCCCCGCCATGCACCAAGGCACAGACAGATTCTCCTTGAGTAAAACCACTGTCGGCGCCTGCGTGCCGAACAACACCGGAAACCTCGAGTCCCATGACCGGGCTCGCGTCTGGCGGCGGCGGATAAAAACCCATGCGCTGGAGGACATCAGCACGGTTAATGCCTGCAAACGCAACATCAATAACGACCTCGTCAGCCGCGCAGCGTAAGTCATCGCCTTCTTGAAGGGTCAGTGTTTGGGGGTCTTCGATGTGAACATAGTGATATGACATGGTAGCGCTGAATCGTCCTTAGAGTTACTGTTAAAAAAACATAACATCAAAGGCACCGCGGACGTAACTGCGGATGACCACAATGTCAGAGGTAAATATGGCTAAACCAATGTTTCTTCGAAAGCTGAAAAATCGCTTTTTCTTTGCTATGGCGAAAGTCATTGCGGGTAAGGCCAAAGGGCAATACATGGCGTTCGTTGGCAAGGCGAGTTGCGCGCGGTTGTGCGACCGAATTGTGGAGTTAGGACATACGTCGGTGCTTGTGGTCACTGATAAAGCGCTTCGTGACTTGGGGCTTGCTGATGAGGCTGTTGCCGGCCTGAATCGTGACGGTGTGACACTGACTTGGTACGACCAAGTCGACCCCGATCCTACTTATGCACACGTCGAAGCCGGTGCGCGAATATTACGCGAGTCGGGTGCAACTGCGATTGTTGCGGTAGGAGGTGGCTCATCGATTGACTGCGCCAAGGTTATTGCCTTGAGAAAGTACAGCGATGGCGACATGACGAAGTGGCCAGGTATGGGGAATTCGCCTGACGAAGCCGCACCACTGTTTGTGATACCCACCACCTCTGGTACCGGTAGTGAAGCCACTATGGGCGCTGTGATTACTAATCAAACCACACACAAAAAAGAGATTATTGGCGGTGAGGCGATCCATCCAAAAGCGGTCGCTCTGGACGCGTGTTTAATGGTGGGCCTACCAAAGCCGATCACTGCGGCAACCGGCATTGATGCACTCACCCACGGTATTGAGGCGTATATCTCGACGTGGGAGCGCGGTAACCGAACAGAAATGGGTCGTATTTCGGTGCAGGGCGTTTTCCGATGGTTGCGCTTAGCCTGCGATGAGCCTGGCAATATGGACGCACGCGAGGGCATGGCATTGGCGGCCTACAATGCAGGGGTTGCTATTAATCAGGTCAACGTGGGTAATGTGCATGCGATTGCTCACCAACTGGGCGCCAACTTTGGTGTTCCGCACGGTCACGCTAACGCCCTCGTACTGCCCCACGTTCTCACCCTTTATGGGGAGACCGCCGTGGAGCGGTTAGCGGAGCTCGCCGTGGCCACCGGCGTTTCTGATTCGGGCCATCCAGAAACACGTGCCAGAGCATTTATTGCCGAGGTTGAGCAGCTTATTGCCGATGTTGGGATTTTGCGGACCGACGCGCGTATTAAGCGTGATGCTTTCGATGCAATTGCCGAGGCGGCAATGGACGAGGGTGATGGTTATTTTTGTCCACGGCAGCTAGAGAAGTCAGAAATCCTCAATGTTCTTGAGGCGATCTCAGAGTAAGCGGTATTGCTAGCCATTGGCTTGCAATGCTGACGGCTTTTTGAAAATGTTCTGAGTCTCCCTCTGAACAAACAAATCCGTGACTTGCATGATCCAAGTGCTTGTAGGTGATTTTGCGACTCGATCGATGCAACCGAACCGCGAAGCGTGCACCATCGTCGCGGATAGGATCGCGCTCAGCGGTGATAATTAGCGTTCTTGGGAAGTGATTCAGTGACGTTCGCCGGCCAGGGAAAATACGCTCCAAGACAGGGTCTGCAGGCGCCATTGAATCGAGGTAAGTGTCACAGAACCATCGCATGTTTCGCGCCGGAACCAGACCTGACGTCGCATGCTCTGTATGCGAGGGTAGATCACTTATGTAGTGTTGCGTCGCGGGGTAGATCGCAAGACAGCCCGCAATGCCGTGGCGGTGTTGAAGCGCAAGCGTCGATGCAATTGCAATGTTACCGCCCGCACTGTCGCCCGCTAAAATAAAAAGACCGTTGTTAGGCGCAAGATTTTCGAGATTTTCAATCACCCACTCTGTGGCGTCCAAGCAATCATCGTGGGCGGCGGGGAATGTGTACTCCGGTGCGAGCCGGTAGTCGATTGACACCAAGCTGCAGCCGCTACCAACACTTAAGGCGCGACAGAATCGGTCGTGCGTCTCCAGGCTACCAATGACAAAGCCACCACCGTGCGCGTAAATGACCATGGGCTTATCGGGTTGCCCGTGATACATGCGCAGACCCACTTGACGTCCCTCAAGCTCAACGCACAAATTACTGACGGACACCGCCAGCTGAGGCGTCTCACCCCATGCCTTCTGGTGCCGCCGGAGGTAGAGGTGGCGCGCCGCCTTTGCAATCAGTCGATTAAGCAGCGACGTCATCTGCGTGAATAAACTGTGAGTTGGGATTTGCGCGGTAGGTGTAGAGCCCTTCTGAATTGATTTCGCGCGTCACATTACCCCGCTGCAAGAGGTAGTTTAAATGCGCGATCGTTTCTCCGGTCGCCAAATGCACCTCGTGTTCCTTAAGCTCTCGATTAAACAGGTAAGTAAAACACTCGGGTACAGTTTTTGACTCAGCCAGATTTTTGTAGAGAAGCGCCAGTGACTGTCTGTGGCTGTCAATGATTTGATTGAGTCGTGTTTTAGCGCCTCTAAAAGGCGACTGGTGGGCGGGAAGCACCAACAGGTCTTCCGGTAAAATATCCAACAGCCGTGTATTAGAAGAAAGCCAGTATTCCAAGGGGTTGCCGTCGGGTTCGGTGGGGAAGACCGAGACGTTAGGTGTGATTCTTGGAAGGATTTGGTCCCCAGCAATGATCAATTTAAGACCTGGGCAGTACAGACATGCGTGTTCCGGTGAATGGCCCTGGCCGATGACGACTTGCCAGTAGTGATCACCAATATTGATGGTTTCAAGATCAACAATCCGACGATAGCTGTGGGGCAGTGGCGCTGACATCTTGCCAAACGTGCCGAACCGTTGCTGATACGTGTTTAATTGCTCCTCGCTAAACCCTGCGCGCTTGTAAAACTGAAGTGCCGTACTGGGGAGATCGTCTGAGGTGTAGCTGAGCAGTAGGCTGCCGTTGAGGTATTCGCTTCGCGTCATCCAGACTTCGCAGTCGAATCGCTCGCAAAGCCACCCGGCCAGACCAATGTGGTCGGGATGGAGGTGCGTGCAGATGACTCGCAAAATAGGCTTGTTTTGCATGAAGCCCGTGAACAGCGACTCCCACTGCGCTTTGGCGCTGTCGAGTTTTAAGCAGGTGTCGACCACAGTCCACCCATCGGCTTCTTCCAACAGCCAAATGTTAATGTGGTCGAGACCGCCAGGCATTGCAAAGCGCACCCACCAAACGCCGGGCGCCACTTCTAGCGGTTGACCATACTCTACTGGCCTTTGCCTACCCCACGGATAGACAAGACCTCTATATTCTTCGTTCACCATAGCGATTCGGTATTCCTGTAATTAAAACGAGCCTTACCCGATCGGGGTACGGCATAAGCGCGTGCGCTTGTGGAAAATACAGCGACTAACTGGAGATGATACCGTGAATGCGACCCTAGAAACGAATCAACTGCGACAACTTGATCAGCAGCATCACTTGCACCCATTTACTGACTTCCGTGATTACGCAGAAAACGGTGGCCGAATCGTTAGTCGCGCCGAGCATGTCTACATTTATGATTCTGACGGTAACAAGATCCAAGATGCCATGTCTGGCTTGTGGTGCTGCAGTTTGGGCTACAGCCAAGACGCCATTAAGCAAGCGGTTGCTGATCAGCTAATGGAGCTGCCGTTTTATAACAATTTTTTTCGGTGCTCTAATCAACCGGCCGTTGAGCTGGCAACCCGACTGAGCGCTATGGCGCCTGCGAACTTCAATAAAGTGTTTTTTACGAATTCGGGTTCAGAGGCAAATGACACTCAAATAAAGTTCGTTCATCGCTACTACCAGCTGCTGGGTAAGCCTGAGAAGCGGCTCATCATCAGCCGTAAGAACGCGTATCACGGCAGTACCATCGCTGCAGGGTCGCTCGGTGGCATGAGCGCGATGCATGATCAGACCGAGGGTCTTGATTATATTCATCACATTGAGCAACCCCATTGGTTCGAGCTCGGTGGCGACAAGAGTCCTGATGAATTTGGTCTTTGGGCGGCGAACGAGCTTGCTAAAAAGATTGATGAGCTTGGTGAGGATAAGGTGGCTGCGTTTATTGCTGAACCTATTCAAGGCGCTGGTGGTGTGATCATTCCTCCCGATACCTATTGGCCTGCGGTTCAAAAAATTCTGGATGAACGCGATATCTTATTCATTTCGGACGAGGTTATCTGCGGGTTTGGCCGAACTGGAAACATGTTTGGTTTCGAGACTTACCAGACCAAGCCCGACTTGATCACGTTTGCCAAGGCGGTAACCAATGGGTACATGCCGTTGGGCGGTTGTCTGGTTAGCGACAAAGTCGCAGACGTGCTTTTGGGGCATGGTGGCGAGTTTGCACACGGCTTGACGTATTCGGGTCATCCCGCCTCTTGCGCCGCCGGCTTGGCAACCATGGATGTGTTGGAGCACACCGATATTGTTCACCAGTCTGCCACGATCCTTGCGACCTACTTCCACGCGGCACTGCAGACACTGAGCGATCATCCTATTGTGGGTCAGGTCCGTGCGAAGGGTTTGTTAGCCGCAGTTGAGCTGGTCAAAGATAAGTCGAGCCGTGAGCGTTTGGCACCCGAATCGGGCGCCGCTGTTTATTGTCGTGACCGTGCGATTGAGGGTGGACTGATGGTACGTCAAACAGGGGACGCCATGATTATGTCACCCCCATTTGTGACGACAACCGGCGAAATAGATGCACTGATCGCAACGCTTACAGAGGGTCTTGACAAGACCGCTACGCATTTTGGCGTAAAATCGTAAGTTCTGGCGATCTTAAGGCCTGAGTCGGCCGTATTAGCACCATGATATTGATCGAAAAAACATGGTTTAACGCCCTCTGGTTCCAGACGACCTGGTTTAGTTGTGTGCTGGGGCGTGAGGACTGGATGCTATTGACGGCGGCCCTTATCGCTTTCCATTACGCTGCCGTTTCAAATATTCGTTTGGAGTTACGCCGCGTTTTGCCCGCCACTGCATTGGGTGTTGGTGTTGACGTCACACTCGCTGCCACGGGAGTCTATGACTTTGGCGGGGTCTTTTTTCCACTTTGGATGGTCTGTCTTTGGCTGGTGTTTCCGACGGTGCTCCCACGCGCTATGGCCTTTCTGGCGGCTACTTGGTGGCGCCCCGTTGTGTTAGGTGCGATTGCGCCACTGAACTATCTGGCGGGGGCAAAGTTTGGTGCGGTTGCACTTCCGCTTGGCGATGTCACGAGCATGATGATTTTGGTGCCGTTGTGGATGGTGATGCTGCCGCTCATGGTGCGATTTAGCCAGCGCGAGGCCACCGTGGCGTGAGAGCACGGGTGGCCGCAGCGACACTCGTCTGCAGTATGGTGACATCGGCCGTTATTGTGGCCCAGCCTGCGAGTGATACGGTTGATGTCTCGGTATCGCCTATTACAGCGCTCGAGTCATTGCGCCCGCTGTCTTTGGTGGGACGCTCTGAACTCAGGGTGGCCTTTTTTAAGGTGTTTGACTCGGCCTTATACACGAAGTCAGGTGAGTGGACGAACCCCAAGCACTCCTTTCGGTTTTTGTTGACCTATCGCCGCAATATTTCTGGACGTTTTCTCGCAAACCAAACAGCAAAGGAGTGGGATCACCTTGGGCTTATGGATGCGCGACGAGCGGCTTGGGAAGCACAAGTGCTCGAAATGTGGCCCGACGTCTCCAAAGGCGACAAGATCACGTTCGATGTGGATGAACGTGGCATTAGCCGATTTTATTACAACGGAATATGGGTCGGTGCCATTGAGGATTCAGAGTTTGCGCCTGCGTTCATCGCGATATGGCTATCCCCAGAAACGTCTCGGCCAGCGCACCGAGAAGGTTTGCTGGCCGGTTCTTAGGGTGTAAAGCGGGTGGTTTAGTCCCAGTTTATACCTGTGCGGATTCCAATCGTTCTTGGACGCATGGGACCGAAGAAGTGCGAGGGTATGATGCCTCCGTTGGCGTTGTAGCCGTCCCAAGTAAACTCGTTAAACACGTTTTCAGCGTAGGCCTGAACATACCAATTGCTGTCAGACTCGTAACCGACGCGAAGGTTGGCTATCGCATATGATCCTATGATGCCCTCGCGATTGCCCTCCCATGCGCCGCCTCGCTCACTTTCGTAAGATACCTCGAAGCTGGTCGCAATCGTTCCGTTGTCAACAGGGACGTCTATGTCGAGTTTCGCGGCGCCCGTTAATTTGGGCGCCCAAAATATTCGACTTCCTTCGCAGCCTCGTCCATCGCCCTCTTGATCGACGTCGATACTGCACAGAGATTCATTGACGCTATCGTCAAGGTTGGGGTCCCCAAGACCAGTCACGTCGGTATTGAGGTAGCCCATCGATAGGTAAAAGGTCGTGTACTCGTTAATCGCCACGGTAGTCGATGCCTCGACACCCATTCCTTCGGTCTTGCCGGCGTTTAAAACTCTCGCAGAGAAGGTGTCTCCTACATCGACATATTGAATAACTTGCGCATCGGTATAGTCGTACATGAATGCCGTCAAATCGAAGTTACCCGCGCCATCGAGGTAGCTCGTTTTAAAGCCAATCTCATACGAGTCCATTTGCTCTGGCTTGAATGTTCCAGGGCGGAAACCGTCGGCTTGCGTAATGCCTGTTTGAGCCACTTCAGGCGGTACACCTTGAGCGTCTTCGATCCAGAAACTACCAAAGCCGCCAGATTTGAACCCTTGGGTGTAGTTTGCGAAGAACATGGCGTCGTCATTAGGTGTCCAGGTGAGAGCAAACCGCGTTGTTGTGTCGCTCCAGGATTTCGAGTCTTCGATGTACTCAGTCGTCGCAAAGCCATAGGTGAAATAAGGACCTAAATAGCTATCGGGCTCTGGCACCAAGATGCCAAAGTCTTTGTCATCCTTCGTGTAGCGCACCCCAGCTGAAGCCACGAGCTCATCGGTGACTTGGTAGTCGAAGTTCACGTAGGCCGCCCAACCGGTGTACTTGCCCTTCAGCATGCCGGTTTCGACAAGGTTGCCATCAGAGCTGGGATAGAAATCGGTGTAGTAGTCAGAGCAGCCACTGTAGAACTCATAGCCGTAAGTTTCGGCGTAATAGTTGAGGTAGTACTGGCACATCAGGTCCTCAGAGCCTATTGCGTTGAACTCGGCATCGAGGTCTTCGTCGTAGTAGGAGATACCGGTGTACCAGCTCAGAGGACCATCACCATTGCTTGTGAGGCGAAGTTCCTGTTGAAAGTATTGTCCTGACTGCTCGAACTGGAAGTTATTAATGTTGAGCGACGTGCCGTCGTAATCTTCAGAATAGTAGTAGTCGTGGTCTTTGTAGCCTGTGTTCGAGTTGAGCGTTGCAAAGCCTAGGTCGTACTCGACAAATACCCCGATAGTAAGAAGGTCGCCGATATCGGCATCGCCACGTTCAAGATCGGAGTCAATTTGCTGGTTGTTTCCGTTGACCGTTGTATCGTCAACGATGTATCCGTCGAGCGCGTCCCAGATGTCGCCACTATCGATCGCGCGATACATCGAACCTGACTGCTTTCTATCTTCCCAGTCAACAACGGTGTCGATAGAGAGTGCGTCCGACTCATAGCGGGTCGACCAGCGAATGGCCTTCTTGTTGTGGTCGATTTCGTTGCTGCCCGAGAATACGTTCTTTACGAAGCCCTCTTCGTGCGAACTGTAACCGGCTAAACGCATAGCAAAATTGTCGCTTATTGGGATGTTGACGGCACCCTCAAATACCGCGTGCTCGCGCTGCCCGAAGTCAAAGTCGATATAGGCATCACTTGAGCCTATTTCCGCTTTACGTGTGTGCACACTGAATGCGCCACCGATCGAGTTGCGTCCGAACAAGAAGCCCTGGGGCCCGCGCAGGATCTCCGCCCGCTCAACGTCAAACAAGCTCGTTACAGCTGAGCCGTTTCTGCCCTCATAAAGGTCGTTCTTAAAAAAGGCTGATGAGGGATCGCCCCCGACACCAAAGTCCTGCGTTCGCACACCTCGGATACTGACGGCGTCGATATAAGAATCTTGCGAGTTACCACTGACACCTGGAGTGTAAGCAATAAGGTCCTTTACATCGTTAAGGTTTGTCTCTGCAATAAAGTTACCAGACAGAGCTGTGATCGCGAGGGGCACGTCCATAACACCCTGCTCTCGCTTCGTGGCCACAACGATAACTTCTTCGAGCGTTTGTGCGACCGCTGGTCCTGTACTGATCAGTGCTGCTGATACAGCTAGGGGCAGCAAGAGTTTGGTGTTGGGTTTTGTGCCAAAGACCTTTGACATAATGGTTTCCTCGGGTGGCGCTGAGCAGTCATCACGCAATCTGCTCGTTATTTTTGTTAAGAAGTCGGGCGATTTAGTTTATCGCCAAGGCAGTATACTCCGGCGTTAATCTAAGGGAACCCCCAAGCGATTAAGCTCACTTGCCATAGGGCTGAGCTCAGCCTCGTATCGACGCCAGCGGCCAATTGACCGCGTGTGTGCGGGCTCTCTCACCTGCACCGAGCTTGCGGTGGCGACACCTGCGCTACTTTCGTGGAAATTTAGGCAGGCGTCTTCCCACTCAAGTCCCAATGCCGCAATTAATTTCCGGGCATTGGGTTCTAGATCTCGTGCGGTGTCCTCGTAACTCACATCGATGATTTGCCCCGGGAACTCAGCATGAAAATGTGCCATGAGATCGCGGTATCGTGCGTGATGTCGTGCCATTTCACCTTGGTCGTAAGAGTGAAGGTAGGCATCGGCAAACAGCTGCTTGAAGCTGGCAAAGCAAGCGTCCATCGGGCCTCTTACAAGGTGGACGATCTTCGCGTTGGGAAGTGCCGCAAGAATCAGCGGCAGATTGAGATAATTGACCGGGAGCTTATCGACAAAGAAGGGTTTTTTGACGCGCTGTTTAGCGGTTGATCTTAAGTACATTTGGCCAATTTCCGCAGGATCGATGTCAGCTGCCGCCAAAAAGAGGTCGCGTGAGAAACGTTTGGGGTCGTTGTGTCGGGTTGCACGGCGCACAGCGAGTCCAAATTGCTGCAGCTCGCCAGCCGAAAAGACTTGCGAATGGCTAGTGATTACACGCTCGATGAGCGTTGTGCCTGTCCGCGGCTGACCCAGCACAAAAATAGGTGATGAATCCGCAATGCCGGGTGGTCGCGCCGATAGCCAGTCTGCCGTATACGTTGCCTTGATGGCATCAAACATGGCAATTTCGTCGGCCTCATTAAACTCTACAGTCGCGCGCCGCGCGCGAGCACCCTCGCTGAAGGCACTGAACGCGGTGGGCCAGTTGCCCAGGTCCTCACTCTCTTTACCAATGGCATAGTGAAGAAAGCCTTGGGCGCGTTTTGACTGTTGCCCGGATTGAATCAATGCCTGCATCTGAATGACGTGGTCGTCGCTCCCCGCTCTCTCAGAGTTGGCAAGTCCCCAATGGCACTGAGCGTTGCTGGGTTCTAAAGAAATGGCCCTTTTGAATAGCGCGACCGCATCGTCAATTTTCCCGAGAAAAACTCGGACGTTCCCTAAATTCATCAGCGCAGACGAGTTGTTGGGTAGCATCTGATGTGCGCGCTCAAAAAAGCGCTCTGCGGCTTCATATTCTCCCAGTGAATTCAGTACTGTACCGGTAAGCTCTATCACCACAGGATCATTTGGCTGTATGCGCCTTACTTCGTTTAAGGCTGACTCCGCAGCCGCTATTCGGCCTTCTCCGACATTTAACTTAGCCAAATGCGCCCAGGCCGCTGCATGATTGTGGTCGAGTTTTACGACTGACTTAAACGCTTTGTGCGCTACCTGTCGCTGTTGCCCCTCAAGCGCAACTAGGCCAACCAGAAAGTGGGCGGGCACCTGCGTCTGGTCCTTCTCAAGCGCTTGTTTACAGGCCTCACCTGCTGTGGCGAGGTCCCCTCGATTCAGTGCTGCAAAGCCATCAGCCAGTGTGAGCGCCAGCACTCTCAGGCACCTCCTTGGTATGCGATAAGCGGATCGGTATCCGGGTCGCCAGACCAGTGCGAGAGTGCTTCCATAAACAAGAAGAAAAGCTCTGCTTGAGAGCTGATATCGAGCTTGGCATACGCATGCTTGCGATGCAGCTTTACGGTTTCAATAGAAATGCCTAGTTTTTCCGCGATCAATCGTGTGTTGTGACCTAAGAGCACCAGTTCCACGACTTGACGCTCTCTGCGCGTCAGCACACTCGCGCCAAAGGCGGCAAGCGATCGATGCATTCGCTCGCGAAGCGTCGTGTGTTTTTGGGCCTCAAGCACCTCGAGGTAGTGTCTTTGACATAACGCTGCGGTCAGTTCGTAAATACCAGACAACCGTTTTACGTCTGACTTTTTAAAGCGTGCACCGCTGGTGGTTAATCCGATAGAGATATTGACGAAGTTATCGTTGGCGAGGTGCACCAGAAGGCCGCATTCGTCTTCATAACCGCAGTTTTTGTACCAGTTTTTGTAGTACTCGGAGCTGCGAAAACTGGAGGGAGCTAGGTCGGTGAGCCGAAAGACGCCAAACTGTTTGTCATAGGCCGCAGCCCGATAAAACGGATCGAGTAAAAATGGGCCGTTTAAGTAAGTGGCTAGCGCGCTTTCGGGATGACCCGCAAGTGGTCGTGCAAAGCTTATGGTGGGCAGCTCTTCTTGTCCGTAAACTATCACTGTCGCATCGTCAGCACCGGCAAGGTCGCAGAGAATATGTGCAATAGCGGGCACAAAATCGTCGGTCCCAAGCTGGGTGATGGCACGAGCGAATTCGGTGGTAATGGCTGATATTTTGGACATGTTTTTATTTTAAATTAATCAATGAAAGAGTGTTTTTGGTCCAGCTTCGAGGGCCAGCGAGCACAATAGCACTGACAGGCGCAATCGAGGAAAGGAAACGTGACGAGTGACGTGGTAAAACACTGAACGAGGCGACGCTTGGCCGAGTTAGCGATATGACCATCGCGATGGGTGGGTGGCTGCGTATTGATCGAATGCTTGCCGAACAATACGTTGTGTGAGCAGTGCAGTGAGTAAAGGACAACAGTATGGATTTTGAACTGAGCGAAGAGCAGCGCGCCTATGTGGCGAGCGCCCGAGAATTTGCACGGTCCGAGTTTAGGCCTCACGCAGCGCAGTGGGACCAGGCCGCTATTTTTCCAAAAGACGCATTAAAAGCAGCGGGTGGTTTGGGATTCATGGGAATGATCGTGCCGGAGGCGGCGGGTGGTCTTGGGATGACACGCCTTGATGCGAGCTTGATCGTGGAGGAGTTGGCAAGAGGCTGTACCACGACCGCGGCTTTCCTCACCATCCACAACATGGCGTCTGCCATGATCGGCAAATATTGCCAAGCTTCTGTGGTTGATATGTGGTGCCCCGGTTTGACGTCGGGTGAACAGCTTGCGTCGTATTGTTTGACAGAGCCGGGCGCGGGTTCGGATGCTGCGTCACTTAGAACCACTGCAAAACGAGACGGCGACCTATATCGCCTTTCGGGCACCAAAGTTTTTATTTCAGGGGCTGGTGATACAGATGTTTTAGTCGTTATGGCCAGGACCAAAGACGAAGGCTCTCGCGGCATTACCGCTTTTTTAGTGCCTGCCCATCTCGACGGAATCAGTTACGGAAAAAAAGAAGACAAGATGGGTTGGAATGCGCAACCCACACGGCAAATCAATTTTGATGATGTTGCGGTACCGGTGGCCAATCGGCTGGGTGAGGAAGGTCAGGGCTTTGCCATTGCAATGGAGGGACTGGACGGCGGACGTATTAACATTGCGACGTGCTCGGTCGGTACCGCTCAGCAGGCGATTGTTGATGCGACGGACTACGTCCAAAACCGAGAGCAATTCAACACGCCGATCGCCAATTTCCAGCACACGCAGTTTCAGATCGCTGACATGCTCACTGAACTTGTCGCGGCGCGTCAGATGATTCGGTTGGCGGCGAGTAAGCTCGATCATCAGGATTCAAACGCGACCACGTACTGTGCCATGGCAAAACGATTTGCCACTGATGTGGGCTTCAAAGTGTGTAACGATGCGCTGCAGTTGTTTGGTGGGTACGGCTACATCCGCGAGTATCCGATGGAACGCTACGTAAGGGACACCCGTGTTCACCAAATTTTAGAGGGCACCAACGAGATTATGCGGGTGATCATATCGCGACAAGCGCTCATGGATGGCGCACTGGAGGTTATCCAATGAAGGTTAGTCCGAGCGAAAAGGTCCAGTTGGTGGTAGAGAACGGAATTGCCACAGTGACGATCAATAATCCGGGTGCGAATACTTGGGATCTTGAAAGTTTGCCCGCGCTTGAGGCGGTTGTTCACGCGCTTAACGACCGATCAGACGTCCGAGCGTTGATTATCACCGGTAACGGTGAGAAGTTCTTCTCTGCTGGCGCAGACCTTAATCAATTCGCGGGCGGGGATCCCGTTGCCGCGGGCGCAATAGCACATGCGTTTGGTCGCGCTTTTGAGACCTTATCAGACTATCGCGGTGTCTCGATCGCTGCGATAAATGGTTATGCCATGGGTGGTGGATTAGAGGTGGCTTTGGCCTGCGATATTCGAATCGCGGAACGCCACGCCTCACTTGCGCTGCCGGAGGCGAAAGTGGGTCTACTCCCCTGCGCCGGTGGTACACAGCGGCTCGCCCAATTGGTCGGCGAAGGCTGGGCTAAGCGGATGATTCTTTGCGGTGAACGCCTTGCTGCCGACAAAGCCCTGTCAGTAGGTCTCGTGGAAGAGGTCGTTGAATCGGGCGAGGCGCTCAGTACCGCCATCGCTCTGGCGACAAGCGCCGCGGGCCAAAGTCCGACGTCCATTGCGGCCTGTAAACGACTGATCCACTCGGCGAGAGACGTCTCTATTGGCGCCGGTTTGATCGCGGAGCGTGATGAATTTGTGGCACTTTTTTCAACAGAAGATCAGAAAGAGGGCGTGAATGCTTTTTTAGAGAAGCGCGCCCCAGAATGGAAAAATAAATGAGTGACGTAGTGTTAGTTTCAACCATTGGCGAGGGTGAACGCCGGGTCGGTCGTTTGACCCTGAATACCCCTCGGATTCTCAACTCGCTTGATGCAGAGATGATCGAAATCATGCTGGCGAAGCTGCTTGAATGGGCCGAGGATGACTCGATTGCCGCGGTTTACATCGACGGCGAGGGAGAAAAGGCATTTTGCGCGGGCGGTGACGTGCACGAGCTACGCCGGTCATCGATAGAGAATCCTGGCGGTCCTTGCACCTACGCGGAGAACTTTTTCGCGCGCGAATACCAAATGAACTACGCACTCTTTACCTACCCCAAGCCCGTTATCTGTTGGGGGCATGGTGTTGTGATGGGCGGTGGCATGGGCGTCATGGCCGGCTGCAGTCATCGCGTGGTGAGTGAACGTACACGCATTGGTATGCCTGAAATTACGATTGCGCTGTTCCCAGATGTCGGTGGCAGTTACTTCCTGAACCGAACGCCCGGCATGATAGGGCGATTTTTGTCACTGACCTCCGTACATATCAATGCGACTGATGCACTTTACGCGAATCTCGGCGATGTATTTCTGGCGCATGAGCAGCGTCACAGTGTCGTAGAGGCGCTTGCGAGCGGCCCTTGGTCCAGCGATGCAGCTGCGAATACTGCGATTGTTGACGAGATTTTAGGTATGGAGGCCACGGTCGATCAGCCGCTGGGCGTGATCGAGCCGCTGATGCCCCAGATCAATGCGCTGATGGCAGGCGATGATCTCAATGATATTTCGGATCGATTGCTGGGGTATGAAGGCGACAATGTCTGGCTTCAGAAAGCGCGTGATGGCTTTGCGCACGGCTCTAAACTGGCCGCCTGTTGGATCTTTCGACAGCTCAACGATTCAGCGAATTACTCGCTTAAAGAGGTCTTCGATACCGAGCTTCGCTTAGGCGCTAATATTATGCGGCATCCCGAATTTGCCGAGGGTGTCAGGGCGCTACTTGTCGACAAAGACCGCCAACCAAAGTGGCAATTTGCCACGGTTCAGGATGTGCCAATGGACGTGCTTGAATCTTTCTTTTCTGAGCCTTCAGGCGCACCCAATATGCACTATCCCTGGTAGTAAGTACTTGCACAAATCACTGGAAATTACATGAAGACAATCGGTTTTATTGGTCTGGGCAACATGGGTGGCCCCATGGCTAAGAATCTTCTTAAGGCAGGCTGGTCGGTCAACGCCTTCGATTTGTCGGCGCCGGCGTTAGCCGACGTTGTCGGTGCAGGCGCGCGCGCCGCTGTGTCTGCTCGTGACGCGGCGACTGGTGTTGATGTGGTGTTATCGATGTTGCCGGCGGGGCAACATGTCGAAGCCGTGATGCTCGGTGATGAGGGGTTATTTGCTCACCTCCCTGACGGCACCCTCGTCTTGGACGCGAGTACGATTGACGCGATGACAGCGAGAAAGCTGCATGCGGCAGCAAGTGAGGCGCAGCTCGCTTTCATGGACACGCCTGTTTCGGGTGGTGTTGCTGCGGCTCAAGCGGGAACGCTTGCGTTTATGTGCGGCGGTGCGGTTGATGCGTTCTTGCGTGCTAAAGCGGTCCTTAGCGCAATGGGGGACAAAAATAAAATTTTCCATGCGGGTTCGGAGGGAGCCGGTCAGGTCGCCAAGGCCGCTAATAACATGTTGCTCGCGATTCACATGATTGGCACCTGCGAAGCACTTGCCATCGGTGCCGCCAACGGGCTCGATCCAGCTGTTCAGTCAAAGATTATGAAAGCAAGCTCGGGCAATAATTGGTCGTTACAAGTTTACAACCCGTGGCCCGGTGTCATGCCGGGCACGCCAGCCGAAAACGACTACGTGCCGGGTTTCATGGTTGACTTGATGGTGAAAGACTTGGGTCTTGCCGCGGAGCTTGCGAGGCAGTCGGAGGTCGACGCCGAGTTTGGCGAAAAGGCACGCACCATTTATCAGGCGCTACAAAAACGCGGATTCGGACGTAGTGACTTCTCTATTGTATTGAAGTCGGTGCTGAATTCGCTCGACTAAACGACGTCTTCTCCACTGGCCAAAAGCGGTGCGGCGTCGAGATCATCGGCATCCATCATTGCTGCAACACGCTCTAAGGAGGCCACAATCGAGTGTTGCTCCCACGACGCCAACCGGCTGAAGCGATCCACAAAGCTGTCTTGTAATGGTTTAGGCGCAGAGCTTTTGAGTGTTTGTCCTGCTTCAGTCAGCGTTACGATGACTCTTCGACGGTCCACAGAAGACCGCACACGATTCACGAGGCCGTTGCGCTCTAGGCGATTTAAGATCGTGGTCACTGTCGCTAAGCTTAAGCTCACTGCTTTAGCAATGTCTGAGACGGTTGGGTCCTTTAGGTCTCCGACGGCTTTAATAATGACCAGTTGAGGCGTGGTTAATCCGGTCTTTTTGCCCAGCTTTCTCGAATGTAAATCGGTGGCGCGAATGATGCGCCTTAGCGCCACGAGAACGTGATCTGGTAAGTCCATCGATTGCATATCGAAAAGCTTCGCTTTTGGGGGGGCATAGTTTAATACTTTGAACCCAAAGTATTCAATTGAACGCAGGCACATTCTGTCATCTTTGGCGTCTTTGTGGCGTAATACTCAGATGGAATTTAATCAACCGTTTCTTCAGTTGCCTTGGCGCTTTAACGCAGCGCGTCTTGCCGAAGAAGTGCGATTATTGCCGTCTGCTTTTTGGTTAGACCATCCTTCAGGTCTGCCTGGGAATTCGGCAGTTCCACTCGTTTCCGTGAATGGCGAAATGAACCACGCGTTTGATGGTGCCATGCAACCGACTAAAGCACTGACGTCCAGTCCTTATCTTCACCATGCGATTGCGTCCTTTGGTGAGGTGGTGGCGCGTTCGCGGTTGATGCGTTTAGAGCCTGGTGCACAAGTCGCAGAGCATGTGGATTTTAATTATCACTGGGTCAGCCGAGTGCGTATTCACGTCCCAATCATTACTAATCCGGGTGTCTTATTTTATTGCGGTGACGAGTCGGTGCACATGGTCGAGGGTGAAAGTTGGCTGTTCGATTCGTGGCGACGTCACCGCGTGGTGAACGACAGTAGTGTCTCGCGCGTGCATCTTGTTATTGATTTGGCCGGTTCCTCGCGATTTTGGCGCACCGTTCGTGGGGCATCGGAGCTGGAAGCAATAGACGTGCCCTTCGACGAGAGTCCCGTTTCAACTTTGCGCACGGAACAGTTTCCCGTCGCGCCCGTAATGGCGCCGGGTGAGATGCTCGCCATCGTCGAGCAACTGCTGCGTGATTGCGAGGCCAATCCGGACAACAATCCGGAGATAATGAAGCGTTACCGCCACCTCCTTCTCGATCTCGTTCATGACTGGCGCGAGATCTGGAGTCTCCATGGCTTTGCCGAGACCGCGTTTGCGCACTATCGGCAGATACTTCAACGGACCGCATCGCAACTGGCGCCCGATCCAAGGGTACTGGTCACGGCATCGAATAAGGTTGGGATTAACCCGGTGATTAACCAGCGAATTTTAGCGGCTGCGCTAAGGCCGCGGCGAGTGGCTGAATTCAGTCCCGCGGGTACCCCAGCAGCCTGAAGTCGTCAGCGTAAAACGCCTCGAGCTCTTTAACAAAAGCGGTATCTGAATAGAGTGCCGGCTTCTCATTTTGCGTCACGTTTTGTGGTTTCGAAGGTTCCGCTGAAACCCCTAGGTGACGACAAATTTGCGCTAAGTCAGCGTCTAAGGATTCGTAGCGTCCGATGAACGACATGGCGACCTGCCCGTCTTTATCGGTCAGGAGGTCAGTCTGAGGTCTGACCAACACGCGCTTTCTGAAGCGTTCAAATTGAAATGCGCGCTTCGACCAGGCCAGCGGATCCTGTGAGTAGCTGCTGTCCGTTCGTGCTAAAAACGCACACACTGACCTAAATCGTTCAATCGGATGTCTCACAAAGGCAACACGGAAATAAGACTTAGTCGTTGTTTCACCTATCGAGTGACACAGTTCCTGATAAGAAATATGACCGTGCCCGATATTGGCAAGCGCTGGAATCGGAGAGTGCATTTGGGCGGTGAGCATTTGCTGCTCCCAATCCTCGTCACCAAGAAACGGCCTCAATACCGCTCGAACGGCATGAGTTCCCGTTTTAGGCACCGCAAAAAATATGAATTTACGCGAGCTTGAGAAGATCACTGCGTTCAGTCGATCTGATATTCATTGAGTAACTCGCTACCTAGCGCCTCTTTGAGTGGTGCCAAATAGTGCTCAAAGTTCTTCCACTGCTCAAGCCCAGAGGTGTATATGGGTTGCCGCACTTGCTCCGCACTGGGTGTCCGTACCGTACGTTCTGTTTTATGAAACTCAAGGCAGGCAGACTCAAATTCGAGACCACAATAGTCCAATATTCGGTGTACCTGAGTTTCTAAATCAGCAACGACGTCCTCGTGGTTTACCCGTAATACGTGTCCGGGTAAGACGGCATCCCAGTGCGCCATCAGCCGAACGTATTCCTTGTAGTACTCGCCAATTTGACTCAGCCCGTAAGAAAATTCCTGACCCTCACCAAACAGCTGCTTGTAACCGCTAAAGCAGCAGGCCATAGGATGGCGTCGAGCATCAATAATTTTTGCGTTTGGGAGGATCAGCTTGATGAGCCCAATATGAAAAAAATTGTTGGGCATCTTGTCGATAAACAGCTGGCCTGATCCGCGATAAATACGTGTTTGATCGATAAATTGCGCGCCAAACTGAGCGAACAAATCGTTATCGAGATCGCCTAAAATAGCTGGATAACGTGGAGTCCCGTCCTGATCTGCGTCGCGACCCCGCAAACGCTTTGCAAGATCGAGAATGTTATGCAGCTCCATGGTGCCATCAACCTGTGAGTGCGATGCCAGTATTTGCTCAAGCAGCGTCGATCCTGCTCGCGGTAAGCCGACGATAAAAATCGGGTCGATATTTTGCACGCCAACGTGTTGTCGACTTTCAAAGAGCTCACTTGTGCAGACGTCAATTTGCGCTTGCACCCGTTTTCTGAGCTGTACCGGGTCGTAGTGCGTTGTTGGGAGCTTGAGCGAATTCCCTCGATCGTAATAGCTAAAGGCGTCGTCAAAGAGATTTTTGTCTTCAAGGGCCTTTCCGAGTGCAAAACAAATTTGCACTCTGTCGAGCGTCGATAGCGCGTCGCTCTCCTCTATTTTTTTCATGGACGCTATTTCTTCGTCATCGAAGCGATACGATTTTGTATTTGCAAGCGACCAGTAACTGTCACCGTGTGCGGGCTTTAGCGAGATACATCGCTGGAAGGCGGCAACGGCATTTTCTCGTTCACCAATCGCGTTGAAAATATGGCCCTGACTGATAGGAATGAGATGGTCAGCCGGGGCGTTTTTGGCGAGTTGGGCGTACAGGTCTTTGGCTTCCTCAATATTTCCCACGGCAAATGCCGCCGCTGCATACGCTCGTTTTATTTCACCGGTGTCGGTTGGCGCGTCTTTGTTCAGTGAAGCGGCAATGTCAAAGGCCGAGTGAAAACGTTGGCGTCGCATCAACACGTGAAAGAGCTGAAGTCGTGCAGGGATCATTTTGGGCTGAAGCGCGACCAGTGTCTCGAGTAAAAACTGTGCCTCATCCAAAATATTCTTCCGGGTGAGGACCTCGGCCAAGAGCCGCATTCCCTCCGGGTGGGTCTTGTTGTCTCGTAAAAAGTGCTTAGCAAGGCGCTCGGCGTCTTGCACTTTGTTGTTGGCGAGGTAGCTAATGACGGTTCTCAATTCGGGCGGCAGTGACCTTAAAAATTCCAGTTGAGCCGCCGCAGCCTCCGCCGATGAGGGGCTGAACTTCCGGCGCAGGGGAATAAGGAATTGCCAACACTGCATCAATGCCGGGTCAAGCTCCACAGCACGCTCGGCTGCCGCGTGTGCGAGTTTGGGTTCATTAATCGCTAAAGCAACCGTGGTCATCTCCTGAAAGGCGCGCGCGTGATCTGGTACGTCTAAGGTAAGCGACTGCAGGCTTTGCATGGCTTCATCATTGCGACCTTGCAAGCGCAACAGTAAGCAGGCGAGATACCGAACGTTTGGATCGTCTGGATGCGCCGTCGCGAGACTGGCAATAATACTGTTGGCCGCGTCGAGGTCCTTATTCACCAGCGCGTGTTGCGCGTCTACTAATTGCTGAGAGATGTCACTCATAGCGTTACTAGTTACCTATGTGGCGTTACTGATGTGTCGTCCCTGTTTTGCAGACAAAAAAAGGGGTGACGTAGTGTCACCCCTTTTTGGGTTTGCTTCAAATAGTGGTCTAGAAGCTGTAGCTCAATCTCAGACCCATAGTGCGCGGACGCATCATTGATGACTCAGGCGTGTACTTGCCTGCAGGCTGGACAACATAACCTTCTTCGCTAGTGATGTTGTTGACGTAGAGCTCGGCCGTCCAGTTGTCTCGTCCATAACCCACGCCCACATTCATCGACAGTGCCGAATCATTGATGTAACGCGAGTTTGAGGGGAGTCCCAAGCCGTTTGAACCTTCGATAGTACCGAAAGTACCGCCTTCATTTCGGATGCTTACGCCCGATGAAGTGCCATAGGCCATGCCTTGGGTGTCTTCCATAAAGGCTGCGCTTCCAGCAATACCACTCACGCTGCTGCCTCTGTAGACCATAGCGGCATTAAACCAGGCGTCACCGCCGTTCCAGCTAAAGTCATATCGCGCTCGGATGTTTCCTGAGAGCGAAGGTGAAAGTGGCAGCTCAGAGCCTACCGGTACAGCGACGCCTTGTAGCTGGTCGTTAATGCGCGTCAGTTCGGTATCTAGGTAACTGACCGCGCCGGCCAGCGTGAGGTTGGCTGAGGCCATCAGGACAAAGTCCATATCGATGCCTCGCGTTTCCGCGTCTCCCACATTCTCCATGAATACCAAGAAGGCGACGTTTGACGGATCAAAACGAGAGACTTGAAGGTCGGTAATCTCGGTCTGATAACCCACAACGTTCAACCGGAGGCGACCGTCCATGAGTTCGGACTTCATACCGATCTCCATGTTCTCTAGCGTGTCAGTTTTTGCGACCGCTGGAACCACATAGCCTTCATAAACGCCGGTTTGATTGGTGGCCAGCTGACCGGCATTACGGTTTTGCGTTGCTGGACGATAGCCCTCCGAGTACACGCCGTAAATCATAATGTCGTCAGAAAGCTGGTAATCAAGCGATGCGCGAATAATGACGTCATCTTCTTTGGTTACACCATTTTTGTCGATTGATGAGATGTCTACTCGTCCGTCTTGAATGGCTGCAAGCGTTGCCGCGTTACTACCGCCACCTCGGAACATCTCTTTAACACCGCCGCCGTAGGTATCGGCCGCGCCCGGGTAGTTATTAAGCGCGAGGAACTCAGCTTCCGTAAGTGTTCCTGAGTTAAGTCCACCCAGCGCCAGGAAGCGGTCAGTTGGACTGTTGGAGAAGCGGTGACTGTTACAGAAGCCGTCACCGACACCGCCGCCACCGTTACCGCCATAACGACAACCGAAGCTGAAGTTTGAGGCGCCGCGAAGCTGTGTTTCAAGCTCATAGCTTCGTGCACTAAAGGTCGCAGTCAGATTGTCGTTGATGTCGAACGCTACCTGTCCGAAGAACGCAAATTCTTCTTCAGTACGCGTGTAGTCGTTAAAGAATGTTGTATCGACACCGGTCGGACCGACCTGATTTGTACCCGCAACGCCGGGAATGGTGACGTTTGCGAGTTGGTACGGTGACTGCGCGTTTGCGCCGTAATAATTCACCTGGAACTCACTGAACGCATCGCCACTGGATTTGTACTGGAACTCACCAATCGTATTGGTGGTCACTTCACCCATGTAGATACCCGCGAGGAAACGCATTCGGTTGTCAGGGTCAGTGCTGAAGCGAAGCTCGTGCGTGGTTCGCTCGTTGCTTGACGTGTCACGGTACATTTTCGTTGGATCAAAACAGGTGTTTTGTTCCACTGACGTATCCGCGGCATAGATGTTTCCGCTACACAGGTAGTACGTAATATAACCGCCACCATTGTTGTAGTGCGTGTAGTCAATCAGTGAGTCGATTTCGCGATCCAGATAGCCGCCTGCATAAACGACATCGAGACCGGCTATTCGGCCTTCAAGGGTTAATGTGGTTAGGTCAAACTCATCGTTGTTGGTTTCAGCGATGTACTTGGCCTGCTTGTCGCGGCCTAGGCTTGGGTCGATCAGGAATGAGCCGTCAACGTCCAAGTCTTGCGACGTGTGCTGAACCAGTGCACTCCAGTCGTCGTTGATATCCCACTTGAAGCCTGCTCTATAACCGGCATAGATGGCTTCGTTTTGATCTTCGCCAGCAACATCATTATTGCTCGTGCTGCGTATCTCGGTCAGCGGGAAGTCGCCAAAGTAGGGGCCGTAACCGATCGAGTTTCGATCTACTACTTCGCCCGTGGGGGTAAAGGTTGACTGAACATTGTCGATCCAGCCGCCTTGCGTGTTGCTGTAGCCGACAAAGCGCAGGGCCATGTTGTCGCCAATAGGCAGGTTGACCATACCTTCGATATTGTTGCTGCCAGCACCGCCGGTTGTGTTTGCAAAACCTGCATCAATTCGTGCTTCGGTCTCACCGATAATGGGCTTGTTCGTGATCATGCGGATCGTGCCCGCCTGTGAGCTTGCACCAAACAGTGTGCCCTGTGGCCCTGACAGCGTTTCAAGCCGCTCAATATCGGTGGCGTAGACGTCAAGGTTTCTAGCGCCAAGTGATACTGGTACTTCGTCCACATAGAGGGCAACGCCAGGCGCTGAGCCCTGCGCCAGTGCAACGGTCGCGCTTGATTGCTCCGTCGCTGAGCCGCGAATATAAATTTCTTTGTTACCTGGACCAATACCCGCATCGACGACGTTGGGTAGGAAGTTAACGTAATCATCAAAGGTCATGATGCTTTGTGCGCGGAGGCTGTCGCCCGAGAGTGCTTGAACCGACACCGGAACATCCTGAGCATTCTCGGCTCGCTTAGTGGCGGTGACGACCACCTCTTCCATCATGGCACTTGCGCCGCGATTTGTCTGTGCAAAGGCTGTTGACGCTAAAGCCGGGGTCAGCACCGCGGCAACGGCGAGCGATAGAGGCCGCTTGCCAAACTTTTTGGTGAGAAACATAGAGCTCTTCCATTTTTTTAGAGTGGTGGAAAGATTCTAGCTCAAAGTATTTAAATGCTCCACCCCGTTAGTAAAAACAATAAGTCATTGTTTTTATGAATAAAATTTAATAAAAATGTAAATTTTCAACGGTTTAAATGCTTTTCACCCTTTTGATTCGGAGGTGGCACGCTTCTTTGCGCGTAGCTGATACACTTTGAATTCACGTTAATAAGTAACTTTCCTATGCCGAAGTTGTCCGACCGCGGCTTTGTTATCGACAAAGCCGTTTTCATACCCTCCATTATTTTTCTAATGAGTTCGGTCCTGCTAGTACTTGCGCTTCCCGAGGCGAGTGACGCGGCATTTGCAGACTTGCAAAGCACCATTGTTGCGAATGCCAGCTGGTTTTATGTGCTGGTCATGGCGATTCTCTTGTTTGCTGTCTGTGTTCTCGCGTTGTCGCGTTACGGTGAAATTAGATTAGGCCCTGACAACTCAAAGCCAGAATACAGCCTGTTTTCATGGCTCTCCATGCTCTTTGCGGCGGGCGTTGGAATTGGACTCATGTTTTATGGCGTCGCCGAGCCGGTCGTTCATTACTTAAAGCCACCGATTGGCGAAGGTGCTGCGGTTGGCGGTGTTCGCCAGGCCATGAACCTCACCTTTTTGCACTGGGGATTCAATGCGTGGTCGACCTACGCGATGATGGGCCTTGTTCTCGCTTACTTTTCGTATCGTCGAGGACTACCGCTGACCCTACGTTCAGCGTTTTATCCGATTATTGGTGACCGCATTCACGGCCCTATTGGCGCGTCAATCGACGTCTTTGCTATTGTCTGCACGACGTTTGGCATCTCAACAAGTTTGGGACTGGGCGTCTCACAGCTTAATACGGGACTGAACTACTTATTTGACGTGCCAATCACCGGGACGATTCAGTTTGCGCTGACGATGGGTATTATGGCGCTGGCCGCGGTGTCGGTTGCACTGGGTCTTGATACGGGTATTAAGCGTCTTTCAGAGATCAATTCTTATCTCGCCATTTCACTTTTGTGTTTTATCCTCGTGGCCGGTCCCACCGTCCTGATTCTCAGTGGTGCGCTGGAGAATTTCGGTCACTATTTTGCCAGTTTGATCCCAACCTCGTTCAACTTGTTTGTCTACCAGGACACTGATTGGCTGGGTGGTTGGACCATTTTTTATTGGGGCTGGTGGATTAGTTGGACGCCGTTCGTCGGAATTTTCATTGCTCGAATTTCTCGAGGTCGAACCATCAGAGAGTTCCTGATCGGTGTCACTGTCGTGCCCACGTTGTTTGTCGTGTTGTGGATGAGTGTTTTTGGTGGGAGTGCTATCGAGCTGATTCAGGGCGGCGAACAAGCCTTTGGCGACGCGGTGGCGTCCGATCAGCCGTTGGGTCTTTTCCTTTTCTTAGATTATATGCCAGGCACGATGATCCTGTCGGTGCTCAGCCTCGCGATGATCATTATTTTCTTTGTAACGTCAGCGGACAGCGGTGCGCTTGTCTTAAATATGATGGCCTCTGGTGGTGTAGACGATACCCCGCCGTTACAGCGCGTCCTTTGGACTGTAATTATTGCGGCCGTTTCGGCAACACTGCTGATTAATGGAGGTTTAGATGCGCTTCAAACCGCAACGATCGCCAGTGCGCTCCCGTTTTCTTTCGTGCTGCTGGGAGCATTGTGGGGATTACAGCGGTCGCTGAGGTCCGAAGTGTCTGTCATAAACGTGCGGGCCCCCGCAAGTTTTGATTCCGATAGTGATACTGACTGGCAGTCACGACTCAAGGCCTTGCTCAAGGAGCCGTCTAATAAAAATGTTCTGACGTTTCAGCGTGAAGTCGTACTGCCAGCGCTTGGCAAATTTGCGACCGAGCTTTCAAATAACGGTGTGAACGCGAGCGTGATTGACAGTGTGAGCGAAGAGGGCAGTGTCGAGTTAATGGTCGCGGCGGGTGACGAAATAGATTTTCGTTATTCGGTCAAGCTTGCGCCGCAAACGACGGACAGTGTCGTGGACATAGAGGGTGAAGCGCTCGCATTGCCCTTAGAGGGTTCGACGTCGGTTACAGAGGTGCATTTACGCGATGGTTCAGCGAGTTACTGCGTGTGGGGTCTGACCGAGTCGCAAATTATTGGTGACGTTTTAGCGCAGTACGAACAACATCGTAGAACCTAGTCAACGATCGTAATGGGCGTTGCCGGAAGGCGAATTCCTTTGGGGTTGATCACCCTCATTGATGGGATCATTCGGTTTAGATTGGCTTGTCTGTCGTCAGGGGCGGGGTGCGTGCTTAAGAAGGCGGGTGGTCGGTCGTCGTTCAGCGCGGACATTTTTTGCCAAAGTGTGACTGCGGCCTCCGGGTCATAGCCTGCAAGCGTTGCAAGTCGCATTCCGAGCCGGTCGGCCTCACGCTCAGCGGTTCGGCTATTGGGCAGCTCTAGGGCAACTTGCGCGAGCAATTCCGCGCTTTGTCCTGCACTGCCGCTGCCGTCGGTGGCTGCGCTGACGGCCGCCAGGCCCAGCTGAATTGCCATGGCCCGAGACATTCGCTCCGCGGTGTGGTTCGCCAGCGCGTGTGAAATTTCATGGCCCATGATTTGTGCGAACTCGTCGTCAGTGAGTGAGAGTTGTTCAAAGAGACCTGTGTAGACGGCCATTTTTCCGCCGGCCATACACCAAGCATTAACGACCTCGTCGTCATCAACAATCACCACACTCCAATCCCAATTTGAGGACTGCGGGTACTGCTGAGTTGCGGCGGTCACGACCCTGCCGGCCACTCTCCGGACGCGAGAATCAACCTGCGGCTGGTCAACAATTTTTTGTTCATCGCGAAATGAGTCAACGGCTTGTTGATAGGCACCTCTGGATTGCTGAATCGCAGACGCAGGCGACACGATGAGAAACTGACTTCGTCCTGTCGGACTCGTGGTGCAGGCTGAAAGCGCTAAAAGCAAGAGTGATACGGTGACCAGTGTGCGGTTGGGCATTGATTAAGCCTTGAATCCTTCAGCAGTCGTTGACACCAGGTGCGAGCACTGTGGCACTACCCTGGCTCCGATTCGGCACCAGCAACCACGCGCAAAAGACCTCGATAAACGCGCGTTGCATCGGCTTGTCCTTCGAGTATGCGATACATCTCTTGGCAGATGGGCACTTTAACACCGTGTTGTTTTGCAAGGGCCACTACCGTTGCGGCACTTTTCACGCCCTCTGCCACCATATTCATGGCATTGGTTATTTCTTCAACGGTTTTTCCGGTGGCTAACTCGAGACCAACATAGCGGTTTCGACTCTGAGCACTGGTGCATGTCGCGATCATATCGCCCATTCCGGCGAGACCTGCAAAGGTCTCTTGCCTCCCACCGAGTGCTGTCCCCAAGCGTGTTGCCTCTGCAAGCCCACGGGTGATTAATGCCGCTCGCGTATTGTCTCCCGCACCCAAGCCATCGCCGAGACCGACCGCTAGGGCGATAATATTTTTGAGGACACCACCGAGCTCGCAGCCAGTGACGTCATCGTTGTGATAGACGCGAAACAGGCCCACATTAAGTGTGGGTTGCAGCCACTGAGCTGCAGGGTCATCGAGCGCCAATACGCTCGCTGCCGCTTTGCCGGTCAGAATCTCTTTTGCCAAGTTAGGGCCGGACAACACACCGATTGGATGCTGCGGACAGAACTCACGGATAATTTCAGTCATCCGTTTTTGTGTGCTCGCCTCGAGTCCCTTCGTCATGCTGATAATGGGGACTCCAACAGGGACCGACGGTGCCACGCGTTCAAATACGCTTCGGAACATATGCGACGGGATGGCCACAAAAACGGCGTGCGCATTGCTCAGCGCAGCCTCAAGGTCGGTTGTTGCGCGTAAAAGGGGGTTGAGTGAGAGCCCTTCTAGGTAACGCGCGTGCGTGTGCGTGTCGTTTATTTCGCGAACGACGCCGGCGTCACGGGCCCACAGCGTCACCTGCGCATTGCGACTGACGAGCGAGGCGAGTGTCGTGCCCCATGAGCCGCCTCCAATCACTGCGAGACGTGTATTGCTGTCTTTTGCGCTATTCACAGGAGGTTCCAATGCGATTGATGTTTCATGACGCGCGAGAATGGCGTGTCGCAATGAAAACTTCAAGTTCAGGTGAATTAGCGACCCATTGGGGGGTAGACTGAGGTCGCTGAGCCAATGTCAAAAAGAAATGGAGCGACTGTGGAGTACGGAATTGTCAGTTTGTTACCGACCGCGTTGGTGTTGGTCCTCGCCATTATCACGCGACGCACTCTAGAGTCGGTGGTCGCAGGCGCATTGTTTGCGTTTTTTTTGATGGACGGCTCAGGCTTCATTGCCACGATGGCGGTTGTGTCGCTGGATGTGTTGCGTGACGAAGACGTCGCTTGGATCATCCTTGTGTGTGCACTTTACGGGACGTTTATTGCGTTGCTCGTTCGCAGTGGAGGCTCCACAGCGTTTGGTCATTTGTTGCTCGCACGCCTCACCTCAAAACGCCAAAGCCTACTAGCCACCTGGGGTGTCGGTCTGATGATCTTCTTGGACGACTACCTAAACTCACTGACGGTAGGCGCGACGATGAGGGCGGTTACCGATAAATTCAAAACGTCGCGGGCGATGCTGGCCTATGTGGTTGACTCAACGGCCGCGCCGATGTGCTTACTGATACCCATTTCAAGCTGGGGCGCGTATTTTGCGGGCTTGCTGGAGAAGAATGAAATAGCCGCGGACGGTCAGGGTCTGGGGCTTTTTGTGGAATCTATCCCGTACATGTTTTACCCGATTATTGCGCTCTTAATAGTGCCGCTCGTAATCATGGGTGTGATCCCTCGTCTTGGTGCGATGAAGCAGGCCGAATATCGCGCCGAGTCATCGGGTGATTTAGGGGCTATCAGCGATTCTGAGAGTGAGAGTCCGGTGGGCAACGGCGGCCCCAGCACCTTCTTTTTGCCTATTGTGGCGCTACTATTTTTTACCGTTGTTCCCAATGTGGATCTACTACGCGGTGTCATCGCTGGAATTTTAGTCACGCTGATTTACTTTGCCTCACTCCGACTCATGCCACTTTCAGAGCTGTTCGACACCTGCACCAACGGACTCAAGATTATGGTGCCCGTTTTGGCGATGCTGCTGGCACTGTTTATTTTTGTCGAGGCCAATGACCGAATAGGGCTCACCGAGTACGTTATTCAAGCAGTACAACCCTACATGACAGCGATGTGGCTTCCGGTCATTATCTTCGTCACCATGTCGGCTGTTTCCTTCGCCACAGGGTCCAACTGGGGTGTCATCGCCATTGCCATGCCCGTCGCCTTCCCACTGGCACAGGCTTACGATGTCAGTATACCCCTCGTAATTGGCGCGCTTTTGTCGGCGAGTGGCTTTGGCAGTCATGCTTGCTTTTACTCCGACTCGACCGTGCTCTCAGCGCAAGGTGCTGGGTGCGACACCTACCAGCACGCGGTGACACAGATTCCCTACGCGATCTTGGCGGCCACAATTGCGGCGCTCTTCTTCCTTATTGCGGCTGCGGTTGTCTGACGTCTAGCCTGGGTGATGAGTACCACGTATATTTGTTTTGCTGCTCTGCCCAGGGACGTGATTGATGGCTGAGTCCGAAGAGGACCTCAAATGGTTGAGTGGAGTACATTGATGAAAGGCCCTATCTCGCATTATCTTATTACCGTGGTCTGCCTCGCCTTCCTCTCCGCCTGTGGCGGTGGGAGCGGCGGTGACGACAAGTTACCGCCACCTGTGGTTGTGACACCGCCTATCCCCGATCCAACAGGGCTTTGGGTTCAGAGCGAGGATGACGGTGCGGGGCTTTCAAGTTACGCACTGACGCTCACCGAAATTGCTGTAACACGTGCCGCAATGGCCGATGTTGCTCTTGAGTCTGCTCCCACGGCCGATGGTGGCTCTAATAGTGGGCTTTCCACGACGTATACGCTGGAGTCCAGCGTCGATGAATACGATATTGTTAAGTATAACGGCTCGATACTTGCGCTAGCGCCAAGTCGCAGTGGCTGCTGTTATGTCATTGAGCCACTCGCGGCTTCCAGTCTGTTACCTGCGCCCAATGAAGATCCATCGGCGCACAATATTGAGCTTTTCGTGACTGATCCTCAGTCTGGCACAGCCTCACCCGCGGGTATTATCGAGCTTGAAGGCGACGAAAGTGCCGAGGGAATGTATCTGTCTGAAAATCGCTTGCAGGCCCTGATATCGACCGCGTGGTGGGGGACGTTTGGCGACCGACTGACGACTTCGGATGGCTGGATGGATCAGCATGTTTCGCTGCTAAGCTTTGACGTATCTGATCCTCAGAATCCCACTCCAGTGAGCGAGCTCACCATCGAGGGCGCACTCGTGACCTCGCGCCGCACAGGCAACGAGATTCACATTGTGTCGCGGCACGCGCCTATTATTGAAGGCTTGATTCCCTATCCACAAACCGAGGAGGAGGTCGCCAATAACGAGGCTGTGCTCGCAGAGGTGACGGAGCAAGATGTTCTCCCTGAGATTCTTTTTAACGGTGAGCCGACATCAACTCTCACCCTTGATCAGTGCTATCGCGTCGATCCTGAGCACCCCTTGGCACTGCCGTCCTCGGGAGACTCGACGCTGACAACATTACTCACAGTCTCCGCTGAAACGGGTGAGATTCTTCGCTCGGCGTGCATTTCAGAGCCCGTCTCTGGGGTGTATATGGGCGAGCGCTTTATGGCGCTCACACACATTCGCTGGGATCTCGAGACAGGCGGTACCATGGTCCATGTTCTCGAGCACGATTCTTTTGAATATCTGGGCTCTGAGCGTGTTGACGGCGCGTTATACAGCGGCGGGAATGCTGACTTTCGTATCAGCGAGTCGAGTGGTGTTCTGCGTTTGGTGACCACCGAATGGACTAACAATCCTGACGATACGCTCAAGCATCGCTTGTTCACCTTATCGCCCCAGAGTGACGCCCCCGAGCTTGAGGTATTGGGTGTTTTGGGCGACGCAGAGGACAGTCGCATTGGCAAGCCCAACGAGGACCTTTACGGCGTACGTTTTATGGGGGACCGAGCTTACATGGTGACGTTTGAGCGCACTGACCCACTGTATGTAATCGATCTCTCAACACCCAGCCGTCCTGAAATTTTAGGTGAGCTCGAGGTTCCGGGTTTTTCAGATCTCCTTCATGAAGTGTCCGATGCGTTGCTTCTCGGCCTGGGTTCAAGCGAGCGACGCCACCCAAAGCTTGAGCTATACAATATTAGCGATGTGGCGAGCCCCATCTCTCAAAGCTTTGTGGAACTCGGCAGTGAGTTGGACTGGGCCTATAGTCCAGCGCAATATAACCGCTACGCCCTGACCTACTTGTCTGGCGATGACACCGATCGACTGACGGTCCCTTATGCCACTGGGGGCGTGGTGGATGGCATTTGCTGCCCATCGTTTGATCGTATTGCGCTGTTCGAAATTACCGGCAAGCGCACGCCCGCCGAGGCTCAGATTGTTCCTGTGGGTGAAGTGTCACTGACGCCTGGGTCCGTAGATGGCGACACACGAGTTGTGCTGGACAGTGACGCCTTATATGTTATTTCGCGAGTCGATTTTTTGAGTGGTTTTTGGTCAAATCCAGAGGCTGCAGTGTCAGTCAGACCCGATTAGCCAGGGTGGTCTGGCGGGTTTATGGAATAATCACAGAGGGCTTCTATGCGTCCTGTCTTAATGTTCATAGGCATCGGCCTACTTTCTTTTTCATGCAGCGTCTTTGCTGATCCCCCTACCCCTGTTTGCGAACACGAGGGCGTTCAGGTCTTCACTGACTTTCAGGGCGGAAATGTCACTGGGTGTGAATTTTCTCGCGCAGGCAAACTATCGATCGAAATCGCTCCCGAAGACGAGCCAATCAACACGAGTCCGTGGTATGCGTTCCGCTTAGAAGCCGATGTTCAGACACAGGTTCCCATTGTATTGAACTACGGCTCATACAAGCACCGTTATACGCCAGACCTTAGCATCGACGGCATGAAGTGGCAGACTTACCCCGAGGCAAAAGTCTTGCTCAATAAGAACAAAACACAAGCCGGGTTTAGTGTCACTGTCCCGGCGCACCGCTCCTTAGTTATCGCGGCTCAGCCATTGCTGACCTCGTCACATTATGCCACTTGGCTGCAGGGGTTAAGCGAGGAGCAACGTGTCTCGATTGGCTCTGCAGGAAACTCTATTGAGGGCCGCAGGTTGTGGCGGTTAACAACGCCGCCTAAGAAACATACGCTGTTATTGCTTGGGCGTCAGCACCCACCCGAGACGACCGGCGCTATCGCGCTTATGAGCTTTGTTGAGCGTTTGTTTGAAGACGATGTACTGGCAACACGTTTTCGCGACAAGGTTGGTATTTTGTTGTACCCCGTGATCAATCCGGACGGGACGGACAGGGGCTACTGGCGCCACAATTTTCAGGGTAAAGACCTCAACCGAGATTGGGGGCCTTTCACGCAGCCCGAGAGCCGCGCCATCAATTCTGATATTGCTAATTGGCTTGATAAACATGACAGTCAGCTGGTGAAGGTCATCGACTTTCACAGTACCTATTACGAGGTGTTCTACACGCAGCCAGACCGGTCTGCGTTGATCTTACCTAATTTGCTTGGCGACTGGCTGTTGACTTTTGATGGTGCAATGAAGTCGCAATTTAGTGACTTTGAGATTCGCCGTCAGACGTCCGAGAACCCACAAGTTAATGCGGCGAAACACTACTTTTTTACTCAGTTCGGTGTGTCCTCTACTACTTTGGAAATCGGTGACGACACTGATTTAGCGTTCGTAAAAGCTTATGGTCGTATAGCCGCTGAGGCTTTTATGTCGGCCTACTTTGACCAGCAGTCAGCGGTTATTAACGCCGATATTGTATTCCGAGGTGGATTGGTTGTTGACGGCACGGGTACTGCGCCTTTTTTCGGCGATGTGGCGGTGATCGACGGGCACATCACGATGTTAACCCGCGATACTGAAGTTGCTGCCAGTAAGGAGATAGATATCACTGGAAAAGTCATCGCCCCCGGTTTTATTGACATACACACGCATGCCAGAGTCGATCTTGTGTCACGGGAACACGCACTGATGAACAATTATTTAACCCAGGGAGTAACAACAGTTGTCATTGGTAATGATGGCGACGGAGCCACGCGTATTCAGGGTCGGTTTGACAAGATATTCAAGCACGGCGCAGGCACAAATGTGGCTCAATTTGCGGGTCACAGTGCGCTCCGACGCCGAGTGATGGACGATACCGGCCGGCCTGCAACGCAGACCGAAATCGGTGAAATGAAGGCCATACTCGCTGAAGCACTCGGCGAGGGAGCCATGGGGCTTTCCACGGGACTTTTTTACGCGGACGGTTCTTACGCTACAACCGAGGAGGTCATTGAATTGGCCAAGGTGGCCGCAGCGGAAGGTGCGATTTACGAGTCGCACATTCGGGCCGAGAGCTCTCGAGGTGTTGGGGTTCATGCGGCAGTCGATGAGGTTATACAAATTGCTCGTGACGCAGATATTCCAGCGCATATTGCGCATATTAAAGTGTTGGGGAAAGGTGTCTGGGGTCAAGCCGGGGCGATCGTTGCAAAAGTGCGAGAGGCTCGAGCAGAGGGCCTTGAGATTACCGCCGATCAGTATCCGTGGGTGGCCTCCTCAACGCAGTTGAAGAGTGCGGTTGTGAGTCAACAATTTCAGGTGGGTGGTATCGGTGCAATTCGAGCGCGTCTTAGTGAGCCGGCTCTACGAACGCAGATACTCGCCGACATCGCAGTCAATATCGAGCGCCGGGGTGGGCCGAGCAGCCTGCTCTTGGTTGAGACAGAAGACCCGCGATGGAGCGGCCGTCGTCTGGATGAGATCGCTGACGAGCTGGGTCTCACGCCTGAAACCGCGGCAGCGCAGCTGATTACGCAAGGGCTGGCGCGTGTAGTGTCTTTTAATATGACTCAGTCTGATATTGCGACGTTTATGGAGGAGTCTTGGGTGGCTACTTCAAGCGACGGTACTGAAGGGCATCCTCGAAAATTTGCAAGCTTCCCCGAGAAGTACGGCACTTTCGTAAAAGATCGGAATGTCTTGTCTCTCTCGGAATTTGTCCGTTCGAGCAGTGGGTTACCGGCCAAAATACTGGGACTCAGTGATCGAGGCGAACTCGTAACCGGTCAGGTTGCCGATATTGTTGTATTCGACCCAAAGGTATATGCCGCAAAGGCCACCTTCTCCGACTGGAATCGACTTTCGGTTGGGGTTGAATTTTTATTGGTTAATGGAGAGTTTGCGATCCAGCAAGGCACGCTGACTAACGCTCGTGCGGGCCGTCCGATTAAACGATAAATTTTATTGCAAGCGCTCGAACTTACTACTACCTTCGGCACAACAGTTAGATATTAAGCGGTGCTGTCACACACTTAGAACCAGAAGGAGTCAGTTATGTTTCATATTTCCCACAGTTTTTTAAAGTGCGCTCGCGCTCCGCTCGCGGTTGCAGTCGCACTAATTTCCGCGGCGAGTATTGCGCAAGACAGTGATGTTGCGATCGAAGAAGTCATTGTCGTTGGCTCACAGATCAAGGGTGCTTCTATCTCCGAAGCCCTTGCCGTAAGTGTTCTTGATGCTGAGACGATTGAAGCAATGGGGGTCGACTCTGGTGATGAGCTGCTCGCACTCATCCCTGAAAATGGGCAGAACTTTTTCAACGAGGCCGAGAATATTTCAGGTGGTGTAAACGCGGGTCGCGGTGACTTGGGTGCGTTTAACCTTCGAAATTTAGGTACGGGCAATACGCTCGTCTTACTCAACGGTCGCAGGCTGGTTAATTCAGCGACGTATCAGACTGAGGAGGTGGGTGGCAGTTTTATCCCAGTGAATACCGCTAACTCAAACCACCTTCCGGTTTGGGGCATCGACCGTGTTGAGGTGCTTCGAGACGGCGCTTCAGCGATTTACGGTGCCGATGCAGTTGCAGGCGTTGTGAATACGGTGCTAAAGGACGACTTTGAAGGCTTTAATATTCGTTTTCGTCACTCAGAATTCGACAACACGCCCAGTACGCGTCAGAGCATCACGGCCGAGTGGGGTCAAGATTTTAACGACGGTCGAACGAACGTGGGTGTCTTCTTTAACTATTACCATCGCGATCGGGTGAGCTCTAACGACGATCCGCGGTGGGCAGATTCCGACTTCAGAAGCAGAATTCCAGAGGATTCTCCTTGGGCCGGCAGCACGTCTTTCAGAAACAACTCGGCAAACGGTCTCTATCCCCAAATGGATGTGCGTACGTCGCGCGAGCCGACCAGTTTGAACGGCGTTATCACTGACACCGCGGGGGAATTTGAGACCTATGCTGTCGGTGATTCACGTTGCCAATATGCAATTAGTGCGACCCATTGTGGTGCCGTTGACGGCCAGGGCACCTCTCGATACGACTTGAACGGGAATAATGGCTTTGGGCGAGATTTGGCGTCGGAGCTCGATCGGATGAGCGTTTTTGCCAACATCACTCACGAGCTCGAAAACGGTGTTGAAAGCTTTACCGAGATTTCCTACTACGAGTCTGACACGAATCTTATTCGTCACGCATCTTCACCCTTTAGTTCGGTGAAGCTGATTATGGGAGCTGACAACCCATATAACCCGCTGGGTAGTGGTCCTGGGCGGCTCTCAGGTCCGGACCTTGACGAGGCAATGGCCGGTGTTCCCGCTGAGGGCCTCGATTTAATTATTGATAACTATCGTTTTGGTCAGGTGCCTCGTGTTGTTGACAACAATGGCGACATGTTCCGAATTCTTCAGGGTCTTCGAGGCTCGCAAGGCGATTGGGATTGGGAGACTGCTTTTTCCTACGCTAAGGCGGGGAAGGACGATATTACCCGTAATCGCATCTCCAATAACTTGGCTCAAGAAGCCTTGAATGACTCTTCTTCTGCGGCGTTTAATCCATTCGACTCGACCCGCGAGGGCTCGAATATCGATCGTATTTTGGTCGACGTTTATCGTAAATCTGAGACTGAACTCACGACCTTTGACTTTAAGGTTTCCAACAACGATCTCTTTGAGTTGGGTGCTGGGTCAGTTGCGGGTTTAATCGGATTTGAGTGGAGAAAAGAAGAGTATTCGGATGATCGGGATCCGCGTCTTGACGGTACCATTGTGTTTACTGACTATCAGGGCGACACCTACCCCTACGTCAGTGATGTTGTTAACTCCTCTCCCACGGGTGACAGTGCTGGAGGGCGCAATGTTAGATCGATATTTGCTGAATTACAGATTCCTGTTTTAGAAAATTTGGACGTCCAGTTAGCGATTCGAAGCGAAAATTACTCGGATGTCGGCGACGGTAATATTTCTGTTGGAAAAGCAGCGTTTGGCTATCGGCCCTTTGAACCACTGTTGATTCGTGGATCGTGGTCCGAGACGTTTCGAGCACCTAACTTAGTGACCGTTAACGAAGGATTGGTTGCTCGAAGTAATACCCGAACAGATTGGACGTGTGATTATGTCAATCAGGTCACGGGTGAGGTTTACGACCTGGATTGCAGAAACTCTACACAGCGTTCCGCACAGGGCAGCGAGTTGCTTAAGTCTGAGACGGGTGAAAGCACTTCCATCGGTTTTGTACTGGAGCCAATAGAGGGCCTTACCGTAACAGCAGACTTTTGGAGTATTGAGAAGGACGACACCATTGGCCTTTTCGGTGAAGAGAATCACATGATCTTGGATCTCTTTTATCGGTTGCAGGCCGGCACCACCGACTGCTCACTGACCTTTAACCCGGCGGTCGTTCGAGACGCGCCCGATGACGACCAGATTGCAGCCTTTGCCGAAGCGGGTATTTGTCCTGGTGGAACGGCGATCCGTGTAGATGACGCTTACGCGAACCTAGACAAGAGAACCCTCGAGGGATATGACATTGGTGTTTACTACGAGGTCGATACGCAAGCGGGTAATTTCAGCTTTAGGTACAACGGATCATACCTTGATAAATTTGAGCAGGAGGCATCAGGTGACGCCGCACTGTTGGTAGCGAGCCAAGCCAGTGGCGCTATCCCAGCGAACATTCCTATTGATGGCTTTGCCGACTTGCTTGGCCGCGATGGTAATCAGGAGGAGCGGCACCGTGCTAGTTTGCGCTGGCGACGTGGTGACTTTGGTGCGTCGCTCTCGGGCTATCAAGTCGGTTCCTTTTATCAAAGCGCCTTAACGCTGAGCGACGGGACGCGTTATGTGATTCCATCGATGACAACTTTCGACGCAACATTTGATTATCGCTTTGATATGGGTGATGCCCGTTCGCGGTTGCGTCTTGGCGTGAAGAATCTAACTGACGAGCGAGCGCCGTTAGCCGACCGTTACTTTGGTTATTTTGCTGATGCTCACTCTGACTACGGTCGTTACATGTACGTTGATCTTAGGATGAGCTTCTAAATTTTTTACTGGGCAGGCACGTGCCACGTCCTACTGAATTAAGGCCTCCGCAAGGGGGCCTTTCAGTCTCTGGGGATATATAAATGCTAGTAGCGCAGACTTCAAATCTCTCCTTGGCTAAGACTTTGGGGCTCTGGTTAGGACCGATTCTTTTTATGGCGATGCTCCTCATGGGGCAGTCACAGCAGGCTATGCCAGTGGATGCGTGGCTCGTGGCGGCAGTTGGACTTTGGATGGCCGTGTGGTGGTCTACTGAAGCTGTACCTGTTGCGGCTACGGCATTTATCCCACTGATTTTATTTCCGGTTTTACAGGTGACGCCCGTCAAGACGGTCGCACAAAGCTACGCGCATCCAACAATTTTCCTATTTTTGGGTGCCTTTATTCTCGCACTTGCGGTAGAGAAATGGTCGTTGCATCGGCGGATAGCGCTTACGGTATTGTCGAGAACGGGAACCGATGGTCGGAAGCTTATTCTCGGGTTTATGATCGCGGCGTCGCTACTGTCCATGTGGATGACCAACACCTCAACGGCCATGATGCTCCTTCCCATAGCGGCTTCAGTTGCGGCGATGGTTGCTGAAAAAGCGTCGGGCACCAGTGCAGAGAGTAAAAGGACTTTCCAAGTGGCACTGCTTTTGTCACTCGCTTATGCCACAACCATTGGCGGTATGGCAACGATCATCGGGACGCCACCCAATGTGCTGCTTGCGGGCTTTATTGAAGAGACCTATGGACTGCAAATTGCCTTTTTGGATTGGATGTTAATCGGCTTGCCCTTGGCGCTGGTCTTATTGCCGTTGGGGTGGGTCGTGCTTACTCGAATCGCGTTCACGGTGGATATTGCAGAGAGTAAAGAGGCCGGCGACGTTATTGCTGACATGCGGCGGCAACTGGGTGTGATGCACGCCTCGGAACGTCGCGTGGGTCTTCTGTTTCTCGTCGTGGTGTTTTGCTGGATGACTCGCTCATGGTTGAACGATTTCTCGAGCTTTGAAGGCGTCAGTGATGCGGGAATTGTGATGGCTGCAGCACTTTTACTCTTCGTGATTCCCGCAGGTGATGCGTCGGGGCAGCGACTTATGGTTTGGGAAGATGTCTCGCGGCTTCCGTGGGGCGTGCTTATTTTATTTGGTGGTGGCCTCGCCCTCGCCGCTCAGGTTTCAGGCTCGGGTTTAGCGGTTTGGTTAGGGGAGTCACTCTTGCCTGTCGCCAGTCTTGGTACTTTAGTCCTGATCGTTGCCGCCGCGGGGTTGGTGGTCTTCCTGACAGAACTCACCAGTAATTTAGCCACTGCAGCCACTTTCCTCCCAGTCATTGCTGCAATTGCAGCGCAGTCGGGCATCGAGCCGTTAGTGTTGTGTGTTCCGGTTACGCTCGCTGCAAGCTGTGCGTTTATGCTGCCGGTGGCGACGCCTCCAAACGCCATTGTGTTTTCGTCCGGTGTTTTAACCATTCCCGAAATGGTGAGGGCCGGTTTTCTGATGAATCTCATCGCCCTCGTTGCGCTCACGATTCTTGCGACCTTCGCGGTACCGTTGGTATTTTGATGTTGCCCAAGATGATCAAAAGGGCACCTATATTCAAACAGATTCTGGTGTTTTTGACGGGAGTGGCTACTTTGTTATCCATAGCGGATGCACTGGGACAGACGACTCCGCTGAACCGGGTGTTGTTTGTCGGCAATAGCTACTTGTACTACAACGACGGCCTCCACAATCACGTGAAACGTATGGTCGCGGAACGTTATCCCGATACCGAATCACGGCGTCTCGCTTATAAGTCATCGACGATCGGCGGTGCCCGATTGAGTCATCACAACATAGACTGGCTATTAAGGCCTGGCCAAATCGGTGTTGATCGGCCTTTTCAAGCCGTCGTCATGCAGGGAGGCAGCTTCGAGCCCTTAACGGCTGGCACCCAGAAGATCTTTGTCGATACAGCGGTGAACTACGCTGAAAAAGTGCGGGCTGTCGGTGGAAAGCCATTCCTCTACATGACCCACGCTTACGTATCGCCTCATCGACGAGCCAAACCGGGAATGATCAGTCGTATTAGCGACACCTATAGCCACGCAGGAAGGGAAGCCAAGGCGGAGGTAATACCTGTGGGCTTGGCATTCGAACGATCCTATGAAAAGCGCCCTAATTTTTCTCTTCACATGGAGTTTGACGGTACACACCCAAACCTTCACGGGACGTTTCTCGGCGCCTATGTCACGTTTTTTACACTGTACGGTGACACGGTGGGTACGCTGGACTACGATTATTTTGGAAGAGTCAGCGCAGAAGAGGTCGCATACCTGCAACGGATTGCGAGGGAAACGGTTGCTGATTTTCGCACTAGGGATATGTGATTCGATTTTGTTAGCATGACGCTGACATGTGCACGTTTGGGAATACGCTATGCTGAATTCGTTAAGACAGTGGTACGAGCAAAATCGGATCAAGCCCATACAAGCTGGGCTCGCGATTTCTCGGCTGCTGCGCGACCCCGATGACACGAGTCAGGTATTCAAGGTCCTCGAAGCACTTCGGGGCGACTCTTTGAGCAGCGCACTTCGTCGCATGAGTAGTGACGAGCGCGGCCAAATATTGCTAGAGGAGCAGCCTAATATTGTCAAAGCCTTGAACGACCGAGAGGCGCTGGCGGCGCTCCCCGAAGGCAGTATCGGGAGGGCCTACTATGACTTTGTTCATGCTGAGGGTCTCTCTGCTGACGGTCTGATCGCGTCTAGCCATGAGGCGCCTCGTTTCGAAAAAATGGCAGAGAAGCAGCGCTGGTTAGGAGACCGCTTGAGGGACATCCATGACTTGCAGCATGTGATGACGGGTTACGGACGAGACACCTTAGGCGAGCTGTGTTTGTTGTCATTTATGACCACACAGGTGCCATCTCGCGGCATTGATTTCATCATCTTCATGGGCCGTACAAAAGGTCAAAAGGAGCAGCCCGGGCTGAACTTGAAAGAGCTCGTCGGCGAGGGTCGACAAATCGGTGAGGCGGCTGACTGGATGCTGTTTACGTGCTGGGAAGATCGTCTGCACGAGCCGCTCGAGAGTGTGCGAGCGGAGTTGGGTTTCAAGCCGCCTGTTAAATACCGCGAGGCACTGAGGTCGCTTGAGGGCGATCAAATGATTAGTCGATCGGTGGCCGCCTAAATATTGTCGGTATGTGAGTCACACAGAGGCGCGGTAGCGCGAGAGCATCAAGCCACGCTAACCTTTGGATGTAGAGTAAGATAAAGGGCGTTAACCGTTTTTGGCGCCAGCGAGGAGAATAAAAAATGAATACTGCAGTTCCAGCACGAGCAAAATTTCACCACATGAAAGACGGAACGGCCGACGACTGGATGATCATCGGCGCGGAAGTTCAAGAATCAGCAAAGACGCTGTATCAACGCATTATTGATCATCTTTTACTTTTAGAGGGTGATTGCGGCGGTTTCCCGGTTGATCGTTTGACGCACTGTCTCCAGACCGCCACGCTGGCGCACAAGGACGGAAAAGACGAAGAGTACGTTGTTTGTGCGCTGCTCCACGACATTGGCGATACCTTGGGTCCGGCGAATCATGCAGACATTGCGGCAGTGTTATTGGAGCCTTACGTCAGTGAGGAAAATCACTGGATGGTGAAGCATCATGCGGTATTTCAGGGATATTACTTCTTTGAGTACCTCGGTCTTGATAAGAACATGCGGGAGCAATACAAGGATCACGCGCTGTATGAGCGGACGATCGAGTTTATCGAGCAGTATGATGCACCGGCGTTTGATCCCGACGCTGAAACCTACGCATTGTCATTTTTTGAGCCCATGATTCAGCGGGTGTTCGCTAAGCCAAAGCAGTCCCTTTACAAGTCTGAGTCATCGACAACCTTCCAAGAGTGAGTAATGGCTGACGAGCAGACCGAGTCTGTTTGGCCGTATCGCCCAGTGTCTCTTGTTTGGCAGCGTCGCTTGCGTCTTTGGCATCGGCGTTTAGCGCTTATTACGGCGGTTCAGCTGTTGTTGTGGACAATAAGCGGCGCCTACTTCGCGTTCGTCGACATCAGCATGGTGCGCGGCGAGCCTCATCGACTGCCGCCGCGGACTCAAGCCATCGACTTAGCCGCGTTTGACTTCCCGATTACTGCGACCAGTCAACTCATTATTAAGCCGCGACTTAGCGGCGAACTGGTTGTGGGTGTCGAGGATGAGCGAACGAGTCTTACAACCTGGATGACCGCTCGTGGCGCGCCGGTATTGCCGCTAACAAGGGAGCAAGTGATCTCTCTCGTTCAAGCCAAAACAGACATCGCTGTTGATGAGGCAGAGTGGGTAACAACGACCTCAGAGGCCGCTGAATACCGTGGGCGCGAACTACCACTGTGGCGAACATTTAAGGCGAGCGAGCCATCGCTCGCTGTCTATGTCGACCCACGGTCGGGTGATATTACTGCGATTCGCAATAACGCTTGGCGGGTCTGGGACTTTCTTTGGATGCTCCACATAATGGACTACGACGATCGCGCCGATATTGGCACGTGGCTTCTTAAGCTATTTTCGGTGTTGGCCTTACTCACCGCCCTCGCGGGTATTGCGTTGTACACCCTGATTCCTTGGCGCCGCAGAGAGTCTTCTTAAATGTAAATTAGCGGCCAAAGGTAGGCAAAAAAGACACCGAGGCCATAGGTCAGGGCAGACCCGATTAAAATACGGTGACTAAATCGACGCAGTCGCATGCACGCAGCGGCTAAGTCGGACTCGACGGGGCAGGGCGCATTGCGCGCCTGCCATTGCATGAGGCCCGAGACCGTTAATAAGGCGCCTGACGCGAGAAAAAGAGGCCCTTTATTGGCGGACAGCCACATGATGCCGGGGAAGGTGGCAGTCAGGCCCGCCATCACGGCGCCGGCACCCACGGTAATAAGCAGCGCTGGTAAGGCGCAGCACAGTAGCGTCGAAGTGCTGGCAAATAACGACAGTGTTGGGCCGATTAGGGTGCGACGGTCGATCGGATTCATCCCCCCAGAGCCTCGGCGTCACGTCGAATAGCCGCGATGCGATACCCAGCCTTCTTGGCCAGGTTCTCGATGTCTTCATCGGAGAGTGATGCCCCTTTATTGACGACAAGGCTCAGTGTTTTTTTATCGAGATCAACATAAAGCGCAGAGACTTCCTCTCGCTTTCCAAAGATCTTATTCATGGCGACGGCACAAAAATCGCAAACCACCCCTAAAACATCAACGACCACTGGCGCACCACCATTCGCAAGTGCCGCAGTAATATCGTCGGTTGTCGTGATGGCCGGTGCTGACATCGTCATAACGTCTTCTTTGGCGTTTTCTGTGGGATGCTCGTGTGATCCATGACTGTGCTCTGGGCCGTGGTTCATCTCACCGTGGTTCATTTCATCATGGTTCATCTCACCCTGGTTCTTCTCATGCTGTGCGTGGTGATCCATTACCCTGTGATTGTCGTTTGCAAGTACCGGCAATGAGGTGAGTGTTATGGCGAGGATTAGTAGTATTTTTTTCATAATGTTGACCCTAAAAACGGTAAGTAAAGTTGAACATTGGAGCTGAGTCTGTGACGTTGTAGCCCGCCTCAAAGAGGGCAGGCCCTTTGAAAAAGCGTAATAAAGGTGTGACGGTCGTTTTATTATCGAAGTGTTTTCGGTGGTCGACCTCGAGCATGAGCCAAGTGTGAAGCTCACCGGTGTCACCGGTGTAAGGCGCCCATCCAAAACGGGCGGCATGCATCGAATGATTCCCCAGCTTTCCTTGCTCTAAAAATCGCGCTTCGTAACTCACAAAGAGGGTTCGTGTCTCCCAGTCTGTCATGACGCCGACAAAAGACGCTGTGTCCGAGCCTAAGCTGGCGACCGAGCGGTCCGTCGCTGTGCCCAATCCACCGGTCAAATACACATTGGCTTGATAGTTATGGCCATACCATCGCTTTGCTAACAATGTAGGTTGTAGGGCAGTGAGTGTGACGTCGTCTCCGCGTTGCCACTCGTGACGCACACCCACCGAAACGTTGTGACTGATGGAGTAGTGCAATAGCCCCGCGGTAGACGCGCGATTGGCGGTCTGAAGCAAGGTCCATCCACCCGTGTAGGAGACGGGTCGAGCGGCAGCGCTCACGGATAAAAGTATCCCGAGTGCGGCAACCCACGTGCGCATAGCACTCAGTGTCACTTTTTGCCTCTCATGACACTGATAAGCTCTTCGATCTTCGCCTCGCGCTCCTCAAGGCTGTCGCCTTCAAGCGCGTGCTGAACGCAGGTAGTAATATGATCATCTAGGATGATGGACTCTAGACTTGATAAGGCGGCACGCGCGGCCTGAACTTGTCGTGCAATATCAACGCAATAACGGTCTTCACCAACCATTCGTCGCAGGGCTCTCACCTGTCCTTCAACCCGCGCCAGGCGCCGATCAACGTTATCTCTCGTGGCTTTTCGCATGCATTTCTCCAGTCAATCTGAACCATACCCCCTAGGGGTATTTTGGTCAAATACCCCTAGGGGGTATCAATGCGGCGTTCAAACAACGGGATTAAAAAACTTAATTTTGCGCAGGAAAACGACTACAAATCGCGCTACATTTAAAAAAATTGATTGAGGAGAAAGAGCGTGTATTCAACTGAAGGTCGTGGACGTCTATATGAGGATATCGTAGCAACAGTGGGCGACACGCCTTGCGTGCGCCTGAATCGCACGGGGCCAGAACACGTTACGATATACGTCAAGGTTGAGTCTTTTAATCCACTGTCTTCGGTGAAAGATCGTCTTGCCCTCAACATCATCGAGGCCGCCGAGCGCGACGGACAACTTCGTCCCGGACAGACGGTGGTTGAGGCAACGTCTGGCAATACCGGCATTGGCCTCGCCATGGTGTGCGCCGCGAAGGGCTACCCGCTTGTGATTACGATGGCCGAGAGTTTTTCAATCGAACGGCGACGGCTGATGCGTTTTTTGGGCGCCAAGGTTGTTCTCACGCCCAAAGAAGAGCGTGGCATTGGTATGTATAACACCGCAAAAAAGTTGGCCGCAGACAATGGTTGGTTTTTTGCCAGCCAGTTTGAAAACGGCGCTAATGCAGACATCCATGAGTCAACGACCGGACGAGAAATACTGGCTGACTTTAAGGACTCTGCACTTGATTATTGGGTGACAGGGTACGGTACTGGCGGGACGGTGACCGGGGTTGCGCGCGCACTGCGCTCAGAGCGACCTGATTGTAAGATCGTTTTATCCGAGCCCCATAATGCTGCACTCATTGGTTCTGGCGTACCGCAGGAACGTCTCGCAGACGGTTCTCCAGCGGGAAGCCATCCGGCTTGGGAGCCGCACGTGATTCAGGGCTGGACGCCAGACTTCATTCCAAAGGTGCTTCAGGAGGGAATCGATCAGTCATTCTTTGATGAAGTGCGACCCGTGGATGGGGTGAAAGGAATGAGCATGGCACAGCACTTGGCGGCCAATGAGGGAATTTTAACGGGCGTTTCTGGCGGGTCGACGCTACTTACAGCGGTCGAGGTGGCCAATAAGGCGCCGGAAGGATCTGTGTTATTGGTGATGCTCCCTGACACTGGCGAGCGCTACCTTTCCACACCATTGTTTGAGTCAATTCCTGCCGAGATGAGCGAGGAGGAGGCGGCTCTGTTCCGGTCAACGCGCGAGACATAAAAAAAGCCGCGACGAGCGCGGCTTCTTCTGCAGCGACTGGCGCGTTTAATAGCCGCGCAAGGTGGCGAAGCGATCTGCATGGAAGTGGTAGTCGCCGTACGACTGTCGACAAACAGCCGCTCGCTTCATAAAGAAGCCGATGTCGAACTCGTCGGTCATACCGATGCCGCCGTGCATTTGCACGCCTTCCTCGGTGGCGTTTTGTACTACTTTAGAGCACTTTGCTTTCGCCATGCTGGCAAGGACGGAACGTTTGTCACTGTCCGTATCGAGTGCTTGCAATGCCGCCAATACGGCCGACTTACTGACCTCAATTTCGGCAAAGAGTTGCGCAGCACGATGCTGAAGTCCTTGGAACGTACCGATTTTACTGCCAAATTGTTCGCGGTCTTTAAGGTACATCACCGTTCGTTCAAACGTTTCAACGGCGACGCCCAGCATTTCAGCCGCTGAGCAGGCTGCGGCCACGTCAATGGTGAACTCAAGCGCTTCAGCTGCACCACCAAAGGTCCCGAGTAGCGCATTCTCATTGACGGTGACGTTGTCCAATGTAATGTCGGCTGCGCGCTGACTGTCGACCATGAGACGTGTTTCAAAAGAGACACCGGCGGTACTTTTTTCAACGGCGAATACGCTTAGCGAATCACTTTCGGATGTCACGACAAGCAGAAGATCGGCGTGGTGCCCGTCAATGACACCTCGTTTTTGGCCCGAGAGCGTGTAACCCGACTCAGATGCCGTGGCCGTGGTGCTGATACGTGACAAGTCAAAGTGACCGGTTTCGTCTGCGGCGAGCACTGCTGTTAGCTCTCCCGAGGCGATTGCGGGCAGATATTTCTCTTTGAGTTGCTCTGATCCCAGCCGGTTAATCAGACTTGCTGCAACCACTGCCGAACTGAGAAAGGGAGACAAAGCGAGTGTCCGACCCATCTCCTCGAGCACCACACCTGCACCCACATAACCAAATTCCAGTCCCGAGTAAGCGTCGGGAATGACCACGCCCGGCCAGCCCATTTCGCTCATTTTTGACCACAGTTCGGGCATGTGGTCGTCACCTGAGTCACGCATGGTGCGCAGTGCTGAAACCGGTGAGCTCTCGTTGAGAAATGCTTTCGCTGAATCTTTAAGGAGCTGCTGCTCCTCATTTAAAATCATGACCACGTCAGACCCCTTTAAGCCGGTAAGCCAAGAATACGCTTGGCGATAATGTTGAGTTGAACTTCTGTGGTGCCACCCTCAATAGAGTTGGCTTTGCTTCTCAACCAATTCCTGACTAGCGCACCTTTTTCATCGGTATCGAAGTTCAAGGCGTCCGAGGATCCGATGGCCATAAACAGCTCTTGACGCAGCTTATTGAGTTCGGTCCCGTACATTTTTAGTATTGAGGAGGAGGCACCGGCGCCCTGGCCCGCTTTGGTTTCCTCGGTAATACGCTCAATGGTCAAGCCAAAGGCCATCTCATCGAGCTCAAAGGAAATGGCTTCGGCGCGCAACGAGGTGTCGCGAAGACGACCCTCGACGGTCCCGCGTTTTGCTGCTGCGAGCTGCCCCATGCCCTTCATGCCGCCCCCGGCTAGGCCGAAGCCACCAATCATCTCACGCTCATGAGTCAGCAAGTATTTGGCAATCTCCCAGCCTTTGTTCAATGTTCCAACCAGTTGACCCTTTGGGACCTGAACGTTGTCGAAGAAGGTTTCGCAGAAGGGGGACGTCCCACTGATCAGTTTAATGGGCTTCGTGCTGACACCTTCTGACGCCATGTCAAATAAGAGGAAGCTGATGCCCTCGTGTTTTGGGCAGTCGAAGTCGGTGCGCACTAGGCAAAAGATCCAGTCGGCCTTGTCTGCATAAGAGGTCCACACTTTTGAGCCGTTAATCTGGTAGTGATCGCCCATATCCTCTGCCTTCGTCCGCAGACTGGCAAGGTCGGAACCGGCATTGGGTTCACTGTAGCCCTGACACCAACGGATTTTCCCATTGATAATGTCGGGAATGTACTGCTCCTTCTGCTCTTGGGTTGCGTAAAGCAATAACGCTGGGCCCAACATGTCGAGACCAAAGCTACTGAGCGGTCGTCGAGCACCAATGCGCCCCATTTCTTCTCGAAGTACTTTGGCTTCATCACCTGAAAGCCCACCACCCCCGTACTCTGCCGGCCAACGTGGCGCAGTCCAGCCTTTCGCGGCCATTCGTTCGAGCCAGAGCTGCTGGCCTTCACTACTAAAGACCCACTTACGCCCGCCCCAGCATTGATCCTCGTCCGATCGCATCGCTTGACGCATATCGTCTGGGCAATTGGCTTCGAGCCACTCGCGTGTTTCTACTCTGAACTGATCTAAGTTTTCCATGGATAGCCTTTTTATTAGGTCGTTGCTTGCGCGTTATTTTAACGCAAGCGCCGACACTTCCTAGTGTTCCTTGGGTGTTTTATTGTGTCTGCAACATGCCATATTATGACATATACAGTGCCAATTAAAGACTCTACAAGCCCGTCGAATCAATGATCAAAAGAGATGGTGAGAGGGTTATTCGATAGGAAAATGCGCTTGTTATTGGCTTAGACGTTTATCGACGCTCTCGTACAATTCGCTGTATGGGCTGAGCCTTGACTAACCGTGTGTGCATCGCCTTATTGTGCTTCATGCTCAAAAGCGTAAAACGGCGGCGCATAAAAAAGGCGGCCATTGGCCGCCTTTCAATTAATTGCTTGGTATCAGTTAGATCTGACAACTACGTCTGTGATGACAACGGGGCTGTCACGCTCGATCAAGTAGAGCAAGAATGAGCTGAAGGTGTTTTCACCCTGCGGTGCAAACTCAACCGTGTACTTCTGAGCGGTTGTGCTGTCGATCAGGACTGTTGCAGTCTTAAACGAAGGCTCGGTGTCCGGGAAGGGGTTCTTCTCGAACTTGAACGACAAGCTGGTTGGTACCGCTGCGGACGCCATAAAGGTAATGGAGCCGCCTTCAGGGAACGTGAACGGATACACAGTTGTGTCTTCGTTTGCAAAGCCAGCCCAGGGCTGCGCAGTCGATGGGAACGTGTAGGTGCTCGTATCGACGTCATAAATGGCGTCACCAAATGGGCCCGTGAATACCACTGCCGCACCAGCGCCATCTTTAGCTAACGAGCGCTTCGCCCGCTTCATTTGAGCAAAAGCATCATCAGTTGGTGCAAAGATAGTGACGTTTGCATTTGGATCCATAAGCGTTTCAGTCAAGCCAGCATC
>ENA-OREB01000066-OREB01000066.1-marine-metagenome-genome-assembly--contig:-NODE-66-length-56339-cov-7.545484_pt1 | contig 56339 bp, 46 predicted proteins | sample MGYA00248625_ERZ508552 | MGnify/ENA primary metagenome ERZ508552 (study PRJEB26219, sample SAMN06267888) | marine metagenome | isolation source: Monterey Bay, California, USA | place: USA:Monterey Bay...
CTAAAGCAAAAGCAGCGGCCAAGCCTAAAGCAAAAGCAGCGGCCAAGCCTAAAGCAAAAGCAGCGGCCAAGCCTAAAAAATAATTTATTTAAGAATTATCAAGCTAGGTATGAGCGTTTAATTTCAGCTCTAAATTAAGTAACGATGGCGAATAAACCGCTGGCAAGATGAATTTTTATATGCAACAAGTTGCATAAGAAATATTAGGTAGTTGGTTAACATGTTCAAAGCACAGTCAGTAGCGATCACAGGAGCTCAGGGTGGCATTGGTCGTGCCTTGGCAGAAATGTTTATATCTAATGGAGCAAATGTATCCATAAGTGACTTAATCGATCCTAAAGATGTTGGAAAAAAAATTGGGGCAGCATCTTTTAAGTGCGATGTTAGTGATGAAAAAGATATCAAGAATTTTATTCTTGGATCTGAAGAAATTAATGGTCCAATAGACATCTTTGTTTCTAATGCTGGGGTTGGTTATGGCGACCCAAAACACGCAGCCGATGCGAGTAACGAATACTGGGAATTAAGCTGGAAAATTAATGTCATGAGTTCTGTATATGCTTCTCGCTGCTTGATACCAGGTATGCGCAAGCGTGGATCGGGCCGTTTTGTAATAACTGCATCTGCTGCAGGCTTATTGAGTCAAATAGGAAGTTCCTCATATACAGCAACCAAACATGCTGCAGTCGGTTTTGCAGAAAGTCTGGCAATTCGTCATTGGGATGAAGGTATTAAAACTCACTGTATTTGTCCGCAATACGTCAAAACAAATATGACCAAGGGAATGCTGATGGCTGAAGGTCATCAAGATGGCTTATTGGAACCAGAAGATGTTGCTGAGGCCCTAAAGAACTCCATATCGGAAGATAAATTCATGGTCCTTTCACACCCTGTTGTGGGTGATTATTTTAAGAATAAAGCTAATAATTACGAGGCTTATATAAGGGGCATGAACAAGCTCAAACAAAAATTAGGTAGTAATCAACTACCAGATTAGAGGATAAAATGACAAGATTTGATTTTACAGATAAAGTGGTTCTAGTAGCTGGTGCAAGTCGAGGTATAGGTGAAGCGGTATCCCATGGCTTTGCTGAGCATGGAGCTACAGTTATCTGTTCGAGCCGTAAACAGGCTGATTGTGAGAAAGTTGCAGAAAAAATTCGTGAAAAAGGTGGTAAGGCAATATCTGCCGAATTGCACCTTGGAAATTTAGATCATCAAGAAAATATACTTTCTTTGATAAAATCGAAATTTGGACGTCTTGATGTTCTGATTAATAACGGAGCAACAAGTCCGCATTTTGGTCCAGCTCACGAAGCTAGTGAGGCTGCCTTTGATAAAACTATTCAAGTTAATACACGCGGGCCATATTTTTTATCCACTAAGTCCTTTCCCTTACTTAAAGAAAATGGTGGCGGAGCAATTATTAATGTTGCTTCTATTGACGGAATTCAACCTGCTGAATTTCGTGTAATATATGGTATGAGCAAAGCAGCTTTAATTGCTATGACAAAGGGTTTGGCAAAGGAGTATTCTCAACACGGTGTAAGAGTTAACGCATTGCTGCCAGGTTTTACTGATACAAAGTTAGCATCAGCATTAAAAGATAATCCTGCAATGGATATTTACGTAAAAATGAATCTTGCAATAAAACGTATGGCTCAACCCGAAGAGATGGTTGGTGCAGTTCTTTATATGGCCTCACAAGAAGCGAGTTATTATACGGGACAAAGCATGATCGTGGATGGCGGGGCAGTTATTTAATGACCTCAGAAAATCCTGTAGTTGAAGTTCGTTCAGGTGAAGAGTTTAACCTTGATGCGGTAGATTCTATTTTAAAGAGAGTTATTCCAGGACTTTCAGGGAGGGCGATTTTAAGTCAGTATAACTCAGGTGCTTCTAATTTGACGTATGCTCTTGATTATCCAGAGAGGCGAATGGTTTTAAGACGTCCCCCTTTTGGCGACAAACCAAAGTCAGGCCATGATATGCATAGAGAATATCGTGTAATGTCTGCATTAAAAGGCACTATACCTGTTCCAAATACATTGTTTTACTCAGGTGATGAATCGATTATAGGTGCTGAGTTTTATGTAATGGACAGATCAGAAGGGCATTTAATTCATACTGAAATACCAACTGAATGGAATTGGTCTAAAAAAGAAGTTAGGCAATTATGTGTTAATTTCTTTCAAAATTTAGTTGATTTACATCAAGTTGACTATCAGGCGATAGGCTTGTCAGACTTTGGGAAACCTATTGGTTATGTAAATAGACAAATTCTCGGATGGAATAGACGTTTCGAGAAGTCATGGACTAAAGATGTCGAGAAATTTGAAGATGTTCAAATTTGGCTCGTTGATAATATGCCAGCAACGGAACGAGGTGCGGCGATCATCCATGGTGATTATAGAATTGACAATTGCATACTTAGTAAAGGTGATCCAAGAAATATTGAGGCACTATTAGACTGGGAAATTTCTGCTCTTGGTGACCCTTTGATGGATTTAGGGAATACACTTGCTTATTGGATTGAACCTACAGATCCGGATTATATGAAAATGACCCTAAGGCAGCCTTCAACTGCTTCTGGTATGCTTACGCGTAATGAAATACTTGAATTTTATTCAGAGAAAACAGGATATGATATTAGTGGTTTTCAGTTTTATTATGTTTATGGAATATGGAGATTAGCAGTGATAATTCAGCAAATATACTCAAGGTACTACAAAGGTCAGAATGACAACCCACGTTTTAAATCCTACGGGGCTATGGCAACTGCTTTAGGTCAATTAGCAAGATACAAAATACAAACTGGTAAATTATAAATATGAGGATATGGTTATGACTTCTACAATGGACTTAGGTATGAGTGAACGCGTACGGCCTTTGGTTGAAAAAATAAGAGATTTCACCCGAAACTACGTTGCACCTTTGGATCATGAGTTTCATGAGCTGGTAGGAACGGCACCTGGAGGCAGGTTCGACCTTTCGGAGAGGCAATTAGAGATCATGGATACGGTTAAATCTGAAGCTCGCAAAAGGGGATTGTGGAATTTTTGGTTAACGGATTCTGATGAAGGTTTTGGGCTAACAACAGTTGAATACGCTTACATAGCAGAGGAACTAGGTTGGGTGCATTTGGCTTCAGAGGCCATGAATTGCAGCGCTCCTGATACAGGAAATATGGAAGTTTTGGAAAGATATGGAACTAATGGTCATAAAAAACAGTGGCTTGCACCTCTTCTTGAAGGTGATATTCGATCTGCATATTTAATGACTGAGCCTGATGTTGCTTCTTCAGATGCTACTAACCTTGAGTTTTCTGCAGTGAAAGATGGAGACGAATGGGTTTTGAATGGAGAAAAATACTGGTCCTCGGGAGCGGGTGATCCGAGATGTAAAGTTTATATTTTAATGGCTAAGACCCCTGATGAAAATCGATCAAAACATCAGCAACACTCTATGTTTGTTGTGGATGCATCTTTGGCAGGGATAGAAATTTTGCGCCCTATGAAGGTTTTTGGGCATGATGATGCCCCTCATGGTCACATGCATTTGAAATTCACTGATGTGAGAATTCCTGCTGATGCATTATTGATTAGAGAAGGTGCTGGTTTCGAAGTTAGTCAGGGGCGGTTAGGTCCTGGTAGAATTCACCACTGTATGAGATCAATAGGTCAGTCTGAGAAAGCGCTTGAGTTATTGTGCAGGCGCTCTCTAGAACGTGAAGCTTTTGGCAAACAACTTGCTTATTTAGGTGCTAATTTTGATATTATTGCTGAAGCCCGCATTAAAATAGAGCAAGCTCGATTGCTTTGCTTAAAAGCTGCATGGGCTATGGATACGATGAGCAAAAGAGATGCTGCCCCATGGATTTCTATGATTAAAGTTGAAGCTCCTAGGATGTCTCTTAAAGTAATCGACGAAGCAATGCAGATGTATGGGGGCACTGGGATTTCTCAAGATACGCCTTTAGCTACCATGTATCAGGGTCAAAGAACTCTTCGTTTTGCTGATGGTCCCGATGCTGTGCATAGAAGGCAAGTTGCCCGAAAAGAATTACGATCATATACTAATCAGAAGATTTAAAAATTTGAGATTTTAGGTGAGTTAATTAACACACTCACTCACCTAATTTAACGCATCGAATGCAACTTTTCCATTAACTATTGTCATCAGGGGCTCAGCATTGAGTATATCTGAACCTTGTACTTCAAGAATATCAGTATCAAATATTGTAAAGTCAGCTGTTTTTCCTATTTCAATGGTCCCGATTTTAGTTTCTTGAAAAGATGCATATGCTGGCCATTTAGTAAACATTTTAAGTGCCTCATGGCTAGTCACTTTTTCATTGTTATACCATGCGTCTGAAGTGAAACCATCTAAGCCTTTCCGTTCTATCGCGGCGTAAAACTCAATTCTTGGATCTCCTATTTCCACAGGTGCATCTGTACCCCCAGCTATAATCGACCCAGAGTCAATTAAGCTTCTCCAGGCATATCCACCAGCTAATCTATCTTTCCCGAGTCGATCTTCGGCAAAATATAAATCTCCAATGGCATGAGATGGTTGCATTGATGGTATAATTCCATATTTAGAAAATAGGGGTATATCTTCTCTGTGTAGTATTTGACTGTGTTCTATTCTCCAGCGCGGATCTGTTATTTTTCGATCAGCATGCGGTATTTGATCAAAAGCATTCTTATACCATCTTAATACTTCTCTGTTTCCGGAGTCGCCAATAGCATGAATATTTACTTGAACTCCTTCCTTTAAAGCTCTTTCCAGCATTATTTTAGCTTCTTTTTCTTTGAGTGTCATCAAGCCTGAGTTTGTTGGATCGTCACTGTAGGGTTCAATGAGCGATGCCCCTCTAGACCCTAAAGCTCCATCTGCGTATAGCTTTATTGCTCGAGTTTGAATTAGCTCATTAGAGTTTAAGTCATCATTATTTAGGACCTTAGGTAATTCATTTGGATTATTAACATCTACTGAATTATAAACTCTAATTTTAATTTTATTTTCATCGGCAAGACGGTTTAATATAACAATATCATCCGGGTCTACTGACATCGAGTGGATGCCTGACCAGCCTCTGGAAGCGTAAAGGTTAGCTCCAATTATATAGGCTTCTTCTTTTCTTTCAGGAGTTAATTTTGGTAATAGGTCATTAATAAGTTGTGATGCATTGTCTATTAACATGCCATCGGGTTTATTTTCATTTTCTATACCAAATGCTTCATCAAATTTATTTATTGCTCCGCCATAAGGCGCAGCCGTCGACATATTAATGCCCGATAAGTTTAATGCTTCAGAATTGACGACCACAGCATGTCCATCTGCTCTTTCCAATATGATAGGGTGGTCTTTGCTGATATCATCTAAGTCTAACTTATTTGGAAACCGCTTTTCTGGCCAATGGGTTTCAATCCACCCGCGGCCATAAATAGTTTCGCCAATGGGCGTTGTTTTGACAGCCTCAGCGACTTTTTCTTTTAAGTGCTTGATCGAGTTAACGCCTTCAAGGTTTAGAGTTACCTCACGAAGTCCTATACCTAGCAAATGCCCATGTGCATCTGTAAGTCCAGGGTACATGGCTGAGCCATCCAAATTTATTTCTCGTAAATTATTAAAACTTGCAGAATTACACCAGTCTCCAACATTCTCGCCGACGTAAACTATTTTTCCATTTTTTACGGCTACGGCCTCAACAATTGGCTTGTCATCATCAGCTGTGTATATAGTTCCTCCTGAGATGCACCAGTCATTCTCAGCTGCAACCTCTAATTGATTTGTCTTTGAACATGCTGATAAAACACCTAAAGCTGCTGTTGTAAATAAAATACTCTTGAACATCTTTTTATCTCTTTTTAATATTAATAGTTGAAGTTTGTGAATATCCCTAATCTCTTAGTACCCATTCTCAGCTAATTCCTGATAAAGTGTTTCACGTCGCAATTCGATATATTTTTTTATCGATATATCTTTTTCATCACAGAGCCCAGTGCTATTTTCCGCATCAATTGCTGATGCATTATAAATCAGTTCGCAGCCATCTGGATTTTCAGCATCAGTATTATTTATTGCATCTTCAAGTAGTTGATTTCTGGTCTCTAGAATGGGTGAAAGTATATCCCAGTCTAGTTTATTATCTAAAATAAATTTAATATCCCCATAGAGTATTTGTTTGTTGGTTGGTTCAGAGAAAATAATATCCCATAAAATAGGATTGATTACACTGTCGTTTATAGTTCTTTCAGTCCAATGGATTTTACCAGGAGATGGGAATGCATATGTGGTAGCTATGTCCCTCCAAGGTCTTGCCCAATCTGGTGAGCCCCAAGTAGTGGGATGATGATCACGTAAAACAAAATCATTATCATGTACAAGGTAGACCCACTTATCTTTTAGTGGATTGTAATACAGATAATAATTATTTCCTACTTTTACATAATGATCTACAGCGCCTAAAACGATTTCAGCTGCGTGAGCTTTTATGAAACCACGAACATCAAATTGCTCTGCTAATTCTGCTGCACTTGGGTTAGATTGAACAAATCGCATAAAATCTTGTAATATGCCCCTACCTTCAGCAATGCTTTTTTTCTTGGTTTTGAGATCATATTTGGGCTTATAGGGTTTAAATTGGGAAATTTCACCACCCTGGTCATTTATGTCTGAATTAACAAATGTTGGATTCATATAATTGTTACTACCTAACCATTCTTCTCTTGAGTCTGGGTCAGATTTTTCAACCCCAACTAAACAGTAATTGGGATCAAAAAATATGGTTGAGCCTTCGTAGGGAACACAATTTAATTTAGCTTCCTCTGTACCTGATAAGTCTGCTTCTGCGCCTATTTTAAAAAGGAAACCATTTTTGCCAAAATATCTTTTCATGAAAGGTTTATCAACTTGTTCTACCATCTGGAATACACCCATATTGAATGTCATCGGTAAATCTTTTCCATAAAGTTGGTTCTCACCAGTAATTAATAGTTCAATGCTAGCGTGTGACATACGAGGAGTTGGAATTCCTAAAGAGTTCAATATTTCGTGAACTGTTAACTCTCTCTGATAGGAGGGATCATCACGATTATATCTAAAATATATTTTTTCAAGGTCCATGAATTCTCGGCCATCATTTTCTGGTACCTCATCAAGATCTTTTCCTATTCTGTTATTGCAAGGATGTTCTGATACAGCAGCGGGTTCTCCTGATGCGTCAATGCATGAATAAACTCCTTCATCTTCATCAAATTCTTCATCAAATTTTAATGAAAAACTAAATCTTCTTGGTTTGAACGTCCAGTAGCCCATGTTTTCTTGACCGTTTTCGAAGTCTTGATACCAATGTTCTGGCCATTGCCGTGCTGTATTGCCTTTCATTTTAAACCCTACTTTCGTGTGGCTTTCCAAAGTATTTCCTGCTTCATCAAGATATTCAAAATCGACTTGCCTATAGACTTCGCTATGTGTCCAAGTATTCCAGGGCGTAACGCTGCCATTAGCATCACCGTTAGAGTATCTTGCCCGTTCTGTGTCTAGAACAAATCTATTCCATTCATCTGCCGTCATAATTATTCGTATTTTATGAAGTTTTGATTTATCAAAGAGAGCTGCAGAGGGGTCTGCTTGGCAGTTGATGTCAATTATTTGATCGGCATAATCTATAATTCCATTCTCAATACTTGCTTCACATTCTTGACGCGCAGGATCTCTATCAATTTTTATTTCGAAATTTTCGCCCTTTAATAATCCTTGCCAATTGGAAAACGTTCCATTTTCGTAAAAAGTTTCTAACTCTTCACTTTCATTACATGTACTGCTTTCTTGTGAGTCAAAACATCCGCTTAATTCAACATCCATATCTCGGTATTCATCCATTCCATTTATTTTGACGCTTATAAAATAAACAGGCTTCATTACCTCAAGGTCAAAAGCTATTGAGCTTGTTAATTGGCCGTCTGAAACAGTAATGGTTATGGATGATACGCTACCAAGGTTTTCATCAAGGGGAGTCCCTGTTAATTGTCCTGTAGCAGTATTAAAGCTAACCCATTCTGGCAGGCCCTCTGATGAAAATGTTAAATTATCATTGTTTGGATCACTCGCAGTAGGCGTAAAGTTGAGACCCTCGCCAACGCGTATTGAAGAAACTTCACCTGAAATTATTGGAGGGGAGTTTGCTGCTATAGAGGGTGGTGGATTACTTGGACTGTCACCTCCGCAAGCAGTTAATACAAGAACTGACAAAGTAAGTAGATAGGTTTTGATTCTTTGTAAAACTTTGTAAGGACTCATTTTCTTTGTATTTACGTTTTTATTTCTATTTGCAAGAAAAATGAATGGTGCCGCAAGGGAGAATTGAACTCCCGACCTCATCATTACCAATGATGCGCTCTACCACTGAGCTACTGCGGCGCTATGAATTAATCACTCATAAAGATGGAGGTTCATCTATACTATTATGGTACTCAGGCAAGATTAAAAATCGTATATTGATATGTTTGTTTCTTGAAGTCTGGCCTAATATTAATTTGTGATACAATATTCCTTTTATGTAACATTAATAGCGCTAATGTTAACTACTGTAAATTGACACTATGGTGTATACTTAAATAAGGGGTTATTTGATTCTCACAGGTAGAATTTTTATTTATAGACTATAACATTTTAATCCTCCTAGGGGCTTTTTATGACTGATATTCAAAGTACAGCTAAAGTTGTTGTAATTGGCGGCGGTGTGGTCGGTGTTTCGACGTTATATCACTTAGTGAAAAAGGGCTGGAGTGATGTTTGTTTGATAGAAAGAAAAGAGTTAACATCAGGTTCTACTTGGCATGCAGCTGGTCTTTTACCATTATTTAATATGAGTTACTCTGTGGGGCAGCTTCATAAGTATTCTGTAAATCTTTACAAACGCTTAGGGGAAGAAACTGGACAAGATGTTGGGATCCGACCAGTATCAAATATAAGGCTCGCAACTAATCAAGATAGAATGGATGAATATTTGCAATATGCCGGCGTTGCTCAAACGATTGGTGTTGAAGTTGAGTTTCTTACTCCGGATGAAGTTGTGGATATATGGCCTTTTGCGAAAAAGGACGGATTAATAGGAGCCATGCGGCACCCTGAAGATGGTTATGTGCAACCTGCAGATTTAACTCAAGCTTTTGCTAAGGGAGCAAGGGAGGGCGGAGCTAAAATATATCGCTACACGACTGTGGAGGGTATTGAACAGCTTGATGATGGTATGTGGAAGGTGTCCACTGATAAAGGTGATATAATATGCGAGCATGTTGTCTCTTGTACGGGGTCTTTTGCCAGAAAAACTGGTGAAATGGTAGGGCTTGATATTCCTGTCGTACCCGTTGAGCATCAATACATAGTAACCGAATCACATCCAGATATACTAAAGCGACGTGCTAATGGGGAACCGGAACTTGGAGTTCTTCGGGAGTCTGACGGGTCATGGTATATGCGCGAAGAAGCTGGAGGACTTATACTCGGTCCATATGAGCATGGTGCACCTGCTTGTTATCTTGATGGTCCTGATGAGCAATCAGAATATGAGCTATTTCAAGAAGATATTGATAGGTTAATGCCGCATATAGAAAGCGCAATGCATAGAGTTCCTATTTTTGAAGAGTTGGGAATTAAGAAAGTTTATAATGGAGCTATTGCTTATACTCCTGACGGAAACCCAATAGTGGGTCCAGCATGGGATAAGAAAAACTTTTGGCTTAATGAGGGTCACAGTTTCGGAATAACCGCTGCTGGTGGAGCAGGGTGGCAACTTGCCGAGTGGATAGTTGAGGGTGAGCCCACTGTGGACATGTTGGGAGTAGATCCGCGTAGATTTGGTCCTTATGCGACTAAAAGTTATTTGGTTAAGAAAAATGAAGAAGCATATGCGGATGTATTTGCTATACATTACCCCGATGAAGAGAGACCTGCAGCTAGGCCGCTGAGAACTTCACCTTGCTATGATAGGATGAAGGAGAGAGGTGCAGTGTTCGGACAGTTGTTTGGGTGGGAACGCCCAAATTGGTTTGCACCTGAAGGCATAGAGCAAAAAGATGAATGGTCATTTCGTAGATCATCTTATTATGAGCATGTTGGTAATGAGTGTAAAAACACAGCAATAAATGCAGGTCTTTTGGATATGACTGCATTTGCAAAATGCCGAGTTCAAGGTCCGGGGGCTTTAAAGTTTTTGAATTGGATATTTGCCCAGAGGATGCCAGTGGCACATGGTAAACTAGCATTATGTCATGGCTTAACGTCTAAAGGAGGTGTTCATAGCGAATTCACTATCCAACGTGAAAGTAAGGACAGCTTTTATATGGTTTCGGCGGGAGCTAACCATCGTTTAGACCATGATTGGCTTAAAAAGCATATGCCAACTGATGGATCAGTTCAATTCACTGATCTAACTAATTCAATGGGCGTTCTCGTTTTAGCTGGGCCAAAGTCTAGGGATATTCTTCAGCCTATCACAGGCGCAAACCTATCTAATGAATGTTTCCCTTGGCTTACAGGCCAAGAAACCCATGTTGGTTATGCTCCTGTAAAGTTGTTACGTGTTAATTTTGTGGGCGAACTCGGTTGGGAAATACATCATCCAATTGAATACCAAAATCATATATTTGATTCATTATTTAAGCACGGTGATAAGCATGGACTAAAGCCTTTTGGGATTAGAGCTATGAATTCTATGCGACTTGAAAAGTCTTACCGACTGGTTGGAACCGAAATGTCTATAGAATATTCTGCTTATGAGTCCGGACTACACCGATTTGTAAACCTAAAAAAGAAAAATGGCTTTTTAGGTAAAGATGCCCTTCTAGAATGGGAAAAACGAGGTTTTGATAACGCTTTTGTAACTCTTGAGGTTATGGATGTGAATGATGCTGATGTAATTGGTAACAATCCAATTTACAAGAATAATGAGGTAGTTGGAAGAGCCACAAGTGGTGGATATGGGTGGAGAATGAATAAGTCATTGGCACTCGGCATGGTTCATCCAGATCAATCGAAAGTGGGCAACGATCTCTCTATTGAGATTTTGGGAAAAAGATATAAATGCAAAGTTCTCAATGATAGTCCTCATGATCCAGAAAATGAAAAATTAAGAAGCTAGATGATATGAAATTTTCTGCTATTTCTTTATTTGCTAACGCTTTATCAGGTCATAAAAAGTGGCCATCTCAATTTCCGAATAAAGAGCCAAAAAAAGAATATGACGTTATTATAATAGGCGGAGGTGCCCATGGGCTCGGAGCGGCCTATTACCTTGCAAGCAAGTATGGTATTAAGAATGTGGCTGTTTTAGAAAAGGGATGGATTGGTGGCGGTAACACGGGAAGAAATACAACTATAATCAGATCCAACTATTTATTTGACGAAAGTGCGGCACTGTACGACCACGCAGTGGACCTCTGGGATGGTTTAAGTCAAGAATTGAACTATAATGTTATGTTTTCTAAACGCGGCGTTTTAATGCTAGCTCATAATGTTCATGATGTTCAAAGCTTTCAACGTCATGTTTATTCAAATCGATTAAACAATGTTGATAACAGATGGTTAACACCAGAGGAATGCAAGGAATTTTGTCCACCGTTGGATATATCAAGCAGTCGGCGTTACCCTGTTATGGGCGGCGCTTTACAAATGAGGGCAGGCACAGCAAGGCATGATAGTGTTGCTTGGGGCTATGCACGTGCGGCATCTAAATTAGGTGTTGATATTATACAAAACTGTGAAGTAACTGGAATACGCCGTGATGCATTTGGAAATGTTGAGGGGGTAGAAACTGCAAAAGGGTATTTAAAGTCAAAAAAAGTTGGCGTATCGGCTGCCGGAAATACTTCAGTAGTTATGGAAATGGCAGGTTTAAGGTTTCCTTTGGAGAGCTACCCTCTTCAGGCTTTAGTGTCAGAACCTATTAAACCAGTTTTTCCTTGTGTAGTAATGTCTAATGCAGTTCACGCTTACATAAGTCAGTCCGATAAAGGTGAGCTTGTTATAGGCGCAGGTACTGATCAATACACAAGCTACAGTCAGAGAGGTGCTTTGCATCTACAGGAACATAATTTGATGTCAATTTGTGAAATATTTCCAATATTTAAACGAATGCGTATGTTGCGCTCATGGGGCGGCGTAGTTGATGTAACACCTGATAGATCTCCTATAGTTGGTAAAACTCCGGTAGGTGGACTTTATGTAAATTGCGGGTGGGGAACTGGAGGGTTTAAAGCAACGCCGGGTGCAGCAAATATGCTTGCTTATACTATTGCACATAACGAACCACATAAAATAAATGCGCCCTTTAATCTCGATCGATTTATAGGTGGTCGACTAATTGATGAAGCAGCTGCTGCAGCCGTGGCGCATTAAGGGTATATAATGTTACTAATCCATTGTCCGTACTGCAAAGAAAACCGCCCAGAAATTGAATTTGCATATGCTGGGGAGGCACACATTGTTAGGCCTGATGCTATTGTTCAATCTGAAATGACTGATGAAGAGTGGTCGAAATTTATGTTTATCAGAAATAATTTCAGAGGAGAACATGCTGAACGCTGGTGGCATAACGCAGGGTGTAATATGTTTTTTAATGCCATCCGTAATACAAAAACTGATAAATTTGTAATGACCTATAAAATGGGTGAAAACCGCCCTACAAAAACACAGATTGAGGCCGCTAAGAAATGAAAAACTTTCGCAGTCAAACAGGTAGTGTTATAAATGAAAAAGAAGTCATAAAATTTTCTTTTGATAGTAAAATATACTTTGGCTATAGAGGTGATACTTTATCTTCAGCATTATTAGCTAATGGAGTTCATTTAATAGGAAGATCCTTCAAGTATCACAGACCAAGAGGGATACTTAGTTCCGGTTCTGAAGAGCCAAATGCTATTGTTACGTTTGATAGAGGCGAAGGAAAAATAACACCTAATGTTCGAGCAACTACACTAGAAATATTTGAAGGATTACAAGTATTTAGCCAAAATAGCTATCCTAATTTAAAATTTGATATTGGCGCTTTTAATAATATATTTTCTATGTTTTTTCCCGCGGGTTTTTACAACAAAACTTTTATGTGGCCAAAATCATTTTGGGATAAAGTTTATGAGCCTTTTATAAGAAATCTCGCGGGTCTAGGGCCTGCGCCTGTTAATGAAGATCCTGATAACTATGCAAGCAGTTATGAACATTGTGAGACCCTAATTATTGGTTCAGGGCCAGCAGGAATAGCAGCTGCTTTGACAGCAAGTCAGAAAGAAGGTCGTGTTATATTGGTTGATGAGCAACCTGAGATAGGTGGTAGTTTACTATCATCAAGTAATAAAAAAATTGATAACATGGGCGCAGATCAGTGGCTTTCTGAGGCTCGCAGTAAACTAGAAAAATCAAATAATGTAAAAATAATGACACGAACTACTGCCATAGGTTACTGGCACGATAATTTTGTTGCTCTGTCAGAACGGTTAACGGATCATATGTCAGAAGTGCCTAATGGTAGGGCTAGGGAACAGTTGCATAGAATTAGAGCTAAAAGAGTGATTTTAGCCCAAGGTGCAATAGAACGACCGTTAGTGTTTAATGGAAATGATAAGCCCGGGGTAATGTTATCAAATGCTGCTCAAACTTACTTGAATAAATATGGAGTTAGAGTTGGAGACAACATATCTATATTCACCAGTCATGACAGTGCGTATGAGACTGCTTTTGAACTGTGTGATGCTAAAGTTAGCGTTTCAGTAATTATTGATTTGAGAAAAGAAATAGATGCAGACTTATTAGCGAAGGCTCAAAGTAGGGGGATAGTAGTTCATTTAAACTCAAGTATTTCAAAAACTTATGGCAAGCTTCGAATAAATTCATTTGAGGTTTTCGAGCCCGCGCTAAATAAAAAGTTTAAAGTGAAATGTGATGCTCTCATAATGTCAGGAGGGTGGACCCCAAGCTTACATCTTTGGTCGCATTCTAAGGGCACGATAAAATGGAACAAAGATTTATCGGCGTATATACCAGATAAAGCACACGAAAATGTTTGTTGCATTGGTAGTTGTAATGGCAGCTTTGGTATTGCTAAAGCACTTAATGAAGGAAATTCGGTCTTTGAAAATAGCAAAAAGTATATTGTTAAAGAGCAATCATTTGGAACGGGTGTTGTTTCGAGTAATATACCTAGTTATGTCAGCAAAGAAAAACAAAAAGCTTTTGTCGATTTTCAAAATGATGTCACAGAAAAAGATATTTCTTTAGCTGTTCAAGAGGGTTTTAAATCTATTGAGCATGTAAAAAGATATACAACTAATGGAATGGCAACAGATCAGGGTAAAACCTCTAATTTAAATGCTTTAGAAATTGCATCAAGAGAAGTTGGTAGTTCAATCGAAAAAGTGGGTTTAACTACATTCAGACCTCCCTATACACCAACTACATTTGGAACATTTGTTGGTTATCGCGATAAAGAGCTTTTTGACCCAGTCAGAAAAACCCCTATTGATGCATGGGCGGAGTCTAATAGTGCAATTTATGAACCAGTAGGATTGTGGCGTAGGGCAAGATTCTTTCCAAAAGATGATGAAAACATGGATCAAGCTGTTGCGCGTGAGTGCAAGTCCACGCGAGATAGCCTAGGTATATTTGATGCATCAACGCTTGGAAAAATCGAAGTTGTGGGCCCTGATGCGACTAAGTTCATGAATTTGATGTATTGCACAAGCTGGACAAGCCTAAAAGTTGGAAATTGCCGTTATGGACTAATGCTTGGCGAAGATGGTTATATTTATGATGATGGCGTTGTAGCGCGTATTGCTGAAGATAGATATCATGTAACTACCACCACTGGAGGTGCTCCCAGAGTTTTTCGTCATATGGAAGACTATTTACAAACTGAGTTTAACGACCTCAATGTTTGGTTAACCTCCACTACTGAGCAGTGGGCTGTAATAGCATTGAATGGTCCACATGCCAGGGACATTTTGGAGCCATTAGTTGAGGGAATTGACTTGAGCGCAGACTTTTTTCCCCACATGTCAGTAAGGCTTGGAAGTATATGTGGAATTCCGACACGACTATTCAGAGTGAGTTTTACGGGTGAGCTTGGCTTTGAGATAAATGTACCTTCGCATTATGGTCTTGCGCTTTGGGAGATTCTTATGGCTGAAGGTTCAAAATATAATATCACTCCATATGGAACAGAGGCGATGCATGTTTTGAGGGCTGAAAAGGGTTTTATTATTGTTGGTCAAGATACGGATGGAACAGTTACACCCCATGACGCAGGAATGGCTTGGGCGGTTGCAAAAAAGAAGAAAGATTTTGTTGGTATGAGGTCTTTAAAGAGAAAAGATTTAGTAAGTGGGATGCGTAAGCAACTTGTGGGACTTCTCACTGAGGATCCATTAACTGTTTTAGCTGAAGGTTCACAAGTTGTGCTTGACCCTAAACAGCCGAAACCTATGAAGATGATAGGGCATGTTACTTCGAGCTATTGGTCGGAAAGCCTTGGAAAATCTGTTGCTATGGCTGTAATTGAAGATGGGTTTAACCGTATGGGAGAGGACGTTTACATACCAATGCCCACTGGTACTATTCAGGCAAAAGTTTGCAAATCGGTATTTTATGACCCTGAAGGAAAAAGAATTCATGTTTGATCAGGCAGTCAATATCAATCTTAAAAAGTCAGATAAATTCGAATGCGAAGTTATTGGAGAACAATTGCGATTTAGCATTCGTATGCATCAGAGCACTTTAAAAAAAGCAAGCAATGTATTTGGCTTCAACTTTCCAAAGAATATTGGGGGGGTTGAAAAAATAGATAAAACGTTGTGTATGTGCCTTGGACCAGATGAGTGGATTGTAATTTCTGAACCAGAACTAAAGACGCAATTTGATGATATATTTGCTAGACTAAGTGGATACTTAACAATAAGCATAACTGATATTTCCAATAGAAATATAGGCTTTATATTAAGAGGATCAGAGGTGCAAAAATATATAAATTCGGGTTGCCCGTTAGATCTTGATTTAAAATCATTTCCAGTAGGAAAATCTTCTCGAACAGTTTTTGAAAGCGTTTCAATTCTTCTATTTAGAGATAGTGAAACTTCTTTTAGATTAGAATGTTGGAGATCCTTTAGTTCGTATTTGACGAACTTTTTTGAACGTATTGCTAAAACTAATGACTAAAAAAGTTGTTTTATTAGACGGCGGTATGGGTCAAGAGCTTATAAAGAGGTCAGGTCAAAAACCTACACCCCTTTGGTCTGCTCGTGTATTATTAGATAACCCTGAACTCGTTCAAGAGCTTCACTTTGATTTTATTAAGTCAGGTGCCCAGGTTATTTCATTGAATAATTACACAGCTACACCTTTCCGATTACGTCGGGATGCGAGTATTGAACTATTTGATAAAATACATCAATCAGCGAAGGCTGTTGCTAAAGCTGCTAAGGTTAAAAGCGGAAAAGAGTATATAAAAATAGCTGGAAGTCTTGGTCCCATAGTAGCTAGTTATAAACCAGAATTAGTGCCTAGTTATGCAGAATGCATTGATGGCTACAGAAAGCTTGTAAAAGTACAACAAGATGGCGTTGATCTTTTTATTTGTGAAACAATGTCAACAATTCGCGAGGCTAAAGCCTCAGTAACTGCAGCCAATGAAAGTGGATTGCCTTCATGTGTCAGCTTTACTTTGGATGATCGTAACCCTTTTGTATTGAGGTCTGGAGAAAATTTATCTGAAGCTATAAAAGAAATGAAACAACTTAGTGTGGAGGCAATAATGATCAATTGCAGTATGCCGGAAACGGTTAGTCAGGCTTTACCGCTACTTATAGGTTCATTTCCAAAGGTCGGGGCTTATGCAAATGCATTTCAGTCTGTTGAGAGTTTAAGGGCAGGTGGAACTGTTGAGAGCTTAAAGAGAAGAAAAGACCTAACACCAGATTTATATCTTGATTACGCTCTTAAGTGGCTGGATATGGGCGCGAGTATAATAGGTGGATGCTGTGAAGTTGGACCCAAGCATATTGAAGCTATTCATTCAGAATTATCTAAGAGGGGTTATTTGTTTGAGGCTATTTAATAAAAGGTAATTGAGTAATTTCAGCGGTCCTTTTACCGGACGGGCAAATTACTTCTAATTCATTGCCTATGCTCCAATATTCTCGATCAATCATTCCAATTGCTACTACTTTTGAAAGGTCTGGAGACCAAGCTGCAGATGTTATTTGTCCGACTTTTTTATCCCCGTGCGTTACGTGCCATGGCTTTGTGCAGGCTGAAATTGATTTTCCGTCTATAAATAGTCCGCGGATTTGTTTTGTTGGTCCCTCTATGCTTTGCTTTTTTAATGCCTCGGCACCAATAAAGTCAATTGATGAGTTTGGGGAACAAAACTTTCCTAAACCTGCTTCGTAAGGGCTATTTTTTTGAGTCATATCATTTCCATATGAGAGTAAGCCGCCTTCTATTCTTTCAATTAGGTTGGGACATCCTGCTTTAACATCTAGATTTTGTCCCGCTTCAAATAATCGATCCCATAAAGCTTCGCCACTCTTAAAGCCATTAGTATATATTTCATATCCACCTTGTTTTGAGTAGCCTGAACGAGCAACTAGATGATACTTACCATTAAAGTAGATTTTTTTATGCCTAAAGAACTTTAACGATGTTATTTCATCTCCAAATACTCTACGCATTAATTCATCGGCTTTAGGGCCTTGAATTGCTAAAGGGTTTATGTCTGGTTCTATGATAGTAACATTCATATTTTTGGCTACTGCAATTCCCTTTATCCAGTAGATTAAATCTGAATCAGCTATGGAGATCCACCATTTATTCTGTGAATGTTTGACAGCAACAGGATCGTTTAACATTCCGCCAGTATCATCCACAACTGGTATATAATAACACTGATCATCTTTCATTTTTGAAAGATCTCTGGGAGTAATCATCTGTATTAAAGTTTGAGAATCTGGTCCTTGTATTTCAATCTGTCTCTCAACGCTAACATCCCAAACTTGAACATTTTTTTTCAAGTGATGATAATCTTCTTCCAGTGAGTTAAAAACAGTAGGTAAAAGCATATGGTTATATACAGTGTATGCTTTAACACCTGCAGCCTTTACTCTTTCAGTAAAAGGAGTGCTTCTTATTCTGGGTGAAATAGATAAAATTGGTTGCATAAGAGCCTCATTCAATTTTCTCATTCTTTATATCAACTTATTAAAATTGGAAATAAAAAGTATATTTGTTATTTTAACTAATGGTTAGAATTAGTTCTGTTTATAATATTAATTTGTTATGAATTTACCAATTTAATGGATTTACATCTCACTCAACCTATGATTAGGAGGCCTAATACTATATGTATAATATTAGGGGGGTGAGTAGGTGAAGATACCAAGCAACTTCGACCTTAGATCTTTGCAAGTTTTTGTGGTTACTGCTGATCAGGGTGGTATGACGCAAAGCGCAAGAGTTCTTCGGATGACTCAATCAGCTGTCTCCCAAATTATAGCAGGCTTAGAGGATGCTGTTGGCTCAAAGCTCTTCGATAGAACTGTTCGTCCGATAGTACTAACTTCAGCAGGAAAGATTCTTCTTGAGAGAGGTCGGCAGATTATTAGGGACACCCAAGAGACATTTAGAGAAACTCAGACTCTTGAGCAGCGCAAATTAGCTATGCTAACAATTGCAATGTCAGATTCTATGGCTTCGGCACTAGCTGCTAAATTATATAAAAATTTAGAGGATATATCTAGTTATTGGCGAATATGGGCAGGCCTGTCACCCTACCACCGCGATGAATTTTTATCGCATAATATTGATATGATTGTAACAACTAGTAATGTAATGGAAGATGTCGCAGGCCTTGATCGCCATTTAATTTTTCAGGAACCCTATGTCTTGGTATTTCCGAAGGACTATAATGGTTCAGTTGATATCATGGATGCTCCAAGAGATTTACCTTTTCTTCGTTACTCACTTAGATCTGCAATGGGTCTGCGTATTGAATCTCAGCTTAACAGATTGCGGGTTAAGTTTCCTGACATTGTTGAATTTGATACTGCTCCAGCACATATACAGGCAGTTGCAGAAGGTGTTGGTTGGGGGATTACCACACCGTTATGCCTGCTGCAGTCAATTGAATATATAGATTTAGTTCAGGTGCACCCTATTAAAAAAGGCCAATTCAAAAGGCATTTTGATTTATTAGCCAGAGAAAATAGCATGGGCGATATTCCTTTGCGAGTTGCAGCTGAAGCCACTCGAATATTAAGGGATGAGTGCATGCCAGTGCTATTTAATAAAATCCCTTGGCTAGAAGAAAAATTAAAGTGGGACTCCATTAATGATTAGAAGCTAACTTTAAGTAAAAATTACAAATTTTAAATTAAATGAAGCTTCGTATACTATCAAAATTTATAATTATACAAATAAGAGAATTTTCAAAAAAAGTATATAAATAATCACTCAAGATTCGTTATTTTTATGACTGAACTTCAATAGAAAAAAAGGGCGGTTTAACCGTTTATTATTATGAAAACACAAAACCTACCTGCACCAGGCGCACCAGATATTGATATTGCTCGAGCTGCAATTATGGAGCCAATACTTCCATTGGCCGAAAAAAAGCTAGGTATCCCAGCTGAAGCTTTAGTGCCTTATGGTCATTTCAAAGCTAAGTTATCATTAAACTATATCGAGAGCACCAAAGATAAGCCTGATGGTAAGCTTGTTTTAGTAACGGCTGTAACTCCAACACCGGCAGGAGAGGGCAAAACTACTACATCGGTAGGTGTAAATGATGCTCTTAACAGTATCGGTTTAAATTCTATGGTATGTTTAAGAGAGCCTTCACTAGGCCCTTGCTTTGGTATGAAGGGCGGTGCTGCGGGTGGCGGTAGAGCTCAGGTTTTGCCAATGGAAGATATCAATCTTCATTTTAATGGTGACTTCCATGCAATCACATCAGCACATTCTTTAATATCAGCTATGTTGGATAACCACATGCAGTGGGGTAATAAGCTTGATATTGACCCTCGTAGGATATCGTGGAGACGAGTTGTCGATATGAATGATAGGGCCTTGAGGAATATTGTTATCGGTTTGGGCGGACCGACCCAAGGAATAGTTCGTGAGGGCGGGTTTGATATAACAGTGGCTTCCGAAATTATGGCTATTTTTTGCCTCGCAGTTGACTTGTCCGATTTGCAAAAAAGAATTGGTGATATTATTGTTGCCAAAACACGTTCAAAAAAGAATGTTACAGTGCGAGACTTAGGATGTGATGGGGCAGTAACTGTTCTCCTTAAAGACGCTTTTCAGCCAAACCTTGTGCAGTCTATTGAGCATAATTTGGCTTTCATACATGGCGGCCCATTTGCTAATATTGCTCATGGGTGCAATTCTGTTATTGCCACTAAAACTGCTCTGAAGTTAGCTGATGTGGTAGTTACTGAAGCTGGTTTTGGAGCTGATTTAGGTGCTGAAAAATTCCTAGATATTAAATGCCGTCAATCAGGGTTGAGGCCAGATGCAGTTGTTCTTGTTTGCACAATAAGGGCCATGAAAATGCAAGGTGGGGTATCCAAAAATGATTTGGGTCCAAGTAATACTGAAGCAGTAAGGGCAGGATGTGTAAATGTTGAAAGACATATACAAAATCTAAAAAAATTCGGTGTTAACCCAATTGTATCAATAAATCATTTCATTCACGATACGGAAGAAGAGATAGCCATAGTCAAAGAGTTTTGTGATGCCGAAAATGTACCGATGGTAATCGCAAAGCATTGGGCTGAGGGGGGGGATGGTGCCATAGATTTAGCAAATGCTGTGAAAGCTGAACTTGATAATGAGAAGACAGAAGTCAATTTAATCTATAAAGATGATGACAGTCTTATAGCTAAGGTGGAAAAAGTAGCCACAGAAATTTATCGCGCTAAATCAGTAACAATTAGTGCGGCTGCGAGGTCGTCTTTTAAGCAAATAGAAAAAATGGGTTTTGGACATTTGCCAATATGTATAGCTAAGACTCAATCTAGTTTTTCTACTGATCCAAAGCAGCTTGGAGCGACATCAGATCATGTTATTGAAGTAAGAGAAGTCACATTAAATGCTGGGGCTGGTTTCGTAGTTGCAATTTGTGGAACAATAATGCGAATGCCTGGTTTGCCTAAGCATCCGGCCGCACTTGACATTGGACTTGATATGAATGGCAATATTGTCGGGCTAGCTTAATGCATAATAGAATAAGATTTAAATTTGGAGCCACGTTATGAGCGATCAAGATGAAGAAATAATATTAAAAGATTTAGACGATAATGATCTTGTGGCACAAATGCAGGATGACCTCTATGATGGTATGATACCTGAAGTGACAGAAGGGACACAGATATTACTTGACCGTGGATGGGACGCAAACATGGTGCTCAATGATGCACTTGTTGAAGGAATGCGGATTGTTGGTGTTGATTTCCGAGACGGTATTTTATTTGTTCCTGAGGTTCTTCAGAGCGCAAATGCTATGAAAGGTGGTATGCAATTACTAAGGCCCATTTTAGCCATAAGTGAAAATAATACTAGTGTTGGAAAGTACGTTATAGGAACCGTAAAGGGTGATATTCATGACATTGGAAAAAATCTTGTTGGAATGATGCTTGAGGGAGCAGGTTTTGAAGTTGTGGACTTGGGTATCAATACTCCAGTTGAAGAGTATCTTTCTGCTATTGATGAACATGAACCAAATATACTTGGTATGTCTGCGCTTTTAACTACAACCATGCCTTATATGGGTGTTGTGATAGAAGAGTTAGATAAAAGAGGTATTTTAAAAGAATTACCCGTCATGGTGGGGGGCGCACCATTAAATCAGGAATTTGCCGATGCGATAAATGCTCATACCTATGGAAGAGATGCGGCGATGAGTGCAGAACTGGCTAAAGCGATTATGGGTAAAAACCGTTAGTGACACAGTCGCGCCACAACACACTGGTTTTGGCCTGCGGTGCTTTGGCTAAAGAGGTACTCGCACTTAAAGCGTCTATGAATTTGGCGGATGATGTCTTTGACTTGCAGTGTCTTCCTGCTAACTTTCACAATTACCCCGATAAAATCGTGCCTGCGCTCAAAGAGACTTTAGACGGAAAAGGCGCAAATTATGATCATGTGCTTATTGGCTATGGAGATTGCGGAACGGGGGGTGGCCTAGATCGTTTGCTTGAAGATTACCCTAAAGCTGAACGTCTCCCAGGTGCTCATTGCTATGCATTTTATGCTGGGCTAGCTGAATTCGATGTTATGATGGAAGAGGAACTTGGCAGTTTCTTTTTGACGGATTATCTCGTACGCCACTTCAAAACATTGATTATCAAAGGTTTTGGATTGGAACTTTATCCTGATCTTAAAGAAATGTACTTCAAAAATTACAAGCGACTAATTTACATCTCCCAAGAGCCAACGGAAAGCTTAATTAACGAGGCACGTGAAGCATCAGAATTCTTAGGCCTTATCTTTGAACATAATCACGTGGGTTATGGCGATCTTGCTTCGCGCATATCAATATTACCTAAAAAGGAGAGGTCATATGGATAATATCAATGCCTCTATCGAAGTTTCTCCAAAGCAAGCGGCTGAGAGTGGTGCTATTGTCGATTTATTTCCGCCCGGCGGCCGTGTCTATATCACCGATGTTGGTACTGACTCCACGGACTATCTTGTTCAGGCGGCAAAGCGTGTCCGTGATCTTGGCTATGAGCCTATTCCACATTTTGCGTCGCGCCGAATGATAAACTCAGATATTCTCGAAGACCGGGTAAAACGGATGGTCAATGAAGCTCGCGTTACCGATGTTCTCGTTATTGGCGGCGGGCTTGAAAAGGAAGCGGGTGAATTTGCTTCGACGATGGAGCTACTTGAGACAGGAGTATTCCAGCGAAATGGTGTTACTCACATGGGTATCGCTGGGCATCCTGAAGGATCACCTGATTTCGATAATGATATAGCGATGGAAGCTCTGTATGAAAAGCAAGAATTTGCAAAAAAGACAGGCCTAAATCTACGAATTGTCACACAATTTGGTTTTGATGCGGTTAAGTTCATCAATTGGGCCCAAGGCCTTCATATGGCAGGAATTACAATGCCTGTTCACCTCGGTGTAGCAGGCCCTGCAAAGGTAACAACTCTCATCAAATATGCAGCGATGTGTGGCGTAGGTAATTCTTTAAGTTTTTTAAAAAAACGTGGTGGTGCTATGGCTACAATGGTTGCAGGCTTTGATCCAAATGAAGTTGTTGATTTGATTGAGTCCCATTGGAGGGGTCCTGATCCATCACTTATTACTCAGCTACATGTGTTTCCATTTGGCGGTGTAAAAAAATCAACTTCTTGGCTAATTGAGCGGAAAAGTTGGACCATTTAAGATAAAGCATTTTAATACGCACTATATAAGGATATATAATGGCTCGTACAATTTTAGCATCAGCAACTAAAGAAGTTGTTATAGGTTTTGATCAGCCTTTTACAATGATAGGGGAACGTATAAACCCTACAGGAAGAAAGTTATTTTCGAAGGAGCTAAAAGAATTTAATTATTGGCGTGTTAAGAAAGAAGCGCTTGCGCAAGTTGAGGCCGGCGCTCAAATTTTAGACGTCAATGTAGGAGTACCTCTAGCCGACGAGGCTTTAATCATGTCTGAGGTAATTCCTTTAATACAGAGCCTTACAGACACGCCATTATGTATAGACAGTTCGATCATGGATGCCCTTGAAGCTGGTCTAAAAGTATATAAAGGGCGTCCACTTCTGAACTCAACTACAGCTGAAGAGGAGGTTATGGAGCGAATTTTACCATTAGTCGCTAAATATGATTGCGCCGTGGTTGCAATTTCTAATGATGACACTGGAATTTCTGAAGACCCTGATGTTAGGTTCGAAGTGGCGAAAAGAATAGTTAATAGAGCATCTGATTATGGAATTAAACCAGAAGATGTCGTTGTTGACCCTCTTGTAATGCCAATTGGAGCAATCAATAGTGCTGGAACTGATGTTTTTAAGCTTGTAGGCCGTTTGCGAAAAGAATTAGGCGTAAATACTACATGTGGGGCATCTAACGTGGCATTCGGTTTGCCTGAAAGGCATACAATTAATAATGCTTTTCTGCCGATGTTAGCTGCTGCAGGAATGACCTCAGCGATAGTTAATCCACTCCATGAGGGGCTTGTACCTGCTGTGCGAGCCGCTGATGTTCTTAATGGAGTCGACCCTAGTTGTTCAAATTGGATAAAAAATTACCGGCCTGCGCCCGCTGAAGGCGATGAGGGCGGACGTCGTGGTCGTGGCGGCCGTCGCCGTCGTGGTTGATGCGGTCCACACAGGATCTTGTTTATGCGGCGCGGTATCATATTGCGCCGTAGGTTTGTATAATATATGTGGTTTTAATACGATAAGTATCTTGGCGGGTTCTCTTGACAACATGTAAGGACTCGCTGTCAAAGGTTGTATCTACACCTCTGAAAAGGCTGGCTATTATGACATTACAGATGGATTGCCGCAATATGGTACCTATTCACCCGGGAGTACCCGTTAGTTAATGGGGACCCATACGATCATATTTACGCCTACTGGTTTACAGGCAACAGCTGAAGACGGCGAAACTGTCTATGAGGTTGGCTTAAAGGCAGGAGTTGATATTCAATCCATATGCGGTGGTAAAGGGCTTTGTAAGCGCTGCCAAATAGAGATTGATAGAGGTAAGCACGCTAAGTTTAAAATGGATGTCACAGAAGACAATTATTCTAAACTTTCCCCAACAGAGAAGAAGGCTATTCATGATGGTGAATTACCCAAAGGACGCCGCCTGTCTTGTAGAACAAAAGTGCGGGGTAATTTAGTTATAGATATTCCAGCGGACTCGCGTGAACGTGAAACCTCCATACAAAAGAAAAGTACGAAGTTTGAAACAAAACTTAACCCTGCAATTCGCCTTTATATGGTGCAGCTCCCTATCCCAACCCTTGAGGATAATCCCAGTGATGGTGAAGCTTTAGTGAAGATGTTGCATGATGAGCATGGCCTATTTGTGAGTCCATCTCACCGTATGTTGATAAAGTTGCAAGGCATACTGCGCCCTAGCGAAAATAAGCGTACCGTGATCGCCGTAGTGCGAGATGGACAGGTTATTATTGATGTTTGGCCACCTTCACCATTTGACCTTTACGGTGCAGCAATCGATATTGGGTCTACCTCTATAGCGCTTTATGTATTTAATCTCACAACAGGTGAGCCCGTTTACGAAACGGTGGCAATGAACCCCCAAATCCGTTTTGGCGAAGACCTGATGAGCCGTGTGTCCTATATCATGATGAATAAAGGCGGGGAGGTGAAACTCACTGCAGCCATTCGTACACAAATACGTGAGATGATTGCTGAGGCGGTTAAAATCTTGGAGCTTGGCGACAATCAATTACTTGACGTCATTTGTGTAGGTAACCCTATCATGCACCATCTGTTTATTGGTGCTAATCCGATTGAACTCGGCGTTGCACCATTTACATTAGCGATCAAAGATTGGGTTGACATACCTGCTGGGCAATTAGACCTTGGACTATCTGATATGGCACAAGTTTCCCTTTTTCCGCTCATTGGCGGTCACGTAGGGGCGGATACATCTGCGGCTTATTTAACTCAAATAGAACGTATGAAAGGTAGTTCAGTACTACTTGTAGATATCGGTACCAATGCGGAAATTGTACTCTCACATAATGGGAAAGTTGTAGCGGCTTCATCACCGACAGGGCCTGCGCTTGAGGGGGCAGAAATAAGTTCGGGTGTGAGGGCTACTAATGGGGCGATTGAGAGAGTTAGAATTGACCCTGATACAAAAGATTACAGAGTAAAAGTTATTGGAAAAGAAAAATGGTTCGATAAAAGTAATATTCATGATTTAGATCAAATTATTCCAGGTATATGTGGCTCAGGAATATTTGAGGTAATGGTTGAATTGGCCAATGCTGGGTTGATTGATCAATCAGGTTTGTTTAAACCTGAAATAGCACCGGATAAATTTATAAAAAAAGGTAATGTTTGGACGTATATCCTCATTGAACAAGCTGATAAACCCATAGTAATTCAACAAACTGATATAAGGGCGGTTCAGCTTGCAAAGGCAGCTTTGTATGCTGGCGTTCAATTATTAGCAGAAAGCCTAAATTGTGAAACGTTTGACGAGATTTTGTTGGCGGGTGCATTTGGTACGCATTTGGATAGTAAATATGTATCAGAAATAGGTATTATTCCTAATGCGCCATCCAATATTATTTCTAGCATAGGTAACGCAGCTGGAATGGGAGCAGCAATGGCTTTACTAAACATTGATGAACGAAAAAACATTATTAAAGCAGTTAAACAAATAGACAAAATAGAGACTGCCACTGAACAAAAATTTCAAGATTATTTTATAAATGCAATGAAATTTCCTACAGCACCTTTCGCAATTAAAAGTAATAAAAGAAATAGACGGAGAAAAACACAATAATAGTTTATTTTGTCTCTATAATTAAAAGAGCTAATGATAATAAATAAATGCTATTTTATATCACAAATAATATTAATGTAATTTTTAAAAAAGGCTCGATTTATGGCTAGAAGAGAAAGATCAGGCGGAAGAGCAGGGCGTGCTGCTGCACGTGCAGTCGAGACACCCCCTCGGGATGCATATATTAAACGAAACATACCCACCTATTCAGTATTAAATGATACTGACCTCGCCCAGCTTGAAGATAATGCAGATAAATTATTGGAAGAAGTTGGTTTAGAAATTCAAGATGACCAAGAATCAGTTGATTACTTTGTAAAAGCAGGTGCGAGTGCTGATGGCGACCGTGTAAAGTTTCCTCGCGGTATGTGCCGAGAGATTATTAAATCTACAGCACCAAAAGAATTTACACAATTTGCTCGCAATCCAAAAAATAATGTCCAGATTGGCGGCAACAATACTGTACTTGTTCCTGCTTATGGTCCTCCTTTTGTGTATTCCAAAGAGGGCGGTAGGAGATATGCCAATATAGAAGATTTCAGAAATTTTGTAAAACTCGCTTACATGTCACCAAACTTGCATCATAGTGGCGGAACGGTTTGTGAGCCAGTTGATTTGCCTGTGAACAAAAGGCATTTTGACATGAATTATAGTCATATTAAATATTCTGATAAAGCCTTCATGGGTTCGGTCACTCAACCAGAAAGAGCAGAAGATACCGTTGATATGGCTAAAATTGTTTTTGGAGACGATTTTGTTGAGGAAAACTGCGTTCTTGTAAACTTAATTAATGCTAACTCTCCAATGACATGGGATAGAGTTATGCTAGGTTCATTAAAAAATTATGCTCGTCATGGCCAATGTGCCATGCCAAGTCCATTCGTTGTTTCTGGCGCTATGTCTCCAGTAACTGCTGCTGGAGTTGCAGCTCAAAGTTTGGCTGAAGGACTAGCTGGTATGGCCTTAACGCAACTCGTGAGGCCAGGTGCACCTGTAATTTATGGAAATTTTGTAACTTCAATGTCAATGCAAACAGGCGCCCCTACTTTCGGAACGCCTGAGGCATCATTAATAATAAATATGAGTGCTGCTCTTGCGCGAAGGCTTGGTGTGCCATTTCGTTCTGCAGGCGGATTTAATGCATCAAAAATTCCAGATGCTCAAGCAGGCTATGAGGCTGCAAATAGCCTGCAAACTGGTTTGTTAGCTGGAGTTAACTTTATGTTACATACTGCTGGGTGGCTCGAGGGCGGTCTTGCTATGGGCTATGAGAAATTCATAATGGATGCTGATCAAGCGGGTATGATGGCAAAATTTGCTAAAGGCGTAGATATGTCCGACAACGGACAGGCCTTAGATGCTATAGCTGAAGTTGGGCCAGGTCAGCATTTTTTAGGTTGTGATCATACACAAAAAAACTTCAAAACTGCTTTTTATCAGTCAAATGTTTCTGACAACAGTAGTTATGAGCAGTGGGTAGAGGATGGAAGTTTATCTGCGGAAGACAGAGCTGAAAGTGTTTATAAAAAAATGTTAGATGAATATGTTGCTCCTGAACTTGATCCGGAGATTGACAGAAAACTATTAGATTATATGGAAATGAGAAAATCTAGCTTTCCTGATAGTAATATTAGTTAAAAGTCCAGGGCTCTCTGCTAAATACTTCGACAATCATTGGTATAAAGTAATCAAGAGGTAGGGTATTATAGTTGGGATCAAAACTTGTTTGATCCCATTTTTCACAGAAGTTAACAGCAGCCGCAAAGTGCTCATGATTCTTGAACTTTTGACTTTCTTTTGGGTTTAAGCCAATTTTTTCGCCATAATATTTCAATTGAAAAATACCGTGATGTTTGATCACCCATCGACATTCCTCTCTAACATAAGGGGCTATAATTGTTGCTGCAAAGCTGTCATGATTTAAAGGCGCTAAATCATCCCCAATATCGTGAATTAAAGAGCTGATTATCCAGTCAATATCAGCACCATCTCTTAGTGCTCTTGTTGCTGTTTGCAAACAATGCTCCAGTCGGTCTATTTTATAGCCAGAGAAACTATTTTTTAGCTTTTCCAGAGCGATTACAATTCGATTTGGCAAACCAGCGAGGAATTTTTTTTCATGCTCTGCAAGTAGAGTATAATCTTCAACCGTACCGTCTTCCATTCTGGTGAAATCAACTGTTTTCATGTTATAGCTCAGTGGGCACAGAAGTTACTTTACTACCTTTTGATAGCATTCGGTAAAGGCTTGTCACCCCGTCGTGGTCAGTATAGCAACCTTGCAAATGTCTAACTCCTTCAGCGCCATTGTATTTTGTTCTTCCATGAAGCAATCTATAATTATCCATCATCAAAAGAGTACCTTTTTTGAAAGGAAACTGTATCTGATAATTTGGGTGGTTACTAAGTTCATTTAATCTTTTTCTTCCTGCATAAAAATAGTCTAATGTTTTTTTATCTAGGGCAGGCACATAATCAAGCCTGTTACTCAGACGAATTCGGTTTATGATATTATTATGATTTCTTTCTATAATTGACCCCCAATTTTCTAAAATAGCTGATGGTCCTTCATACCGAAACCGTACATTAACATTTTCTAAAATTTTAGAGTGTTCTGGCATCTCTAGTTCTAGTTGTTTGATTATGGCTACGCCGTCTACTAAAGTCGATAGTCCACCAGATACATTATTTTCAAGGCAATGGAGAAATTGAATTCCAGGAACTGGTTCTCGGTATGGATTATCTGTATGGGATGATAAGGCATCATCAGTATAAGCTGTATCCGTGGGCATTCTTTTTATCTCAACATTAAATAGTTTTCCCCAATGTGTGTGTCTTACATAGCCGAATTTTCCTGCTAACTTCAATAAAGAGTCTTTTTCTGTCGGCGTATTTTCCATGACACAGAAGCCATACTTTAGAAAGTTATGCAACATATGCTTTAGGTTGGAAGGGTCTTTTAGGCATTCCCAATTTATTCTTTTTAGATTTATAGAGGCTGTCCAACTTTCTAATACTGGAGGGCTCTCAACGTCCTTAAGCCACCCAATTTCATTTTTTATCTGATCTAAATTGAAATGACCCTCAAATGAGTCACTAAAGTAGATGTCTAATTTAGATTTGTCTGAAATTTTTGCTTCCAACACCTTTAAATCAGATTGAAAAAGTGAGTGCTCATATTTCCTTTGTTTGGTTATTGGATCTAATGTGTCAGAGTTTAATGCTCTTTCTCGGAGCCATAATGGGTGAAGTACTATACTGTTTTCTTGGCTAGTTAAGATTAGTTCGCCTGTTTGTGGTTTCACAAAAACCGCATCATGACCTCCAAGCATAAAGAATCCTTAAATGATTGTTTACAATCTATCACATAAACTGCAGGGTTAAAATATAACAAAAATCTATTATCAGAAATAATTATATTATGTTTCAAAAAGAAAAAACTTATAAATCTCCTGTAAAAGACCAAAAAATAATCAAAGCCTTTGGCATGGAAATGCATAATCCTGTATTTGTTATCAGCGCACTTTTGATACTGATATTTTCTATTATTACATTGGTTTTTCCAAGCGCATCAAATAGTGCTCTTAACGGTGCACAATTATGGACATTATCCAAGTTTGATTGGTTTTATTCCTTAATCCCTGTTTTAATTTTAACTCTTTGCGTAGTCTTAGCTGTATCACCTTTTGGTAAAATTAAACTTGGTGGAAAGGATGCTAAGCCCGAGTACAAAGTAGGTTCTTGGATTGCAATGCTCTTTGCAGCTGGTGTCGGTATCGGTTTTATGTTTTACGGATCCGCCGAGCCCCTGGGTTACTATACTGATTGGTTCGGCACTCCGTTCAATGTGTCAGCTGAAACTGTTGATGCCAGGAGGCTGGCATTCACAACTTCAGTTTTTCATTGGGGACTCTCAGCCTGGTCTATTTATGCTATTGTAGGCTTAACATTAGCTTTCTTTGCATATAATATGGATCTTCCACTCACAATTCGTTCTGCATTTTTTCCTATATTTGGTGAAAAGATATGGGGTTGGCGTGGACATATAATCGATATGTTTGCGGTCGTTTCTACTATTTTTGGACTAGCATGCACAATTGGCATAGGAGCAACGCAAGCTACAGGCGGACTTAGCTATATATTTGATGTTGAAGCTACTAAAAGCCTTCAAATTATATTGATTTTTATTATAACGATCATTGCTATTTTTTCTATCCTTAGGGGAATGAATGGTGGGGTAAAACTATTAAGTAATGTGAATATGGTTTTTGCAGGATTGCTATTGTTTTTTGTAATTATGGCGGGTCCAACGGTTGGAATATTTGAAAGCATGTTCGAAACATTTATTTATTCAGTACCGGATAGTTTGCGATTGACTAACTGGGTCGGTAGAGCCGACAAAAACTTTTTTCACGACTGGACAATTTTTTATTGGGCCTGGTGGATTGCGTGGTCGCCGTTTGTTGGAATGTTTATTGCTAAGATATCTAAAGGAAGAACAATACGCCAATTCATGATGGGAGTATTAATTGCGCCTTTTAGTATAGGTTTAGTATGGTTTACGGCTTTTGGAGAAACGGCTATTTCCCAATTTGAAGATAAAGTAGGAGACTTATCTGAGGGCATGACTGACTCCTCCTTAACTTTATTTCAAATGCTTAATAGTTTGCCTTATTCTGACGTAACTTCTGTTGTAGCAATCTTTTTATTAATTATCTTTATAGTCACATCTGCTGATTCAGGTTCACTGGTAGTAGACAGTTTGACATCGGGTACTCAGAAGGACACACCAGTTAGACAAAGAGTTTTTTGGGCAATATTAATAGGGTTAACATCTATAGCTTTACTTTACGGGGGTGGTGAGGAAGCTTTAAAATCATTGCAAGCGGGCACAGTTACTGCCGCTCTGCCGTTTAGCTTTATAGTCCTTCTTTATGGATTCTGTTTAATAAAGGGTTTGCTATCTTATACAAAGAGAAATAATGATTAGTACTATTTTTGATCAGCTCTAAATAGTGACTTTAAGTCCCATTGCGCATTTTCTCTGAACATAAACTTGTTCAGAGAAAGAGATACTATAATCATTGCTAACAAATTTATTGCCATAAGGTGAATGTAATGAAACTTTACATTCTGCGTCTCCAATGATGCATTTTCAGCTAATGGCAACAGCATCCAATAATAAAATATTACTCCAAAAATAACTGAAATGATTACAGAGCGTGCATCAATGTTTTTAAATAAGAGTCCTACTATAAAGGCTGCTAATATAGGCATTGAAAGTAAACCATATAACCGCTGAACCGTGTTGATGATACTTTGTTCTGGGTTGTTGAAAATTGGTATCATCATAAAAGCCATGATAACCATTATTATTGATACCCACAAAGAAAGCTTTTTAACGTTAGGGTTTTTACTTATGTAAGTTTTATGTATATCACAGACCCAGAGTGCTGCAGAAGCATTAAGAATGGAATTAAATGTTGTAAGAACTGCCGCAACAATGGCAGCAGCAAAAGCTCCAGAAAGAAAGCCTGGAAGTAAATCGCCTACCAGTGTCCCATAAGCTGCATCTCCAATATCTCCATATAGTTTGTAAGCCACTATACCAGGAATTACGATTATCGGAGGCACAATTAACAGTCTAATTATGGCTGCAGCAAGTATACCTTTTTGAGCTTCTTTTACTGATGGCGATGCCATTGCTCTTTGTGTTATTGTTTGATTGGTCGACCAATAAAACATTTGAATAAAAACCATTCCTGTAAAAAGTGTTGAAAATGGTATATCAGAATCTGGTGTTCCAATAAGTGTAAGCCTTTCTTTAGGTATTCCTGACAAATCAAAGTTTATTGTGTTTAAAGCTATTAATGTCACCGTAATTGCAAGTCCAAGGAGTAAAACACCTGAAAAGGTATCTGAAATAGCAACTGCACGAAGTCCTCCAAATATAGAATATGCAGCCCCAAAACCAGCAAATAAGATGGCCAGAACATATAAGTTTATATCGACGTTAAACATGCTTTGTATAAATAAAGATCCGCCATATAGTATAGCGGGTAAGAAAATAAAAATATTACCTAGTAAAAAAAGTAATGAAACAAGTGCCCGTATGTGTTTGTTTTTATATCTTATTTCTAATAATTCTGTTGTGGTTGTGCAGTTGTATTTATAATAAATAGGTATAAAAATGAAACAAAGCATACATAGACCTGCAACTGCAGCTAACTCCCACCAAGCAAGTAGAGCCATTTGATTTCCATTCATTCCAACAAGCTGATCGGTTGATAAGTTAGTTAGGGTAATTGAGCCCGCTACAAAGTACCATTTTAGACTACCTCCTGCTAAAAAATACTCTTTTTCTTGGTTTACACTTGAGGAAGATTTTAAACAGTACCACACAGTGACAACAGCAATTGCTAACAGTAGAGAAATAAATATTATTATTTGAATTAATTCAAGCTGCATTTATAATATTCCATTCTATTTGTTTGATATTTTAGTTTGCTTGCTTGTGAATATAATAGGGGAAAATGTGATTATTGCATCAGAAAAAAATATATTTTCTCTATCAAATAAATACTATTCATATGTTTTTTGTGTAGGCGGTAATGGCATGCTAGAACATATTTACTATGGTGCACCACTAACTGACCCTATAAATTCTTTTTCACATCACTACAAAACTCACAGGGATGGAGTTTTACATTTTCAGGGTAAAAAAAATTACAATCTATCTGAAATACCTCAGGAATATCCGACTTTTGGATCAACGGATTTTAGATTTCCAGCTTTTCATTGTAAAAATAAGGATGGAAACACTATATCAGTTCTTAAATATAAAGAGCATTTCATTTACAATGACAAAAAACTTTTGAACGGCCTACCATCCGCTCGGGGTGGTAAATGCAATACTTTGATTGTGCGTTTGGAGGATAATCTTCATAAGATTGAAGTTGATCTTGCTTACACAATTTATGAAAATCATGGTGTGCTGGTCAGATCATCTAAAATAAAAAATCACGGAAATAAAAAGCTTGAATTGAGAAATATATATAGCTCTTCCATAGATTTTCCTGCCTCTCAGTACAAGATATTACATCTTCATGGCTCATGGTCCAGAGAGTTCTCAGAGGAGACCATGAGTGTTCCAATGGGGCGTTTCGTCATTGACAGTAACCGCGGATCATCAAGTGCAGCTCATTCACCCTTTATAGCCCTCTGTGAAGATCAATGTAATGAGGTAAGTGGCAATGTATACTCATCAAGTCTTATTTATAGCGGCAATCATTCGATTTCAGTAGAAAAGGGTGAATTCAACAATATTCGATTATTAACGGGGATAAATCCTTTTAATTTTAATTGGTCACTTAGTCCTGGTGAATCCTTTCAGAGTCCTGAAGCAGTTCATGCTTTTAGTAAAAATGGGTTAAGGGGAATGTCACATATTTGGCACTCATTCATAAGAGAAAAGATTGCGCCCATAAATTTCAAAAATAAACCAAGGCCCACTTATATTAATACTTGGGAATCATCTTATTTTAAAGTTAATCAGGAGGAGGTTCTTAATCTTGCAGATAAGGCCGTCTCAATTGGTTTAGAGATGGTTGTCTTAGATGACGGTTGGTTTGAAGGGAGAAACGATGATTCATCATCTTTGGGTGATTGGTATGCGGATTCAAATCGCTTCCCGGATGGAATTCAAGATTTGGCAATTAAGATAAAAAATAAAGGACTAAAATTTGGGATCTGGGTTGAACCAGAAATGATTAATACTCGAAGTGAATTGTACAAAAAAAACCCCGACTGGGTTTTAATGGCCCCGGGTCGTATTTCTTCATTGGGCAGGAATCAATTAATATTAGATTATTGTAATGAGGATGTTGTAAATTATATTTTTGATAAAATTGATAAGCTACTCTCTGGAGGTAATATAGATTATATTAAGTGGGATATGAATCGTAATATGTCTGAGGTTGGTTCGCCAAAGGTTGCCAAGCAGAAACAACTTGAGGTTCCACACAGATATATTTTAGGGCTATATTCTATATTGAGCCGTTTAACAAAAAAATACCCTAACGTTTTATTCGAAAATTGTGCTAGCGGTGGTAACAGATTGGACCTTGGCATGCTTAGCTATATGTCACAAAGTTGGCCAAGCGACATGAGTGATCCTATTGGAAGGTTAAAAATTATAAATGGCTGTTCCTATTTATTTCCATTAGATGTGTTATCGGCTTATATTGGTCCATCCCCAAATCATCAAAATGGAAGAATTACTTCAGTCAGTAGCAGGTTTAATGCAGGCGCATTTTGCGCCGCACAAGGAGTCTCACTGAATTATAGTGATATTGATAAAAATAAAGGTGAATTAACTGATCTCGTGAACTTTGCTAAGGAACATTCTTCTGATATGATTGGGGGAAATTTTTATAGACTAAAAAAATCCGATAATGTCTTTTGCTGGCAGTATATTACGAAGGACTATGAAAAGGTTTTCTTGTTGTATTTTCATATATTATCAGGCCCGAATAAACCTTTTGAGCATATAAAGCTTGTAGGGCTAGAAAAAAACAGTGATTACCTGCAAGTCTGTAATGATAAATTATATTCGGGAAATTTATTAATGGAAAATGGATTTACCTTGCCTTATGTTTCAATGACTGATGATAATAATAAAGTTAGTTATATGCCTAAGGGTGACTTTAGTTCAAAGCTTTTTGTATTTCAGAAAATATAGAGGATTTAAATTTGTTAAATGGATAAGCGAGAAACAAATAAACTTTCACGTGAAGAAAGATTGGCCAAAAATTTGCGAAATAATTTAAAACGGCGAAAAGATGTTAAAAGAAAAAAAGATAATAATCCAAAGTAGTAACCTGCAATCTACTTAAACTTTAAAAGTTAAACTTTCATCACTTAAATGTAAATTCAAGAGTGTTATTTAATAATTATATTTGCTAGGTAACGTCATGGACAAAATTGTAATACAAGGCGGAACCCGATTAAATGGCGAAATAGTCATTGGTGGGGCTAAGAATTCGGCTATTAAACTAATGGCAGTTTGCCTTTTAACAGATAAGCCTGTTTTCTTGAAAAATATGCCTAGACTGCGTGACACTAGATCTATGTCGGAATTGCTTAGTCATCTAGGAGTAAGTATCAATTTGTCCGGTTCAGATAAAATGACATTACATGCCGAGAGTTTATCTTCAACAACTGCGCCCTACGAACTAGTTCGCAAAATGAGGGCAAGTTTTAATGTCTTGGGCCCTCTACTCGCTAGGTCTGGATTTGCTAAAGTCTCTTTACCGGGTGGTTGTGCTATAGGGGCTCGTCCCGTTGATTTGCACCTCAAAGCAATGGAAAGTTTTGGAGCAAAAATCAAGTTAGAGGAGGGTTACGTTATTGCCTCGGCGAAAGCTGGTTTAAAAGGTGCTGAGATAACATTTCCTTTTATTTCTGTTGGAGCAACCGAACATGCAATGCTGACTGCTGCTTTGGCTGAGGGTGAAACGGTATTAAACAATGCTGCTTGCGAGCCAGAAATAGTTGATTTGGCTAATTGCCTAAATGCAATGGGTGCAAAAGTTTCAGGAGCAGGAAGGCCGCGCATATCGATTATAGGTGTGTCTTCTTTAAAGGGCGTAGATTATTCAGTTGTGCCTGATAGGATTGAAGCGGGAACGTACGCTTTAGCAGCCGCAACAGTCGGGGGTACTGTTAAATTATCTAATATTTGCAAAGATCATTTAGGGGCTCTGTGGCCATTAATTGAACAGGCTGGGGCGAAGCTAACTTTCGATAGAACATCTGTTTTGATAGAAAGAAATGGAACTAATCTAAGGGCTGTAGATGTTGATACTCAGGCGTATCCGGGTTTTCCAACTGATTTACAGGCTCAGTTTATGACTATGATGTGTTTAGCTGAAGGCACTTCAATAATACGAGAAAATATTTTCGAAAATAGGTTTATGCATTGCCCTGAGCTATCGCGAATGGGTGCGGATATAGATGTTAGGGGTAGAGAGGCGATAGTGCGAGGAGTAAAAGAGCTTAAGGGGGCTCCGGTTATGGCTACTGATTTGAGAGCCTCGGCATCATTAATTTCAGCTGGTATGGCAGCTGAGGGTGAAACCCATGTCGGAAGAGTTTATCATTTAGATCGAGGTTTTGAGAATATAGAGATTAAATTGAGAAACTGCGGAGCCAATATAACAAGGGAAAGTGAGTAGCAGCTATGGCAAAGTTAAAGCTTAAAGCTGAAAGTATTCCAGACCTTAAAATCATAGCATCCGCTGTCCAAGATTCTATTTTACGCGCAAGCGACATAAAGTTTTACCAGGGCGGAAGGTATATGAATTTCCGCCTTTTAAGGTTTATAAATGAGAGCGACTCATCCGCTCGAGCTCAATCTGCATTAAGAGTTGACGGTGTTATTAGTGTTAGAAGTAAAGGTATAAAAAAAACAGACGACAATGTCATGGCTGTGCTCCTTGATATAAATTTTACTAAAACACAAAGTCCTGCAGGTTTTATTAATTTTGTATTTGCCAACCTAATTGAAATACAAGTTGAAGTTGAATGCATTGATATTATATTAGCGGATCTTACTGATGCAAAGAAAACAAATAAGACACCAAAGCACTAATATTAAAAGAGTATAATCATATCGAAAATGATCATTATATCGTTGAATTGAACATAGACAGTGATTCATTGCCAGTCACTAATGTTGAAATGCAGCATGAGAGAAGGGTTGCCATATTTGATTTATTGGAAGAGAATGAATTCCAGCCTAAAGGTAGTGAAAAAGGACCTTATATTGTAGAGCTTGAATTAAAGGATGGCTCTAGGCTTGTTTTCGAAGTCAAGAGAAGTACTGGACTTGACATAGGTAGATATACTATTTCGTTGACTCCATTTCGAAGGATAATAAAAGATTATTTCTTGATATGCGATAGTTACCATAACGCTATTCGAACATCAACTTCAGCACAAATTGAAGCCATAGATATGGGAAGAAGAGGTCTTCATAATGAGGGCTCAAGATTACTCAGTGACAGTTTACGTAATTCAATAACTTTGGACTTTAATACTTCGCGTAGAATTTTTACATTAATCTGCTCTCTACATAGGCGTCCATGATGCACAAAAAAGAGAATATCAAATCTGTTCTGTTTGTTTGTTATTTAAACTCAATTCGTTCACCAATTGCGGAAGGTTTGGTTAGAAAAAATTATACGAATATTGATGTAAAATCTTGTGGGATAGCTGCTGGGGATCTTGACGATTTAATGGTAGCAATTATGCGAGAAATCTCCATAGATATGAGCTGTCATAAATCTAAGACTCTTGATGAATTGAGTCATTGTCAATTTGACTTAATTATTGCTTTTACTGAACCCGCTTATCAGGCTGCAAAGGCAGTTTTTAACGAAACGGCTAAGTTAATAGAGTTTTGGCCTTTGCCTGACCCCACTCAGGGTTCACTAGATGTTAGGGCCATAATGAATAATTACAGAGCAATACGGGATAATATAAGTATGCGCTTGAAAAATAATTTTATTTAATAAGGCCTATTATTATGCATTCTTTGGGTATATAGGCCTCAGGAAATATCTCAGGTAAACTGAGTCGAAGATGTAAAGGATCAAGCTTGGCTAAAGAAGAACTACTAGAATTTGAAGGAGAAGTTGTCGAACTTCTTCCAAACGCTACATTTAGAGTAAAGTTAGTGAATGATCACGAAATTATCGCTCATACAGCTGGAAGAATGCGTAAAAACCGTATTCGAGTATTGGCTGGTGATAAAGTCACAGTCGAGATGACTCCATACGACCTTACTAAAGGGCGTATCACTTATCGTTTTAAGTAAATAACTTATGGGTGAAAGACCTAAATTAATACTAGCTAGCCAATCTCCAAGAAGATCTGCATTGTTAGCAAGAATTGGAATTATTCCTGACTTAATTTCCCCAGCCGATATAAATGAAGATATTATTCAAGGAGAACTTCCACGAGATTATGTTTCAAGGCTAGCTTGTGAAAAAGCCACTAAAATTTCAGGAGATTTCCCCAATTACATCGTATTGGCAGCCGACACTGCCGTAGCTATTGGTCGCCGTATTTTACCTAAAGCTGAAACTATCGCTGATGCTAAATATTGTTTGCAGCTTATTTCAGGCCGCAGTCATAGGGTTTTCACATGTGTTGCTGTTGTCAAAAGTAATGGTGATATTTTAAAACGTGTAGTGGAGACCCGTTTAAAGATGAAACGTTTGTCTGAATCCGAATTAAAGGATTATATTCACAGTCAGGAATGGCAAGGTAAAGCGGGTGGCTATAGCATACAGGGTAGCGCTGAAAGCTTTGTTATAAAGATTGTTGGTTCATATTCAAATGTTGTTGGTTTGCCTCTGTATGAAACTAGAAATATGCTCCGGGGTTCAGGTTATATTTTATGAAACGTCGTTGTGTAATTGAGCATTGCATTGGTGAAACTAGAGCAGCGATTTATGAAAATAGAAAACTAGTTGAGTTACATTTACGAAGAGAATCTAAAAATTTAAATCCTTATATAGGTGATATTTTTGTAGGTAAAATATCTAGAATTGATCAAAGTATAGGCGGGGCTTTTGTTGATTTAGGGGGTAGCCTTAATGGCTTGTTAAAATTTTCAAACTCATCTGGAAGCCCCCGTTTTACGGAAGGTTTTTATGGTCACTTTGAGATAACTAAAGCTTCTGACTTAAGTAAATCACCTTTGTTGAAATTTGTTAAAAAAGTGGAAAAATCAAAAACAGGTAAAATTTCAGGCGATGATTTAAAATCTTATCTGTCAAAAAGATTTTTAGATTTAGAGTTTGCAGAAGCAAGTGTTTCAATTTTAGATGAAAGTACAGATGTTGAACTATCGATTGATGGTGGAGGCTCTATCTCGATTGAGCAAACGAGAGCTTTAGTTGCCATCGATGTTGATAAAGGTGGTGCAGTCAGTAGTTATGATGTTTGTCTAAAGGCAATACCTATGTTGGCTAGAGAAATAAGGTTGAGGGGTCTTGGTGGTTTATTGGTTATTGATTTGCCAAATCTAAGACACCCCAAACAACGAAATGCAATTTTTAAGCTTGCTGAGAAAGTTTTTAGTTTTGACCCTAATAATGTTAAGTTGGCACCGATATCACGTTTTGGAGTGCTTGAATTAACGAGGAATAAAGTTACAATCTCACTTAGTGAAATAATGAATGATAATTATGGAAACCCTACCTTAGAAACCATAGCATTACGTACAATTAGGCAGCTAGTGCGTGAGGGGGTAGCCAAACCAGGAGCCAGATTAACTTTAACAGTAACCCCAACGATTATGGATTGGTTGGACTCATGCGCGTTCGATTGGAAAAGTAGGTTGAACGATAGGATCGGCAAACGCTATAATGTTACAGTGGGTGCGTGTATTGAAATAAAGGCGGACAGATGAACAAAAATTGCCCAATTTGCGATAAACAAACAATTATTAAATTCGCCCCCTTTTGCTCGAATAGGTGCAGGAATGTAGATTTAGGAAAATGGCTTGATGGGGGATATAGTATTCCTACCAATGAAACATGTATTAATAGTGTTAATGAGTTCGAAAATATTAATGATGATTAAATTTGCATCAATATAAATCTATCTAAGGGATTGATATTAATTTGAAAAACTTTTATTTTCTAACATCAAAAACCTTTTTGCTGTCTACAAAGAAGTAATCAATATTGTAATATTTTTTGTCATCGATTATGTCTTTAATGTTTAAATAGCTAAAACTACTTACTTCAATGCCATTTTGATGGTATTCATTTACAAGACTGGCATCCAACATATGTCTAGGTACACAGACCATAGATATGATATCTCTTAACTTGCCACTCAACGCCCCTTCAATGTACCATCCTGAGCTTTTTCCTATATTATTTGTACTTGGTTGATTTTTTATTTCTCCATTCTGGGATTTAAAAACAATATGGCTCTCTTTTGTACTAGCGGATGGTGGCTTGCACCAGTATGAAAAGCAAAATTTAGATAATGGGGTTAATTTATGTAATGCGTAAATTACCTCGGGTAACCATGAAACATAGATAGATCTATCTGAAAGCTTCTTCTTTACAACGCTGCTATATATGTCTTTTTCATAACCAAAGTCTTTTATGTCAATTAATAGTTTTGCTGATTTATTACTGTGGTTCGATGCTATATCTAGTACCTCATCAAGACTTGGTATCGTTTTAAATCTTCCTTTCAAGGTATTGAAATCACTGTATTTTACTGTATTAATTTTATGTGACACTCCATCATTATCTATTGCTTCAGGATCATGATAAACAACTGCGGTACCGCATTTAGTGATTCTAATATCGAACTCTACATAAGAAACTTTATTATCTAAGGCCGAAAGTAGTCCTTGGGCTGTATTTTCATTATCACTAAATGTTAAAAAACGATGAGAAATTAATTTTATTTTACTAACCATATAATTTATCTACATATGCTGAATTGTTATAAAAGTATCATTTAGATGGGAGGCTTTTTTCTTTTATTTACGCGCCTTTTTGCCCGTCTTTCTGCTCGCAATTTTATCAATGGTGGCATCCTCGAGGGTAGAATGCTTAATATGTTCTGCTTTTTGTCATATGGCATTTCAGACCAATAAGATATTTCATCTTGGGTCCTACCGCAGCCAAAACAGAAGCCACTTTCTTTTTCCATCGAGCATATTAGTTTGCATGGGTTATCCTGATCTTCAATGAGCAGTTCTTCTGTCTTCTTTTCAGTCATAATATTGTCTTTTGGGCACAAATTCACATTAAAGTAGTCCATAATAATTATTGCAAACTATGTAAATGTTGTATTTGTTAAATACTGATGGTTTTATTTATTATAATCCTTACTAATAAATACATATTATCATTGAACAAATTATAATTTTATTACAATTGTTTATGTTCTAGTGTAATTTTAGTTGTATAATAAATAGAGTTATAAAGGATTAATAAAATTTAATGGCTAATTCTTCATATTACAAACCTGAAACAATAGCGCTGCATACGGGGTATACCCCTGAGTCAGATCACGGTTCTCGTGCTGTCCCTATTTATCAAACTACTAGTTATGCTTTTGATAGCGTTCAAATGGCTTCATCTTTATTTAATGTAGAGCAGGGTGGTCATATATATTCACGGATATCCAACCCTACTGTATCTGTTTTAGAGCAGCGTATGGCCGCTCTTGAGGGAGGTACTGGAGCTATTTGTACAGCTTCTGGTATGTCAGCATTATTTTCCACTTTTATTACATTGTGCTCTGCTGGTGATCATATCGTTTCTTCGGAACAAATATATGGCTCAACAGCTACAACGTTGAGATACACTTTAAAAAGGTTTGGGATTGAATGCGATTTTATACCCATAAATGATATGGATGCCCTAAGGTCCGCTATCAGGCCAAATACTAAACTAGTATTTTGCGAGTCAATTTCCAACCCTGGTATGGAGGTTTCTAATATCCCTGAGATATCTAAGTGTGCCAATTCATTAGGAATCCCTGTGGTTGTGGATGCGACTTTTGCCACACCATCTTTAAATCGACCGATTGAGCACGGGGCCAATATTGTTGTTCATTCAATCACAAAATGGATTGGGGGTCATGGTAATTCAATCGGCGGCTGTATAATTGACGGTGGAAACTTCGATTGGGGCTGTTTAGATGAGAAGAATAAAAAAAAATTTCCTGAGTTGACTGACCCTTATGCGCCTTTTCACGGCATAAACTTTTGGGAAGAGTTCGGACCGACTGCATTTGTTATGAAAGTTAGAAGCGAAGCTATGCGTGATTTAGGGGCGGCACTGTCTCCAAACAATGCTTTTTTAATATTACAAGGTTTGGAAACCTTAGATATAAGAATGAAAAAACATGTGGAAAACACTGTGGCACTGAGAGATTGGCTCTTATCGCAGAATGGCGTATCATGGGTTAGGCACCCAGAAATGCGTGATGATTCACATATAAAGGAGATGTTTCCTTTGGGAGCTGGCTCTATGCTTTGTTTCGGAGTTGTGGGCGAACGAAAAGGCGGTGCCGCATTCATAAATTCATTGTCTTTGGCGACGCATTTAGCGAATGTTGGAGATAGTCGCACATTAGTTCTTCATCCGGGTAGCACGACTCATTCGAGACTGACTAAAGAAGACATGGAAGCTGCGGGAATCAGCGAAGACTTAATTAGAGTTTCTGTAGGTATTGAAAATATAGAGGATATAAAAGTTGATTTTTTAAATGGTATAAAGTCAGCTCTTAGGACTATAAAATAATGTTGGTTCAGGTAGATGAATTAAATATTTTTGTTGCAACTGGCGGTAAAATTTTTGACCCAGACTTACCTACGATACTCTTTTTACACGGAAGCGGCGGGGATCATAGAACATGGGCAATGCAAACAAGATGGTTTGCTTATAACGGTTTTTCTGTCTTAGCACCAGATCTTCCAGGGCATAGTTTGTCAGATGGAAATGCGTTTTCTACTATTGAAGAAAGTGGTATTTGGCTGGCTAAATTTTTGAATACTTTGGGCGTAGATAAGGTTCACTTAGTTGGACACAGCCAAGGTTTTCTGACAGCTTTAGCATTCGCTGAACACCATAATGATTTAGTCCGTTCTATCACTGCTATAGGTACTGCAGCTGAAATTCCTGTAAATGAACACTTAATTAAAACTGCAGAAACTAGCAGGGATAAAGCAGCCGAGATGATGTGTAATTGGGGATTCGGACCAAATGCACATCAAGGTATCAGTTCAGTGCCGGGAATGCAGCCGATTGGCATATCTCGGGCTATAATGAAAAACAATCCTTTAGAGGTAGACCTTAGGGCCTGCGCTGAGTTTAAAAGGGGTTCTGAGATTTCAAAGAATTTGACTATGCATAAACATTGTATTCTAGCAAGTCATGATAAAATGACGCCAATGAAAGCTGGTTTATTACTAGCGAAAAATATGTCTGTTAATCCACAAATTATCCAGAATTCTGGACATATGTTGCCTATCGAGTCTCCGAAAAAGACACTACTGGCCTTAAGGAAATTTATTGAAACTATAGCGAGTTAAGTAATGAATATCAAAAAAGTTGCAGTTATTGGGGCCGGCACTATGGGTGCAGGAATAGCTGGTCAGGCAGCAAATGCTGGCTGCGAAGTCTTGTTATTGGATTTGCCAAGCGAGAATAGTCCTAACTTATTGGCTCAAAAAGGATTAGATCGAATTAATAACCCCCATGACTCTGGTTTGATAAGCCCGGAGGCAGCTAAACTCATAACTGTTGGTAACATTCGTGATGACTTTCATAAATTAGCAGACTGTGATTGGATTGCAGAGGCTATCCTGGAGAGACTTGACTTAAAGAAGCAGCTTTACACTAAGCTTGATAATATCTGTAAAAAGACATCAATAATATCATCAAATACATCAACAATTCCAATAAAGCTGCTGGTTGAAGACATGCCGGCCGATTTTAAAAAGCGTTTTGCAATAACTCATTTTTTTAATCCAGTGAGATTTATGCCTTTGTTAGAATTAGTATCAGGCGAGGATACAGACCCTAAAGTAATTGATGTTCTTCACGATTTTTGTGACAAAAGATTAGGAAAAGGGGTAGTTATATGTGCTGATACTCCAGGTTTCCTTGGAAATAGAGTTGGTTGTTATGCAATTCAGACTGCATTGCATATTGCAAATGCAATGGGTTTTAGTCCACAAGAGGCTGACGCTATCTTTGGTCGCCCCATGGGAATTCCTAAAACAGGTGTTTTTGGACTGTATGACTTGATTGGTATAGATCTAATGAGTGATGTAGCCTCCAGTCTTGTATCAATACTGCCACCCGAGGATGACTTTCATAATTTTGGAGCAAAACTTCCATTAATGGAGAAAATGATTCAAAATGGTCAAAAGGGTAGAAAAACTGGTCAAGGTTTTTACAGATTACATAATAGCTCCAAGCAAGTTGTAAATCTCAAAACAGGCGAATATGAAAATATTAAAAAACTGAATATTCTCATAGCTAACAAAGCTGAAAAAGATGGAATTATGCATCTATTCAATGATGAAGGTATTTATGGTGAGTACGCTTGGACTGTTATGTCACGAATACTGGTGTACGCCGCTAACTTAATTCCTGAAGTTGGCGATAGTCCAGAAGCTATCGATGATGCCATGAAAATGGGATATAATTGGATAAAAGGCCCATTTGAATTAATAGATGAAATTGGCTCCGATTATCTGATAAAACGTTTAGAAAAAGAACAAAGAAATGTTCCTGATTATCTCAAAATAGCTAAAAGTAAGAAATATTACAATGGATTAGATGTACTAACTGCTACTGGTAAAATCAGGACTATCATGCGTCCTGACGGAACTTTAAGATTCAATGATATGAAAAAAATCTTAAGTCCTAAAGATTATAATCAAGACGCAAGTTGGTACGATATTGATGGGGTGGCACTCGTTGAGTTTCATTCAAAAGCAAATGCACTAGGACAGAACTCTATGCTTATCCTTGAGGAAGCTATAGATACAGTAAGCAATTCTAAAATGAAAGGAATTATAGTTCATAATGATTCCCAGCACTTTTCATGCGGAGTAAACCTTAACAGTGTTCGTCTTTTTTATGAGAACGAAGATTGGGATGGATTAGATAAGTTTTTAAAGCACTTCCAGGACACTGTTCATAAGCTAGCAGTAGCTGAATTTCCTACAATTGTGGCTCCAGTTGGATTATCTTTGGGTGGAGGCTTTGAAGTTGTTCTACATGCTAAGGAAGTAATTTGCCATGCTAATTCAAATATGGGACTGGTTGAATCCGGTGTTGGATTAATACCGGCAGGGGGTGGATGTAAAGAAACTCTTTATCGCTGGATTGAAAATAAAAACGGAGATGTAGACAGTGCTGCATGGGAAGCTTTCTATTCATTAGGATACGGCAAAACAGCTAGTTCTCCTATTAAAGCTAAGCAATTAGCCATGTTAAGAGATAATGATACTTATGAAAATAACAGAGACCGAATATTGAACGCATCTATTAAGTCGATTGGAACACAAAAAAATCAAAAACCATTTGAAAGACCGCCTGTAAAGATGTCGGGCAGGAATGTATTTAACAAAATGGTTGATTGGGCTGAGAACATGGCACTTCGCGGTAAGTTATACCCCCATGATGTAACTGTATCCACTGAAATTGCTCGTATAGTTACTGGCGGTGATATAGAGCCTGGTACACTGTGGACTGAACAGGACTTATATGATGCTGAAAGAAAGGCATTTTTAATACTGGTCAAATCAAAACCAACACAAGCAAGGATAAAATCTTTACTTGATGATGGGAAAGCCCTGAGAAATTGATATGCCTTTAGATTTCGAAAACCTCCAAAAAAATAAAGCAAATTATGTAAATTTGACGCCATTGTCTTTTTTGAACAGAACTGCCGATATATATCCGGACAGACCTGCAATAATTTATAATGATATTAAATATAATTGGGAAGAGGTACGTAAACGATGCTTAAGTATAGCGGCTTACCTTAAAGGTAGAGGTATAGGCAAAAGTGATACTGTATCTTTACTAACATTTAACACGCCTGAAATGTTTGAAGCGCATTATGCTATTCCAATGTCTGGAGCTGTACTCAACACAATCAATACACGTTTGGATGCTAATACAGTTGGATACATAATAGACCATGCTGAAAGTAAATTGTTTATAGTGGATAGAGAGTTATGGCCTATCCTGAAAGAAGCTTTGTTAATTTGCAAGACTAAACCTGAAATTGTTATAATTGATGATCCAGCAGCTTTAAATAAGCCTGAGTTACCACAAGTATTTACTCCATATGCTGACCTTCTGGACTATAATTATGAGGATAAATCTTGTTTCACTGTAGATGATGAGTGGCAAGCACTTTCATTAAATTACACCTCAGGCACAACAGGTCGCCCTAAGGGAGTAGTATATCACCATCGTGGCTCTTTTCTTATGAGCATGGGTACTGCAGCTTCATGGGGTCTTCCTATGCACCCTCAATATTTATATACTGTACCTATGTTTCATTGTAATGGTTGGGGGCATGTTTGGACTATTACATTAATGGCGGGAACTACTATTTGTTTGCGGGCTTTTTCACCTGAGAAAGTTTTTAAACTTATAGAAAAGCATAATGTTACTCATTTTGGAGGAGCGCCTATTGTATTAAATATGTTGGCTAATGCGCCTAAAGAACAACAAATTATATTTAATAATACTGTTGAAGTAATGACAGCAGGAGCCCCGCCTCCCGCCAGTGTTCTTGAGGAGATGTCTAAATTTAATTTTAATGTTAGTCACGTTTATGGATTAACAGAAACATATGGTCATATTCTTCTGTCTGCTCAACAGGATGATTGGTCTGAAAAGACCATAACCGAACAAGCGAGTTTAAAATCTCGTCAAGGCGTTCGATTTAGCATGACAGAAGAAGTTATGGTGATTGATGATCTTGGTTTACCGGTACCGCATGATGGAAAAACTATGGGTGAGATATTCATACGTGGAAATACAGTTATGAAGGGCTATCTAAAAGATAGAGAAGCAACTGAGCAAGCGTTTAAGTCAGGATATTTTGGATCAGGTGATCTAGGCGTGATTCACTCAGATGGATATATTGAACTGAAGGATAGGGCGAAAGATATAATTATTTCAGGGGGAGAAAATATTTCATCTGTAGAGATAGAAAAAGTGATCTACCAGCACCCCTCTGTAAATGAAGTAGCAGTTGTTGCAATGCCTGATAAGAAATGGGGTGAGGTTCCCTGCGCATTTGTTGAGTTAACGACAGAGGGGGGTGCTACAGAAATTGAAATTATTGACTTTTGTTTGGATAAAATGGCTCGTTTTAAGCGCCCTAAGAAAGTTATTTTTGGTGTGCTGCCACTTACTGCAACAGGTAAAATTCAAAAAAAATCTCTTCGGGATCGCGCTATTAAATTAGCAAAAGATTAAAATTGAAAGAAAATTTTGATATTAATGATAATCTTCCAATTATTGTTGGTGTGGGACAAGTTGTTAAGCAATGGAACGGTTTAGAGTTAAATGAAGCTCCAAACCCAGTGGACATTATAAAAGAAGCAATTGAAGTGGCGCTATGTGATGCTTCTGATGTCGGTTTAAAAGAAGAGATAGATTATGCTGCTATAATACGAACATTTCCAGATTCTCTACCCATGCCTTATAATCCCTTTGGGAAAATTATTAATTTGCCTGCTGCTGTTTTGCAGGGTTTAAAAATAAAGCCTAAAAATGTAATGTATACAAGTGCAGGCGGAGAACAGCCCCAATTTCAAGTCTCAAGCATTTCAGAAAAGCTTTATAATGGTGAAATAGAGTTCGCTATTATAGCAGGAGGGGAAGTAAACGGTGCACTTAAAAGAGCCGTTAAGTTGGGAGCAAAGCTAGATTGGGCATCAAATGAAGACTTCAGTATAACTGATAATGGGCCAAAAACAGACTTCATAACTGAATACGAGTTGAAAAATGGTTTGGGCCTGCCACCACAAACATACGCAAGTATGGAAGATGGCTTACGAGCTAGGCTCAAGATGTCTGTTGCTGACTACGCAGAATATACAAGCAAAATTCTTTCAAATTTATCTGAAGTTGCTTCGAAAAATGAATACGCTCAATTTCCAAAACATTTGCCCTCATCATTTCTCTCAACCCCCTCAAGGAGTAACTATAGGTTATATAATAATTATTTAAAATGGAGTATGGCCCAAGACGCCGTAAATCAATCTGCAGCAATTATAATAACTACTGTCAGAAAAGCGAAAAAACTATCTATACCTCAGGAGAAATGGGTGTATTTGCATGGATATTCTAACATTGAGGATACATTTGTAACACATCGACCTGACATTTCTAAATCTGATGCAATAAGTTTAGTTATTAATAAGGCTTTGAAAACCTCAAAACTGAATCCAACCGATATTGACTATAAAGAAATTTATAGCTGTTTTCCAATAGTATTAATTTTAGCTGCTGAGGTGTTAGGGGTTGATCCAACTCAAGAGTGCTTAACTGTGACGGGGGGCCTTCCTTTTTTTGGAGGACCAGGAAATAATTATTCTTCGCATGGAATAGCTGCTTTAGTTGAAAGTTTGCGTAAGGATAGAGGTGCTTTTGGATTAGTTTTAGCAAATGGTGGGTTTATGAGTAAAGAATCATCCGGTATCTACTCCACAAAAGCTCCCGATGATTGGTCTGTAATTGACAATAAAGATGATCAACGTTTTGTTGATAACAGACCTTCCGTTAATTTACTTAACGAAGACTGCAAAGCCGAAATTGAAGGTTTTTGCCTTAAGTATGACAGAGATATTCCACAATCAGGCTATGTTATTGCTAAAAATGATAAGGGAAGAATACTCGCTAAGATAAAGACTAATAACCATAAAATGTTAAAATTTCTTTCTGGTGATATAGATGTCGTTGGAAAAACTGCCAAATTCTCGTATGAGGCAGGGTATAATTATATTGTTGATTTAAATTTATAAAAATTATTTAATATAATTATTGAGTATATAGCTAATCAAAATTTAAACTAACTATGGGTATAATAAATGCAAACAACATCTCCCGATATTATATCAAAATATGTTAAGGCTGGATGGTGGGGCGAGGATACTCTAAACTCCATATTTGCTTCTGCTGTTAAAGATAACCCAAAATCATTAGCAATATGTGACCCGATTAATCGAGATAAAATGGTCTCAGGCAATATGTTGCGTTTATCCTTTTCGGAATTAGAGTCACACGTTGAGCATGTGGCGCATTGCCTTTACGTTAATGGTTTGCGAAGAGATGATAAGATAATTTTACAAATGCCCAATGTGGTCGAAATTGTATTGGTTTATCTAGCTGCATCAAGGCTTGGCTTAATAATAAGCCCAGTGGCAATGGAATATGGTCACCATGAATTAAAGTTTATTGGAGATACTATAAAGCCAAAAGCATATATTGCTTTCAGAGAATTTAAAAATTCAGAGTTTGGGGCTGTTCAAGGCGCAATATTCGATAAGAGCTGTAAAAAGCTTTTTTTTGGTATTGGAGGTGTATTTGAAAATAAAAATGAAGAATTAAATGACTACTTAAAATACAAGGAATCTATTAAAGTAAATGCTAATGACATTATGACTATTTGCTGGACCTCGGGTACCACAGGTAGGTCTAAGGGCGTTCCCCGTAGTCATAATCACTGGTTGTCATCAACCCTTGCAAGTGAGGATGCAATCAAACTAAAAACTGGCGCTGTAATGCTAAACCCTTTTCCTTTCATTAATATGGCAGCCATAGGAGGGTTTTTATTTTATTGGTTAAAAGTAAGAGGTAGGTTAATTCTACATCATCCATTTGATCCAAATGTTTATTTATCACAAATTCAAAATGAAAAGGTTGAATATACGATTGCTCCACCTGCTGTTCTTACGCGATTGTTACAAACTAAAGATCAAATTAAGGCGAATTTTGATTTATCCTCTTTGCGTGTCATTGGATCAGGTAGTGCTCCGTTAAGTAAGGAGATGGTGCAAGGTTTTGAAAATGAATTTGATGTTAGTATAATAAATATCTTTGGTTCAAATGAGGGGATGGCAATTTTAAGTAGCCCAAGTGATGTGCTAGATCCAGAATTAAGAGCTTCTTTTTTCCCAAGGTTTGGTCGAGATGAATTTGAATGGGATAATAGAATATCTCAACAGATAAAAACAAAGCTAATTGATCCTGAAACAGGAGTTGAAATAGTTGATCCATCTGTTCCTGGGGAATTGCTTATATCAGGTGCTACCGTTTTTGATGGGTATTATAATTCCCCAGTGGACAACAAAGAAGCGTTTAGTTCAGATGGTTACTTCAGGAGTGGTGATCTTTTTGAAATAAGCGGTGAAAATAATCAGTTTTATAAGTTCGTGGGTAGATGTAAGTCGCTTATAGTTCGCGGCGGAGTAAATATTTCTCCTGAGGAGCTCGATGAATTAATTTCTTCTCATGAGCATATTGTTGAGGCGGTTGTAGTAGCATATCCCGATAGAGTAATGGGTGAAAAAATATGCGCTGTTTTAGTTCCACATAAAGGTAGGGTAATAACACTGTCTGATATTTGTTCTCATCTAGATAAGAAAAAAGTCGCTAAATTTAAATGGCCTGAAAAATTACTAATAACCAAAGTATTACCAAGAAATGCTATGAATAAAGTAGTTCGAAGTGAATTAGCAAAATTAATCTAGATTTCAAAACTGTATTATATTTTTAGTTGCAATAATATAACAGTCAGAAAATTATCATTTCTTCTTACTTGCATGAAATGATATTCTGAAATAACTTAAATTATAAATAAAATCTGTAAAAGATTCATAAGGGGAAATTTATGATAAAATCCAATCTAATTAGTGCTTCTATATTGGCACTCACAATAGCGGTTCCATCTCAAGCGGTATTTGCACAATCACTTGATGAAATTATTGTTACGTCTCAAAAGCGAGAGCAGGGGCTTCAAGAAGTGCCTATTTCTATTTCGGCTATAACTGGTGCTACTATCGAAAATAGAAGTATAGATAGTATGATGGATTTGTCTGCTTCTGTTCCGAATTTTAACATTCAGGAAAATCAAATTGACAGTACATTAATGATACGCGGTGTTACAACTGGTAATAACAAGGGTTTTGAGCAGTCTGTTGGACTATATTTCGACGGCATTTCTTATGGCCGTAGTCAATTAATCAGAACACCTTTGGTTGACTTGGAAAGAGTTGAAGTATTGAGAGGTCCGCAGCCTACATTGTTTGGTAAAAATGCTATTGCTGGAGCAGTTAATGTTGTTTCTGCAAAGCCTACTGATGAGTTTGAAGGAAAGTTATCGGCTTCCTATGAAATTGAGCAAGAGGAAACTCAAATATTAGGGGTTGTATCTGGACCTTTATCCGAAAACCTTAATGGACGTTTAACTGCTTCTTATCGAGATATGGATGGCTGGATAGAAAATACCCGTTTGCAAAGAAATGAACCAGCAAGAGAAGAGTTTTACCTACGCGGCCAGCTGGCATATGATGACGGTGGCCCTTTAGATGTTCACTTTAAAGCCGAATATGCTTCTTTTGATAGTTATGGTTATGCTATGGAGGCGTTAAACCCTCAAGATGGATATGGCCTTGTATTTGCCGGCCCGATAGCAGTTGAAACAAACGAAGACTGGGTTAGGTCTAGCGATGAAGTTGAGAGTATCAACGAAATGTATAATGGAGTTTTAACGGCTAATTATGATTATGGAGATCACACATTAACTTCTGTTACTGGGTATGTTGAGTATGACACTAAAGAAATAGTCGATGTTGATTATGTAGGGTTGGAAATACTTGATGGCACTAATCAGACTGAAAAATATAGTCAGTTTTCTCAAGAATTCAGAATTGCTTCTCCAGGTGGAGAAACTTTTGATTATATTGCAGGTGTTTTCTACCAAAATGGCAAAGCTGATGTTACTGACCAAGTCTTTTTAGGTAGCTTTCTTAATCTCGCAGGCCCTCCAGTATCCTTACTAGTGGATTCTTATTGGGATCGTGAATATGAGCAATCTTCAGACTTATTTTCTGCGTTTGCCCAGGGTGATTATAATATATCTGATAAATTAACTTTAACGGCTGGTGCAAGATTCTCCCATGAAACCAAATCCGGTTCACGTGATTTAGACATTGAAGCATTACCAGGTAATGCAGCACCAAATGCTCCTACATTAGCTGCATTGTGGGCAGGAGTTTTAAATGTTGGTGCTCATGAAATTTCAGGCAAACGTAAAGAGGATAGCTTTGATCCTTTAGTAAGATTGCAATATAAGGCTTCTGAGAATATGATGTTACATGCTTCATATACACAAGGTTCTAAAGCGGGCGGATTTGATATTCGTAGTAACTCTATTCCGGGCACACCAGGCATAGGTAACCCAGGAACCTTTGAGTTTGATGGTGAAAAAGCTACAAACTACGAATTAGGTATGAAGTTTAATTCAGATCGAGCTAGAGTGAATGTTAGCTTATTTCAAACAGATTATGATGACTTACAAACAAATATTTTTGATGGAGTATTAGGTTTCTTAGTCCAAAATGCATCTGCTGCTAAAGTAAAAGGCATCGAAGCTGACGCAAGGTTCTTAATAAGTGACAATCTTGAGTTTTATGGCTCTGCTGCATATCTCGATTACGAATATACTAATTTCCCTGATAGCCAGTGTGCTTATCAAGAAACTCCAACAAATGGTACTTTTTGTGATAGAAGTGGATTTACAGTTCCTTACGCGCCAGAGTTTTCAACTAATTTTGGTTTAGATTATACACGTGATATTTCTGATGGTTTGGAAATGGACTTTAATGTGAATGTGGATACGTCTTCAAGCTATTTCCTTGTAACTAATTTAGACAATAACTTAGTTGAAGATGGATTCACAAAGCTTGGCGGCGTTCTTGGTCTGGCGAGTAAAGAGGGGAACTGGCGTTTATCAGTTATTGCAGATAACCTTACGAATGAACGAATTAAAGTAATTGGCGGTACTTTGCCTTTGGCAAGAACATTTGTTCAATTAGCATCTGGTGGAGCACTGGATGGAATTGGTTACGATGCTATTTATGCACGTCCTAGGAACATAACATTTAAATTAGACTATAATTTCTAGTTTAGGTTTAATGCTTAATATATTGAAAAACCGAGATTTATCTCGGTTTTTTTTGTTTAGTAAGTTGGCTTTAAGGGGTAGGGTCTCAGCTGAGCTGTTCTGACTGCAATTTCATTTTCGTCGTATTGTGTTGCAACAATGACATCTGGTGCTTTATTAAGTTCAACCCAATTCTCGAGAGCCTCAAGCATGTTTAATGTATCAGGGGCATTTGCTGGTTTTTCCCAGCAATGCCCCAAGCCTGGGGCCATATATAAACGAAAGAATGAATCAACTTTTTGGTAGCTTCCCATTTTATCTACAACTGAAACATAATAGTTCATACTTTGTTTGGGAATGACAAGGGGGTCAGCTGAGCCGTGCCACATAATCATTTTACCGCCAGATTTTTTGAATTTTTCTAAATTTGGATCTAAAGCATTATAGATTTCCCCGCGTTCATTCAACGTGTTCACATCATGACTGAAGTCAAATGTTAATGCGTTGAAATCATCGTTAATAGTAGGATAGGCAAGATATTTTCCATAGCCATCTGCTAACAATGTGCCTGGCCCTGGGCTTTTGTTTGTGCCGAGGTACCAGTACCCCCAATAACGTTCACTGCCAGGAGGCATTCCAGGAAATAATTGTCGCCCTTTATTGTCTGTTGGCCCCTTATACCATTTTTTTACAACACTTAACTCTTCAGGAGTTAAACAATCCGCCGTATCAGTCTGAGAGCATGAGTTTATTTTTTCTAGTGTAAGCTTGCAGTTTTCTGGTTCAGCAATAATTCCATCTTTATTTCCGTCAATATAATCGCATTCGTACAATGCATTATCTTCGAGCAATCTTAATTTTGACGTAAATTCATGATTTATTTTCAAACTTCCATCTTTTCTTGTCATTGATTGCAACACCCATGCTCCAAAAACCCCACCATTCATGGATAAATTGACGATAGGGCATCCACTTATTATACCATCAAAGAGTTCAGGATAACGTTGAGCTGCAATAGCTCCCATTCGTCCTCCATTAGAACAACCCGAAAAATATGAGAAAGTAGTATTCTGATTATAAATAACATTTACAAGATATTGGCCAAAATTGTAGGTTAAGGGTAAATTTTCATGCGCATAAATTTCCTGGGCCTCTAGATTATTTTTTGCCCAGCTTGCATCGCCAATATGAGGTGATTGGTGCCCAGAGTCTGCTGTAATGGTAGCATACCCTTTTTTAAGAGCATGATTTATTGAATTTGATCTTGTTTTTTTATCAGGTAAAACAACTCCGCAAAACCCGCCGCACCCCGCTTGGAAATATTTTTTATTCCAGTTTGCAATAGGGTAACGTGCCTCGAAACCTATACTCGGTAATATCGTACCTGTGATTTTGCAATATTCCGGTAATCCATCTTTTTTTTCGACAATTAATGACTTTAAATTTATTGCGCTTGACCTTAATTGACTGTCACTTAGGTTGATGCAGGAGTTTTTTATTGAATGATCAACTGATTGTTTCGTTTTAATTCCGAGATGATTTAAAACCACTGAAAAAGATATGAATAATATCATGACTGCATGCATATGAAATCTTCCTTTAATTAACCCGTTCAATTAACATGGCTGCACCAATGCCACCGCCAGCTTGTGCTACAACCATTCCTTTTTGGAGTTTGGAAAACTCTAGTTCATTCAGTAACGTTGTAATTAGTATTGCTCCGGTTGCACCCATCGGGTGACCCATAGCTAGATGACCTCCATTAACGTTAACTTTATTAATATCTACATTATAGGTATTTAAAAATTTCACTGGAAGAGCGGCAAAAGCTTCCATAAATTCATACCTATCAATATCGTTTACATTCATTTTTTGATTATTCAAAAGTTTTTCCATTGCTTTAAAGCCAGCAGTTAATTGCATAATTGGGTTATCGGCAGTTTCAGTAAAGTCGACTATTCTGGCTCGTGGCTTTAATCCTATTTTATCACCAGCCTCTTTTGTTCCCAACAATATGAGGGAAGCGCCATCTGCCATTCCCGGACAATTTGCTATTGAGTGTAAATGTTTTATTTTATCTAAGTAAGGGTAATGATTTAGCATCATAGCATCATAACCAAGTTTACCTTGTGCTTCAAAAAAAGGTTTAAGTTGTGCCAATTTCTCAATTGTAATGTCAGGTTTTATGAGAGCATCTTTTTTCAGAACATCTTTACCGTCATTGTAAGAAATTGGGATCACACTTTTATCATAAAAACCTTTATTCCAAGCATTTTCTGCTCTTTGATGTGATAGTAAAGTTATTTCATCTAAATCAGATTTCTTTAACTTATCAATTGTGGCAATAAGTTCTGCTCCCATTACTGGAGGTGCCCAGTTTAATTTTTCAATTAAATCAGGATCGTTATAATACGAGGCTTTATCTTCTAGAAAGCCAACTTGAGATAAACTTTCTACTCCACCTGCTAAACTCAAACTTTGAAATTTATCTTGGGCCCATAAAGCAGCGTCGAATACAGCACTTAACCCCGATACGCAGTAATTATTTAGTGTGCGCACTTCTATGCTATTATTTAATAATGATGATGCTAAGCGACTTACAAGTGCAATGTGTCCACCTTGAGGCCCTATTTGCCCTACGCACCCAAGTGCCAACCTGTTTATGTTCGTTGTAGAATTAGGGTTACGTTTTTCAACTGCCTCTATAAGATATTTTATTAGATCATGCGGCAATACATTTGAAAGTGCTCCTCCTGATTTTTTTAAACTTGATGGTTTGCCTTTTGCTCTAGGTGTACGAACTGCATCATAAATATAAATACTTTCTGATAACATTATTTAGTACTTACTATAAAAGATACATTGGTAGTTCCTGAGCCTCCGACATTATAGGTGGCTATAGTTTTGGCTCCATTGATTTGCATGTCTTTGGCACTACCGGTTGTTTGTTTTGCCCCATCTAAAACCATTCGTATTCCGGTTGCGCCAACAGGGTGACCCAGACCGATTAAGCCACCGGAAG
>ENA-OREB01000068-OREB01000068.1-marine-metagenome-genome-assembly--contig:-NODE-68-length-55832-cov-4.422097_pt1 | contig 55832 bp, 46 predicted proteins | sample MGYA00248625_ERZ508552 | MGnify/ENA primary metagenome ERZ508552 (study PRJEB26219, sample SAMN06267888) | marine metagenome | isolation source: Monterey Bay, California, USA | place: USA:Monterey Bay...
TCTAAAGAAGAAAATAATTCCTTCTTTTCTTTCCTCCTTTCACCCCGCTTGCCTCTTTCAGAAACCCTCCTGTCAATTTATAGCCTGGCACAGGAATATAAAGTCGTCCGACCACCCACCCACACGATGAACATCACGAACGAAGGGAATGCGTTGGCCCCGGGGCAGACGCAGAGCATGATACTGTGCTGCATATGCGGGACCGCGATCGCGCCGAACACGGCAAACATGTGCCCATCCTGCCTTGCGACCAAGGTCGACATCACCGAAGGCATAGCGAAAGAGCTGGTCGTTCACCACTGCAAGGGGTGCGACCGGTACTTGCGCCCCCCGTGGACGTTTGTGAAGCCAGAGAGCAAAGAGCTGATGGCCCTGCTCCTGCGAAAGATAAGGGGGCTCAAACAGGTCCGCCTCGTCGACGCAAACTTCATCTGGACCGAGCCCCATTCCAAGCGGATCAAGGTCAAGCTGAAGGTACAGAAGGAGCAGTTCTCCAAGCGTTGATCGCTTGGGAGAAACCTCCTCATTTTATTTCAATATTCGTTTAGCATCCAAACGTTTGGGACCTGTTCTGCAGCTACCCCGACGTTGCTTCAACCAGGAACGTAAACATCATGTCAAGAGTATCTTTCGATCAGTTGCTTGAAGCCGGCTCACAGTACGGCCACCTCAAGCGCAAGTGGAACCCCCACATGGCCCCTTACATCTTCACAGAGAAGAAGGGCATTCACATCATTGACCTGCACAAGACGGTTGTCCTCGTGGATGACGCAGCAGCGGCAGCCAAGCAAATCGCCAAGAGCGGGAAGCGGATTCTTTTCGTGGCGACCAAAAAGCAGGGGAAGGACATTGTGACTGAAGCAGCTGAGTCTGTGAACATGCCTTACGTGACCGAGCGTTGGTCAGGAGGTATGTTGACCAACTTCGCAACCATCCGGAAGGCGATCCGCAAAATGACGCAGATTGACAAGATGGAAGCGGACGGTACGTTGAATACCATGTCCAAGCGTGAGCGCTTGCAGGTGAGCCGTCAACGCGCCAAGCTCGAGAAGAACCTCGGTTCCATCTCGGACATGAACCGCATCCCCGCTGCAGTTTTCATTGTGGACGTCATGAAGGAGCACATCGCTTTGGCCGAGGCCAAGAAGCTGGGCATCCCTGTGATTGCCATGGTGGATACAAACAGCGATCCCCGTCCTGTAGATTTCCCCATCCCTGCCAATGACGACGCCAGCAAGTCTATTAAGGCTGTAGTCGATGCCATTGTTGAGGGTGTGAAGGAAGGCTTGGCCGACCGTGGGTCAGACAAAGAGGCGGCTGCCAAGGAAGCACCTGCTGCTGAGGCTGCACCTGCTGCTGAGGCTGCACCTGCCGCTGAGGAAGCTCCAGCTGCTGAGGAAGCTCCAGCTGCTGAAGAAGCACCTGCTGTTGAGGAAGCACCTGCTGCTGAAGCGTCCGAGGACGAAGGCGAGAAAGAGGCTTGATTCATTCCGATTTCTGAACACACCGAATTCACCCCGCGTGCTGTGAACGCATTCACCACGCAAAACCACTACGACCATGAGCATTACTGCAGCCGAAGTCAACAAGCTCCGCAAGCAAACCGGAGCAGGCATGATGGATTGCAAGAAGGCCTTGACCGAATCCGAAGGCGACTTCGATAAGGCCATCGAAATCCTTCGTAAGAAGGGTCAGAAAATCGCTGCTAAGCGCGGTGACAACGAAATTGGAGAAGGAGCCGTCCTCGCTTCAACCAATGAGGATGGAACCCGAGGTTGCATCATCTCATTGAACTGCGAGACGGACTTCGTAGCCAAGAACTCGGACTACGTGTCTCTTACCCAGAGCATCCTCGACATCGCGGTGTCCTCCAATGCAGCCGATAAGGACGCGTTGCTCGCGCAGGCTCACCCAACAGGAGTGTCTGTAGGAGAGGAGATCACCAATCAGATGGGCCGCCTCGGTGAGCGCATTGAGATCAGCCGTTATGAGCAGGTCAATGGTGATGTTGTTGTGGCTTACATCCACCCTGGTAACCGCCTTTCAACGCTCGTTGCTTTCAACGGAGCAGTGGATGCGCAAGTCGGAAAGGATGTGGCCATGCAAGCAGCGGCCATGGCGCCGATTGCTTTGGATGAGACCAGCATCGCTCAAGGCGACATTGACAAGGAGCTTGAGATTGGTAAGGAGCTCGCCATCAAGGAGGGTAAGCCAGCAGAAATGGCCGAAAACATTGCCAAAGGCCGCTTGAAGAAGTGGTTTAGGGAGGTGACCCTGGTACACCAGGCGTTCATCAAAAACAACAAGCAAAGTGTGGCCGACTATGTCAAGGAGGCCGGCGGGGGTGACCGCGCCATCACGGGTTTTAGTCGGGTTAGCCTCGACTAAGGGCCAAACAAATCAAACGTTGTAACGGGCTGCTCGAAAGGGTGGCCCGTTTTCTTTTGGGGTGTGCCGCGGAATCGTCGGATATTCACGCCCGATGAAATACCGGCGCGTCCTCCTGAAGCTGAGTGGTGAAGCCCTGATGGGCGAAAAGCAATTTGGCATTGACAACCAGCAACTTGCGCTTTATGCGCGTGAAGTTGAGGCCCTTGTGAAGCAAGGAATCGAATGTGCGATTGTGATAGGCGGCGGCAACATATTTCGCGGTGTTCAAGCTGCAGAAGGCGGTATGGAGCGCACCCAAGGCGACTACATGGGGATGCTGGCCACGATGATCAACGCCATGGCACTGCAGAGTGCCTTGGAGTTTATTGGTGTAGACACGAGGCTGCAGAGTGCCATTGAGATGAAGGCGATAGCTGAACCCGTCATCAGGAGGAGGGCTATGCGTCACCTGGAAAAGGGGCGGGTTGTCATTTTCGGAGCAGGCACGGGCAATCCGTTTTTTACCACAGACAGCGCGGCTTCGCTCCGGGCGATTGAAATTGAAGCGGATGTGATTTTGAAGGGGACCCGGGTGGATGGAATCTACACGGCTGACCCAGAAAAGGATCCCGATGCAGAAAGGTTCAGTTCATTGACCTTTGACGAGGTATTCAAGCGTGGATTGAAGGTGATGGACATGACCGCTTTCACGCTGTGCAATGAAAACAAGCTCCCCATCATTGTATTTGACATCAACCAAGCTGGTAACCTTTCCCGCATTGTGCAAGGAGAGGAGATCGGCACCATTGTAACCGTCTGATAGTATTCTCATGAGTGAAATGATTGACCTCGCCTTTGATTCGGCGAAAGAAGACATGCAAAAGGCCATGGACCGTTTGGACTTGGAGTTGCGTAAGATTCGAGCGGGCAAGGCCCACCCCAGCATGTTGGAGAGCGTGAAGGTGGATTACTACGGTTCTTTGACGCCGTTGAATCAAGTGGGCAATGTATCGACTACCGATCCGCGCACATTGACGGTGCAGGCTTACGAGAAGTCCATGTTGGACCCCATTGCTTCGGCGATCACCAACGCGAACTTGGGCTTGAACCCGATGAACAATGGTGAGGTTTTGATCATTTCTGTCCCCATGCTGACGGAAGAGCGTCGACGGGAACTGGCCAAGCAGGCCAAGAGCGTCGGCGAAAATGCCAAAGTGTCCATTCGCAATGCCCGTAAGGACGCCAACGATGCCATTAAGGCCACCAAAGACGATGGCGCAAGTGAAGACGCCATCAAGGCAGGCGAGTCCAATGTCCAGTCTTTGACGGACGACTATGTGAAACAGGTGGACGCCCGCATCGCCTCGAAAGAGGCGGACATTATGACGGTCTGACGCGGCTTCTAGCGGCTTTCCGGGCCTCTGAATCTAAAGCGAACAGTGCTTCGATGTCAGGTTGGGCGACATGCTCGACCGTGTTCAAAGCATGCTCCACGATGTCGCTCATTTCGAGAAAGCCCACTTCGTCTTTGAGAAAGGCTGCGACTGCAATTTCATTGGCGGCATTGAGCACGCATGGTGCACTGCCACCTTGTGCGAGTGCGTCATAGGCCAGTTGCAGGTTCCGAAACGTCTTCAGGTCGGGTTGCTCAAACGAGAGGTTGGGGTATTCCGCAAAACTGAAGCGGGGGAATGCGTTGGCCAAGCGTTGCGGGTATCCCAAGGCGTATTGAATGGGCAACTTCATATCGGGAAGTCCCATTTGCACTTTGATGCTGCCGTCCTCGAATTGAACGCCGCTGTGGACAATGCTCTGGGGGTGTACGACGACTTCGATCCGGTCTGCTGGAATGTCAAAGAGCCACCGCGCTTCGATGACTTCCAGCCCTTTGTTCATGAGCGAAGCGGAGTCGATGGTGATTTTGGCGCCCATGTCCCAATTGGGATGCTTCAGGGCTTGCTCGCGTGTGACGGTGGCCAGGTCCTCTTTGTTGCGGCCGCGGAATGGGCCTCCGGAAGCTGTGAGAATGAGCTTTTCTATGGGGTTGTGAAACTCACCGGCGAGGCACTGAAAAATGGCGCTGTGCTCGCTGTCGACGGGCAGGATGTCGACGCCTTTTTGGCGGGCTGCCTCCATGACAGGGCCGCCCGCGACGACCAAGGTCTCTTTGTTGGCGAGCGCGATGTGCTTGCCGGCGTTGATGGCGTTCATCGTAGGCCGGAGCCCCGCAAAGCCTACAAGTGCCGTTAAAACGATGTCAATGCCGTCCATCTCAACCAACTGTGCAATGGCATCGGCGCCTGCGTATGCTTTGATGTCGTGATCCCACAGTGCGTCGCGCACCTTCTGCCCTTGGGATTCGTCGGCAATGGCAACGGCGTTGGGTTTGAACTCTAGTGCTTGGGCGATGAGCAAGTCTGCATTGCGTCCAGCGGTGAGAACCTCAATCCTGAAACGGCCAGGTTGGGCCCGAACCACGTCGAGTGCTTGGGTTCCAATGGAACCGGTGGATCCTAAAATGGCAATACCTCGGCCTTCACCAGGATCGAAAGTGTCGCTGTGGGGTACAGACTCCATTAGAGAAAACCGAGTTCGAGTTTGGCTTCTTCGCTCATCATGTCCTGCGTCCATGCGGGCTCGAAGACGATTTCGACAGCAGCGTCAGCGACACCTTCCATTGATGCGACTTTGTCCTTGACATCGGCGGGAAGGGACTCTGCGACGGGACAATTTGGCGAAGTCAAGGTCATTTGAATGTCCACCATTTGTCCGCCTTCTGCATCGGAGAACTTGACCTCATAAATGAGGCCGAGTTCATAGATGTCCACAGGGATTTCGGGGTCGAAGATGGTCTTGAGGACCGTGATGACGTCTTGCTGGGATGGCATGGTGTGAAGTTAAGACTGCTGGGCGGCGAGGGCAGCGGCGTAGAGCCTCATTTGCTGCACCATGCTGGCCAGTCCATTGGACCTTGTGGGAGAGAGGTGTTGATGCAAACCAATGGCATCCAAGAAGTGAAGATTGGCTTCGGCAATGGCCTGAGCGGGCGCATTGGAGAGGACCCGCACCATCAAGCCAACCAAGCCTTTGGTGATGATGGCGTCACTGTCGGCTGTAAACACGACAGCGCCATCGTCGGCGACATCAGCGGCCAGCCATACCCTAGATTGACAGCCTTTTATGAGGTGTTCCTCGGTTTTTCGAGCACCATCGATGGCGGGCACGTCTTTGCCCAAATCAATGAGGTGCTCGTATTTGTCCATCCAATCGTCGAAAACAGAAAAGTCTTCGATCACTTCTTGCTGGCGCGATTCAATGAGGGGATGGTTAGGGGCCATATTGTTGCTGTTTTCGCTTAACGCAGCATGGCCAATGCCCTTGCAAGGCCGGCCACTGCGACGTCGATTTCACGCGTGGTGGTATAGGCGGCAAAGGACATCCGAAGCGTGCCGGATTCGAGCCCAAAGTGGTCCATCAAAGGCTCGGTGCAGTGGTGTCCGGTGCGCACTGCAATGCCTTGACCATCGAGCAATGTCCCCATATCGTAGGGGTGTATGCCGTCCGCAATGAGAGAAACGACGCCTACTTTCTGGGGGGCGGTGCCGATGATGCGCACGCCTTCGAGGGTGCCAACGGCGCTGTGGGCGTGGGCGACAAGATCGGCTTCATGGGCTGCAATCTGCTCCATTCCGATGCCGTTCATCCAATCCAGTGCGATGCCAAAAGCGATGCCTCCAGATATGTGCGGTGTCCCCGCTTCAAACTTGTGCGGAAGGGTATTGTAGGTCGTTCCTTCAAAGGATACCCGCTGGATCATTTCTCCCCCACCGCGCCAGGGAGGCATGGCGTTTAACCGGTCTTTTTTGCCCCAGAGGAATCCAATGCCAGTAGGACCATATGCTTTGTGGGCAGTGGCCACATAAAAATCGCAACCAATGGCCTGCACGTCAATGGCCATGTGGGGCAATGCTTGAGAACCGTCTATCAAAGTCAATGCACCGGCGGCTGCAGCGGCTTGGCAGAGCTCTGAAACAGGGTTGATGGTGCCCAGCGTATTGGAGGCGTGCACCATGGCGACCAGTTTGGGCTTGTGCTGCTGGAGTGCGCTGTGGAAGTCTTCGAGGTCGAGGGAACCATCTTCGAGCACATTGATGGGCTCAACGCGCGCTCCGGTGGCCTCACAGATCATTTGCCAAGGCACGATGTTGGCATGGTGTTCCATGCGTGTGACCAACACGACATCGCCTTTTGAGAGGTTGCTGCGCCCCCAGGACTGGGCCACGAGGTTGATTGCGTCCGTGGATCCTGAGGTGAAAATGACCTCTTCCGAATGCGCCGCTCCAATATGGGCCGCAAGGGAGTTGCGGGCGCCTTCATATGCTTCCGTAGCCAGTTGGGCCAAATGGTGGGCACCACGGTGGATGTTGGCGTGGTAGTTTGACAAGTACTCCCGTTGGCCTTCAATGACGGCAAGGGGCTTTTGGGCGCTTGCAGCATTGTCCAAATAGACAAGGGGCTTTCCATGCACCTTGCGTTGGAGCACTGGGAAATCGCGTCTGATGCGCTCGGGCAGTGAAGTATTGGCCATCATTCGAGGAACCGCTCTACGAAGTAAAGGTTCAGCTGGCCGGGGCCCATGAGAAGTGTATGAGGAATTCGCGGTTGCCACTGGCGCCCTCTATGGGGGAGTCTATGGGCGCTGCGCAAACGAATCCTTCGGCTTCGGCTTCAGCGATACAACGTTGGAGTGCTTTGGAGCGGACTTTGTCGTCGCGGACAATGCCGTTGCGTCCGAGGTGTTTGGGACCGACCTCGAATTGGGGTTTGACCAGCGCGACCCCCCAGCCATTTGGGGCGACCCATTGGGACAGCCGAGGCCAGACGTGCGACAAGGAGATAAAAGACAGGTCGATGACCACGGCATTGGGCGTCGGAACGAGATGTGCTGGCCCCAGATCTTTGAGGTGCAATTGCTCCAGATTGTGGACGCGCGGGTCTTCTTTGAGGTTGGCAGACAGTTGGCCACTGCCCACATCTACGGCGTGGATATAAGCGGCGTCGCGGTGCAGGCAAACCTCTGTGAAACCGCCTGTTGAGGCGCCCAAATCGAGGATGTTCTGGCCGCTCGGGTCGAGCTGAAAATGGTCGAGGGCGGCGATGAGCTTGAGGGCTCCTCGGGACACCCACGGCAGGTCTATGCCCAAGGGTTCGAGGGTGGCGTCCGCAGGGACTTTTTTTCCCGGTTTGTGGACGATGGAGCCGTTGACTTTGACCCCATGTTCTGTGATCAGACGTTCAGCGCGTGGCCGGCTGGCCACAAGACCTCGGTCAACGAGCAGTCGGTCCAAGCGCTGTGGTTCCATCAATTCCAACCGAGGCGCCGAGAAAAGACGGCGTGCACGTGGTCGCGGATTTCTGGACGAAAGCCGTTGAGGACTTCCGCTAGGAAAGCTTGTACGAGGAGGTTGTGTGCGGCTGTTTCAGTCATGCCCCGTGAGCGCAAGTAAAACAAGGCCTCCTTGTCAAATTGTCCTGTGGTACAACCATGGCTGCACCGCACATCATCGGCATATATTTCCAATTCAGGCTTCGAGTACATGGAAGCTTGCTCTCCCAAAAGGAGGTTGGCGTTGCTTTGATAAGCTTCGATGCGCTGGGCATCCTTGTGGACCATGATTTTGCCGTTGAATACGGCGGTAGAATTGTCGGCTGCTAGCCCTTTGTAGAGCTCGTTAGACTGGCCGTCTGGCTGGGCGTGGTCAATCCTCGTGTGGTGGTCGACAAATTGTCTGCCGTTGGGCAAGTAGCAACCGTGGAATGTGCTGTTGGCGTGGGTGCCTTCTTGAACGATGTGCAGGTCGTTGCGCAGCCAGTGTGCGCAAGCTGTGGCGGTGCGCAGTGTCAGATGGCTGTTGGAGCCTTGCGTAAAATGGTGGTGGCCCATATGATGGACCGAACCGGGTTCGTCTTGAACGATTTCAAGAGAAAGGGAAGCTCCATTTCCAACCGAGGCTGTGATGGCGGCATTGAGCATGCCTGCTGACTGTGCAGCGTTGTCCGACCAGATGATGGCTTCGGCAGAGGCGTTGTTTCCAATGTGGATGAGGTCCCGGGGTTGGGCGACATGCACGCCGTTTGGCATGTGGTGGTGAGCCAGAACAGTCTGAGGCAGGCTTTTGCCTTCAGGGACCAAAATGCAAACGCCGTCTTGGGGAGCCGAAGCTTGCAGCGCAGCAAACCACTCTTTGGTAGAAAAGTCAGATTTACTCCAGCCTTTCAGCCTTTCGGGGTAGCGTTCCAGTGCCAGTGAGACAGGGCCCGCGAAGCAGCCGTCTGCACCTTCGTCTAGGACGTCTCCAGTGATGTATTGCCCGGCCACAAATGTGAAACGCAATGCTTCTAGGTTCCCGAGAATGGCGGGTGGGGCAGTGAGGTCAGCTGGAGCGTTTGGCACAACATCGAGCAACCGGGAAACCCGGGTGTACTTCCAACGCTCTTGGCGTGTTGTGGGGTATTCGATGGCCTCCAAAGCCGCCAAGGCCTCCGCATGGGGCTCTCCGACCAAGCCTGCCTCTGAGCAGGCCTCGGATACGCGTGCCGCGAGGGCTGCGTGTTGTGTGGGGGCGGCCACTTCGCTCATGCTTGTTCTGTGGCTTGGGCGTCGACAATCCAGTCGTACCCTTTCTCTTCGAGCTCGAGGGCGAGCTCTTTGCCGCCGCTGTGGACGATGCGCCCTCCAGCGAGGACGTGCACAAAATCGGGCACGATGTGATCCAACAGCCGCTGATAGTGCGTGATGACCAGAAAGCTGCGGTCAGCGCCGCGCATGCTGTTGACGCCGTGAGCGACAATCCGCAGGGCATCGATGTCCAAGCCGCTGTCCGTTTCGTCCAGAACGGCAAGCTTGGGTTCGAGCATGGCCATTTGAAACACTTCGTTGCGCTTCTTTTCTCCGCCACTAAATCCTTCATTTACCGAGCGGTCGCGCAGCTTGCCATCCAGCTCTACGAGTTGCGCACAGGCTTTGACTTTGGCGAGAAAATCCTTCCCAGACAAAGGGGCTTCTTCACGTTGCTCGCGGATGCTGTTGAGGGCGGTTCGCAAGAAATTGATGTTGGAGACACCTGGGATTTCGACCGGGTATTGAAACGCCAGAAATATGCCGGCTACGGCGCGTTCTGTGGCGTCAAGTTCCAGGAGGTCGACCCCGTCAAAAGTGATGCTGCCTTGGGTGACTTCGTAGTCTTCTCGCCCAGCCAAAATGCTGGCCAGGGTGCTTTTTCCAGAGCCGTTGGGCCCCATGATGGCATGCACCTCTCCGGCGCCCAGTTCGAGGCTGAGACCTTTGAGGATTTCCGTGTCGCCGATGTGGGCGTGGAGGTTGTCGATCTTGAGCATGGTGGATCGGAATGAGGGGTCAGCCTACGCTGCCCTCGAGGGAAATGGTGAGCAATTTGCGCGCTTCCACAGCGAATTCCATGGGGAGCTTATTGAGGACCTCCTTGGCATAACCATTGACAATCAGTCCAATGGCCTGTTCTTCGGTGAGCCCACGTTGAAGACAGTAGAAAATCTGGTCTTCTCCGATGCGGGACGTCGTGGCTTCGTGTTCGACGTGCGCTGTTGGATTCTTCGTTTCGATGTAGGGAAACGTGTGTGCACCACTTGTATCGGTCATCAGCAAGGAGTCGCACTGCGAGAAGTTCCTTGCATTGCGGGCCCGTGGTCCAATTTGGACGAGTCCGCGGTAGCTGTTCTGGCTGTTTCCCGCAGAAATGCCCTTAGAAATGATGGTCGAGTGGGTATTGGCACCCAGGTGGATCATTTTGGTACCGGTGTCGGCCTGTTGGGCGTTGTTGGTCACAGCGACCGAGTAGAATTCACCAATGCTGCCGTCTCCTTTGAGAATGCAGCTCGGATACTTCCACGTCACGGCAGATCCAGTTTCTACTTGAGTCCAGCTGATTTTGGCCCTCGTTTCGCAGATGCCGCGCTTGGTCACAAAGTTGAACACCCCCCCTTTGCCTTTAGCGTCGCCAGGATACCAATTTTGTACCGTGCTGTATTTGATCTCAGCATCGTCTTTGGCGACGAGTTCTACAACCGCAGCGTGCAGCTGATTTTCATCGCGTTGCGGTGCAGTGCAGCCTTCGAGGTAGCTCACATAGCTGCCTTCTTCAGCAATCAAAAGGGTCCGTTCGAATTGACCTGTTCCCGCTTCGTTGATGCGGAAGTAAGTCGACAATTCCATAGGGCACCTGGCTCCTTTGGGGATGTAGCAGAATGAACCGTCGGTAAAGACCGCTGAATTGAGAGCAGAGAAAAAGTTGTCTTTGACAGGAACGACAGACCCAATGTGTTTGCGGACAAGTTCAGGGTGTTCCTGAATGGCCTCGCTCATTGAGCAGAAAATGATGCCCAATTCAGCCAACTTGTCCTTGAAAGAGGTGGCCACGGAGACACTGTCCATCACAAAGTCGACGGCCACACCGGACAGCCGCTTCTGTTCTTCCATGGAAATGCCCAATTTGTCCATGGTGGCCCTGAGTTCCGGATCGACCTCGTCGAGGGAACCGAGTGGCACTTTGGATTTAGGGGCACTGTAGTAACTGATGGCCTGGTAATCGGGCTTCTCGTAATTCACATGTGCCCAATCGGGCTCCTTCATGTTTTGCCATACCCGAAAGGCGTCGAGGCGCCATTGGAGCATCCATTCCGGCTCGTTCTTTTTGGAACTGATCAATCGGATGACGCCCTCGTTCAAGCCGGGGGGCAGCTTGTCTGCATCAATATCCGTGGTGAATCCGAATTCGTATTCCTTTCGGGTGAATTCGTCCAAAAGCGGGTTTTCCTCTGCGGCGCTCATTCGGTTGTGGTGTTGCCTTAGATAGAGAAACTCTCTCCGCAGCCACAGGTTCTGTTGGCGTTCGGATTGTGAAACACAAACCCCTTTCCATTCAAGCCGCCGGAATACTGCAATTCGGTGCCGATGAGGTACAAGAAGCTTTTGCGGTCGACGACGACCTTGACCCCGTTGTCTTCAAAGGTTTGATCGCCTTCTTTCATTTCGTGATCGAAGGTCAATTCATACATGAGTCCGCTGCAGCCTCCTCCTTTGACACCAACGCGAACGAAGCTGTTTTCGGGGCTGCCTTCCTCACTCATGAGGCGGCGAACTTGGTCTCGGGCATTTTCGTGAACGGTGATCATGCGATCCTTGGCTGAAAAATCCCCCTTTCAGGGTATGGTGCACAAAGGTAGTGACCCTATTTGGACGCAGTCTAGATAACGTATGTCAAAGTTCACGAATGCAAAGAATGGGGCTATTCTTCTTCATTGAACCCATCCCAACCTTGTGCCTTGAGCTCTGTTTCCATGCCGTTTCGCGTGATGAGCGTGCGTTCGTTTGGATCTTCAGTCAAGTATCCAATGATGGAGAACATGGGGTGGTTTTTGAAGTCTTCGAACCGTTCTTGGGGCACTGTGAAGAGCAATTCGTAGTCTTCCCCGCCGCTGAGCGTGCACAAGGTGGGGTCCAGGTTGAAGGCCCGGGCGGTCTCGTACATTTTTTCGCCCATGGGAATTTTGTCTTCGTGAAGGCGAACCCCGCAGCCCGAGGCAGACGCTACGTGGAGCGCTTCTGAAGCCAGCCCATCAGAAATGTCAATCATGGACGTTGGAACGACCTCTAGTTTGGCCAACTCTTCGACCACATCTATCCGGGCTTCGGGCTTGAGTTGGCGCTCGAGCAAACCATCAAAACCAGTCAAGTCTGGTTGGGCCCCTGGGGCTTCTTGGAAGACATGCTTTTCTCGCTCTAACACTTGCAGCCCCATGAAGGCGCCGCCAAGTTCACCGCTCACCAGCATGAGGTCACCAGCCTTGGCGCCGTTGCGAAGGGTTTTTTTGTCGGCGTCGACTTCGCCGAATGCCGTCACTGAAATCATCAATCCAGACTTGGAACTGGTGGTGTCTCCGCCGATCAAATCCACTTTGTAACGTTCGCATGCGAGTTTCATGCCGGCGTACAATTCCTTGGCGGCTTCAACGCTAAACCTGTTGGAGAGCGCCAGTCCGACCACCACGTGTGATGGCTGGGCATTCATGGCGCATAAGTCGCTGATGTTGACTACAATGGACTTGTACCCCAGGTGCTTTAAGGGGGCATACATCAGGTCGAAATGAACGCCTTCGCAGAGCAAGTCGGTGCTGACAACGGTTTGTTTTCCCTCAGAAGGGGGGGCAATCACGGCAGCATCATCCCCAACTCCGAGAACGGTTCTGGGGTGTTGAAGCTTGATGTCCTTGGTGAGCTCGGCGATGAGGCCAAATTCTCCGATGGTCCCTATTTCAGTACGTTCCGCATCCATGGGACAAAGCTATGCGCGGGAATTTTCGTATTTTAAGGGCGTGAATAATGTTTCTATGATTCGGGTCACCCAGCTTTTGATGCTGTGTTTTGGGGTTTTAGCCATTCAGGCTCAGACGCAGGTGTCCTTGCGCATTGACCATCAGCTGGGGCAGTCAGAAGTTGACCAACCTTTTGTGGCGGCGACACCTGCTGGCGAAAGCGTGGAGGTGGACCGGTTGGAATATTATTTGAGTGCGTTCACGTTGGTGCATGACGGAGGATTGGAAACCCCGATTGAAGGCGCTTTCGTTTTGGCGGATGCTTTTGTGAACGAGGTGCACCCTTTGGGGAGTGTTGAAGGTGTCCAAAACGTAGAACTCTTGAAGTTCACCGTGGGCATTGACCCAGAAAACAACCATGCTGACCCTGTTTTGTGGAATGAAGGACATCCTCTGGCACCGCAGGTTCCGAGCATGCACTGGGGTTGGTCTGCGGGGTACCGCTTTATCGCATTAGAAGGAGCTTCAGATGGTGCAACACTGGAAATTCACGCCTTGGGAGATGACAACCATACTCCTGGAAATATGGAAGTACTGGCGTCCATTGAGGAAGGGGTGTTGATGTTGGACATTGAGGCTGATGTGCTTGGCTTTTTCCACCTGCTTACGGTGGGTACAGGTTTGATCAACCACGGTGAGAATGAAGAAGCCATCTTGGTGTGCAACAATTTGGCTGACCGCGTTTTTCGGATGCCGGGTACCAATGGCATTGAGGTGCCGCCCCTTGGTGTTTTTGATTTCAAGTTGATCCCATTGGATGGAGGTGCCCGCGTTCAATTTGACGCAGCGTTGGCTACGCCAGTAGAAGTGGAGTTGTTGGACATTCTGGGCCGCTCCTTGATGACTGTCGATGTGGCTGCAGGAACCCGAACGTATGACTTGCAGGACGTTCAGCCGGGTACCTTTTTGATTTCGGTTACCGGTCCCCGTGACCGGTTCACGCGGCGCTGGATCAAGGGTTAAGGGCCCTGAAGCGCTTTTATTTTTCTTGGCCTGCCCAATGGGCGCGCATGGCTTGGACCACCTTGAGAGAGGTGACCTTGAGCAGCTTTTCCTCTGTGGCAGACTTGATTTGTTCCACGGTGCCGAATTCGGCCAACAGCTTGTGACGTGTAGCCGGGCCAATGCCTGGAATGTCGTCCAGTTCGCTGTGCAATGCCGCTGCGCTTCTGCGCTTTCTGTGGTGAGCCAAAGAGAAGCGGTGCGCTTCGTCGCGCATCCTTTGAATCAGCTTCAGTGATTCGGAGCGTTTGTCGAGGTGCAAGGGAATGCTGTCTCCAGGAAAGTACAATTCCTCCAAGCGCTTGGCGATGCCAATGATGGCCACCTTGCCCATGAGATCCAGGTTTTCTAGGGCACCCACGGCACTGGACAGCTGCCCTTTGCCTCCATCGACGATGATGAGCTGGGGCAAGGACTCGCCGGTGTCCACGAGCCTTTTGTACCTGCGGTGGACGACTTCAGCCATGGAGGCGAAGTCATCGGGACCCTCGACGGTTTTGATGTTGAACTTCCGGTAGTCGGCTTTGGCGGGCTTGGCTTTTTTGAAGACCACGCAAGCGGAAGCGGGGTTGGTGCCTTGTGTATTTGAATTGTCAAAGCACTCTATGTGCACAGGCAGCTCTTTCAGGTGTAGGTCTTTTTGGAGGGTCTCCATGATGCGGTTTTGCGCCGCTTCAGGATCTACTTGTTCTTGCTGCTTGCGCTTGTCGAGCATGGTGTACTTCGCATTGCGCTCAGAGAGTTCAATCAAGCGCTTCTTGTCTCCCCTTTGCGGTACATGCCATTTGACGTCCGGAAGAATGGGTCGGACTTGGAGGTTGGTGTAGATCTCGGGGCTGGGCAGATTGAACCTCCTTCGAAACTCCAAAATGCCGTATTCGAGCAAGTCTTGGTCGCTCTCCTCCAGTCTTTTGCGGAGTTCCAATGTTTGTCCATGGACGATGCTGCCGTCCATGATTTTCATGAAGTTGACATATCCAGACGCAGGGTCGCTGATGACGGAGTACACCTCCACGTCATGGATGGTCGGGTTTACGACCGTACTCTTGGCTTGGAACTTTTTTAGTGCCCCTTTGCGGCGTTTAAAGTCTTCGGCAGCTTCAAAGGCAAACGTTTCTGCAGATGCGCGCATGGCTTCATCATAAGTGCGGACGAGGTCTTTGATGTTCCCCTTGAGAATGTCCCGGATGGCGTCGACACCTCGGTCATAATCTTCCAGGCTTTGTTTGCCAATGCAAGGGGCCTTGCAGTTGCCGAGGTCGTGTTCTAAACAGGCCCTGAATTTGCCGGCGTCGATGTTCTTCTGACTCAGGTCGTAGCTGCAATTGCGGATGGGGTACAGTTTTCGGGCAATGTTCAGCACCGCATGCATGGTTTTGACCGAGGCATACGGACCGAAGTATTCGGAACCGTTTTTGATGACGTTTCTGGTGGAATGGACCCGTGGAAAGCGTTCTTTTCGGATGACAATGGACGGATAGGTCTTGTCGTCCTTGAGTTCGATGTTGTACCGTGGCTGGTGCTCCTTGATCATGCTGTTTTCCAGCAGCAGCGCATCGACCTCTGTTTGCACCACAATGAACCGCACGTCGGCTATCTTCTTGACAAGGAGCCTCGTTTTGCCATTCTCGTAAGTCTTTTTGTTGAAGTAGCTCGCAACCCTCTTTTTCAGGTTCTTGGCTTTGCCGATGTACAACAGGTTGCCCTCTGCGTCGTAATGCTGATAAACACCAGGACTGTCAGGCAGTCTTTGGAGGATGCGGCGTATGTGGGGTGAGGCTTCCATCGGGCACGGCGGGTCCCGGCAAGTTACCTTCGGCGGCGATGTTGGAACCACAACCTGGGCATGGACCCTCTCGAGAATTGGTCACCGGTGCCACAGGGCTGGTGGGAATGTACCGATTGGCTTGGCGTTTGGAGCGCGGATGGCCCACGGTGGCCCTGCGCAGAGCGGACAGCAATGTGGACCGGGTGGCGTCATTTTTAGAGGAGCGCTTGGGCGCCAAGTTCGAACGTGCTTGGGCATCACTGGAATGGTGTGAGGCAGACTTGTCGGATGTGGTGGGTCTTGAAGAGGCGATGGCGGGATGCCACAGGGTGTTTCACGCTGCGGGTCGGGTGAGCTTTAAGTCCGGAGACGAGGCGCAGCTCAAGGCTGTGAACCAGGTGGGAACGGCCCATGTGGTCAACGCCGCTTTGGGAGCGGGCGTGACGCGGTTGGTGCACGTTTCTTCGGTGGCGGCTTTGGGCCGCACTACAGATGCTGGTGGCCCTGTTCACGAGGAGTCAGATTGGGCAGAGGGCGTGGGAGCCTCGCCCTATGGTGTGAGCAAACGGGCAGCAGAAATGGAAGCTTGGCGGGCCGAGGCCGAGGGCATGGAATTGATCGTGGTTAACCCTACTGTCATCTTGGGCGACGCCCGTTATGGAGAGAGTTCCGGAATGGTCTACCGCAGGGTTGCGGATGCGCGTCGCTTTTATCCGGCGGGTGGAAATGGGTTTGTCGGCGCCGATGATTTGATCCGCGTGATGGCAGCACTGGATGAAGCGGCAGACGCCGGCAAGGAAGGCATTCTGAGTGAGCGGTTTGTAGTGTGTTCAGAAGACCTGTCTTACCGGGAGTTGATGGGCTGGGTGGCCCATGGTCTTGGGGTTGAAGCACCCTCCAAACCGCTGGCGGGGTGGATGCTGGCTTTGGCTTGGCGCGGGGCTACGTTGTGGAGTGCTTTGACCGGGAAGCCGGCACAGTTGACCCGAGACATGGCCAAGAACACCCGGGTTCATCACCGTTACAACACGGCGAAAGTCCGCGGCGTCTTGCCTGGACTCTCATTTACCCCGATTCAAGAAGTGGTCAAGGAAACCACGCGGGGAGGCCTTCAGCGTTGATCAGTTCCACTTGCTGTTGCGCTCCAGAGAGTCAAGGGTGACTTGGACTTCCTGTAAGAGGGCAGGCAGCGCTTCGGGTTGGCTGTACCACCATTTGTAGGTGGCGGTAAAAGCAGAGTCGCTGACGCCAGCATTTTCCAAAATGAGGGCCCGTTGGGCGGCCCGAACGGCATCTCGGTCGCCCCCCGGCAGCATGCGTTGTCGGTAAGCTGCTTCGAGCAACTGTAGGTCTGCGTGCAGGTGAACGAAGGTGGTGCGGTCCACCATGTCCACAGGAGGTGTGGGAACGTCTTGTGCGGCACGCTGTTGGCAGCCGGTTACCGCAAAGAGGCAAAACCCGACAAGCCCAAGTTTCCAGATGGGGGTCATCGGTTGAATGTCATTCTGCGGCCTGCTGGCGCGCCTCCATTCGAAGGTTCGATGACCTGCTCGCCATTCCAGACCTCAGTTCCATTGACCCAAGTGCCGACGACACTGGCCGAAAAACGGTCCCCTGTGAATGGAGACCAGCCGCATTTGCTCAGAAGGCTGTCTTCGGTTACCGTCCAAGAGGCGTTGGGATTCACCAGGACAAAATCGGCGAAATAGCCTGGGCGCAGGAAGCCCCGGTCTTCGATGTCAAACAGCTCGGCCACGCGGTGAGCGGCGAGCCTGGGGATATCGGTCAACTGAAGCCAGCCTTGGGATACGCCTTCGTACAAGGCGACCAATGCGTGTTGTACGAGGGGGCCTCCAGAAGGTGCGGACCAATACCCGTTGGATTTTTCGGCTTGGGTATGGGGCGCATGGTCTGTGGCGAGCACGTCGATGGCCCCACCAGGCTTGAGTGCAGCCCTGATGGCCTCACGGTCCTCTGCCGTTTTAACGGCGGGGTTCCATTTGATGTGCGTCCCCCTTTGGGCATAGTCCGCATCGGTAAACCACAGGTGGTGCGTGCAGGCTTCTGCGGTAATGCGTTTTTCGGAAAGGGGTAGGGAACCGTCAAAAAGACCGAGTTCTCGAGCGGTAGAGATGTGCAGCACATGCAAACGCGCTCCGGTGCGTGCGGCGAGTTCAACGGCGCGCGATGAGCTGCGGTAGCAGGCTTCGGCACTCCGTATGATGGGGTGTTGACCGATGGGGACGTCTTCTCCGAACTGCGTGCGGGCCGCCGCCGCATTGGCCCTGATGGTGGCTTCGTCTTCGCAGTGCGTTGCAATCAACATGGGGCATTCTTTGAAAATGCCCTCGAGTACCGCGGCATCGTCCACAAGCATGTCGCCCGTTGAGCTGCCCATGAACACCTTGACCCCACATACCGAACGGGGGTCGGTCAAGAGCACTTGATCGAGGTTGCCATTGGAGGCGCCCATGTAAAAACTGTAGTTCGCGGGGCTCACTTCTGCGGCCCGGTCGTACTTGTCTTGGAGCAACCCCTGGGTGAGGGATTGTGGGACGGTGTTGGGCATCTCCATGAAGGAGGTGATGCCACCTGCAACGGCTGCTCTGGACTCGGTGGCGATTTCTGCTTTGTGGGTCAAGCCCGGTTCCCGGAAATGAACCTGGTCGTCAATGAGGCCAGGAAGCAAGTGCAGTTCTGAGCAGTCGTGCGCTTGTGCTTGTTGCGCAGCGTTTGCGATGGATGGATCTGTATGCGCTTTGAGGTTCTTTCCTATGGCCTTGATGCGGTCGCCTTCGACCAACAGGTCTCCGGTCTCGGTGCGGCCTTCATGAACGAGGGTGGCGCCAGTGAAGAGGTGGTTCATGAGGGCTGGGTGGCGTCGGCAGGCAGGATGTCGAAGCGGCGCATTTGCAAAACACCAATGAAGGCCTCTTTAAAGATGTTGAGGCTCATTTTTGAGGTTCCCAATTCCCGGTCTACAAAAGTGATGGGGACTTCTGCGATGGAGAAACCAAGCTTCTTGGCGTTGTATTTCATCTCAATCTGGAAGGCATACCCGATGAAGTGGATGTGGTCCAGTCGGATGGTCCGCAAGGTCTCGGCGCGGTAACACTTGAAGCCTGCAGTGGGGTCTTTGACACCCAGGCCTAAAACCGCGTTGACGTAGAGTGAAGCGCCATAGCTCATGGCGATGCGGTGCCAGGGCCAATTGGAGACACCACCGCCTTTGGTATAGCGTGAACCGACGGCTACACCGGCTCCATCCATGCAGGCTTCGCGGAGCCTTTCCAAGTCTTTGGGGTTGTGGCTAAAGTCGGCGTCCATCTCAAACAGGAAGTCGTAGCCAGCCTCGAGGCCCCACTTAAATCCTGCGATGTAGGCGGTTCCCAATCCGAGCTTGCCCGAACGTTCGAGCAAGTGGATGCGGCCCTCATGGGCTTTTTGGGCTTCACGAACGAGGTCCCCGGTTCCATCGGGAGAACCATCGTCAACCACCAACACATGAAACGGCTTGCCGCGTTTTGGAGTCAGCGCCATCACCGTATCGAGCATGCGGGTGATGTTCTCCTTTTCGTTGTACGTGGGTATGATAACGAGGCTGTCGGACACGGCGGGAAATATCGGTTAAAGGGACATTCTCAGCAGGCTCAACTCTTCTCGGCTGAGCATTCGCCAATGTCCACGTGGCAAGTCTTTCTTCGTAAGTGGCCCCAATATCGTGCGGTCTAACCGATCCACATCGTAACCCAGGTGTTCCAACAAGCGGGAAAGGGCCTTGGGTCGGTTGGAGTGGATTTCCACGCCAATTTCTTTGGGGCGTTTTTCTGGGTCGATGAAGTGGGCAGCCTCCACTTGGAAATGTTGGCCTTCAATTTTGACGCCCTCGACCATGGCGTCTAAGTGCTCTTGGCGGGCTTTTTGTTGCAGCGTCACATGGAACAGCTGGCGAATTTTGGTGCCGGGCTGACGCATGCGTTCTGCGATTTCTGGATCGTTGGTGAACAGCAATAAACCCGTGTCCATGCGTTCGATTTTGTCGATGGGCAGAAGCACTTCTTTCGTGGCGTTGCGCACCAAGTCCATCACGGTTCTGCGGCCTTGTTTGTCCCCAGCCGTACCCAAGAAGTTCTTTGGTTTATTCAGGATGAGGTAGTGCTTGGCTTCTGGCTTGATCCTTTGGCCTTCGACCACCACATCGTCGGTTCGCATCACCTTGGCGCCCAATGCAGTGATGACTTCACCATTGACGGTCACGGCGCCAGCCGTGATGAGCAAGTCTGCTTCGCGTCGGGCGCAAACGCCTGAATTTGCGATGAACTTGTTCAGGCGAATGGGGGCGCTGGGATCCTTGAGTGGAGCGCGTTTTTTGGGGCGGAATTTTTGAGGGCGGCCGCCTCGTGTGGTGGCTGGCCGGCCTTTTTTGTGTCCGCCGCGGGATTCTTTGTTTGGGCCGTCAGACCCTGTGGGTGCAGCTTCTGAGAGGGACTTGCGAGAGCCGAATCCGCGTTTTTCTGATTTTCCGGACGCTGCATCTGGGCGCTTCCGATTGGGGTTTTCGGAGCGACCTGTGCGCTGTGGACGGCGTGAGCGTGGGGAATCGGACATGAAATGCGCGGTGACGTGCGAAGATAGTCAGGCGCAAGCCGATAGGCTCAGCGGCTTGGAGCCGTTCGGACCCGCTCGTCAGACCCCGGCTTTCCTGAACGTCCAAAATGGTAGGCCACGGTGATGCCTCGTTCGAGAAAAGCCATGGAGTGTCGCGCAAAACTGGCGTCGAGAAGGGAAGCGGCAGCGCCTTCTACAACGGGTGTCTCTCCGCTTAAGTCGCTAGATGCCAAGAAATTACTTCTTCCTATGTCCATCCATCCAGCTTGGATTCGGGCGAGCATTCGAAAGCGTCCGTATTGCAACCAAGCGCCTGTACTTGCGCTCACTCCCCAGCCGGTGATGCGCCAATAATGCTTGGTGCGAATGCCCATCCAGCGGACGTCGGTGGCACACAATACAACCCCTAAGCTGGCCGCTGTTTGCAGTCCGAATCGCCATTTTTTGTTGGCAGTGTCCCATGTTTGACGGGTGCGCGCGGCCCTGCCGAAACCGAAGTTGCGCTCTGCGGCGATGCGGATGAAATTCATGCCGTCAGAGTGCTCGAAATTGAAGTCCCTCCAGGCCCAGTCAAACTCTGATTGGGGAGCGTACACGGTGCTGTCGATGAACCCACTGACTTGATGCACGGTATGGGGGATTTTGTACTTCAAGTGGTCCCATCCAGCGCTGATCCAAAAGTCTCCTGGGACAGCGATTCCGTCTCTGATTTTGCGGCCGATTCTCGCGTTGAACTGCGGTATGGTGAATGCGGCAGGGTTCAAATGCACTTTAGGGTCGAACGCCGAAGGCATGTCGGTGGCCTTGACGTCGTGGAGGGTCAGGTCAATGCCGGGCCCCACCAAGTTCAGGTCACCCTTGGAGTATTGGGCGCGGTGATAACCCCAGTGGGCGTACCACTTCCCATGGGCTTTGGGTCCATCGACCCAGCCTATGGCTTGGCCCATGGCACGGCTTCCGGTTTGGCTGTGCACAGAAGTGGCTGCGCACAACAGAGCGATCAGAGCGAGGGCAGAAGCGGGATGAAGACGTCTGTGAGATGAGGGCCTACGCTGGTGCATTACCGGGCGAATGTACGCCTGACTCTGGGGTCCGGCGGTCACCTTGGTCCCCATGGAAACGTATGCACAAGGATTGGGACGATGGGGTGAAGAGCGGGCGTTGCACCACATCATGGGCCTGGGTTGGGAGGTTTTGGCGCGCAATTGGCGGAGGGGCCGATTGGAGGTTGACCTGGTGGCCCGCGATGGTCCACACCTCGTTTTGGTAGAAGTCAAAACGCGCACGGAGCCGGTTCAGGCCGGTTGGCACAGGATGGTGTCCCAAGTGCAGCAAGAGCGGTTGATTCGCGCGGCAAGGGCGTTTTTGGCGCAGCACCCCGACCGCAGTTTGGATGTTCGGTTCGATGTGATTGCAGTGCTGAGAAACAAGTATGGCCACAGGGTGCTGCACACCCAAGACGCGTTCTACCCATTGATTCGCTGAGACGGAACGCACGTTGGAATGTGGGGATTCAGTAGAGAAAGGGTGCGAAATGGCCCAATTGTTGCGTTGTTTCACGACATGGAACAGCGTTCGACATATTTGATCATCATCGCGGTGCTGGTTTGCACAGCGGGGTATTTGGGATTCAAGGTTTCCCAGCAGGGCACCACCATTGAGGTCCAAACAGGCACAATCAATGCGGGTGAAATCGAACGTCAGTCATTGGATTTGGATTTGCAGAAGCTTCGGTTCAGTTACGACACGTTGCAGACGGAGAATTCATTGATGATGGCAGAAATGGCGGCCCAGCGCAGTGAAATTGAAGACCTGATTGGCAAGGTGCGGGACCGGAATTACAGCGTTTCCAAGCTGAAGAAGGAAGCGGGAACGCTGCGTAAAATCATGCAGGGCTACGTGGTGACCATTGACTCTTTGAACCAAGCCAACATCGTTTTGCAGGCGGAGCGGGACGCCATGGCGCAGGAAGTCACGGAAGTGCGCCAGCGCAATGACGCTTTGGTTCAGAAGCAAGACAACATGGAGGAGATCATCGAGGCGGGAAGGGTGTTGCAAGCCATGGACCTCAACCCAATGGCCATTCGGGTCAGTTCGACAGGGTCTCAAAGGGAGACTTCGCGTGCCAAAAGGGCCGAAATGATCAAGACCTGTTTTACGCTTTTGGAAAACAGAATTGCCGAAAAAGGGGAGCGCACTTTGTTTTTGGAGGTGCTGGACCCCAGTGGTCAGATCATGCCGCCAGGGGACCGTTCACCCGTGGCCATGTCAGGCGGGGTTCCGGCTTCTGCAGCAAGGGTATTGGATTATGCTGGTGAACAAATGGAGGCCTGTATTTTCTTCACCGCAGACCGTCCGTTTGAGCCGGGTGTTTACACCGTCCACCTCGTGGACGGACAAGAACGCATTGCGACGACCGATTTGATTTTGCGCTGATCTGATCGCGTCAAGTCACCTCATCGGATGAGGCTCACTTTTCCTTGACGGGTCTCGATGCCTTTGAAGGTGGGGAACCGGACCGTCCAACTGTAGACCCCTGTTGGAGCAGCGTGTTCTCCTTGGCCAATAGACGAGGTGCCTGGGGCTGTGCCTGGCCCTCCTACGCCACCAGTCCAATAGGCCCTTGGATCTTCTGAGGCCCAGATCAGGTCGCCCCAACGGTTCCAGATTTCGACCCGGTATCCGGGAAGCACTGTGAGGTCAGGATACCCCTGCAGGTAGGTGCCTGCTGCATTGAGCCACGCTCCTTCGGGCCTCCAGCCATCGTTCAATCCATCGCCGTCAGGGGTAAACCCAGAAGGGACGTAGAGCGGATAGTAAAACTCTACTTGAACGGCGTCTGCAGAGCGGCATCCGTTGGTGTCAATGACGTGTAAGGTGAATGTGCCGTCGTCTTGGAGCAGGATTTCTGGCACCAGGCAGTCGGAGCACGACAGGGGGTCGGCAGGACTCCACCACAAGGAGTCGATGGGCGACCCGCTCACAGAGCCAAACAGATATGTAGGTTCGAGCCATGCGTTGCGCTGATCAGGACCAGCCTCGACAGTGGGAGTCGGCCAAACATTGACGGTGACGTCGGCAGAGGCCACGCACCCATCGGCGTCGGTCACATAGGCGGTGAAGGTTTGGCTCGCGGTCGTGACCACGGTTGTTTCTGCCAAGCCGGGTTGCAGCACCAATGCGCCGGGTACCCATTGATAACCCACACCTCCCGAGGCACTCACCGCAAAGGGTTCACCAGGACATATCCATCCGCCTGGCGTCACAGTTGCTTCAGGCACGATGACGTTGACCTGCACCTCATCGGTTCCGGTTCCACAAAGGTTGGTGATGGTCACCGTGTAGGTGGTCGACTCCAAGGGGTTGGCCGAAGGGGTTTGGCTCGCAGGATTGTTGAGCCCTGTGGTTGGACTCCAGATCCACGTGCTGCCATCAGCAGCATTGAGCGTAGCACTTTGTCCATCGCACAGGTTGACCGCGGGGTAGACTTCGCCTCCGGGAGCCGAGGGGACCACGGCCACGGTGATGTCGTGAGACTCTTCGCAGCCTTCGGCAGTGGTCGCTGTTGCGGTGTAGGTGGTGGTGGTAGCGGGTGAAGCCAAAGGATCGGAAGCAAAGGGATCTGAGAGGCCTTGTGGTGGAGCCCATGCGTAGGTCCAATTCGCTGATCCGTCTACAGGACTGGTGATGGAGAGCGGGGCGACATCCCCGAGGCAGATTTGGGTGTCGTTGCTGGGCGAAGTGGCCATTTCGACAACCTCCAACGTGATGGAGGTGGATTCTGTTCCACACAGCGTAACGTCGGTAAGGGTGTAAGTGGTCGTGGTGGAGGGGCTAGCGGTAGGGTTTGGCGCGTTGGCATCGCTCAATCCATTTGGGGGTGACCAGCTGAGGTCTCCGTTGCCGCTGCCTTGTAACGCCGTGTTTTCGCCTGTGCACAGCGGGTCTACAGGGGCAATTTGGGGGTCGGCACTGGGCGCGATGGTGACGTTGACATAGGCGGTGTCTGCGGCAAGGCATCCGGTGGTGTCTTGTGCAATCACCTCTACTTCAAAGGTGCCGTTGAGCCCATAGAGGTGCAGCGGTTCAGGTTCATCACTGAAGGTGGCGTCACCGAAATCCCAAGTGAATGCAGCGGGTCCTGAAGTGAAGTTTTCGAACTGAACGCTGTCCCCCTGGCAAAATTGGTCGGGGCCATCAATGTTGATGTTGGCATTGAGCTTCCCGAGTTCAAACTTGAACACCCCCATGTTGCAATTGGGACTGGGGTTGTTGGGGCTCCACGCGTTGTCTGTAGAGGGAAAGTCGTTCATGCCGCCACAGCCGGCACAAACAGACTGGTACACTGTGCCGTTGGGGTCAAACCTCGAAGAACCCCCGTCCACATGTTCATTGGCAAAGGGTCCGCCGAAGTAGGTGGCGTAGACCAAGTCAGTGGCGTCGGGGGACAGAACGGCGAGGTAGAAATCACTGCCGTCTGTACTTCCTTGGAAAGGGCTGTCGGTGAGGGGCAACCCCGAGGTGGTGCTGCCCGCCACATCTGCTGTTCCGCTGTTGGCGTTGGTTTGGCCCCCCCAGCCGCTGATATAGACTTGCTCGCATTCGCTGACCAAGAAGGCGGTGGGACTGATGTCAATGTTGCCTGACCCTGTGCCAATCGTGGTTTGCCAGGCGATGTCACTCAAGTCTTCAATGAAGCAAGTGATGTATTGCCCGCTGCCCGGGTTGGCATAGACGTCCCCTTGAATGGGCATTCCAGAGCGGGCTTGGCCGTATGCGTATGGCCGGCCGGAGCCATCGCGTTGTACGAAGTAAACCTGGTCGTAATCAGCCAAACCGTGGTAACTGCCAAATTGGACGGTGATGTCGTTGGTGCTGGCTGTCATCCTTGTGATCCAGCCCTCGACGTAACCGGCGGGAGCAGGTTGAATGCCGCCGTTGGGCAATGGCAAGTCATCGGAGAGTGTTCCCCCGCCGACGATGACGTCAAGGTTGTCGAGATTGCCAAAGGAATTGTCTGGTGCGACCTCTAAGCAGTAAGCAGCGTCGCTTGCTGAACCGCCAAAAGTCCTGCCGCACAGCAGGGTGGTGAGGTCGGCATCAAAACCGGCGATGAGGGCGTCAAAGTTGCCCGCATGGGCAGGGCTGCCCGGCATATTGAGGTCGGTAGAGGTGGTGGTGGTGGCGATCCATAGAGACCCTTCGGGCCCAATGTCGATTTGGCCCCTGTAGAAGTCTCCAAAATTGGCACGGAGGCCGTTGGCGCTGTTGACTCCGTCAATTCCTGACCCGCCAAAAAACGAGGCCGCCTCCATGGTGAAGTCAACGGCGCTAAACGAAGCGAGCACGCAATCCACCCCATTGGGCTGGGGGTCGACGCCATAAATCGTAATGTCGGTGGCGGGGCCGGCCGCAAGGTTGGGTTGGAAAGCGCCTGCGGTAACCGGGAAGTCACTGGACCCCGTGGTGCCAAATAAGGCCATGCGGCCCCAATTGGGATTGAAGGCGAGGCTGTGTGGAATGTCGGCATTGCTGCCTCCGAGGTAGGTGCTGTAGAGCAAGGCAGAACCATCCGCACTGAATACGGTGAGGGCCATGTGGCTCACCCCATCTGTGAAGACCCCCATGGTGGTTTGGACGGCGTCCGGCGTGGTCGGATATCCAGGTGCAAAAGCCACTGCGCCGCCGACGAGGGAGCCGTCGGGGCCATTGCTGGCGGTAGTGCCAAAGTTGTCTCCTGTAGACCCGGCGAAAGTGGAAAATGAAATTTCAGGGTCCAGGACCAAAGGCAAGCTGGGTTCATGGGCCCCCACATTGAGCCGGACGACATTGCCATTGACTTGGTAAGAGCACTCTACTGTCAGCATGGTGCCTTCGGCGGTCAATTGATAGGCAAATGGACGCGCGAGTTGGGCGGAAAACCCTTCTGACTTGTTGTGAAGCGGATGGATGAGGTCCAGGCTTCCATCTGGATTCAACTGTGGGGTGACGCCCGTGTACTCCCACGCGACCATGGAAGGGTCGGCTCCGGGCGATACGGTGCATTCAAACTTGGCGTTTCCGTTGCGTGTGCCACGCCAGCGCAGGGAAATTCCCGGCCAGAGGTTGTCCCGTTCGACGCGGCGGGCGGCTTGAACATGTTCGGCCCAATGCTCCGGATCAGGGGACAAATAGAAATGCAGTTTGTCACCGTCGGTTTCGCTGGTGGTCCAATCGTCGGAGTGACTGACCTCGGCCTGTTGCCACTTGGCTTGCCAGAGAATGCCCTGCTTCTTTCCAGCGTGGTGGTCGTCCAATTCTGAGGGAGCCCATTGCCAGCAGGTCCACCCTTCGCCGTCCACTTGTACGCTGCCGCTGACCACGTCCGCTCGGTGCTGAACATGCTCCGGCCATTGTCCATGGTTGGGCACAAACCTGACTTGAGCAGTCAGGGATGAGGCCCAGACAATCAATATGATCAGGATGAAACGCACAGTACCTCAACAAGGTCGGTCAGGATTTCGTTGCCCAATCAAATAAAACCTAATGAATGTTGTCGGCCAGGAGGCGCATTTCGTCGGCTGGGACGGCATCTTCATGAAGGATGCGGTAAGTGCACTCTGCGACGGGCATGGGGACGTTGAACTTTTGGTTGATGTGGTGAATGCCAAGCGCAGCAGGGTAGCCTTCTGCGACCATGTCCATTTCCACCAGTGCGCCGCTGACCCGGTAGCCTTTGCCCACCATGGTCCCCAAAGTGCGGTTGCGGCTGTGCGGTGAATAAGCCGTTGCCAAAAGGTCTCCCAGATACACCGAGGCGCTGACTTCCCTCTCTTTGGCTGTCACGGCGCGCAAGAACCGGTCCGTCTCCATGAGGGCATTGGAAATCAGTACCGCGATGAAATTGTCCCCCAGACCTACGCCGTGTGCGATGCCAGCTGCCACTGCGTAGATGTTTTTGAGGACTGCTGCGAGTTCGATTCCAAAAACGTCGTCTGTGATGTGTGTTCTGAGCCAAGGTTGGGCGAGCCGGTCGGCGAGCTGTTGTGCCAGTGCGGGATCTGAGCTGGCGGTTGTCAAGTAGGTCCAGTTTTCTTGGGCGACTTCTTCAGAATGGCTGGGCCCTGCAATCAACCCAATGCTGCCATAAGGCACCCCCATGACTTTGTGCAGGTAACGCGCAGGAATGTGGTGTTCATCGGTGACCAAGCCTTTGATGGCATTGAAGACGGTCTTCTTTTCTAAGCCTTGGACCCCATTTCCTCGCAAGGCGCCATCCAGATAGGCGCTGGGTATGGCCAAAATCAAGACGTCGCTTTGGTCCACCACCTGTTGGATGTCTGTCGACATGTTCAACCGCTCCAAAGGCAAGGAAAGGCCCCTCAGGTAATGTGGGTTGTGGCCAATTTTGGCGATGTGATCCAACGACTTCTCTCGCCTGATCCACCAGTTCACGGGGGTTTCTGAAGCTTCTGGATGCAGGGCAAACAGGTTTGCGAGCGCCGTGGCCCAGCTTCCGCTTCCTATGATGCCAATGCGCTCGTTGGACAGGGCTTTTTTGGCCATGGGGCCAAGGTACATCCCTAGGCGGGAAGCCTTATTTTTGCCGCTCAATCAGGGTGCAATGCCCACCCTGAGGCCCCCCACAACACCCCTTTTTGACATGGCCCAACAGGATGACCACCTCAAGCGCGTGATTGGACACGCCAAGGAATACGGCTTCGTTTTCCCTTCTAGCGACATCTACGATGGTCTAAGTGCTGCCTATGACTATGGCCAGCTGGGCGTCGAGCTCAAAAACAACATCAAGGCTTATTGGTGGACTGCCATGGTGCGCATGCACGAGAATATTGTGGGTTTGGATGCGAGTATTTTCATGCACCCCACCACTTGGAAGGCTTCCGGCCATGTGGATGCGTTCAACGATCCGCTGATCGACAACAAAGACAGCAAGAAGCGTTACCGCGCAGACGTGTTGATTGAGGACCACATCGGCAAGATTGACGCCAAGATTGCCAAGGATGTGGCCAAGGCCCAAAAGCGGTTTGGCGACGACTTCGACAAGGACCAGTTCCTGGCGACCAATGGCAATTGTGTGCGGCGACAGGCCGAGATTGACGACATCAATGGCCGCTTCAAAACAGCTATGGCCGCCGAGGACCTCGATGCTGTAAAGCAGCTGATTGTAGACCTGGGCATCAAAGACCCTGAGACTGGCTCAGCGAACTGGACAGACGTGAGGCAATTCAATCTGATGTTCAAGACGGAACTCGGAGCGGTCAGTGGTGACTCTGGCGTGATTTACCTGCGTCCGGAAACGGCCCAAGGCATCTTCGTAAACTTTCTGAATGTGCAGAAGTCTGGCCGCATGAAGCTGCCTTTTGGCATTGCGCAGATTGGCAAAGCGTTCCGCAATGAGATCATCGCCCGTCAGTTCATTTTCCGAATGCGTGAATTCGAGCAGATGGAGATGCAATTCTTTGTGGCACCTGGCACACAAGGAAAGTGGTATGAATACTGGAAGGAAGCCCGCATCAAATGGCACAAAGCGCTCGGTCTTGGTGAAGAGGCTTACCGTTTTCACGACCACATCAAATTGGCCCATTATGCCGATGCTGCCTGTGACATCGAATTCAATTTTCCGATGGGGTTCAAAGAACTTGAAGGCATCCACAGCCGGACGGATTTTGACCTGAAAGCGCACGAGGAGCACAGCGGCAGAAAGCTGCGCTTTTACGACCCCGAAAAAGAGGAGAGCTACGTTCCCTATGTGGTTGAGACCTCCATTGGTTTAGACCGGATGTTCTTGGCTGTGTTGTCCAACGCACTGCAGACAGAAACCCTCGAGGACGGCTCGGAGCGCGTTGTAATGCGCATTCCGGCAGCGCTGGCTCCTGTGAAACTGGCTGTATTGCCCCTCATCAAGAAAGATGGCCTCCCAGAAAAAGCACGGGAGATCATGAACCTCCTCAAGCTGGACCACAGCGTGCAGTACGATGAGAAGGACGCGATCGGCCGCCGGTACCGCCGTCAAGATGCCATTGGTACGCCTTTGTGCATCACTGTTGACCATGACTCGTTGGAAGACAACGCGGTGACATTGCGCGACCGTGACACGATGCAGCAAGTTCGCATTCCCATTTCGGAGCTTCCTGCCCGCGTCGCTGAGCGCGTAGGCTGGTCGACCCTTTTCTCCTGAACCACAAGATTTAGAACCCCATGGCTTTTAAAGACCTTTCCTTCGACGGCGTGCGCGCCCTCATCCGTGTGGACTTCAATGTGCCGATGACCCAGCCCGCTGAAGATGGTGGTCGTGAGGTGACCGACAACACGCGGATCCGTTCTGCCATTCCCACCATTCAGCATGTGCTCGATACGGGCGGAAGTGTGGTGTTGATGAGCCACCTCGGTCGCCCAAAAGGCCGCGATGCAGCGCTTTCACTGCGTCACATTTTGCCGACCCTAGAGGATTTGCTTGGCCTCAAAGTCAAGTTCGCTTCAGATTGCGTTGGGGATGAAGCATTGGAAATCACCCAGTCCTTGGAGGCGGGCGAGGTCGCAGTGCTCGAAAACCTGCGCTTCCATGCAGAGGAGAAGGCGGGGGATGAATTCTTTGCTGGACAACTGGCTGAGAACGGTGATTTCTACATCAACGATGCCTTTGGAACGGCGCACCGCGCCCATGCCTCCACTGCGGTTATCGCCAAGTTTTTTCCGGAAGACAAGGCCTTTGGTTTTCTGATGGAGGGAGAGGTCAAGGCCATGGAAAAGGTCCTCGGAGAAGCCCAAAAACCAGTTGCAGCTGTCATTGGCGGGGCCAAAGTGAGCTCAAAGTTGGCGGTGCTCAAAAACCTGCTGGATCGGGTAGACAAGCTGGTCATTGGAGGCGGCATGGCTTACACTTTTGTGCAAGCACAAGGCGGACAGATCGGGGGTTCTTTGGTGGAGTCTGACATGCACGGCGAGGCCTTGGCCTTGCTTGAAGCTGCCAAGCAAAAGGGCATTGATGTCTATCTGCCCACTGACACTTTGTGTGGCGATGGTTTCTCACCTGATGCTGCACAAGAAACGCACCCTACCCAGGCCATTCCCGATGGATGGGAAGGCATGGACATTGGAGTGGAAAGTCGTGGGGTTTTTGCAGAGGCATTGGCGGATTGCAAAACCATCCTGTGGAATGGACCCATGGGAGTTTTTGAGTTTGACAAATTTGCGGAAGGGACAAACCACATTGCCAATGCCATTGTGGCTGCCACAGAGGCAGGAGCCTACACATTGGTAGGGGGAGGCGACTCTGTTGCGGCCGTGAATAAAGCGGGCCTCGCGGACAAGGTTAGTTATGTTTCTACGGGAGGTGGCGCCATGTTAGAAGGGCTGGAAGGAAAGATCCTTCCAGGTATTGCGGCAATCACAAAAAACTGACAGATGTCATGGGTGGGGAGAGCCAATGTGAAGTCTCCAAAAAGTATCTTGTGTGGGATACCATGCGCTGCTTTTTCCTTTCTCTTGCTTTTGTGTGTTGCTTGGCTGGTGAATCACAAGAAAACCTCTTGGGAGATTCGCCTTTGTCGACATCGACACCGACTTTTTCGAGCCAATCCCACGGACTTTCGCCTACGGGACTTTGGGCCAACACTTCAACCCCTTTGCCGACCAATGCTTGGTGGCAGAACCTCGCTTTAGGGGGAGGGGGGTTGACTGTAAACACCTTGCCATATTTGGTGCAGGTCGACAACAGCGCTTTGCGCTTCGGGTTCCCGAATAAAGTGGTCGCCGAGAACTACATCTTGACGTCGTTTACCGACAACCTCAATCTCGGTGCTGTCGGAGGCCTTCCTGCACGTCAAATCACCGATTACGGCCCACTTCACGTGAGGATCGATTGGGGCTCTGGACCAGGATCTATGCACGCCAACCTTGTGCGTGGCCAACCTTACATGACGGCGCATTATAACGGACTCACTCCACGTGTGGGTACTGTGCACGCGATCACCGGACTGAATGGAGGTTCGCCCAATGCTACGGTGACTGGGACCAAGTTCGTGATGGAGCTCAACAACGGTCAGACTTGGATTGTGTACGCGTCATCGTCTGTGACCATGACCGTTTCTGGCGGGGCTTTGGTCGCATCGGGTTCCTTTAGCGGTACGCTGAGGGCGGCCCTCTCTCAAGGTGGTGACGAAGCGGTACTCGACGCACACGCAGGACGGGTTCCCGTCGGAGGTGAAGTCATCGCTACGGCCACAGGAGACATGGGTGAATTGGTGTTTGATTGGGAGACGGAAGGCAGTGGTCCATTGTTGATGCTGGCTTTGCCGCACCACATGGACGTGCTCACCTCTCCCACGACGCCTGGATTGGTTCGCAACACATTGAAAGGGGACATGACGGGCATTTCTGGCCTGGCTTGGACCATGGAGGAGCCGCTGACTACGATTGGTTTTGAGTCGCCCAATGGCATAGAGCCAACATTGGAGCAGGACGTTCGGAACGCCCTTGCTCAGGACGTTGGCTTTTCAGTGACGGCGCCTGACCCATACTTTGGGGGCAAGCAGTTTTCTGCCCTCGCGCGGTTGGCATTGATCGCCGATGAGCTGGGGGAGACATCCTTGGCCAACGGATACCGAAACACATTGGGTGCTGCCCTTGAACAGCGGTTGGCCGGTCAGGATGGAGACCCTTTGGTGTATGACAACACTTGGGGAGGTCTGGTCATTTCTTCTGGACTCAACAATGCCAGTGCTGCTTTCGGGCAGGGTTACTACAACGACCATCACTTCCATTATGGTTACTGGATTTATGCCGCTGCGGCCATGGCCAAGGACAATCCTTCGTGGGTTTCTCAGTGGGGCGATGAGGTGATGCACCTGATCCGTGACATCGCCGAACCTTCAGGGACGGACCCGCACTACGGCTACATGCGCAACAAGGATTGGTTTGTGGGCCACTCGTGGGCAGCCGGTTTGTTTGAGTTTGGAGATTCTCGGAATCAAGAAAGTTCCTCTGAGGCGGTCAATGCTTGGTACGGTGTTTATCTGTATGGTTTGGCAATCGAAGATGACCGCATTCGCGACCTCGGGAGGATGATGCTGGCGACGGAATTGCGGTCCACCTGGAAATACTGGCAAATCAATGCTGGAGAGGGCATTTACCCTGAGCCTTTTGCATCGAACAAAGTGGTGGGCATTTTATGGGGCACCAAGGTGGATTACACTACGTTTTTCGGGGCAAACATCGAGTTCATTCATGGCATTCAAATGTTGCCGTACACGCCGATAACTGAGGAATTGTTGCGGGCAGAGTGGATTGAAGAAGAGTACCCTGTGGTGTCTTCAGTGCTCGGAAATCCAGCTTTGGGAGAGGGTTGGAAGGGGTTCATTTACATGGCGCATGCTGTGATTGATCCCGACGCTGCTTGGAGTGAAGCGGCTACGCTCAACGGCTATGACGATGGCAATACCAAGACCAATACGTTGTACTGGTTGGCGACGCGTCCCGGCATCGGGGAGGGCGGCGGCGGCGGCGGCGGAACGGTCTCTGGCTGCACCGATCAGGACGCCATCAATTACCTCTCAAACGCCACCATAGACGACGGTTCTTGTATTTTTCCTGTGACCTTATCGGTGGACATGAACGACCCATCTTCTCCCGACGGCCCTATTTTCTTGGCGGGGACTTTCAACGGTTGGGATGCAACAGCTGAACCTTTGTCTGATTCAGACGGTGATGGCATTTGGACCGTGACCATGTTCTGGCCAGAAGGGGTGCAGGAGTACAAGTTCACCACTTTCGATTGGGGTGTTTCAGAACAGTTTGCCAGCGGCGAGCCTTGCACCTTGACCACCGGATCGTTTGTCAACAGGGTGTTGACTGTGGATGGCGCCATTGTCTTGCCTGCAGTCTGCTGGGAAAGCTGTGAGGTTTGTTCAGGAGGTTGTCCTGCGGATCTCGATGAAGACGGCATTTGTGACAACGTGGACCCTTGTGTGGGCGTGTTGGATGCGTGCGGGGTTTGCAACGGGCCAGGGGCCGTTTACGATTGTGGTTGCTCTGACATCCCCGCTGGAGATTGTGACTGCAACGGCAATGTGGTGGACGTCTTGGGTGTGTGTGGAGGCGGATGCACCATGGACATGGATGCAGATGGAATTTGCGATGACGTGGACCCTTGTGTTGGAGCCTATGACGCGGTAGGCATTTGCAACGGCTCATGTCAGAGCGACACCAATGAAAATGGAATTTGCGATGTCGATGACGTCGCAGGATGCACTTATGTCGGGGCATTGAATTATGCCTCGGGTGCTACGATGGACAACGGAAGTTGCCAATTTGATTTGTCTTCGAGTTGCCCGTCCGATGTGAACCAAGACGGTCTGATTGGCGTGGCAGATATTTTGCTCGTTCTGTCCGAGTTTGGACAGTCTTGTGATTGAGCATTCACGAAATAGACCTCATGAAAAAGCCCGGCCTAAGCCGGGCTTTTTTGTTGGAGGTCTGGAGCGGATTCGAACCGCTGTAGCAGCTTTTGCAGAGCTGAGCCTAGCCACTCGGCCACCAGACCAGTTTTCCCCACCGTTGCGGGGATGCAAATATACGGAAGGTGTACCGCAGGGTTTCATTCAGTCTAATTTTCGTGCTGTGGAAAGGAGGAAAGCAAGGGGCATAGCATGGCGTGCTGTACCAGCCAATGTATTGACGCTCACAAATTTGGGGGTTGGGTCTTTGGTGTGTTGGTGGGCTGCATCAGAGTTTGATTTAGGTTGGTCTCCCGCCGAATGGTTGGCCTCTTTGGGGCTCTTAGAGTCATGGATGGGCTTCACCGGGACCGAGGAAAGGCGCATTGCGGGCTTGCAGTGGATGCTGGTGGTCTGGATGTTTGGACAATTGTGTGACTTGCTCGATGGAGCTGTGGCCCGATGGATGGGCGCCCAGAATGGACAGGGCGCCATGTTGGATTCCATGGCGGATTTGATTTCTGCTGGCCTGGCACCTGCTTTTGTTGGCATAGCGCTGATGATGGAATGGCGGGCTATGGGGGTGCTCCCTTCAAGTTTGGGCTGGATCACCCTGTTGCCATTGTCTGTGGCCATGGCCGCGGCATGGAGGCTGGCCCGGTTTTCGTTGAAGTCGGTGACGGCGGAGCCTGAGGACGAGCAACATCATGGTGGCTTCGAAGGGATTCCCGCGCCGTTTGCTGCACTGTTCTGGGGTGGGCTGTTGTTGATCTGGTCTCAATCTACAGGGACGGAAGGCAGCTGGTTGTGGCTGCTTGGCCTTGCCGGCGCTACTTTATTGCCACTGGGCATGGTGTCCAGTTGGCCGCAGGTTGGCTTCAAACATTGGGGAACAGACAAGAGGTGGGACGTGATGCGATTGGGATGGTTGTTGATGGCCCTTTTGGTTTGTCTGTTTTTCAGGCCAGCTGGTGTCGCAGTTGCCTTAATTTCGTACCCATTGCTTGGGGCGGTTCGTCATCTGCTCCTTCCAAAGAAATCGCACTGAATATGGACTTCCACGCGGCCATTGACATTCTTCCCCTTCCTGGACTCCTTGACCCGCAGGGCAAGGCGGTGACCAACAACCTGCCCAACATCGGTTTGGGACAGCTCACGAATGTTCGGATTGGCAAGCACATCACCTTGGACATCGAAGCGGGAAGCCGTGAAGAGGCTGAAAAGTTGGTGGCTGAAGCGTGCGAAAAACTCCTCTCGAACCCCATCATGGAGCGGTTTGAGTTTCGGGTGTTCTCTGCCGAGGAGGCCGCTCTTTAAGAATTAGAAGTGTCGGGCCATCGGGCTATGGGCTAATATTGGAGTCCATTACACGATTCTCATGCTCCGACTTCAGACCTGTGACCGCTTGGCGGGTGCCTTTGTGGTGCTTTTTGCCATGGCCTCTTTAACCGCCTGTCAATCCCCTTCAGACATGTCCCAAAACGATGATATGGCCGCTCCTGTGGCCAAGAAAGTCCCGTTTGAAATGACCGACCACGGAGATACCCGTGTCGACAACTACTTCTGGATGCGATTGAGCGATGACCAGAAGAACGCGGAATCGGCCGATGCGCAAACCCAGGACGTGATCGATTACCTGGAGGAGGAAAACAAGTTCATCGACGCGAAGTTGGCCCACACCAAGCCCCTTCAAGAGAAGCTGTTCGATGAAATCGTAGGCCGCATCAAGAAGGACGACCGCAGCGTTCCGGTGAAGGACCGCGGTTATTGGTACTACACCCGCTACGCAGAAGGCAAGGAGTATTCCATCAATTGCCGCAAGCCCGCAGGTGAGGAGACCAAGTACGAGGAGTGCACCGGCGAAGAAGAAGTCATGCTGGACCAGAATGAACTGGCCGAAGGACACGACTATTTCGCTGTGGGTGGAATGGGCGTCAGCGATGACAACCGCATTTTGGCGTTTGGTGTGGACACCGTGAGCCGCCGCCAATACAACGTTCACTTCAAGGATCTGCAAACCGGTGAGATGTTGCCAGATATGATTCCGGTGACCACCGGCGGCGCTACATGGGCAGCAGACAACAAAACGGTGTTCTACACACGCAAGGACGAACAGACCCTGCGCAGCAACCAAGTGTACCGCCACGTTTTGGGCACGCCCGTCGAGGACGACGTCTTGGTGTTTGAAGAAGAGGACGAGACGTTTGCCTGCGGTGTGTACCGCACCAAGAGTGATGCTTACTTGGTGATCTACACTTCTCAAACGCTGTCTCAGGAGTACCGTGTCTTGCGGGCCGATGATCCCATGGGGGAGTGGAAAGTGATCCAGCCGCGCGAGCGGGATTTGGAATATGGCATCAGCCATTACGGCGATCACTTTTATATCGTGACCAACTTGGACGCCAAGAACTTCCGCTTGATGAAGACGCCGGTTGACGCCACGTCAAAAGAGAATTGGGAGGAGGTCATTCCTCACCGGTCCGATGTTTTGCTCGAGGGCATTGACATCTTCAAGGACCACTTGGTGGTCGAGGAGCGCAAGGAGGGTTTGAACCAGATCCGAATCAAGCGTTGGGACGGCACCATGGATGAGTACTTGGAATTCAACGATCCTGCATACACAGCAGGCACGCGATCCAATCCGGACTTCAACACCGAGATCCTGAGGTTTGGTTACAGCTCCATGACCACCCCGAGCAGCACCTTCGACCACAACATGCGGACCGGAGAGCGCACCTTGCTCAAGCAGCAGGAGGTCATCGACGACAACTTCTCTTCGGACAACTACACATCTGAGCGCCTCATGGTCGAGGTGCGGGACGGCGTCAAGGTGCCTGTGAGCATGGTCTACAAGAAGGGGGTAGAGCGCAATGGGGAAAACCCATTCTTGCTTTACGCATACGGCAGCTACGGCGCCAGTATGGACCCTTACTTCTCCAGCGTGCGCCTGTCCCTTCTCGATCGAGGCTTTGTCTACGCCATTGCGCACATCCGCGGTGGCCAGGAGATGGGCCGCATGTGGTATGAGGATGGCAAGCTGCTCAAAAAGCAGAACACCTTCAACGACTTTGAGGACGTGGGCCGTGCGATGGTGGAGATGAAGTACACCTCGCCAGACCACCTCTATGCGATGGGAGGTTCTGCCGGTGGCCTGTTGATGGGTGCTGTGATGAACCAGGCGCCAGACCTTTTCAATGGCGTTGTGGCTGCTGTGCCTTTTGTGGATGTGATCAACACCATGCTCGACGAGACCATTCCACTGACCACGTTTGAGTTCGACGAGTGGGGCAACCCCAAAGACAGCGTCTACTACGCTTACATGAAGTCGTACAGCCCGTATGATCAAGTGAAGGCGCAGGACTACCCCAACACCTTGGTCACGACCGGTTATTGGGACAGTCAAGTGCAGTATTGGGAGCCTGCCAAGTGGGTGGCCAAGTTGCGCGAGTTGAAGACCGACGACAACACCTTGTTGTTCCTCACCAACATGGATGCGGGACACGGTGGTCAATCGGGCCGCTTCCGCCGCTACAAGGAGACGGCCTTGGAGTACGCCTTCATGATGGACCTCGAGGGCATTACAGAGTAACGGCGACTTTTGGAAGCATTGTTGTCAGTGCTTTCTGAGGTGCCTGTCCTGTGAAACAACTGCAGGGAAGGAGCGTAAAACAAAGGGTATGCAACAATTCACTTGTCCGTGGTCTTGGACCCCTAGGTTGGGTCTCATGTTGGCTGTGTCACTGCTGTTATTCAGTGGGTGTGAGCAGCCAGCAGAAGAGCTGGTGGCGCCAAGTTGGACCCCCATTTTGGCGGTTCCGCTGGTGGACACCCGGTTTGATCTGGAGGATGTTTTGGAGGTGCTATCCGACAGCTTGGATACGGTTCCAATCGTTGGACTTGAGGGAGGCCGTCTGGCTTTTGTGCATACCGAGGATTTTTCGGGAACCTTGGCTCAGAATTGGCTCAAGTTGCCTGATGTGGTGGAATCGGAAGACTTGGTGTTGGACGAAGTGTTGGCCGCGGCGATCAATTCGACAGCCCCTGGGACCATGCTGACATTGTCAGACACCATCGTGTCCGAAATGACAGTAGACAACCCGCCGGGAGCGCTGATAGACCTCATCATTTTGGCCGAAGGACAGCTCACATTGACGGTGAGTTCTACCATGGGAGATGACGTTGAAGGACAGTTGTCCATCCCCAATTTGTTTGACCCTATGGGGTCTCCTTGGGGTGTCACTTGGACTTCGGACATGCTGGAAAGCGGGAGTTTTGAGGTGACGCAGGACCTGGCAGGTTGGAGCATTGAACCAGAAAACGTGAACGTCCAAGACACCAACGTGGTGCGGGCAATTTTTGATGTGTTCTTGATCAATGACGCCGAGCACACAGCCCAGGAGGGGGAATCCCTTTCGGCTTCTTTCGTGATGGAAGGTCAAGAGTTTGAGCGCGTTGAAGGTGACTTTGGATCTTCAGAAATTTATCTGGAGGAGGGCACGACGACGGTGGCTTTGTTTGATGACCGTTTCACGGTCTCGGGGGCATCCATTGAAGAAGCGTCCGTTTCGATTAAAGTCACCAATGGCTTTGGTGTAGAAGCCACCTTGGACTCAGTGAGCCTGAAGTCCATTGAAGATGATGTGGTGGTCAATCAGCTGGAGGTTACAGCGTCTTCTTTGACCGTCCCTGCTGCAGAGGGGAGCGCACAGTCGCCTTCTGTGACGTCGTGGTTCATCGATGAAACCAACAGCAACATTACCTCGTTTTTTTCGGCCCAACCTCAGTTGTTGGAGCTGTCGGCTTGGGTCACATCAAATCCGAATGGGGTTGATTCAGAGGAGCCGAATTTTGTGGATGACGATGGTTACGTGACAGGAGAACTGAGGGTCGAGGTGCCCTTGGCGCTGCGCCTTGAGCAACTGGATTTTGTGGACACGCTGGATGCCACGTTGGAATTCGAAGAAGAGGAATTGGAGTTGGATTCTGCTGAATTGAGGTTCATTCTGCACAATGGGTTTCCTTTTGGGGTTGATGTATCCGTGACTTTTTTAGATGAAGACGGATTGGCCCTCGACAGTTTGGACTTGGCTCCACTGCCTTTGTTTTCGATGCCTGTTTTGGATGGGGAAGGCGAGCCCTTGGAGCCCGCAGTATTTGTGTACGACCTGCCACTGAATTGGGACCGTGCGGACAGACTGCGTGCCATGACCAGTGTGGTCGTGCAGGTGTGGTCTTCTACAGCAGAAGCCCAAAGCGGGGAGACGGTTTACTTGAATGAGGACCAAGCATTGCGTTTGGAATTGGCTGCAAAACTCTTTGCCCGTGTTGACCTTTGATGTGATGAGATTCCGAGGCCCCTTGGCTTTGCTCTTGCTGGGCTTGCCCATCTGTGGTTTTGGACAACTGGGGCCGACTGAATTGCTCCCTGAATGGGGTCAAGCGGGTTGGTCAAACCCGGCGATAATGCATCCTTCCGGTGGCCACTTGCTCATTGGAGGTTTGTCTGGCGGTCAGGTGGAGCTGGACCACACGGGTCCGACATACGCCGACTTCATTGGAGCGGATGGCGTGGTCAATCCCAACGCCTTGCTTTCGAGCATGGACCCCACGGAGTCCATTGGTTTTCGTTCGGAGACGCCGATCATATCGGTGGGCTTTCGCGACGAAAAGCGATTTGAATTTAGGCTCCGAAGTCAGGTGGTGACCGAGCAACGATTTGATTACGATCGGGATTTGTTTGATATCGCATGGCGCGGAAACGGACACCCAGATAACATAGGCCGGCCAATTTCCTTTGGAGGCATGGGCGCCAATGCTCAGGTGTATTTCGACCATGGTGTGAGCGTTGGAGCTATGGCCAAGGAGGACAAGTTGTGGTTGGGTTGGGGCATTCACTTGCTCAATGGGGTGGCTGCTTTTCAAACGGAGACGTTTGATGTGGAATGGACCACGGACACCTTGGATTACAGCTGGGATTTGGCTGGCGCAGCGACATTGAATGCCGCGGGACTGAACCTGGACTCTCTTCTGAATCAAGGGGAGATTGAAATTCCTGGAGGTGGTGGTTTACCCAACACCTTGGGTTCTGGTGTCGCCTTCGACTTTGGTTTTTTATGGCGGGTGGCTCCAGGGGTTGAACTGGATGGCTCCATCGAAGGAATGGGGGGAATGAGGTGGTTAGAATCGCTCTCAAGAAAGAGGGTGGATCCGGCCAACTTCATTTTGGAAGGCATTGACTTGGTGGGTGAATTGGAGGATGTGGGGTTGAGCTCTTCGGATTCGATTTCACAGGCTGTAGAGGATTGGGCTGCGGCTTTGACAGACTCGTTGGAGGCTACTTTTCCGGTGGAATCAGACCCTGGACTTGCTGCTGCCTTTGATACTAGGATCCGGGAGACTTGGCGTCTGGGCATGAGGTTCAAGCCTTCGGAGTCCTTGGAAGTCAGCGTGATGGCGTATCGACAATTCCGCTTCGGCCAGACCAACGACGGAGGGCTTTTTGGTGTGACGTATAGGTTGCGGGGCAATGTCACAGCCCACCTGCAGGGTCAATACCATTCAAGCAGGTGGATGTGGGGGTCAGGATTGTCGCTGAGGGGAGGGCCGGTGAGGCTGTCTGTTTCAGCAAGAAATGTTCCCGGCCTGTTGCTGCCCCTCGATGCGGGGCATTGGCAGGGTCAGGTGGGCCTTTCCTTTGATATGGGTTATGCCCAGAAAAAGAAGCGGGGCAAGAATGACCTTGGCACAGGCAAGGGCATGTGGCACTGAGCGGTAGGCTTCAGCTGTTTAAGAAATCTTCGTACCCCACGCCCCGCAGAAATTGGGAGATGGAATGGGCTTCAAGGTCCATGAAAACGCCTGACCACCCTGCATTAATGGCGCCGGCAACATTGGCGCGGGTATCGTCGATGAGCAATGTTTTGGCCGGATTGAGGTCAAACTGGTTGGCGACCTCTTCAAATGCCCGGGTATCGGGTTTCCGGTGGCCCAGTCGGTGGCTGTAGACCATTTGCCGGAAGGATGCGGGAAACTTATGCTGTTTGGAGCCTAAGATTTGCTTCTCGAAATGCTCGGCATGCAAGGCGTTGGTATTGCTGAAGAGGATCAAGTCGAACTGGTGATGCAGGGTCTTGATCCAGGGCATGGTTTCGGGCCTGAGGCCAATCAGCAACGCATTCCAGGCGAGGCGGACATCCTCCACCGTGGTGCCAGCATTGCACCGGTTGCGCAGTGTATTGAGAAAGTCGAGCTCCTCTATACTGCCCGTTTCAAGGGCATTGAAGATCGGATTCTGTTGGCCGTGGCGGAACTCTTGTTCGAAGTTGGGCAAACCCAATGCGGCAAAAGCCTTGGCGGTTCGGCTGTGATCGATCTCATAGAGCACCCCACCAAAGTCCAAGACGATGTGGTCGAATTGATGCCAGTCAATTGGGAAGAGTGCTGGAGTCGGCATTCCACTTACAAGTGCAGTATCCAAGCCTGTTGGATGCCGTGGTGGCTCTTGAGGCTTTTTTGGAAGGATATGGCGCGGCTGTTGTTGTTGAAACAGCCTGTTGACACACGGTGGTTGCCTTGGGGCCCCGGTAGAATGGACGTGGCGTAACCGAGGGATTCAAACCTGCGTGCCAGGCCTGCAGCACGTTGCATGGAGCTGAATGTTCCTGCGATGACATGGTAGGTGCAACCTGATGACAGTGCCTGCGGAACCGGGATGGGCATCAGGGCTTCCTGGTTTTCGCCCCATTCAATGGTGGGTGCTCCAGCGTGGATGAACCCGAGGCTGCTGCCTTCTGTGGGCTCAGGAAAGCGAATGTCCTCTCCCTCGATGCGGGGCAAATAGGCCGAGGGCTCACTGCGGTTGAAACTGAGGATTTCAAACTGATCGCCTTCTGATTGACCCCACCAAAGTGACCCAGCGACCAACAAGGGCAGCAGCAGTACAGCGGCCACGCGCATCCATGCGCCTGTCCAGTGGTCCGCCTCCTCTGCAGCTTCTGCCGGGGTTTCTATGTCCGGGTTTTCTTGGGCTGGAGTTTCTACCGGAGTCTCAACCACCGAGCGGTCGATCCACGGGATACGGCTGAGGCCAGGAGGAGCATAACGCTCACCCAACCGGGATTCAGGGGCAAATCCAACGGAGCCGTTGTCGGTTTGATACAACCTTCCCAACCCTGGAATCTCGCGGGTTTCGCCTGATTCTAGGTGGCTTTTGAGGGAAGCGGCTTCTTTGTCGATGAGGGCGGTGGCTGCATCGGTTGTGCAGCTGGTGGCCCTTCTGATTTCTTGTTCCAGCAGACCATCCCGAACGGTCAGCTTGGGGTTGAAGACCACGTTTCGGCCTGGAGGAACCCATTCGCCTTTGTCGGCGTCAAATCGAGCGGGAACGGGGTGTGCCACGAATCCGCCCAGTCCAGGAATCACGAGGCAGTCGTGATCGTGAAGCAGTAGAGGCAGGGCTTGGATCAAGAAATCCATATCCATGTTGTTGGGCATTCCGCGCCGAAAATAAGGTGATTCCCCGTTGTTTGACTGAATTCACTGAGCGATTGCCCCGCTCAAGGTGTTTGTTGTTGATACCAAAGCCGCAAACGGCTCAGGTCTTCCGCTGTATCCACGGGGCCTGGAGAGGTCCCTTCGGATACGGAGACCATGCCGATGGACATGCCGGATTCCAGCCACCTGAGCTGTTCGAGGCGTTCGCTCTTTTCGAGGGTTCCTTGGGGCAATGCAGCGCAGCGTGTGAGGGCGCCTGGCCCAAAGCCGTAAATGCCAATGTGGACCTGAAATGGCCCTCCCGAAGGAACAGGGGAGCGGGAGAAATACAGGGCCCGCTGGTGCGCATTGACGGCCACTTTGACGCGGTGGGGAGACGCCACGTCCTCTTGAGATGCATGGCGCATGGCGCTGACAATGTCCCATTGGTTCATCCGCAACGTGGCGCAGATGGCAGACAGGTGCGCGGGGTCTGGAAAGGGCTCATCACCTTGCAGGTTGATGACGGCACCGTCATCTCCCCATTGGCTCCATGCTTCTTGGCAGCGGTCTGTACCAGTGGTGTGCGAAGCTGCGGTGAGCAGGGCTTCTCCGCCCGCTTTGGTGACGGCTTCTGCAATGTCTTCGCTATCGGTGGCCACGCAGGCCCTTTGGATGTCGGGGTGTTGTTGTGCGGCGCGCCAGGTGTGCACGACCATCGGCGTGCCACCAATGTCCGCCAAGGGTTTGTTTGGCAGCCGGGTAGAACCTGCGCGGGCCGGTATGATGGCAGAAATGTTCACGGTGTGAAGGTGTATCGGATGACCCACAGTCGGTTGGCCTCAGCAGCCAATGGCCTCAAGGCGTAGTTGAGGTTGGCCGCATTGCGCACAATGAGCTCCACGTGGTGTCGGTCGTCGAATTTCCGGCCAACTTGGAAGTCGTGCAACCACTGGGCAGCGGGCCGTGCGGCCATCCAGTCAATGAGTCCATACTCGAGCAGCCCCAATTCTTCGATGTCGATAAAGGCCTTGTCGATGTTTTGAATGGTGGTGTTCCTGGCAGCGTTCCAACCGACGGTCCAACCGGAGGCGTGTTGGAGGCTCAGGTTGGTGCGGAAGGTGTTCAGAATGCGGTACTTGAGTACGTTGTTGGTGGTGTCAGAGCTCGTGGAATTGTAGCTGACTCCTGTGTTGCTTCCTCCAGAGAAAGTGGCATAGATGGAGTCTGGCGTCAAGCTGACGGGGTCCAACAAGGTTTGTCCAATGAGCCATTGGAGTTTCCACTTCCCCATTTCTCCGCTTCCCATGGTGCTCCATTCGAGTCCTTTTACCCGGGCTTTGCCTGTATTGATGCTGCGGAAGCCCAGATCGAGCAACCCATTGCCGGTGTTGCCCCAAATGCCAAAGGTGTACTCGATGAAGTTTTCAAAGTCCTGCTGGAAGACTGCGAGGTCCAGGAAGCCCTTCCATTGGCCTTGTTGACCAAACCTGAAGCCCTGTTTGATGCCGACCTCCATGTTGATGGACGATTCTGGGCGGATGTCCAGCGAAGGGAAAACACTGATCCCGCCAACCGTGGTTCGAATGAATTTCTCTGCAATGCTTGGAAAGCGAAACCCTTGTCCAATGCTCGCGCGCAGGAAACTGGCTTGGCCAAAACGGTAGTTGACGCCGGTTCTGAATACAGACTTTCCAATGGAGACGCTGTCGAGCACAAAATGCTCATAACGCGTTCCTGCAGTCAAGTGCACGCGTTCGTGAGGCTGGGCGTCTATTTGGAGGTATGCGGCACGGTTGGCAGCGTCGTGAACGGTGTCACCGATTCCGGCATCATAGAGTTCGGCAATGCTGCGTGTCCCTTGGGCATACAAGCCGGCGGTGGCGGTCCACAGCTCCGCGCTGTAGCGGGACCTGTATTCGCTTTGCCAAGTGCTGGACGCATTGCCTTGGCCGTTGTCATTGTCGTTGATGAGCCTCAGAAACCGGCCTTGAAGTTTGTGGTTCCAAGCTCCGTTGGACCGCTCCAAATGGGGGTCAACGGTGACCATTCGCTGCACGGTGCGGGTGTCTGCACCCGGAGTGGCGGCGTAAAAGCCAGTGTCTGCGTCTGACCAAAGCAAGGTGTTGACCCCTTCTCCGCTGATGGCGTTGGCCCGAAGGCCGTAGCCCCAGCCGCCATCTTTTGGGGCGTGTTCCCAAGCACCATTGACCCGCCATTGACGTTCTGCATCATAATGGTCCACGGTAAACGGGTTGTAAGGACGGTCGTGAGAAAGTCCTGTCGCGGGGTCGATTTGCGGTCCTTTGTGTCCGTCGCTGCCCAACCACTGCCCTCCGAAGCTGATGCCATCGCCGTTGGCAAGCCGCCGTGTGTGCAGCCATGAGGTACTGCTTTGCATCAATGGACGGTTCCAATATTTTCGGCCGTTGCCGGGGTCGCTGTGTATCCCATGTTGTACCGTGATCCGGGTAAGGGGCTCGGGGTCAGGAAAGGCTGTTCGGAACTGGATTACCCCGCTCAATGCGGAGGAGCCATAGAGCACGCTGCTGGCGCCTTTGACGACCTCGACCTGTTCTAGGTTTTCCAAGGGGAGAAACCCCCAGGTGGGGCGCCCTGCATCTCCACTGAGCACAGGAAGGCCATCGAGCAGAACGGCTACCCTAGAACCTGCTCCAAAACTGTAGCCGCTTCCACCTCGGATCTGGGGTTCGCTGTCCACGATGGTCACGCCAGGTGTTCTGGATAGGCTTTGGTCTGCGCTGGTGGGGGCACCTTGGTTGACGAGCTCTGGAGGTAGGACGTCAATGGAAACGCTGACTTCGCCCAAGTCTTGTTCGTAACGGCCAGCAGAAATTACCGCTGTGCCAATTCGGGCCACATCTGGTGAAAGTGGAACGTTGCGGGTCAGGTTGCCCGTCCATGGCTCCAGAATTTCAGTCGATTCGAGGTAACCAACGTACCGGACGCGCAGTGTGCCGCCTTCGTTGGAATTGAGGATGAGGTTGAATTTCCCCTCTATGTTGGTAGAAACGGTGTTGCCGGCGAGCATAACGACGGCACCGGGCAAGCTTTCTCCGGTTGCGGCGTCGATAACGGTACCAGTGATGCTGGTCGTTACTTGGGCTTGCAGTGCGGAGAAGCTGCCGAGGCACAGGACGAGGGTGGACAAGAGGCAGCGCCAAAGACATGGCGCTGTTTTGAGGGAGGGTGTTCCAAGTATGGACATTGATTCGAATGTAAACCCAAGTTGGCCGTTGGCGAAGTGCTTGTCATCGGCATGGTGCACAGGTCCAACTTGGCCGCATGTCTTATGAAGATCAATTGGACCCATGTACAGGACGTGTTTTGGGCGATGCAGAAGCTTGGCTCTTGGACTGGTTAACGGCGGCGCAATTGCCGAGGTTCAATGGCAAGGGGACGTTGCGCGTTGTGAGAGAGGTGGGGCTGGGTGCTTGGCTGTCCGGGTTTTCCCCTGACCTTTTGTCTCCTGCGCGCGAGCGGGCGTTTCGGCAGCGTGAGCAGCTCCGCGAACAAGGCGTAGTGCCCCTGATTTTGGGCAGGATGGGCTATCCGCATTTGCTGGCACAGCTGCCCGATGCCCCTTGGGTGCTCTTTGCAAAAGGCAATGTGGATGCCCTGTCCAAGCGACGGCCTTTGGGTGTAGTGGGGACCCGCAAGGCCTCTTCTATAGGACATGGGGCTGTGGCAGCATTGTTTGACGGGATGGAAGACATGGAGTGGACCATGGTGAGCGGCATGGCAGATGGTATTGATGCTGCGGCGCACCGGATGGCGTTGGACAGAAATGTGACCACTGTGGCTTGTTTGGCCCATGGCCTTCACGCTGTGCACCCGCGGTCAAACCGATATTTGGGGGAGCGTGTGGTGGACGAGGGGGGGTGTTGGGTCTCTGAATACCGGTGGGGAACTCCACCGTCCAAGTACACTTTTCCCGCAAGGAACAGGATCATAGCTGGTTTGGTAGAAGCGGTTGTCGTGGTGGAATCCGGTGACCCAGGAGGAAGCATGATCACCGCAAGGTTGGCCCAGGATTACAACCGGAGGGTGTTTGCCCTGTCGCCAACGTGGTGCGCAGAAGCCATGCGGGGCAATGCCCGGCTGATCCGTGATCAGGTGGCTGAATTGTTGCACGCCCCGGAGGACTTGGCAAGGGCGATGGGTTGGAAGACAGGGGAACTGGACCGTTCAATGGATGAACCCACAACGGCTGGCCCGTTGTCTGACGGGGTCATCAGTGGGTTGGATCCTTATCAGGCCAAACCTTTTGAGGTATTGGTCGAAATGTTGGAAGCCGACCCCAAATGGGTGCGGAAGAAACTACTCGAGGCAGAATTGGCAGGATGGGTGCGGTGCTGGCCTGGTGACCGCTTTACCCGGACTGTGCGTTGAGTGTTTTCGGAATCAGAGTTGGTTCATGATTTCTTCGATGTCCACCATACAAGACATGCACTCTTTGGACAACTTGACAACCCTTTGCTCAATTTGGGCCATAGGGGATTGGTTTTTGGCGAGGACTTCCAATTGTTTGAAATCATCGTAAGCCTGGGTGTACCCAATAGCCCCAGCAGCACTTTTCAGCTTGTGGGCATAAAATCCAACTTGCTCAAAGTTGCCTGCAGATACGCTTTCTGACAAGGCTTGCATGTCTTGAGGCGTGTTTCGAACAAAAATTTGCAGGACTTGCCGTAGAAAGGCGGGATCATTTCCTACAATGCGCTTGAGGTGGTCTAAATCTAAAACGGCCATTGCTATAAAGGTCAGCTAATTATTTGTGTTACCACTGCCCTGACACCCACTTCCACAAATCGTTGCCATTGGCCAGAGCCATGAGCGCTAAGATGAACAATAACCCGGCTAGTTGGCTGTATTCCATAAACTTATCTCCTGGCTTCTTGCCTGAGATCATTTCGTACAGCAAAAACATCACATGCCCACCATCCAAAGCGGGGATGGGAAGAAGGTTCATAAAGGCCAAAATGATGGACAGGAGAGCGGTGATGTTCCAGAAACTCTCCCAATTCCACTCTGGGCTAAATATGCTGCCAAGCGTGATGAACCCACCGAGTTGTTTGGATCCTCCAGGGCGGAATAAGAACCGCAGTGATGAGACGTAGCCAGTGAGTGTGGTGGTGGCTTTTTCTGCTCCACCTGCCAAGGCCTCAATCGGGCCGAACTGTTGCTCTTCAAATTCAAAAACGCCCAACTCTTCATAGCTCACCGGGAAGAACCCGAGTTTGCCATCTTGGTCTACTGTAGCCGACAAATACTCCAGCGCAGCATCTGTTGGGAGCGGTGTCGCAATGCGGTCTACATTTTGATTCAAGGCGTTGTGTCGAACCCCAATAGAGACGCCGTCTTGTCCTTTGAACTGCGCCAAGGCCTTGACAACACTTTGGAAATAGGGGGTGGCCATTCCGGCTACAGAGAGGATTTGATCTCCGGCTTGGAGTCCCGCTGCCTCTGCTCCAGACCCTGGAGATACCTTTTCGACAATGGCCGGAAGGTTGACGTTGATGGGACTGGTTCCTTTGGGAATGGCTTCGGCATTGTTCAGCAAAACTTGACCGAGCTCGGTTTGGAACGTGAGCTCTTGCTCTGCTCCGTTGCGGATGACGGTGGCTTTTGTGACCTGGGTTCCAAAGACGACGGACCTGAAGTCGTCGAGCCTTTGAACAGGTTCTCCCTGAAGGGAAATGACCACGTCGTCATTCTGAAAACCAGCTTCTTGCAAAGGCTCAACGAATGACAATCCATAGGGAAGGCGATCGATGCGCAAGTCTCGGTCCCCCCAAACAAACAGGACCATGGCGTAGATGAGAACACCTAGGATGAGGTTCACGGTTACGCCTCCGAGCATGATGATGAGGCGTTGCCATGCTGGTTTAGATCGAAACTCCCAAGGTTGAGGAGGCTTGGCCATTTGCTCCTTGTCCATGGACTCATCGACCATGCCGGCGATTTTGACATATCCGCCGAGAGGCAGCCAACCAATGCCATAAACGGTTTCTCCAATTTTGCGTTGGAAGAGGGCCCCTTTGACGTCGAAGAACAAGAAGAACTTTTCTACGCGTGTCTTAAAGAGCCGGGCAGGAATGAAGTGGCCGAGCTCGTGTAGCACGATCAGAAAGGACAGGCTGAGCAGGAATTGGCCTGCTTTGATGAGAATCTCCATGCGGAGGCGGTGAGTTGCGGAAGAGTTCCAACCTTCTTTAAAGGGAGGTTGTTTTACGCAAAACTAAGCCGCATCAGGGTGCTGCGTCATTTTTAACGCCTTTTCCGGTCGTTCGTCCGCATCTTGCCATCTCGTAACGTTTCGGTTCCGCGTTACCCTACAACATGCCTGATTCGTCCAAGCAGAAATCCAACCCTGGCCGCAAGCCCAAAACCGCACCAAGTCGCGACCGGTTTATAGGCCCCAGTTTTTTGATGTGGGCCCTCTTGCTCTCGCCAGCCATGGGCATCGCGGCATTGTTGATGCTCGCCTCCACTTCAGATTTGCCCGATACGGAAACGCTGGCCAACCCGAAGACGGACTTGGCCACCCGGATTTACACTGTGGACGGTGTTCAGTTGGGCAGCTTTTATCGGGAAAACAGGGCTGATGTGCGTTACAGTGACCTGCCGCCGTCGTTGGTGCAGGCCTTGATTTGCACAGAAGACGTGAGGTTCAGAGACCATACTGGCGTGGACTTTAAGAGCTTGGCAAGGGCGATTGTGTATCTGGCCAAACGCGGCGGAGGAAGCACCATCACCCAGCAGTTGGCCAAGCAGCTGTTCACCGAACGCTATGACAAAACAGGGTTCTTTGAGAGGGCGGTGTTGCAAAAGCCCAAAGAGTGGATCATTGCGACGAGGTTGGAAAGACAGTACACCAAGGATGAGATCATTGGCTTGTATTTGAACCGCTATGATTTTCTAAACCAAGCTGTGGGCATCCGCAGTGCGGCCCAGGTGTACTTCGGAAAGCCCGTTCAGTCTTTGGACGTTCACGAGTCGGCCATGCTGGTCGGAATGTTGAAGAACAGCGCCTTGTACAATCCATTGCGGCGGCCGGAATTGGTGGTCGAAAGGCGGGCGACAGTGCTGTCTCAAATGGTGAAATACGGCGCTTTGCCAGCAGAAGGGTTGGACAGTCTTCAATCTCTGCCGCTTGGCTTGCGCTACCAGCGGGTGAGCCATGATGAGGGTCCAGCACCGCATTTCCGTGAGAAGTTGAGGGCCGAGGTGGGGTCGTTGTTGAACGACAAGGATGAGGAAGGCGCTTTTAAGATCTCAAAGGCAGACGGTGCGCCGTTCGACCTGTATCGGGACGGACTGGTTATCCATACAACCTTGGACAGCCGCCTTCAGCGCTACGCCGAGGCGGCCGCGAACCGACACATCCGGGGCGAACTGCAGCAAGATTTCTGGAAGGACCTGAAGCGGTCGACGGGCAGAACATGGCCTTTCTTCTCCGAGGACATTTTGCCCAAAGAACAGGACCGCATCTTGGACCGGGCATTGGTTCAAAGCCGCAGGTATCGCTTGGCCATGGGCAAGGAGTGTCCGGAGTGCGCGCGGCCAGCTTTTTACATTGCCGAACGGGACAGTGCAGATCAACGCGTGCATTTCTGCAGGCCAGAAAAGGGGGGGTGTGGTCACATTTGGCCGGTCATGTCCCGCCGTCAATTGGATGCCCAATTCGAGGAAAAGACCCAGACACGTGTGATGGGTGTTGGCGGTTGGGTGGACACCTTGATGTCCCCGATGGACAGCATTCGCCACCAAAAGACCCTGTTGCATGCCGGCTTGATGAGCATTGACCCCAACAATGGAGAGGTCAAGGCTTGGGTGGGAGATTTGGATTACCAGTGGTCGCAATTTGACAATGTGAGCCAGTCTCGGCGCCAGGTGGGGTCCACCTTCAAGCCCTTCGTTTACGCGACTGCAGTGCGTTTGGGACTGGACCCATGCACGGAGTTGCCCAACCAGAAGACCTGCATCGATATGCCGGAAGGTCAAGACCCGTGGTGCCCAGACAACAGTGATATGGAGTACGGGGAAATGGTCACACTAGAATATGCTTTGGCCAACTCAATGAATACCGTAACGGCCAAGCTGATCAAGGATTACGGCGTTCAACGTGTTGTAGACCTTGCCCATGCGATGGGCATTGAGAGCGACATACCTGCAGTGCCTTCCATTGCATTGGGCGTTGCTGAATTGTCGCTTCAGGAGGTCACATCGGCCAACGCCACGTTTGCCGGAGGCGGTGTTTGGCATGCGCCCCGCATCATTCGGAGAATCGAGGACAAACGCGGCAACACCATTTATGAGCCCCGACCTGAGATCCGTCAGGGACTGGACGCTGCCACGGCCTACCGTGTGCTTGAAATGATGAAGGGCGTGGTGGATGGCGCCTACAATGCGGAGCTGAACGTCACCAAAGGAACGGGCATTCGATTGCGCATGGACTTGGAACGAAGGGAGTATGACGGATTGAAAATCCCCATGGCGGGCAAGACAGGCACCACTCAATCCAATGCGGACGGTTGGTTTATTGGCCTGACTCCGGAGTTGGTAACGGGGGTGTGGGTAGGGGCTTCGGACCCGGCAGTCCGCTTTTCGACCACCACAAAGGGACAAGGAGCCAACACGGCGTTGCCGATTTTTGGATTTTACATGAAGGACGCTTTGGCCGACGAAGACATCGGCTTGCTGGGAGAAGATTTTCGGCCTCCGGTCGGGGTGATGGAGGCGGTTCCTTGCAAGGAGCTGCTCGAAGCAAGGGGCATCGACTTCAGGGATGAAGGCGAAGTGGAGGACGGGGATTTGTTTGAATGACCACAACAAGGACATGGCACTGGACAAGACTGTAAATGGCGTCGAAGAGGCGTGCAAAGGCATTCAAAGCGGGATGACCCTGATGCTCGGTGGATTCGGATTGTGCGGCATTCCCGAATGCAGCATCCAAGAACTGGTGCGCCTTGGCGTGACCGATCTGACTTGCATCTCCAACAACGCAGGGGTGGACGATTTCGGATTGGGGCTGCTCCTTCAAGGCAAGCAGATTCGCAAAATGATCTCGAGCTATGTCGGCGAAAACGATGAGTTTGAACGTCAAATGCTGTCGGGAGAACTCGAAGTGGATTTGATTCCACAGGGGTCTCTGGCCGAGCGCTGTCGCGCCGGAGGAGCTGGGATTCCTGCCTTTTACACCCCAGCTGGACACGGGACGGAAGTGGCCGAGGGAAAGGAAGTGCGTGAGTTCAACGGCAAACCCCACATTTTGGAAACGGCCCTCACGGCAGACTTTGCGATTGTGAAGGCCTGGAAGGGCGATACTGCCGGCAACCTCATCTTTAAGGCAACCGCCAAAAACTTTAATCCGCCTATGGCGATGGCAGGACGGGTCACCATTGCAGAGGTGGAGGAGTTGGTCCCTGTGGGAGAATTGGATCCGAATCAAATCCATACCCCCGGCATTTTTGTGCAGCGCATTTTTCAAGGCGAAGCGTTCGAGAAGCGCATTGAGCAACGCACCGTCCGTCAGAAGTGATGTCCCACATGTTTGGATACATCGGTCCTGGCGGTGGTGTCACCATTGGTGCTCTTGTTGTCATCTTGATTGGCGGCATCGTCGTCTCGGCCGTCGGCTTTATCCTGTGGCTCAGGATCAAGCGTTTCCTGCGCGGTGAAGGCAAGGGGAAGTGGGGCGTGAAGGTGGCCCTGCAGGTCCTGGTGTTGCTGAGCGTATTGTCGGTGTTTGGCTGGATGTCCAAGCACCGGGCCAAGAAGGACAGGGACTTTGGCGTGATCAACGGCTTTGTGGAGACTTTGTCGGGGTTTCCCGACCTGTTCAAGCAGTCCGTGGAAGAGGTGAAAACCTTGCCCCAAACGTTTGTGCCCACGCCTGAAGACTTCGAGCCAATCAACCTTCTGCAAGACGACTTGCTCACGCTCACGGTGTATTCCAATGAGGCGGAAGGACGCACCTTGGCCGTTCGCAACCTCAGAAACAATGAGGAGTTGCACGAGTGGGTTTTGCCAGATTCCATTGGCCCGTTGAAGCCCCATTGGCGCATCCACCATCCATTGCTTTTGGAAGGCAAGTCTGTGGTGAGCTTCATCACCAACCGGGCGCCTCTGTTTCGCTTGGATTCAGCGGCCAACCTCATGTGGCGACAGGACAGCCTGAGCTTCCACCATGCCATCAACAGGGCGGCCAACGGAGACCTGTGGGTGTGTGCCATGCAATGGGAGCGGGGCGGCCGGCACATCGGATATCGGGGGCGCTACGTGATGGGAGAGAAAACGGTGAACTTCCTCGACAACAGCGTGGCCCGCATCGATGCGGAGACGGGGCACATTTTGGAAGTGTACTCGATGGCGGAGATGCTCAAGACCAACGGATTGGATTACTTGGTGCTGCGTTCGGGAGATGCCCAAGACCCGCTTCACCTCAATGACGTGGAGCCGGCCTTGACCACGACGGACCACTTCGAAACAGGCGACCTCTTTCTGAGCTTTCGGAACCTGCAATGCGTGGTTCAGTTTCGGCCTTCCACCGGGGATGTGATTCGGGTCATCGACGGCCCGCTCGCGGCGCAGCATGATGTGGATATTGTCAATGACAGCACGTTGGCCATCTTCAACAACAACGCCCAAGAAAATAAAGGGGAATACACCAACAAAGCGCACAAGTACCCCGTATCCAAGGACCAGCTGGAATTGGCCCACTATCACAGTGAAATCACCCTGTTTGATTTGGCCGCAGGGTCGTTCTCGCCGCTGTTTCGAGAGGCCATGTTCGATGAAGGCATCATGACCTTCAGTGAGGGCCTGCAGGAAGCCTTGCCCGGGGACCGGTGGTTTCTGGAAGAGCAGAACTCTGGTGTGCTTTGGGTGCTCGGCCCCGACGGCGTGGAATACCGCGGCGTGCATGCCGCTCATCACGCCGGCCATCACCACCTGCCCAACTGGACCCGTGTCCTGACCTCGTTTCCGGTCGAGTGATGGTGTACGTCCTGATTTTCGTGGGGGGCCACTTGGCTTTTTGGCTGTTGCGCAGCCGACTCGGTGTGCTCTACGGTTTGGCCCAAGACAGCGTCCGGCTCGTGGATGGCATGTTGGAACCCGGTGATGGCGACGAGAAATTGGAGGCATTGGAAAACCAGACCGCTCGGGTGCTGGTTTCGTTTCTTCAATTCTTGATGTGGGCAGGGGTTTCCGTCGTGGTCATGTTGGCTATGCCCGTGACGGCTGATTGGGTTCAAGGCCAAGAAATAGACCTGTCTGCTTTTGGCAGCATCGGGGGGTTGGTTGCCCTTTCTGTGGGCGGCACACTCGGTTTGATTTACCCCAAGGGCAAACCCCGGTCTTCGGCGTATTCGCCCATGAATCAGTTGTTGCACCGCTTGGCTTTGGACAACCCAAACTTGCACCGCAGGCTGCACGACAGGGAAGTCAAACGGTGGCGCAAGCAGGGCGGTCAGCCTCGGGAGAAGTTCGTCTTGGTCACGGGATTGGCCCGGGCTGGAACGACGAGCTTCATGCAGCGGCTGCTCGAAACGGAAGCGTTCAGCAGCCTCCATTATGGCAACATGCCGTTCGTACTCGCGCCCGGCACTTGGGCCCGCTTTCACACCCCCAAGTCGACCGAATTGAAAGAGCGCAGCCACGGTGACGGGATACTGGTTGGAGCCACCTCGGCAGAGGCGCTGGAGGAGCCGTTTTTCAGATTGGCCACGGGCGATGGTTACATCGCAGAGTCTGCACTGATTCCATTGGAAATGGGTGCGGACGGACACCGTGCGTACTTGGATTACCAGGGCCTCGTTCGCGAGGAGGGCAAGACGTACCTCGCCAAAAACAACAACGCCTTGTTGCGCTATCCGGGGCTGCGCAAGCTGAACCGGGAATTTGTGGTGGTCATGATGTTCCGTGAGCCGATGGTGCATGCGGCGTCGCTGCTGGCGATGCAAAGGCGCTACACGGCCATGCAGGAGAAGGATCCCTTCGTCAAGACCTACATGGATTGGTTGGCCCACCACGAATTTGGGTTGGGCCACAAGCCGTTTCGCTTTGAGTCAGGCGCCGAGGCTTTGGGCGACCCTGATACCTTGGATTATTGGCTCGACCGTTGGGTGGATTTTTACACCCATGCCTTGGAAGTGGACCAGCACCGCATGTTGTGGGTGTCCCATGAGATGTGGAGCAACCAGCCTGCTCAAGTGTTGCGGGCGGTTATGGAGGAGGCAGGTTTGGAAGGACAGGTGCCGAATTTGGCACCACATGAGCGGAGACGTGCAGTGGACGAACCGGTGGATGCTCAGCGAAAGGCTGACGCGGAAGCCCTTTACAGCCGGCTCGTGGAGCGGGCGCTACATTTGGATTGAACCATGTTGGACAAGAACGGCATCGCGCGGCGCATCGCGCAGGAACTCAAGGACGGTTGGTATGTCAACCTCGGCATCGGCATTCCGACGCTGGTGGCCAACCACATTCCCCAAGGCATCTCCGTGGAATTCCAAAGCGAGAACGGCATCTTGGGCATGGGGCCCTTCCCGACGGAGGCGGAGGTGGATGCCGACCTGATCAATGCAGGCAAGCAGACCATCACGGCGCTGCCGGGCGCGGTCTACTTCGACAGCGCCACTTCGTTTGCCATGATCCGTGGCCAGCACGTCCAACTCACTGTGCTCGGCGCCATGGAGGTTTCCCAAGGAGGCGACATCGCCAACTGGAAGATTCCCGGCCGCATGGTCAAAGGCATGGGCGGCGCCATGGACCTCGTGGCCTCGGCCGAGAACATCGTGGTGGCCATGATGCACACCAACAAGCGGGGAGACTCAAAACTTTTGCCGGCGTGTAGCCTGCCGTTGACCGGCGTGGCGTGCGTCAAGCGGGTGGTGACCAATCTCGCGGTCCTCGACATCCGCGACGGGGCGTTCCACTTGGTGGAGCGGGCGCCGGGCGTGTCGGTCGACGACATCCGGTCCGCTACGGCGGGTGCCTTGGTCGTCCCGGCCGATGTGCCGGAGATGCAGCTTTGATCAGTCGCAGACCAGGCCGAACGCCCCCAGCAACGCCAGGACATCGGCGACGTTCACGGCACCGTCGCCGTTGATGTCGGATGGACCTGAGTTGGCCGTTCCGAAGTCTTCGAGCAGTTGGAGCAGGTCCGATGTGGCGACAAGCCCGTCGGAATTGATGTCCACACCCTCGGGACAATCTGGACCGGCTTCACATGGAGTTTCGACCCCTGGGCTTTGGAATGCTGCTCCGAAGACCTCCTCGTACGCTTCCGTGCCATCGTCGAGGAGGACATGCAATTCCAAGTTCAGGGTTCCGCTCAAGCCGCCCTGGCCTGGAGTCGTGAATTGTCCCAGCAGTTTCATGGTGGATGAGGTGGGCAACACCGAAGGCGTACCCCACCTGAACCAGCCCTCGCCCAGGGTGGAGTCCAATGCGAGGGTATTTTCGGCCATGAGGGCAGGCAGGTCGGGCAGGGTGCCGTTCTCAGGAAGCAACAAGTGATTGAAGGATTCGGGGTTGTCTTCTGGGGCTTGATCGAGCGCCCACCAGGATGATTTTTCGAGGGTGGGAAAAAGGAGCATGAAGGACGTCAGGACGTCATGAGCAAACCCATTGGTCACGGGGGAGACGAAAATCCCATCGGGTGCGCAGAGCGTCAACGGATGATCAGCGTCCCCCCAAACAGCACGGATGTTGACGTTGGGGTCTGAGATCGGAAGAGCACACGT